>JAAUYA010244568.1_pt1 | contig 25325 bp, 20 predicted proteins | sample 7278161 | NCBI WGS metagenome assembly JAAUYA01 (sample SAMN14350120, study PRJNA611818) | marine sediment metagenome | isolation source: surface marine sediment (3m) | place: French Polynesia: Moorea | collected 2018-08
GATCGCTGCCACGGAGAAGCAAGTATTTGAGCCGATGTTAGGACCTCCGCAGCGATCGCCGAAAGCCAGTTACAGTGGTTTCTTCACCATTAACCTTCCAAGTCGTGTAGTGAAAAGTTGCTGGGGGATAAAAATCCTCAACTTCCGTTATAGATAAGGGAGTGGCAAGACTCCAAGTTAGATGGCAACTAATTCGCCTTGGGAAGTAATTTAGATAACCTTCAGCAAGGCTAAGTAGTGTAGAATCGTAGCATAAGTCTCTAATAATAGAACAATTCAGAGGACTCCGTACTAGAGCACGTAAAGGGACATGACCTCCTGATAGCTGTCCTCCTTTATCCAAATCGCAGATTAAAAATGGATATGGATAATCTGGTTCTGTACATTCATTTTGAACTGCAAATTGATAAATTTGATCAACAATATTCACTTCTAAACGAATTCCAAAACTAACACCATCTTTTTGAGTTGCTTCAAGCATTTGAGAGATTGATGATTCTAGAGTAACAATTGGCTTTGTTGTTGTAAACTCTGACAATTGAATGTTATTTGAGTTAAGTTTTTGCTTAAAGCGTTGAAAAGTGCTATAGCATTTTCTAACCCATAAAAATCGGCCTAACCGTTGTCCACCAACAAATAATTTTGAATAATTATCAGAAAGTTGAATCATAACTTTTCCTTCAGAAAAATCAAGAAAATAGTTTGCCAGTAATCTCAACTTGTATGTGGAAATTATCATAAAACATAACTAAAAAATTAGGGTTACAGAAACGTCATTATTGCAACCTTATACCAACTTGCGCTCAGAAACGTAACTTTAAATTAATGCTCCCAGCCAAATCTATGGGCGGGATGGACTATTGTTGATTCAAGCGAATGTTGAGAATTACACTTTAGAACGCAAGTTGGTATTATAACTCACAAAAACTATACATCAATGACAAAAACTACATAGTGAGAGCTCTAAGCTAGATTGCCCCACATAACAGCTTCGCTAGATCCGACTCAACCTCTAATTGATCGAGGTTTCTATCATTTTTCTGTGGCTCATCAAAAAGGACTGGCTTCTGACCCTGTCAAACGTGAGTTCGACGGAATGCTCAGAGTCTGATTCTCTGGTTAGCCAATCTATAACTCAACTGACTCACCCTTGAAGTTTTTTATTTAATAATTGATTAGCTAGTTTAGGATCGGCTCTGCCGCTAGTTTGCTTCATGATTTGTCCCACAAAGAAACCTTGTAGTTTTTTCTTACCTGCACGATATTTGGCTAACTTATCAGGATTAGCTGCTAATACCTCATCAATAATTTTTTCCAACTCTTGAGGATCAGAAATTTGGATTAATCCTTTTCTTTCTACTAACTCCTTAGGTGAGCAGCCTTCAGTTAATAATTCTGGTAAAATCTCCTTGGCAATTTTCCCACTAATAGTTCCTCGCTCGATGAGAGTAATTAACTCTGCTAACAGCTCTGCTTTAAGAGCAATTTGAGTAATATTGAGACCGGGATTGTTATTGAGATAAGCGGCAATATCTTGGGTCACCCAATTAGCGGCAGCTTTGGCATTGGCACCCGCAGCAACTACTGCTTCAAAATATTCTGCTACTTCGCGATCGCCACTTAACACCCTAGCATCATACCCAGAAAGACCAAATTCTGCTTCATAGCGTAGCCGTTTTTGGGCGGGAAGCTCGGGTAATTCTGAGCGCCATGCTTCTAGTTGTGCAGCACTAACTTCCAGGGGAGGAAGATCGGGTTCAGGGAAATAGCGATAGTCACTCGATCCTTCTTTGGAGCGCATACTAACCGTGCGTTGACTGCCTTCTTCCCAGAGCCGAGTTTCTTGCAAGATCTCCTCTTGATTTTCCAAGGCTGCAATTTGACGTTCAATTTCATAATCGATCGCCTTTTGGATGGCACTGAAGGAGTTCATATTCTTAATTTCTACTTTCACGCCAAACTCTTTTTGTCCCAACGGACGTACGGAAATATTCACATCACAGCGCAGTGAGCCTTCCTGCATATTGCCGTCACCAACCCTCAAATAACGCACGAGACGGCGCAATTCTTGGGCATATTCTGCCGCTTCTTGTCCACTGCGGAGATCTGGTTCTGAGACTATTTCTAACAGGGGAATGCCAGTACGGTTAAAATCTACCAGAGAGTGGGTAGAGCCAGCGAGGCGATCCGCTTTGCGGATCTCGCCTTTGGCGAGCGCGCTTCCACCATGTACCAATTTACCTGCATCTTCCTCCATATGTAAGCGAGTGATGCCAATCATTTTTCTGGTAACTTCTTTCGTCTTTTTATCTACTAACTCAATTTCTAATTGACCATGTTCAACTATAGGCAAATCATACTGAGAAATTTGGTAATTTTTCGGTAAATCGGGGTAAAAATACTGTTTACGGTCAAATTTGCTATATTCAGCAATTTTACCATTTAAAGCTAGTCCCATTTTCACCGCAGAAGCTAATACTTGTTGGTTAAGCACAGGTAAAACTCCCGGATAACCCAAGCAAATCGGACAAACATTGGTGTTGGGGGGGGTATCAAATTTAGTGGAACAGTTACAAAAAATTTTGCTATGAGTGTTTAATTGACAGTGGGTTTCTAGTCCAATAATCGCTTCATACTTTGTCTTACTTGGTGCTGCTGTGGTCATAAATATTCGTCTGTATTTATCTCTAGTAGTCCTATTTTACCTTTAATTCCCCCCAGAATTGGTAGCTAGGGGGAATGACACTGATTTAAGTAATCTTTGTCTCGCGCAAAGACGCAAAGACGCAAAGGAAGGACGCTTTTTGATCGCTTATTTTAGTGACATTCCGCTTAAGATTCCTATTTGTCTGGGGAAAATGGGTCAAGCTTTGCCATAATTCAATAAATTATTATAGATTTAGTATTGATTTGCGGCAAATATGATTATCAATTCTTTGCTAGTGTCTTTTTTGTTAATCTCTCAATCAACTTTAGTTGATGAACAATTCTTATTATTACAAAATCAGCTAGAAAAATATGGCTTTGAGGTTCGACTAGAAAGATCGCCAGTTAGGGGAAGCTATGGTTTATTAAAAACCACTTCCAAAACAATTTGGATCGATCCTTTAGTATTTGAATTAGGTATTGCTCGCCCTACCTTAATTCATGAAGCAGTTCACGCAGCACAACTTTGTGCAGGTAATGGTAAGATAGAGTCGTTGGGACTATCTATTTCACCGCCCAATGTGGCTCGACCATTTTTTATGCACTATCAACAAGGAATAAGGCGACACTTAGAAGCTGAGGCTTATGCTGTACAAGCACACCCCGATGGTTTCAATTTAGTTCTTTCTCTGCTTGCTCAACATTGTAAAGTGCCTTAACTGAAAATCATAGAACTTTTATCTCTCCCAATAGTCAACTGAATCTTAAGGAATGAGGATTTAATAATCTATAGAACTTTAGGTTGTCGTTAGCACGCACTCGTGACAACTTAACTGCAAAGCTTTATTTTTGTAGGGTGGGCAAGACGGGTTTAATTATTGAAACAAAATAATAAGAAAAAAATCCGTCTTGCCCACCAGAGTAATGGTGGGCAATTCCAGCGATAACCTTTGGATAAGTGAAATAACCTTAACTAGGGAATTGCCCACCCTACAAAGATTTTATCTTAAGTTGACTTGAGTTGCTTGCGGGTTAAGGGCTTAACCGTTAAGTTGACACCAAGGATTTAAGTTTTACACCTTATTTAATTCTGGTTCCTAATTATTGGTAAAATTGAGCAGCTATAGACACGGGTGAATTCTTATTTTTTGATGAGAGCGTCTTTTAAGATGGACGGTAGTTGACGCATAATTTTTCCCTTATGCCGATCTACAGCCACTAAAGTAACTACACCACTCACATATAAATCCTTTTCATCTCTGGATTCAATGCGGTAATCCCAATGAATTCTGACTCCTTGAATATCACTCAGGCGGGTTTTGACGATCGCAGTGTTTCCCATTCTAATGGATTGATGATATCTCAGCGCTAGTTCTACTACTGGTAGTTCACAATTCAAGTTTACTAAGTCGGCATATTCAAGCCCCATTGAGTTTAAACATTCTACTCTTGCTTCTTCCATCCATCTAAGATAGGTACCATGCCAAACTACCCCACCATAGTCGCTATGATGAGGATGAGCTTTGACGATATATTTAAACCAATTTTCTGTAGTTGTCTGCAAACTAAAACTACTCCCGCTTTGAATACTTGTGCTAGGTAGTAACTGAGAATTATCGTGTCTATTGAGCCAGGATTTACTCCTCATTATATCCAAGCTCTAGATCGAGTTTAACCTAGCTTACTTTACAACAAAAACTGCAAAAAGAAAACTACCAAAATAAATACTATCAATGAAGCTAACATTTTTATAGCGATCTTACTAACTGGCAATTTTCTTCTTAAAAGCAACCTTCCTAAGCCTAAATAAGATAATAAAGCAGCTAGAGTAGCTAAGCAAACAATAACTATTTTCCTTTGGTGAAGATAAAAGAGTAATTTTAACCTAGTCATAAAATCATATTGATTATTTTGATAAGCTGCGAAGATCGGATCTCTGGGAATAGGGAGCACTTGCCAAGTATTACCAGCATCAGTTGACCGAAATATTTCTGCATTAGCCGAACCAAAAGCATAAATCGTTTGATCTTCAGAGTATGATGGGGAAAAAACAATCGGAGTTGAAGCATTTTCAAAATTATTCATAACTGCTAAAGCAATTGAATTATCACCAATATTCTTAAAACTATTCCCACCGTCTTCAGTTTTAAATAGTCCTTTGCCTATGACGCTCACTAGGAATGTTGGATCGTTTTGATAATCTGGTGAAATAGCTACGCCTTGAATGTAATCATCCTGCTCAGTATCTGTAACTACTACTTGGAACCAATTTTCGCCTCCATCTTTTGAAGCAAACATTCCTTCAGATGTACCGACAATTACTGTTTGATCTTTTTGATAATTAGGGGAAATTGCCAATTTTAAATTGTACCTTTTTGCTAGTAAAGTATTACTACTGACTGGTTTCCAGGTTTTGCCTCCATCAACAGTTTTATAGATTCCTGCTTCTCCTGAAGCAAACATGGTTTGATCGGAACTGAATTCTGGAGAAATAGCTAAAGCAGGAGATTGATTACCTTTCTTAGGTGGAATAGTACTCAAAAGCGAGAATTTCTTTCCTTTATTTGTGGAGATATAAATGTTACCCTTTTGAGTTGCTGTGTATATTTTATTATCTTTGGCAAAATTAGGTGAAATAGCTATAGTGGGTGAGCGTTCCTCTTTTGGTAATGGCAAGATTTGCCAAGATTTGGTTAGATGGCGATATTTAAGCAATTTAGTCCATAATAATGTAGCAAAGATAGTTTTATCTTTTGCATAATCGGGTGAAAATAAAAGCTGATAAAATCTTTTTATATGTGGCTCATTGATAAATTTTCTAGTAAAAAGAGGAGGTTCTAGTCCTTGATTTAAAGCCTGCCAAGTTTCTCCTTTATTTGTACTTATATATGCTTCATCAAGATAAGTTACCACTGCTAAAGTTGAATCATTACTATAGTTAGGGGACACTCCCAAATCTAAAATAATTCGCGGTGATAAAGTATGTATTTCTTGCCAACTATTACCTCCATCTTCAGATTTAAACAAACCATTAAACCCACCCAGAAACATAGTTTTATCTTCCAGAAAAGTAGAGGATATATCTAGGTCATAAAAATGAGGATATTTCAATTGATCTGCTTGAGATGTTTTGGTAATACCTTGACTATACTTTTGCCAACTTTTGCCGCGATCGCTAGATTGATATACCGCATCATTCTCAGTGACAACATACACGCTATAATCTTGATTAGACTTAGGGGTAATTGTCATATCTCTGATATATTTATTGGATAAGTTGTGACTAATTGTTTGGATCGAGTTATTGTTAATTTCTGCCTTAATAACTCCTTGATTTTCTGTCCCTATATAGACAGTATTATCGGTAGCAAAATCAGGAGATATTAGCAAGGAAGTAATTGCTCCTAGATTATTTGTTTGAGAAGAGATTTGATACCAATTTGTTCCACCATTACGAGAAATATAAATATTACCTTGCTGATTTCCTGCCATAATATAATTTGAATCATTCAAAGCATAAGCTATGGCAGTAATTTGGTTGTTTTCATTAAGAACTTCTTGCCAATTATTGCCGCCATCAGAACTTAAATAAAGTCCTTGTTTAGTTCCTACTGCCAAGATGGTTTGAGGATTGTGGGGTGAAAATGCAACTTGATTAATGTCCAAATTAGCTAATTGATTATTAACTCTGAACCAAGAATTACCCCCATCTTCCGACTTATATATACCGTCTCCATAGGAAGATACAATTACAGTTTTATCCCGAGCATAATCAGGAGATATAGATAAAGAAGATAGTGAATATTTATAATCCAAACCTTGTACTATTCTCTGCCAATTATCACCACCATCTATAGAGCGAAATAAATTATTTCTGACTATAATAAATACAGTTTTATCTTGAGCATATATCGGTGAACTCTTAACCTGAATGACATAATCGTGTGGTATGTGAGCTAAAACTGCTCTAGGGAAGCTAAAAAACTGAATAAATAAAATACAAATTATAATAATAATCTTAATTTTTTTTACCAATGAATGGGCAAACCAGTTTTCTACAGTCAACCTTAAACTGCTGTCTGTTTCCATAATGTCAAGATTTTGCTTAAGTCCAAGATAGTTATTGTGGATAACCTTTTATGTTATATATACAAAAGTATCAGAAATTAGCTCTAAATTAAAATCAATATTAATTGAATGACAGTAGCAACTTGTTCTCTTTGGATTCTAGTCGCTCGTACAGATGTTCCTTTTATAAGACAGACAATTCCTCATCTGGTTAGAATGAGCAATTTTCCCTTTCAAGAGAAGGTATTAGCAATAGATACTGCTCCATTATCAGGTGATAAAATTATGCGCCCGGGTATTGGCACTATGGAAGATTTAAGGAATTGTTGTGATCAGCTACTCAAATTAGGTGTAGTAGATCGCTTAGTAGATATTAACTATAATCAAGATTATCAAAAGAAAGTTTATTTAAAACATCTTGGCAGTGTAATTAGTCAAACTCATAACTATAAAGGCTATCCAATTTTAGGTACTATTTTTACCATAGAAGATTCTGGAACTGATTATATGGTACATTTTGATAGCGATATGTTGATGTACCAAAAAACTGATTTTAGTTGGATTAAAGAATCTATTCAATTGATGGAAAAAAATCCGGAAATTATTTCTATGCGACCTCTAACAGGACCACCTCAAGAAAATGGAGAAATTTATCAAAAATTTACTTATGAAAAAGATTCTGATGGAGTGTTTAAATTCAAGTTTTTTAGTAGTAGGGTATATTTAATTAACCGTAAACGCTTTGAGAAATTATTACCTTTACCTATTATTTGGCGTTCCTATCGCCAAAAAATTTTCAATAATTTACCCAATTTTTTACAGACTAGGCTCAACTATATCACTGGAAAAGGTAAACTTGATTCTTGGGAAATTATGGTGTCTAAACAATTAGAAAAAACTCAATATTATCGAGGTGTACTTGCCGATGCTCAAGCATGGACACTTCATCCTAAAGACCGCAGTGTAGAATTTATTAAAACTTTACCAGAGATTATTGCCAGAATTGAAGTAGGAGAATATCCACCTCAGCAAGCTGGACATTATGACTTAATCTCACAACTTTGGTTTTAAGGAGTTTTCTCATTTCACCTCTATCTTGGCTCCACCTAACAATAGGACTATTGTTGCTGGATCAGTAGCTGTTGTAAGGGTTGAGGTCGTTGTAAGATTTCTAGGAGCTCTTCTTCTGCTTGCTGTTGAAGCTCCCAAGGCTGAGGAGGCTGGTATCGTTCTAGCTCAACCATTAAGAGATAGAATAGGGGAGATTTCTGCTGTAATTGCCTTTCAAGAAGCCTCTCAAATTGAGAGATTGATGATAACCCTGTTAAAGACTCACTTGTTGAGGATGTTTGTTGTTGACTATCCCAGGTGGTTGAGTTAGGTAGCTGTTGCGCTGCGGCAAAATTTACCAAGTACAACGGAGTCAAACAAATAGCAGTAGCAAGGACTTTTAAGTTCATTAGTTTACAGTAAAGCTCTTCTACTTCAAGTGTAATTGAGACGAGAAAAAATATGAATACTTTACCTCCAGCCATACCAAATTCATCAAGCAATAATCAGTGTTAAAACTTAAAAACCTACTACCTCCGATAGAGTATAAAGAGGTCTGCATTTAACTTCTTCATAAATTCTGCCAATATATTCGCCTAAAATACCGATGCTGATCAGCTGAACTGAGCCTAAAAAGAAGATGGCAATGGCGATCGCCGCAAAACCAGTCACGGGAGAATTCGGTTGATACAAACGCCAATATAAAACTAAAATTGCCATAAAAATCGCAAAAACAGCAGCTAATAAGCCTAAATAGGTTGATATTCTCAGAGGTACTTTAGAAAAAGAGACTAAGCTATTGATTGCTAGAGCAAAGGATTTACGGAAAGTGTATTTAACCTCTCCTGCATAACGGGCATCACGTTCAAATTTAATCGCCGTTTGGCGAAAACCAACCCATGAACGCAGCCCTCTAATATAGCGATTGCGTTCAGGCATAGCATTGAGTAAATCAACTACTTGTCGATCCATTAAACAAAAATCTCCTGCATCAGTGGGAATATCAATCTCCGCTAGATATTTCAGGAGACGATAGAAGCTATAGGCAGTAAAACGCTTAAACCAGCTTTCTTTTTTGCGGCTAATTCTTTGGGCATAGACTACTTGATACCCTTGGCGCCACTTCTCAATCATATCTAGTATTAACTCTGGTGGATCTTGTAAATCGGCATCTAGAACTACAATTACTTGACCTCGTACAAAATTCAACCCGGCAGTAACGGCAATTTGATGCCCAAAGTTACGAGCTAGACTCAAATAACAAATCCTGGAATCGCGCTGATGTAACTCTCGAATCATTTTCAGAGATTTGTCTCGACTACCATCATTCACTAGGACTAATTCTACTGAATCATCTAGCCGATTCATGACGGCAGATACACGGCGATATAGTTCAGAAATTGTTTCTTCCTCGTTATAAATAGGAACTAAAAGAGAATACTGAGGTTGAAGCGTTGTAGCACTCGTCATAATATTAACTCCTCGGGAAAATCCAGAACCTAATACCTTGAGGCAGAAGTTTGGACAAATGTCACTGAAATAAGCGTAAGATAAGCGTGCTTCCTTTGCGTCTTTGCGTCTTTGCGCGAGACAAAAGTAAACTAGTTTGTTAGTAATTATATAAAACGAGTAACACAATGACAAATACAGTCAATGAACTAAGCATTTTAAGTTGTAACTTCGACAGAGGAATTTTCTTCTCTAGGGGTAAATAGCTGACAAAGACATAAGTAAATAAACCAGCTACTACAGCAGCAAAAATTCTTAAAATGCGACCACGATAAACATGAACCCACAGACTCATAGAAGTCATCAAATCATATTGCTCATTTTCACTAACTGGATTGATAGCAACAGATAGAGTTTGCCAGGTATTACCTCCATCTGTGGATTTAAACACCTCAGTTGTAGCCGAACCAAAACCGTAGATAGTATTATCGGTGGCATACTCAGGAGAAAACTTAATCGGTATTCCTGCTGAAGGAACATTATCTATCTTCGCTAAAGGTAAAGCACTATCTCCAATCGAGGTAAAACTTTTGCCACCATCAACAGTTTTGTACAACCCTTTTCCTCTGATACTGATGATGAAAGTGCGATCGCTTTTGTAATTAGGTGAAATGGCAACTCCCTGTATGTAGGGGGGTTTTCCCAGCTCCGCCACCACTAACTTGCGCCAATTTTTGCCTCCATCTTCGCTTTGAAAAATTCCTCGATCTGTACCGACAAGGAGAGTTTGATCTGCTTGATAGTTAGGAGAAATAGCTAACTGAAAACTATATCTTTTCTGTAATTCATTTGTACCTGTTACAGAAGCCCAAGTTTTTCCCCCATCAATTGTTTTATAGATACCTTCTTGACTAGAAGCATAGAGAGTGCGATCGGCAGAAAAATTAGGTGAAATCACCAAAGAAGGAGAATTATTACCAAAAACTTGTTCGAGCTTCCCCACTGTAAAAAAGTTGCTCCCACCATCAGTTGATTTAAAAATAAGACCAGATTGATTAGCTATATATAATGTCTGAGTTGAAGCAAAATCAGGTGAAGGAACAATAGTTACTCCGCGAACTTCTTGGGGAAGTTGAATTACCCGCCAATAATTTCCCCCATTATTGGATTTGAGCAGTTTACTCCATAATAAAGAGGCAAATATAGTTTTATCTCTAGCATAATTAGGGGAAAAAGCGATATCAAAAAAGCGTCGAGGATGTTGATACTCTCCAGCAAACCTATTAGTTAAACGAGGAATTTCTAAACCTTTATTCCTTGGCTTCCAAGTTGAACCGCGATCGTTGCTAATATAGACATTTCCTACATAGGTAACAATGGCAACAGTCCCATCATTTCCATAATTCGGAGATATATCTAAAGCTACCACAGTTCCCCATGATAGAGTTTCCAGAGCTTGCCAACTTTTGAGTACATCTACAGATTTAAATAAACCATCAAAACCACCTAAAAAAATTACTGAGTCAGAAACCCCTAAAACATTAAAATGAGGTAGTTTCAGCTTATCTGCTTGCTTATCTTTAGTTAATCCTCCATCCTGTTTAGTCCAACTTTTACCACCATCATCAGAAGCAAAAAAACCTTGATTCCAAGTAGATGCGTATAGATTACCTTTTGCTCCTACTACCAGATCTGTAATATGTTTATCTGTTAAACCATTATTGATATCAGTAAATGATTGACCGTTATTATTAGTCTTTAATATTCCCTTTTTCTCCGTACCAATCCAGAAAGTGCGATCGGAGGAGGTATCAGCATGGGTTGCAATCACTGTAACTGCACCAGTACTTTTCACAGATTCTAATTGATGCCAATTTTTGCCTCCATCCTCGGAAGTATATAGATATCCTTGCTCATCTCCCATGATTATTTGATTGGCACTATCAGCAAAAGTTATCGCCGTGATGTTATGAGCCGATTTCGCGATCGCCTGCCAATTTTCTCCTCCATCTTCAGTTTTATAAACTTGATTCTCATCTCCCACAGCCAAAACAATCTGCTCAGACTCAGGTGCAACAGTTAGTAAACCAATATTGAGGGTATTTAATCCATGATTAACTTTAAACCACGACTCTCCGCCATCTTCTGTTTTATAGATTCCATCCGTCAAAGACGATAAATACATCGTTTGGTTACTGTTAGCGTTACCAGATAAATAAGCTAATAAACCTTGATTATCTATGCCATTGACTATCCTTTGCCATGAATTACCTCCATCTGTTGATTTAAATAAATTATGTCGCACAATAATAAACAAAGTTCGATCTTGTTGATAATTGGGAGATAATCTAATTTGAGTAACTACATCATGAGGACGATGTGCCCAAGCACTATTGAGGTCAAAAAAATAAAAATTAAGCAGAAAACTAACAGCAACAATAACTAGTAAAGATACTTTTAACCAGAATTTTCTACATTTTAGACCAATCATTTCTTTCATCATATTTATTTTCTTTCAATAATTTTACCAAGAGAGTAACTTTTTGAGTAAATTCAGTTAAAATAAGCAATAGTTTTAAATCAATCATTTTAGCTTATGCTTTATCCTCTGCAAATAGCTCGCGAATATATTAGAGATGTCAAAAATGAAATTATTAAGCAATATTTTAAGCAAAGAATTTATGCACATCAGTCTCCTTATAAAATTTTGTTAAGAAAAAAATCCTATCGAATTCTTTTTATTCTCAGTCACATGCGTTCTGGTTCTTCTTTACTTGCTCATATTTTAGTTTCCAATCCTGAAATTATCGGTTTTGGAGAAACTCACATTAAATATTCATCAGAATTAGATTTTAAAAGATTAATGATGAAAGTTTATTGGCAAGAACAAGAATCCAGAAAAATACCTCAATATCTAGAAATTTTAAACATGAATCATCAATATGTTTTAGACAAAATACTTCATAACAATAAATTTTTAACTGATATTTTTTTAACATCAGAACAAGTTTATATTATTTTCTTATTAAGAGAGCCAATAAGGACTCTACAAAGTCTTTTAGAGCTAAAACCGCATTGGAATCAACAAAATGCTTTAGAATACTATATTCAGCGTTTATTAAAATTACAAGATTATGCCCAATTAATCAATAATAAAAAACGTACTTTATTCATAACCTATAATCAAATTTTACATGATACTTCTTCAGTTTTAACTTATTTTCAAAACTTCTTAAGCACAAAAGAAGGCTTTTTTGAAGAATATCAGATTTTGCAAACCACTGGTAAGCGAAATATAGGCGACCATAAAGGTAATATTAAAGTAGGTCGTATAGTGAGAAATCAAAGAGAATTAAAAATTCCTGTCGATCGCGAATTAATCGAAAAAGCTAACCACTACTACAATCAATCTTTGTCAAAACTATCTGCATACTGCCAAAGTATCAAATCTGAAGCAAGCTTATCTCAATAGATAGAATTAGGTTCAGTTGAATACTTATATTTAACAGGAGCAAGGCAACAAGAAGTCTATTGTGGAGATAGACCTTTTGCAGCTAACCATTCATGGTTATAAAGTCGAGACTGATAACGGGCTCCACCATCACACAATACAGTAATAATAGTATGACCAGGACCAAGTTCTTTGGCTAAAGCTACCGCCGCACCTACATTAATACCGACCGAACCCCCCATAAAAAGCCCTTCTTGATTCAAGAGTTTATAGATGATCCGTACCGCTTCTGGATCGTCAATTTGGATAGCATCATCCATTGGTGCGCCTTCCATATTGGCGGTAATACGACTATTGCCAATGCCCTCAGTAATAGAATTACCTTCTATTTTAATTTCTCCTGTTTTCACATAGCTATATAAGCCACTACCCATGGGATCGGCTACGACACATTTAATCTTAGGGTTCTTTTCCTTCAAAAACAGAGCAACACCTGCATAAGTTCCCCCTGTACCAGTTGAAGCCACCCAAGCATCAATTTTGCCGTCAGTTTGCGTCCAAAGTTCCGGTCCAGTAGTTTCATAATGTGCTTGACGATTGGCCAAATTATCAAATTGGTTTGCCCAGATAGCATTTTCCATTTCTGCGGCTATCCGTCCAGAAAGCTTGACATAATTATTGGGATTGCGATAGGGTACGGCAGGAACTGGACGCACTTCAGCCCCCAAAGTTCGCAGAGCATCCATTTTTTCTTGGGACTGAGTTTCGGGGATGATAATTAAACATTTATAACCTTTGGCATTACAAATGTGTGCCAAACCAATGCCTGTATTGCCCGCAGTTCCCTCCACTACGGTTCCACCGGGTTTAAGTAACCCTTTTTCCTCAGCATCTTTAATAATATAAAGAGCTGCCCTGTCTTTAACTGAGCCGCCGGGGTTGAGAAACTCTGCTTTCCCCAAGATTTCACATCCTGTTTCCTCACTAAAACGATTTAAACGAATTAGGGGAGTATTGCCTACTGTGCCTACGAAACCGTCTTTAATATCCATTTTCCTCTAATCTGAGCAAATAATTAGCTTGAACCTTTGATACATATTGATACATGGTGATTGTACCCCAGATCTTACACGACTTGGCAAGATATCGAAAATTTAGCTATTAAGTTTTATCAACGCTTGGATAAGTTTGAGGAAACCTATACTGGTTTTGCATAGCCATTACTGAAGGCGTCAGAATTGATTGAACACAGAAAGGAGTAAAACATGGGGTAAGAGTAAAATAAGAGCATTTTGTGCTGAATTAAACCAATCTAAATGATCATTATTTCCTATAAAGATAAACACAAGCGCAAAGTTTTTTGCCCAAAGCGATGCAGGCTAAAATGATGTTTCACAGCTTTAAAGAAAGCCTTAATCTGCCATCTAAGTCTGCCCCAGCGAGTACTCTTTTGAACCTTTAAAAAAATGGGCGAACAGGCTAATCTCTGAGCTGTTACCCAGGTCAGTTATACTAACCAGATCCTCCAGTACAAAACCTGATATCGAATCGTAGATGCCACTGATGTCGAACGAATCCTCAAGATGATTAAAATCAGTGATGGTATCATAACGATCGTCAATAGAATCATAGGAGAACGTATCACGCCCTCTAGATCCGGTGAGCGTATCACTACCGGATTGGCTTTCGATGATGTCATCTCCAGAGGTTCCAATAATTGGATCTCGGACATCAGCCTGAATTCCCTCAATGCCGTCAAAAGACGAAATCGGTTCATCGCCGACTGAGAAAATTCTTCCTACAAGTCTGTACACTGATTCAGATCCATCCACAGCATAGTATTCATTTGGAATACCGTTGCTTACTTTAGAGGAAGCAAAAACAGTCCGGTAGCTATGGGAGATTGGACCGGACACAGGTTCAAGTCCTATCACTTCTAGCATATAGTTTGTAGGTTCACCATTTTCATCGAGTATCCATTTTTCGCTTCCAAAGGTTGCACTCACACGTACCCTTGGATTCTTGTGGGCTGTTTAAGCTAAAAGTAAAGGGCCAAAAGCAAAGAAGGGAAGCATAGTGAGCTCACCGTTTGCGTTCATGTGGGTGAGCCATTCAGGATCATAATCTATTTTAATTTAGTTTATGATGATTAAATTCACATTTTTTCTCATACGAGAAAATCTAAAATAGATTATTCTGTTGAATAGGAATATGCTACAATTTATAGAAACTCTATCAAAGATTCTGTGGCAAGCGCAGCGGTTTCGGGACGAAATAATCAGGATAACTTTTGACCATTTGGTTTGAGATTAAGTCCCGAAAGGCCCAGAATCTTACCTAATGGATAACTTCTCTGAAAGAAAAAAACAGTTAAATTTATTTATGTCCGATTACTTAATACACCAGCACATATTGTTCGAGAAGTAAAAATTCATAAAAACATAATTTTATTATTGTAACCTACTTAATGTTTGAAGGTAAATTCTCGGATAAGATTATGAGAATAATAAAAAATTTTCTAGCAAGGGAACTGTTTGATTATTTAGAATTATTAATAGTAATAATTGATAAAATACAATGTTGCAGAGAGCTGGCTAAAACAGCACTAGATAATGCAAAAGCAAAGGATAAAATTAAACTGATTTCCGCTCTTGTTTCCGAATTCCGAATTCCGTTCACGACCGTAGGGAGTGTACGAGCGAAGCGAACTTTCCGAATTGGGCTCAGCCAAAAAATCTTAATTGATCACCAAAAGTGAGCAAGAGCCCTAAAGTTAAACCATTGGCACTAATTTCAGGAATTAATTTTAGTCCACCACCCAAGTCTCCACCGGTAATATTAAGTTTGTCGAGATTGGTCTCTTCTTCAAAGGTAATAATCTCGAAGCGATCGCCCACCTTCGGTTTAAAGCCATTTTGCAGATTAACACTCAAGTGACTATCTGGTAAAACCGCCACGCTACCAAAGTTAAGTTGGTCAAAATTGGTTTGACTTCTAATATCAATAGAGATTTGGGCAGTTTCTGAGGTCTGTATGTAATTGCTAATGGCTAAGGTGCCAATCTTAAGATCTTCATCGCCGCCTGGGTCAAGGATGCCAGCATTTTTAACCACCCCATTTCCCCAAATACTTGCTTCATCTCCACCGCTCAAACGCCCCTGATTTTCCAGCACAGCTCCTTCTTGGAATTGATGGTCGCTATCGGCAAGAGTAAGGACGGCATCTTTTCCTACTTCTAGGCGACTGTTGACAAGGTGCTGACTTGATTTATCCAATACTACTTCCCCATCTTGGATCAAGAAATTTCCCTTATTTTGAAAGTTAAGATCGAAGGTAGCTTGATGATCTGTGGTTTTAAGCACATAACCCTGATTGATCCAGGACTTTTCCTCTAAAGGATTGGCATAAAATCTCGCCGCTTCAATAACTACCTCCCCCCCTGGTCGATTCACGAAAGTAGCTCCGTCTTCAAAGCGATGACTGCGTCCTCTTCCGCTTCCTGTTTCAAATTGAGTTGCCAGAAACTGAAATTCGTTTTGGTTAATAAAATCCACTCCAACAAAATCAAAGTTAGTGTAGTTAAAGTGCTGACTAGTAAAAGGTAAAATACCATTTGTGGTGCTACCAATACCTTCGTTGACAATTTTTCCGCTTCCGTCACTAACAAACCTGCCATCAAAAGTTTACCTTCATTGACAAAGCGACTGGTGTTAAATATTTTTCCTTCAGCATCTCTGCTAAAACCAATACCATTGAAATCAGTGGATATAATCTTAAAAGTTCCGTTATTGGTGAGATGCAAATTGTCGGAATACAGCGTTGCGTTTTCGGTTAGAATAACCGTACTCTCTTGGTCAATCGTCAGGGTTGTATTCACTAAACCGCGAGAGGAAAGCGGATTTGTATCAGTGCCAGGGAGGATTTTTCTGATGGTTAAAGTGCTATTTTCTAACCTGACTTCGGCATTGTCAAAGTCACCTACATCATACCAGTCTATTTCTCCCCCTTGAAAGGTGATGTCCCCTGTCAGACGACCAGTCTCAATCTCGACTGTGCCGCGATCGCCAATTTGAATCGGAGAATTATGGAAGCGGTAAAGGCTGCTGCCACCATCCAATTCTAAGTTCCCATCTACTGAGAGGGAAGTATTTTCAAATTCCGAATCAGTCTTTAATACCAAGGACGCTTCTGGTGCGACTGTAACAGTAGCATCTTGGTTAACGAACTTGGCGTCTTCATAGAAGTAGTCGTCAATAATTATCTGTCCTTCGGTGGCGAGAAAGTCTCCAAAATTATTAATCGCCAAACTCAACTGAACCTCGCGGGCTCCCTGCTTGTCAATCAAACCGTAGTTAAGTACCAAGACAGAATTATTTACAGTAAAGCTGATGGCCAATAATGCTTTTCAGCCCATTTTCGTCTGTAATTAATTTAGTCCACCTACTTAGCTATCCCGAATGATAGCTGTTGTTGCCCTATCAACATATAAACCGCCACCACTATTGGCAATTCCTGTAGCTTGATTATTCTCAATGTGAGTGTTTACTATCTCAGCCTCGCCTTGTACGATAGCAATTCCACCACCTTGATTTCCAATATTCCCAGAGATAGTGACCCCATTCGTTTTGAGAAATCCGTTACTACGAATACCGCCGCCTTTAGAGGTACTTTCCTCTCCTCCCGTAATCTTTAATCCCTTAAGTTCTATTTGGCTTCCAAATAAAACGTCAAAAACTCTATCCCGAGAACCTGGCGAGAAACTGCTTGCGTCAATTATGGCAGGCTGCTCACCGAGAGTCTCAATTGTAACATTTCCTTGGATATCGAGGTCTCCTGTTATTGCATTTCGTTCTCTACTACCATCGATAGAGAGAGTGTAAGTTTCCCCACCTTGCAGAATAATTTTATAGTGCTGTTCGGGATTTTGATTGGCTTCCAGAATAGCATCTCGTAGCGATAACCCTGTTCCCTGGTCACCATCATTTTCATCCGCCGTCGTAGTTACTTGAAGTACATTTCCGCCAACAGCAAAAGCAGTGGTAGGATTTGTTGGCAAAGAAGCAGAAGGGAGAACATCAGGTGATGTTAAGGTGTTTTGTGCTGTTTTAGTTTCTCCTCCAGAAGTTTCAGAGTCTAATGAGAAGCTAGTCTCTAGGGTAGTCTGTTGATTTAACAGCTTATCTACTTCAGTAGTAATGAGTACTTCTGAAGTTAGACTGGGGAGTAATTGCCCAAAGTTGCTATTTGTGAGTAGTTCCTGGTTAGGGGTACCGAGAATTTTGTCATTGAATACATCTTGTAATTTCATTAGATAAGATCTCCTCAAAGATTCAGCTTGAAGGCAACTACAAAAGATACTTGTTTGAGTTGCTTACTTATACCTTGGGAGTCCTTAACCACGGTTATGCACAGTCAAGGAAAATTTTTTTCGGGAAGGTCACAAGTTTTTTGAGGCGATCGCCGACAAACTTATCCTGAAGACGTGTTATAGTTACTGTTGAAACTTCCCCAATCATCCCATGACTCAAACTTGGAGACCTGCATTTGGGCATTTGTTGAGCATTTTGATGGCACTGGGCGGGCTCAATATCCAGCCTCCTAGACTACTCCTAGCCCAAATCATCCCTGACCATACCCTCAATGGCGAAAATTCTGTAGTTAACTCCATCAGTGAGCAAGTTAACCGCATTGATGGCGGGGCGATTCGCGGCAGTAATCTGTTCCACAGTTTCTTAGAATTCAATATTGGTGAGGGTAATTCTGCCTATTTTGCTAATCCCACTGGCATTGCTAACATTTTCAGTCGCGTTACCGGAAGCAACCCTTCTCAGTTGATGGGAACTTTAGGCGTGTTGGGGGATGCTAACCTCTTTTTTCTCAATCCTCATGGCATCCTGTTTGGACCTAATGCCCGCTTGGATTTGAGGGGTTCCTTTTTTGGCAGTACAGCCAATAGTCTTATCTTCCCCAATGGTAACGAATTCAGCGCCACCAATCCCTAAGTACCACCCCTGTTAACTGTCAACGTTCAACAACCGATTGGTTTGCGTTTTGAAGGTGAGCAACCCAAGTTAATTATTAACCAGGGTAATTTAGCTACAGGGCAAGACCTGACCCTTGCAGGTGGTAATTTAGACTTACAGGGGCAGTTGCAGGCGGGAAGAAATTTAACCCTGCAAGCTACAAATATAGTAAGGGTGCGGGATAGTGTAACCCAACCCTTTATCGCCTCAGCCTTGGGAAAGCTGTTGTTACAGGGGAATCAGGGAATAGATATCTTGGCCTTGAATCATCCGAATAGTGGACTGTTCTCTGGTGGAGATCTGGTATTGCGCTCGGCTAACCCTGTGCTCGGCGATGCTCACTATTGGAGTGGGGGCAATTTTCGGATTGAGCAACTGGATGGCAGTTTGGAGAATTGGTTTAGTCTTGATGATCCGATTATTCGCGCTAGTGGTGATGTTAGTTTTGACAGTTATACGGGAGCCTCCCTACACATCTTCGCTGGCGGGAGTGTAGAGATTCCCGGGACTGTAACGATTACACAACCAGATACAATAGCTAACTCAACTCAGGAAAGAGTTATCCTCTCAGATGGTGTGACTGTGGTCAATGTTGATGGTAGCGCTCAGCCAACTTTGGATATTAGAGCGGGAACGACAGCCTTTGCTACACAGGGAATTACAGGTAATACAGAGGGCTTCTCATCGGTTCCTGAGCTTGGGGGGACTGGAACAAGGGCAGATATCAAGATTAACAGTATTGTCAATAATGGGGGAGTTGTCTTTTTAACGAATCAGTACCAGCCTAATCCTATGCTATCTGGGGGAATTACCGTTGGCTCTATTGATACAAGAGATACTGCTAATGGTGGTCCAGTCGTCATCGACTCAAGAGGCGGGATTGCAGTCAACGAAACAGTTGATGCCTCGGGAGAAAATCTTGTCACTGGAGATTTTTCTGGCGATGGCGGCGATGTCACTCTACTTGCCAACGGAGACATCACCCTTCCTCCCGGAGATATATTTTCTCTAGGCTTATTGGGGGGGAATATCACTCTCAAGAGCCAAGGTGACATTTCTATTGCTGCTACTGCTGAAAGCGGCGAAATAGCCAGCGCCAGCTTTACCACTGAACCAGGTACCACAGGAGGTGATATTAAGATCATGGCCAGGTCGCTCTCCCTGAGCAATAGCGCTCAACTGAATGCTGTGACTTTTGGAGAGGCACAGGCAGGCAGTATAATTATTCAAGTCAGCGAGACAGTCTCAGTAGATGCATTCCCCAGTGGTGCATTCAGCACAGTGGCACTTGGTGCAAGGGGTAATGGGAGCAACGTAACTATAGAAACTGGACGATTGAAAGTTACAAATGAGGCACAGATAGGATCTGGAACCTTCAGCTCGGGGGATGCCGGAAACTTGACCGTCAGAGCTCAATCGGTGGAAGTGAGCAACAGCCTCTTGTCTACTGCAGTCCAACCAGGAGCCACTGGGAATGGAGGTAAATTGACGATAGAAACTGAAAGTTTGCTTATAACTGATGGGGGGCAAGTATTAACTGCTACCTTTGGCTTAGGGGATGCCGGAGAATTGAGTGTCACAGCCGAGTCAGTGGAACTGATTGGCACTGCTGAGGATGGTACAGGCAGTCGCCTGGACACTTCAGTACAATCACTAGCCACTGGAAATGGCGGCAACTTGACGATAGAAACTAAAAGTTTGCTCGTCGTCGATGGGGCACAGATAGGAACTACTACCTTTGGTTTAGGGGATGCCGGAGAATTGAGTGTTACAGCCAAGTCAGTGGAACTGCTTGGCACTAATGCTAATGGTTTTTCCAGTGGTTTGTTTGCTAGTGCGTTAGGTTCTGGAGATGGGGGCAACTTAACAATTCTAGCCGATCAGTTAATTATTAGAGATGGGGCAACAATCAGCACGAGCAACTTCGCGAGCAACTTCCAAACCAGTAACCTTCGTCCGCCAGGTTCAGGGGTTCCTGGCAATATTAATGTCCAAGCTCGCTCGATCCTACTTGACAATCAAGGAACTATCACTGCTGAAAGTGCAGCGGGAAACCAGGGAAATATTGTACTCCAGTCTCAGAACATTCTGCTACGCCGAGGTAGTGCCATTACTACCAACGCCCTAGGGGATGCGACTGGGGGAAATATCGCCATTAATGCTGACTTCATCGTTGCCTTTCCTTCAGAAAATAGCGACATCACCGCCAATGCTTTTACCGGCGATGGAGGGAGAGTTCAAATTACAGCGAAGGGCATCTTTGGCATCGAACCTCGCGATCGCCTCACACCCCTCAGCGACATCACCGCCACTTCTACCTTCGGGTTAGCTGGCATTGTGGAGATCAACAATCCCGATATCGATCCTAATCAGGGTTTAGCCAAGCTGCAAGAAGTTCCCCAAGAAGTGGAGTTAGCCGAAGGTTGCCAAGCTGCTGATGGGCAGGAAACGGTAGCATTTTTCAACCTTGGACGGGGAGGGTTGCCCCCAACACCAGAGGAACCCTTCAGCAGCGAAACCATTATCGCCCCTTGGATTCCCCTTGTAAGTCAGACAGAGATAGATTTAGAGTCAGTCTCATCACAGGTATTGACAAACCAAGAAATTAGTGCCCTCAAATCCCTGAGTAATTGGTGCAATCAGCAAAAATCAAGAAGATAGCAAAAGAGGCTCGAATGAATAAAAAATGGCGACGACAGCTTTGGCAATTAAGTACCTGGACAGATTTATTTACACAAAGGTTTTACGCTCTAACTGGCTTACAGCCATTTTTTTATACAATTAATTTTGTCCACCTACTTACCGATCGTCGGGTTGACATTGAGTAGCATCAGTGTCCAGCCTCCTAAGTCACTCTTGGCCCAAATCATCCCCGACAATACCCTCGGTAACGAAAATTCCCTGGTTAATTCTATCGATGAACAAGTTGAGCGCATCGATGGCGGAGCGATCAGAGAAAGCAATCTGTTTCACAGTTTTCTAGAATTTAATATTGGTGAGGGAAAGTCTGCCTATTTTGCCAATCCAGCCGGAATTGCTAACATTTTCAGCCGCGTTACGGGAAGCAATCCGTCTCAGTTAATGGGAACTTTAGGCGTGTTGGGCGATGCTAACCTATTTTTTCTCAATCCCCAAGGCATCCTTTTTGGACCTAATGCTCGCTTAGACTTGAGAGGTTCCTTTTTAGCCACTACAGCCGATCGCTTTGTCTTTGCCAATGGTCAAGAATTCAGCGCTACCAATCCTCAAGCACCACCCCTTTTAACCGTCAACGTTCAGCAACCGATTGGCTTGCGATTTGAAGGCAATCCCGGAACGATTATCAATCAATCCAGAGCAACTGATAGTAATGAGCAAACTGTAGGATTGCAAGTACAGCCAGGGCAAAACTTAACACTTCTTGGTGGTGAGATCCATCTAGAAAGTGGTGTTATAACAGCACCAGGAGGTCGAGTAGAATTAGGAGGACTGACAGAAGCTGGAATAGTCGAGCTAGATGATAGTGGGAGTTTGAGTTTCCCTAATGGGGTAGCTAGGACAGACGTATTATTGACCAATCAAGCTAGTGTTAATGTAATTGCCGGAGGTGGAGGTTTCATCGCAGTTAATGCCAGAAATTTAGAACTTTCAGGTATAAGTTTCCTGAGCGCAGGAATAGGATCTGGTCTAGGTTCACCTAATGCTCAAGCAGGAGATATTGAAATTAATGCCACTGATACTGTCTCTTTTGACGATAGTTTCGTCGATAACGTGGTGCTCAACGAAGCTGTGGGTAATGCAGGTAATATTAATGTCACTACTAGCTCTCTCTATATGCTCAATGGCTCTCAACTATTTTCTCGCACCAACGGACGTGGAAATGCAGGAGATGTAATTGTAAATGCTCAAGATATCGTTGTCTTTGATGGGGTGAGTGGGGACGGTATCTTCCCCAGTGCAGCAGTTAGCGATGTGGGTCAAGAAGGGATAGGTAACGCAGGCAGCATTAAAATTAATACTGGCTCTCTCTATCTGAACAATCTTGCTCGCCTCACTTCTACTAGTCGTGGTCAGGGAGATGCGGGCAGTATATTGGTGCAGGCTTCTGAGACTATCTCTCTTGACGGCGGCGCTATTTTCAACAATGTAGGAACTCCTCTAGTACAAGGAGCTAGTGGTAAAGTTGGCAGTATTGTACTTGAGGCTAAAACAGTTTCTTTAATTAATGGATCTCAACTACAAGCGGGAATATTTTCGCAGAATCAAGGGGAAGCAAGCATCATCTCTGTGAAGGCTAAAGATTTGATTTTTTTAGGAGGTCCTGATGCGGAAGGCTTTCAAAGTGGTATATTCACCGATGTCGAATCTGAAGCCATAGGAAATGGTAGTGAGATCGAACTCTCAGCAGCTTCAGTTTCTTTAACTGATGGTGCTATCTTGAATTCCCGCAATGCTGCTCAAGGTAATGGTGGCGACATCACTATCGAAACTAACAGTTTGAGGATTCGTAATGGTTCCACTGTCATAACCTCTACTTTGGGAGCTGGAAATGCTGGTTCTTTAACTATACGTGGTCATGAATCGGTAACTCTGGAAGGTACTTCAAGATTTGGTTCCAGCAGCTTATTGGCTAACGTCCAAGAAGGTGCCACAGGAAATGGAGGCAATTTAAGGATTGAAACGGGAAATTTGAGCGTGCGCGATCGCGGCTTGATTTCCGTAGCCACAGAAGGAAGTGGTAGAGCAGGCAATCTCACTGTGAACATCCAGGATAGTCTGATCCTATCCGGTGAGGAAACTGGTCTATTTGCCAATACTACAGAAGGTTCTACTGGTATTGGCGGTAGTATCTTTATTGATGCAGCAAAAGTAATTATCTCAGATGGCGCCAGGATTGCTGTAGATAGCCTAGGAACTGGAGTTGGCGGCAATATTTTTGGTAACACAGGTACTCTAACTCTCGATAACGGAACTATCTCAGCCGAAACCGCTAGCAATACCGGTGGTAATATCACTCCACAGGCACGAGATTTATTACTATTGCGCAATAGTAGTCAAATCTCAACCACAGCAGGCACAGCAGAAACAGAAGGAGATGGCGGCAACATTACCATTGATGCCAACTTCATCGTAGCCTTGCCAGAGGAAAATAGCGACATCACCGCTAATGCTTTTTTTGGCAATGGCGGCAGAATATCAATTACTACTAACGGCATCTTCGGCATTGACTTTCGTACTCGTTTGACACCCCTAAGTGACATTACCGCTAGTTCTACCTTCGGGTTAGCTGGCATCGTGGATATCAACAATCCCGATATTGACCCCAATCGAGGTTTAGCCAAGCTGCAAGAAGTTCCCCAAGAAGTGGAGTTAGCCGAAGGTTGCCAAGCTGGTGATGGACAGCAAACGGTAGCATTTTTCAATATTGGACGGGGAGGGTTACCCCCTACACCAGAGGAACCCTTCAGTAGTGAAACAATTATCACTCCTTGGATTCCACTTATTTCTGAACTAGAGGAAGATTCAGAACAATCCTTCTCAGGTAGTTTCATTAATTTATCGAATCAGGGGAGTATATTTAGCAGAATACCTTGCCTCACCAATTAAGCCTTTGAAAGTTGAAAACGTGAGTTTGATGAAAACGCAAATTTATGATTTGAAAAAGACTTCAATTATTAATATTAACAATTCAAGAGAGCTGAAGCAATCAAAGAATCTTTGTGTAAAAAATATTTCTCTTCTTTAATATAAAATAATTATTTTCTAGTATTTTAATTGGTTCAAGTATTTTAATCTACGTAATTTTTTTAAATATTTACAAAAACTTTACATAAATGTTTATTTTGGGTTAATTTTTTTCTGTTTGGTATCAATATTTTTACTAATTATATTTAAAATTTACATAGATAAAGTCAGTGAAAGTACTGGTGCACTTTAAAATACGTAAATGTTAAATTTAAATAAGAATATATAGGACGTAATTAGCTTTAATTATTACTAATTTAAGGCAAGTAATTTTTAAGCAAAAATATACTTTTGGTCAATACTTATAGAAACAATTACCCTCTAAATTGAATTAATTATGTCAACTCCAGAAAACAACACCTACATCGAATTCTTTCAAGCGTTCTACAGTGCCAGTGAGAGTGAGCAACCCTATCCCAATCAGGCCACTATTACCCTCATCCGCAGTGGGAATATGGATAATTGGGCTGATGTGGAAGTCTGGTTTAACGGAGGTTCGGCTCAACCCGGTTCTGATTTCGACGGCAGCTTCAGCTACCCTGAAATAGTCAGCTTCCAACCAGGACAGGAGAGTCAAACCATCTCGTTCGAGATTTTCGATGATTTTGAATTAGAAGGAACTGAAACCATCGATTTAGAGTTGAGAACCTTCCCCAGTAATCTAAATACAGTGATTGGTTCCCAAGACAAGGCGACTGTAGAAATCTTCGATAACGAAGTCTCCTACATTGAATTCTCTCAAGCTATCTATAGTGGCATGGAGAGCGAATCAACCTCTCCCAATCAAGCCACCATTACCCTTACTCGTAGTGGGGATGTAGATAATTGGGCGGATGTGGAAGTCTGGTTTAACGGAGGTTCGGCTCAACCCGGTTCTGATTTCGACGGCAGCTTCAGCTACCCTGAAATAGTCA
>JAAUYA010347810.1_pt1 | contig 25079 bp, 23 predicted proteins | sample 7278161 | NCBI WGS metagenome assembly JAAUYA01 (sample SAMN14350120, study PRJNA611818) | marine sediment metagenome | isolation source: surface marine sediment (3m) | place: French Polynesia: Moorea | collected 2018-08
CCTTTTAAATTACGCAATCACCGACAAAAGCGTTTTGCTAATCGAAAAAAAGCCAAATTACCTCCTAGCATCAGAGCTAATCGAGAATTAGAGCTAAGGGTAGTTAAAGAATTAGCTAAACTTTTCCCGATTTCTAACATCGTTTATGAATATGTAGAAGCAAGAGGGAATAAAGGTTTCTCTCCAGTAATGGTAGGACAGAAAATAATGCTAACTTGGTTAGCAAAAATTGCTCCTGTCACGACTAAATTCGGTTGGGAAACAGCTATTGCTAGAGAACATTTAGGTTTAAGCAAAGATAAAACTGATAAATCAAAACAAACCCCTTTCACTCATGCTGTGGATGGAGTAGCATTAGCTAGTTATCAATTTATTAATCGTTATCAATTTTTAGATCCTCTCCGTAAAGTAAGAGGACAACGTTGGTGGGGAGAAGTAAAGATAACTGATGCTCCATTTGTAGTTATTAAACGTCCTCCGGTAAGCAAGAGACAATTACATCTACTGCAACCAAGTAAAGGAGGTATCAGACGCAAATACGGAGGTACAGTAACTAGACACGGTTTAAGAAAAGGAGATTATGTGGAAGCAGAAAAAGCTGGTTTAACCTATCGTGGTTGGGTTTCTGGAGATACAAAAACGCAAGTATCTGTATCTGATTTTAATTGGAAGCGTAGGGGAAGATTTACCCCTAAAAAAGTAAAATTGCTGACTCATAATACTAATTTAATTGTGCTGAGGTCATCCGGTTTTAAATTTAACGGTTGCCCTCAAATTCCCCATAAGACTAAGTCTATCGGCTTTAGTCGCAGTAACCTTTGAGGAAATTCATGATGGAAAATAAAAAGCCTGAATTTGGTTTAGAACATTCTGTGATTTCGATTGTTAGTGAACTGCACTCATACTTTAGAGATCTACAATCCTTCTACAAAATCGCTCAAGGAGACATTGTAAGCAAATTAGAATCTACCAATGATGAGCAAAAACAAGCAGAATTAGAGGCTAAATTGAAAACAATCAACGAAAAAATAGATTACTTTCATGTTTTAAATAACGCAATTTCTATTGCTGATGTAGTTCTCCATACTGAGGCGATGATAGAGGAATTAGGAGAAAAGAAAACAACTAGTATCTAGTGATTCTGTCAAAATAGTTTTGAGGGATTGGTTAGGATAACTTCGGATTTTAGATTTTGGAGAATTGTCCTATCCCTCATTTCAAAATTGACAGGTTTACTAGTCGTTTGTTATTTGTCATTGGATATAAAGAACAAAGCTTTTAGCTCGCCGCAAAATCGTAGCCTCTAAGAGAGTTTTTAGTAACTATAGGTTCTCTAGTAGGTCAATAATTAAAGTCTGTCTGCTTTCCTCAATTCTGTCAAGAATTTTTATAAAAACCTACCCTTGTCAGATGGAGAGGGGCTGGGGGTGAGGGCGAAAGCAGTTTCTTGGTTTGTGAAGGAATATTTCGCGCTTCTGCATCATGCGATCTGGACGCACCCGAGGCACAATTTGTCTTACGACTGACTAGATTAATGCGTAACGTACAGCGATCGCCTAATTCACTTGTAGTCTAGTTTAGTATTTAATTAAGGAGAGTGGGAAATAAGAGTTTATATCATAACTTCGACTGAAAATTTACATTATTCTGTAAAATTTCCCAAGAATAAAAAACAATTTCCTAGTTCAAAAGAGGAAAAATCAATTCTCGATTTTGTAATCAAAAACAGAGAAAAGCTTTATCTCGACTGGGAAGCTAAAGTATGTGTTAAGGAGAAAATGTCTGATGATTAGTTCAATTGAAACAAACAGTGTATACAGTTTAAATTCAGAAGAAGCCTTTAACTCTTCTGAATGTCTAGGTTTTAACCCTTTAAAGACTGAGCAAATCAAGAATAACAAAACCTCACTTGAACTCATTATCATCTACACAGCAAACTCAGTCATTCTGCAAGTATCTGATAGCAAAAAATCCCACAAAACTTTCCTCTCCTATAAATACAAACAAGATCCGACAGTAGTAGATAGAATTAAGCTGGCTTGGGAATGGGAATCTGAAGATGAACTTATTGCTACAGCTAAAGCTTCTGAGAATATATTAATTGTTATGGGATGCGATCTTAATTTATGGCAAGTATCTTTTGAAGCTATACCCTGTCTAAATAAACTACCTTTAGCTGAAAGAACTAATTTTGAGATCGATCGAGATGGCAGTTATCTTCATTGGCAATGGAACGATGTTCATGTCGATTTAGAAGATATAAAAGCAGCAGTCGATCCAGAGTTTAGAAATCAGCTATACCTTGAAAAACTCAAGTATAATCAATCTTTAGGAAAAGCGATTTCTCAAGTAAGAAAAGCTCATAATCTCAATCAAAATGAAATTAAAGGTTTATCAGATAGACATCTGAGAAGAATTGAAAACGAAGGCTATCAAGTGACCATAGATGTTCTGAAAAAACTTGCTGTAGCTCATAATATGAACTTAGAAGACTATTTAGCTGAAGTCACTAGTGGTGGAATGCAGAATTAATAATGCGTGAGGTGCGTGAGGTGAAAAATCTTTATTTTTCAGTACTTACACGCTTTTTTAAACTCCCGCACTACCATTCGCGATCGCCATTCGTTTCACAAATCGATGGCAGGCGAGTCTTGTATCCTGCTTTTGCCAGTACCTCCATAATTTGCTCTAAATGAGCAAGCCCCCGCGTCATCAGCACAAATTCTACATCCGCCAACTGTAGGGGCAAACAAGAAAATTCTCGTTGATGGCGAACTTCGACAATATTGGCACCAGTCTCACCGATATACCGTGCCACATCTGCTAAAACTCCAGGCACATCCCTAATTTCAACTTCCAGTCGAACCATGCTCCGTTGCACGATCTCCGCTAGGATAGGCAGATCGATGTTGCCTCCACTGAGAATTATACCTAGCTTACGCCCAACAAAGCGATCGCTATACTGATGTTTTATTAATTATTTTATCCTTCTTGTAAGCTTTGAATTGCCTCATCGCATTTCTCTACGTCTTTATCTAATTCCATTGCTTGATATAGTTTTCTGGCATTTTCATAAGCTGCTTTAGCTTCTGAGTTTTGTGGTAAGTTTTTCCAGGTATTAGCTAATTTAAACCAAGCTTTAGCTTCTCCATGGCGAGCGCCGATTTCTCGGAAAAGCTCTAACGACTGCTGAAGGTAATCAATGGCTTGTACATAGTCTTCTTGAGAGTTGTAAGTATTACCTAAACCCATTAAAGACTCAGCAATGCCGCTGCGCTCGCCGATTTGTTGAAAAATTTCTAACGACTGCTGAAGGTAATCAATGGCTTGTACATAGTCTTCTTGAGAGTTGTAAGTATTACCTAAACCCATTAAAGACTCAGCAATGCCGCTGCGCCCGCCGATTTGTTGAAAAATTTCTAACGACTGCTGAAAGTAATCCATGGCTTGCCCATAGTCTCCCACAGAGTTGTAAGCATTGCCTAAACCCATTAAAGAATAAGCAATGCCCCTGCGCCCGCCGATTTGTTGAAAAATTTCTAACGACTGCTGATAGTAATCAATGGCTTGCCCATAGTCTCCCACAGAGTTGTAAGCATTGCCTAAACTCATTAAAGAATAAGCAATGCCCCTGCGCTCGCCAATTTGTTGTTGAATCTCTAACGACTGCTGATAGTAATCAATGGCTTGCGGATAGTCTCCCACAGAGTTGTAAGCATTGCCTAAATTATTTAAAGAACTAGCAATGCCGCTGCGGTCGCCGATTTGTTGTTTAATCTCTAAGGACTGCTGATAGTAATCAATGGCTTGCGGATAGTCTCCCACAGAGTAGTAAGCATTGCCTAAACCCATTAAAGAATAAGCAATGCCCCTGCGGTCGCCGATTTGTTGTTGAATCTCTAAGGACTGCTGAAAGTAATCAATGGCTTGCGGATAGTCTCCCTGAGAGTAGTAAGCATTGCCTAAATTATTTAAAGAACTAGCAATGCCGCTGCGGTCGCCGATTTGTTGTTGAATCTCTAACGACTGCTGATAGTAATCAATGGCTTGTGGATAGTCTCCCTGAGAGTTATAAGCATTGCCTAAACTCATTAAAGAATTAGCAATGCCGTTGCGATCGCCGATTTGTTGTTTAATTTCTAAGGACTGCTGATAGTAATCAATGGCTTGCGCATAGTCTCCCACAGAGTTGTAAGCATTGCCTAAATTATTTAAAGAACTAGCAATGCCGCTGCGATCGCCGATTTGTTGTTTAATTTCTAACGACTGCTGATAGTAATCAATGGCTTGCCCATAGTCTCCCTGAGAGTTGTAAGCATTGCCTAAACTCATTAAAGAATAAGCAATGCCCCTGCGCTCGCCGATTTGTTGTTCAATTTCTAACGACTGCTGACAGTAATCAATGGCTTGCGCATAGTCTCCCTGAGAGTTGTAAGCATTGCCTAAACTACCTAAAGAACTAGCAATGCCGCTGCGCTCGCCGATTTGTTGAAAAATTTCTAGAGATTGATTATGAGAAGCGATAGCTTGCTTGACTTGTCCTAAGTCAAGTTGAAAGATACCTAGCCTATTCCATACCCAAGCATAATCATATCTCTCTTCTGACTTTAAATTAGATGGCCATCTATCGGCTAACTTTTGGTAGAGTTCCAGCAAAACTGAATAATAACCCCGCAGATTGAGAAACTGATAACAGATATTGAGAACATCATTAGCTGGGGCATACAGTTCTAATTCACAGAGATGATAAATAATTTCTAGATATTGGCTAACATCTTCTAAAACTTGCCAAGATTGTTTTTCTTTCAGATGAAGTCCGTAATATTGAATTGCTTGCCAATGAGCAGTAGTTAAATCTCGTTTCTTTTGCTGGTGAATATATTCCCTTACTAAAGCTGGAAAGAGATATTGGTTATCTTGAATTTTGGTTAATAGAGAACGATTGCATAACTCTTGTAACGCTTTCACGATATCTAGTTGCTGATCTGTTTTTTTCGATTTAAACCATTGTCTAAAAAGTAATAGTTTTTTCCAGAAATTTTGTTTTTGCCTTCTTCCTGCGATAATGTAACTTGCTGCCTCAGGGTTGAAAGGTAGGCGATAGACGCTCAAATCAATCAGAAAGTTTTTTTGTTCTGGGGTTAATCTGTTGAGGTGCTGTTGAATTATCCAAGATAAACGTGCATCCTTTTGGTTGCGAAATGATCCTTGTGCTTCTTCGTAAGCTAAATCAAACTGTTCCAATCCTAATTCTGCAACTTGACTTAACTGACTTCCGCAATATTCCCTTAAATATCCTGCTACTAACTCGATAGTAAGAGGATGTCCATCTACATATTTCACAAAAGCTTCTAATTTTGTTTCTGTTCCTACTATTCCTAGCTTGTTTAATAAACTAATCCCTTCAGCAATTTTCATCCCTCCCAAGGGATACCAATGCTGTAAACCTTGAAATGATTGAGGTTTCTCTCGCGTCGTTATCAAGAGAGTGCTAGTTGTTCCTTGTTGCAACCAACGACTAAAAAATTGTTGGTAATATTCATTTTGCCAGTTTCTTTCTACATCAATTAGAGTTTCTAAATTGTCAATTACTAGCAAACAGCGACGCTGACTGAGTAGCAGAAGTAAATTATTAATTAACTCAGTAATATCGATAGGTTGAGCAATCTTTCCTCCTAAAGCAATAATTACTTTCTCTGCAAAGACAGTAAAATCAGGTTTGAGGCTGACATCAGCCCAGAATTTGGCGGCAAAGTTACTATTTTGATAAAAATAGCTAGCTATGGTAGATTTTCCCGTACCTCCCAATCCCTGAATGCCAAGAGTGTGGACTTGAGAATCGTTCAGCCACGATTGTATGGAGTTAACCTCTTTCTGTCTCTCTACCCAATGAGCGAGATTTGGGGGAGTAGTAATGAGATTGGCAGAAGTAGCAACTGGAGACTTAGCTTGCCCAGATAATTGGATAACCTTGGCGATTTCTTCTGGGCTTAATCCTTTCCCACGTTAATATTAATTCTGGCATTGGATGCATCTATTTTGGCAGCAGCGACTCCACCCGTTTCGGCTTTAATTTTTGTATCTGTAAAGTTGTCTCCGCTGTTAGCCTTTGCTATTTCTCTTGCCAACTTGCTTATTTCCTCAGCAAATATCTTATCTTTGTGCATCTCAACCTGTAAAAAAGATTCTAACAGTTTGAGGTTTTCCTGAGTGGGATTTTGCTCTAATTCAACTATCTCAGCTTCAATAGGCTGATTTTGCAACAAGCGATTTTTGATCATCTGCCACAAGCGTTGTGCACCTTCACTAGCAGCATCTCCGACAATGCCACCTAATGCCATCTCTAAAAGCTTCCCTGCCGCTAATAATTCTAAACTCATGAATAATAAATAAACTATTTATAGTAGTAATGATGGCAATTTCCTCAATATTAACTTCATTGGTCTCAAAATCGCCACAATCTCGAATAACAGCTTTATTCCTCTGATATCAAACCTGGTAGGTAACAAGAAGAATGTTAGTGCTCTGTCAAGATTAAAATAAGGAATAAAATAATCAGTTTTTCAATTCTCTCCCTGCTCCCCGCAGCCCTATCCCTCAAATCAAAATTGTCGGAGTCTTAGTGCGATCGCTGATTAGTTGGACTTGAGAATTGAAGGGCGATCGCCACGGGATTATTTAACTACATTAGAGATAAGTCTCTATAATGTCAATAATATATTACTGTTATCATTGGTAATTTTCCTGTTTGATGATTAAAAATCTAAATGACCAGATTTGTTCACGATCAATTTGCCCAAGAATATCTGCCCGAATTATTTGGTAATTATGGCACTGTTGTTCCCTCTGCCAATGTAACGGCAGAAATAAGACAAGTAGATGTGTTGTTTACCCCAACGTCATCGGTACCTACCACTCCTGAAACCCTGGGTTTATTAGGAAAATTAGCCCAAAAAACTTGTTTATTTGAAATATTTCGCAACCCAGTTCAACCACAAGAAATCAGAACTTGTTCAAGTAAGTTATTTGACCTTCAAAATCATCAAATTAGAGAAGCTAAACGCGAAAAAACGGAACTAAAGGATGAACAGCTACCAATTTTGTGGATTATCTCTCCTACTGTATCGCCCAGAATTTTGGCTCAATGTGGAGCCACTGAAACAGAAGAATTTGGCCAAGGCATCTATCTTTGTTCAGAAATCTGGAAAACAGGAATAGTAGTAGTTCATCGATTACCGGTAACATTATCAACTTTATGGTTAAGAATTTTAGGTAGAGGCAAAGTACAAGAAAAAGCTATTAGAGAATTAAAGTCTCTGCCCAATACTCATCCCTATCGAGATAATGTTTTAGAATTAATCTATAACTTATTGAGTATCATCGAAGCCAATCAAAAAAAAGGAGAGATTTTAGCACCAGAGGAGCAAGAATTTATTATGAAATTATCAACAATTTATTTAGAAAGATTAGAAGAGAAAAGACTCGAAGGCAAACTCGAAGGTAAACTCGAAGGTAAACTCGAAGGCAAACTCGAAGGCAAACTCGAAGGAATAATTGAAAATCTTCGAGCTAATATAATTAGTATCTTAGAAAAGCGTTTTCAGACCATCCCTCCTGAATTAATCACTGCCATTAATAATCTGAATGATACTTCTCAATTACAATACTTATTGTTAGAAAGTGTTAGTATTAACTCTCTCAAGGATTTTCAAGATTTATTGGGCGATGGCCGATGATTTACAGTAGTTTTCAATAATTCTTTATAAATAGGTTGGGTTGAGGCGGGTGAAACCCAACAAATACGACGGTTGGTGTTGGGTTTCACTTCGTTCCACCCAACCTACAGATATTGTGGTTAAAGCTTAAACTTATAGACCGTATCATAGTTAATACAGCGGACATCTAAGGAGATTTTCATGAAAGCAGAGTTAACAGCAATCATTGAAGCAGCTACTGAAGGGGGGTACTGGGCTATTTGCCCGGAAATTCCTGGTGCGAATGGTCAAGGCGAAACCATCGAGGAAGCCAAAGAAAGTTTGAAAAGTGCCATTCAACTGATTCTTGAAGATCGTTTGGCCGATATCCGAAGGGGACTACCGAAAGAGGCGATCGAAGATAGGTGCGATCGCTACTTTCCAAAACTGTTAAGAACATATAAACTGAGAGCATAGGGTTTTACAGATACATTTTATGTCTCCAACTACAACTGAAAAAGTTCGCTGGACAAGTGCCGACCTAGAATTATTTCCTGATGATGACAGGCGGTATGAAATTATTGATGGAGAACTATTTGTGACCAGAGCACCTCACTTGCGCCACCAGGGAGTAGCAGATGCTATCTGCACTCAACTCCGAATTTGGTCCGAAAAATCAAAGTTGGGGAATGCTTTCACAGGTGTTGGCTTGGTTTTTACGGACACAGATAACGTCATTGCCGATGTAATTTGGATTAGCACTGAACGTTTAACTCTCTTGCTAGATGAAGCAGGGCATTTAACAGGTGCGCCGGAGCTAGTGGTAGAAGTTTTATCCACTTCCCCAAAGGACAAGCGTAGAGATCGAGAACTGAAACTCAAACTCTATTCGGTTCAAGGAGTTCAAGAATACTGGATTGTCGATCGCCAACAACAGGCTATCGAAGTCTATCGCCGGGAAGGTGGTCTGCTGAAGCGAAGTAAGACTCTATTTAGTGGCGACCGCTTGGCTAGTTCACTGTTACCCGACTTTAGTTGTATGGTGGGTGAACTCTTTTAGCGAGGTGATCGCTTATTAGTTGGAATTGAGAATTGAAGGGCGATCGCCATTTGCTCCGCAGATCGATTGCAGGCGAGTCTTGTATCCTGCTTTTGCCAGTACCTCCATAATTTGCTGTAAATGAGCAAGCCCCCGCGTCATCAGCACAAATTCTACATCCGCCGACTGTAGGGGCAGACAAGAAAATTCTCGTTGATGGCGAACTTCGACAATATTGGCACCAGTCTCACCGATATACCGTGCCACATCTGCCAAAACTCCAGGTACATCCCTAATTTCCACTTCCAGTCGAACCAAACGACCAGAACGAACCATGCTTCGTTGCACGATCTCCGCTAGGATAGGCAGATCGATATTACCTCCACTGAGAATTATACCTACCTTACGCCCAACAAAGCGATCGCCATACTTAATCAAAGCTGCTAATCCTGCTGCTCCTGCTCCTTCGACTACTGTCTTTTCCATCTCCAGCAGTAGCCGCACCGCTTCTTCAATCTCTTCTTCATCTACTAGGAGGATTTCATCGACTAAGTCTCGAATAATCGGCAGGGTTAGTTTTCCAGGCGTTTTCACGGCAATCCCCTCGGCAATGGTTGAGCTACCGCAGACAATTGCCTCGCCTTGGAGAGCTTGCAGCATGGAGGGGAAGCGTTGGGTTTGCACGCCGATAATCTTCATCTGAGGACAAAGATGCTTAGCGGCGATCCCGCAGGGATCTGCCTTCGGCAGCGCGCATTCCCTGCAATTAAACCACCACCTCCTACAGGCACCAACAGAACTTCTAGATCGGGATGAGTTGCCAGCATCTCTAGAGCGATCGTTCCTTGTCCGGCAATAATCTGCTCGTCATCATAAGGATGGACAATATTGAGGTTTCGCTCCTTAGCAATTTGTCTGCCTAAGATAATGGAGTCATCTAAAGTCTCGCCATGGAATATTACTTCTGCTCCAAACGAGCGAGTTCGTTCTACTTTGATATTGGGAGTAAAACAAGGCATGACAATAACTGCCGGAATGTCTAAACGTTGAGCCTGATAGGCAACAGCCTGAGCATGATTACCTGCCGACATGGCGATAATACCCTGCTTTCTTTGGGCAGCAGTTAAGGAAAGCAATTTTACTAAAGCACCCCGATCTTTGAAAGAACCAGTAAATTGGAGGTTTTCTAACTTTAGGATTACGGTTGCTCCCGTCATCTCTGATAGCCGTCGTGAATAACGACAAGGGGTATCAGATGCTTGAGAGAAGATTGTCTCAGCTGCTTGTTGAATGTTTTCTAAGCTAGGTAATATCGATGTCGTAAGTTTCATAATCAGATTGCGATCTATTGTTTTAATACTGCTTGGTTAAGAAAATATAGTTAAGAAATGAGGATGAAATAAAATAGCAAAGTTTTAGAATAGGGATAAACCAAAATAAGTCTAGAAATAGTTATCGTCTTTCTAAGAAGTGCTTCAGAAGTCCCCCAAATTTGGGGGATTTAGGGGGCGAATGTGTAAGTTCTATCAATAATTCAATCCTCATTCCTTATCGGTTAGGGGAAATCATAAATATGATTTTTTCCTGAAAAATCATTCTGAATTCTGAATTTTGCATTCTGCATTCCCCATTCTCCTTCCCCATTCGACTTTGAGGCTTAACCAAGTAGCATTGCCTACTGTTTACCAACGCGGACAAAGGCATCAACACAGCGATCGAGATGTTCGCGAGTATGGGCGGCGGAAACTTGGACGCGAATCCGAGCTTCTCCTAGAGGAACTACGGGATAGCTAAAGCCAATCACATAGATACCCTCATCCAATAAATCCTTTGCCATATCTTGGGCTAATTGTGCTTCGTAGAGCATAATCGGCACGATGGGATGAATGCCCGGTTTAATCTTGAAACCACGCTCGGTCATTTGTTGGCGGAAATAGTGCGTATTTTCCCAGAGGCGGTCGCGCAATTGGCTAGTTTTGCTCAACAAATTCAGCACTTCCAGGCTGGTATAGACCACCACTGGGGCGACAGAATTGGAAAATAAATAAGGTCGCGATCGCTGTCTTAATAACTCAATAATCTCTTTGCGCCCGCTAGTAAAACCACCAGTAGCTCCCCCTAACGCTTTCCCCAGGGTACTGGTAATGATATCTACCCTTCCCATCACCCCGCAGTGTTCAATGGAACCGCGCCCCGTCTCACCTAAAACACCAGTTCCATGGCTGTCATCTACCATCACTAGGGCGTTGTACTGCTGGGCAAGGTCGCAAATTTGTTTAAGTTCAGCGATATCCCCATCCATACTGAAAACACCATCGGTAGCAATCAGGCGAATTTTAGCCTTTTGGCTTTCTTGCAGTGCTTGCTCTAACTCTTCCATATTGCTGTGAGCAAAACGATATCGCTGGGCTTTACACAGGCGAATGCCATCAATAATACTGGCATGGTTAAGGGCATCACTCAACACCACACACTCAGCATCTAAAAGTGTTTCAAATAGTCCGCCGTTGGCATCGAAACAGGAACTGTATAAAATGGTGTCTTCCGTACCGAGAAACTCAGAAATCTTAGCTTCCAATTCCTTATGAATGCTTTGCGTACCACAAATAAAACGCACCGAAGATAAGCCAAAACCGTATCTCATTAAGCCTTCATGAGCGGCGGCAATTACTTGCGGATGGTTGGCCAATCCTAAGTAGTTATTGGCACAGAAATTGATCACTTCTCTGCCTCCTTGGACGGCGATCGCCGCATTCTGGGGAGACATCAGAATCCGCTCCTCCTTATAAAGTCCAGATTGGCGGATCTCGTCGAGAGTGGATTGAAAAACATCGGTGGTTGTGGCAAACATGGTTAAACCTCCAAAAATAACTAGGAAGATATTGGTTGCAAGGCTTTTTCTCTCGTTGCTGACTTGCGGGAGAAATGTTTGAGCATATCGGCAACAATGCCAGCAAGATCGTAGCTATGTTGCCAGCCCCAATCTGTCCGCGCCTGGCTATCATCTATTACCGACGGCCAAGAATCGGCGATCGCCTGGCGAAAATCCGGTTGATAGTGGCAGCTAAAATCAGGGAGATGCTTCTGGATTTCGGCCACTAGTTCTGCGGCTGAGAAGCTGACAGCAGCAAGATTGTAGCTGGAGCGGATTGTAATTGCTGTTGGTTGGGCTTGCATCAGCTCTAGAATTGCCTCGATCACATCAGGCATGTAGATCATGGGCAAGCGCGTCTCTGGGCGCACGAAGCAGGTATAACTGCCTTGGTTGATGGCTTCAGAAAATATTTCCACGGCAAAATCGGTCGTACCGCCCCCAGGAGGTGTGCTGTAACTGATAATTCCTGGTAAGCGGAGGCTGCGTACATCAACACCAAATTGATCGGCGTAGTATTGACAGAGCAATTCCCCCGTTACCTTGGTAATACCGTAGATGGTGGAAGGTTCTTTGATGGTTGTTTGGGGCGTGTTGAGTTTGGGAGTATTCGCTCCAAATACGGCAATGGAACTGGGCCAAAAAACTTGCAGTTGATAGGATTTAGCTGCTTCCAGTACGTTTCTGAGACCATTGACATTGACATGCCAACACAGTTGAGGATGCCGTTCACCCTTAGCAGAGAGCACGCCAGCCAAATGATAGATGGTACCAACCTGATATCGTTCAATAATTTCGTACAGATGCTGGCTATCTGTCACGTCTAGAACTTCATAGTTGAGCAAGTCAATCCCTTGATTTGAAGCTTGCCGCCGCCCACTTTCAATAATCTGCGTTGCTCGGTATCGCTTGTGCAGAGTGGGAACCAGGTCACTGCCTAGTTGACCTCTGGCTCCAGTTACTAAAATCGTTTTCATGCAAGATAGCACCTCCAGAGTGAAAAATTCTCCAGGATGCTGCTGATAATTCTATGAAGGCTATTTAGTGACAGAAATCAATTGCGAATCAGGAGCGATGATTCTGTTGGCGAAAAAGTCTCTTTCAGCGATCGACCTGGATTTAGCACATTCTTTCCCCTCCACCACCCAGGCTTGAAAATAGAACTCATACTCCCATTATAGCTATTTTTCTAGAGGCTTAAGGCGATCGCTGTTTATCACTAATGAATTTGTTATTATTTTAGATTTGCAGGAAGAGGAACCAATGTAGGTACATTCTGACGTATCACGAGATTCCTTTCCCTAGTTCCTTTGAGGGACACTCAGAATTTCTTGTGGTTCAACCACTACATCGTCGGAATCCAGCGCACATTTGATCGAATTCTGAAGTATTGGATACAATGCTGTATCTCCATAAGCAGCATTCAACCATTTTTTTCTGCCTTCAAATGAACCCTCGCTCAGGAAAAGCTTGGCAAGCTCAAGCATACAGGCTATTTCTACACGAGCTGGGAGAGAGACCTTTTTCTTCTTTAGGTGTTTCTCAAAAAAGTTCATGATAGTTCAAGAAAGACAAGTTCCGGCTCAATTGTATGTTGGTCGTATCTCCAGACCTTTTCATCTCTCAATCTGTGTTGGCAATCTAACCGCTACCCGCAAATTTTATGGAGAGATACTCGGTTTAGAAGAAAGGCGTGGCTCTGAGTCTTCGGCTCATTTTGACTTTTTAGGTTGTCAGGTGACATTTCACCATGTGCCTGGTTATTCGGCCTTAGCACTAAGACGGGAAGTTGACGCCGAAGATGTACCAGTTCCTCACTTTGGTGCGGCGTTAACTTTTGAACAGTTTGAACTGCTTGCAGAGCGCTTACAACAACAGAATGTTAACTTTTTTCTGAAACCACATAAACGTTTTATCGGTAAAGCTGACGAACAATACGTCATGTTTCTTGAAGACCCTTCAGGTTATGGTATTGAGCTCAAATCTTTTACCAAAGCTCCCATGGATGACTGGGCTTAAGTCAGGAACTCTAATTAAACGTAGTTGCAGTTCTCATTTTTAATCATCAAGGGGTTGAGTTGAGTCATATTTCCCATCAACTCCACTCCAAGACATTGAAAAAAAAGTCATCGGCAGGGGGTGTTATTTTGGAATTACTTGATATTTTAAATTGGTCTAACGTTGGTTTATTATTCCTGGGAATAGTAACTGGTCTAGCATCGGCAATTCTCGGCATTGGGGGTGGACTGTTGATGGTACCCGTACTTACCTACTGGGGAGCGACACCGATCGAAGCAACGGCGACAAGTCTTGTCGCCATAGTCATTGGAGCATTTTCAGGTACATTTCATAACTGGCGTAGCGGTCAGTTGCAGTTAAATAGAGTGATGACTCTGGCCATTCCCGCAATGGTCAGTAGCGTAATTGGTGTGGCACTTGCCAACCGACTGTCTGGTCAAATACTACTCTTAAGCTTTGCCGCTCTACAATTAGCAGCTATTTTCTTAATTGATTTTAAGGGACAACTGCAACGAAAGCAGAATCAGACTAAATCTTTACTCCAAAAAGAAGTTACTTTTTCTCATTCTAGAGAGCAAAAGCGATCTCACAATTCTTTACTACTCCAAAGTGGCGGCATCGGTTTTCTCGCTGGTGTCTTAGCCGGACTATTTGGAGTGGGAGGTGGAATTGTCATGGTCCCATTACAAATGTTGTTTTTGGGAGAAACGATTAAGGATGCAGTACGTATTAGTTTGGGTACAATCTGTTTAATTGCGATCGCTGCGGTGACTCAGCACGCTCAAAGTGGGAATGTACTATGGCAAGCGGGACTTTGTCTAGGTGTGGGTACTTTATGTGGCGCTCAGATAGGTGTTCGTTTACTGATGAAGTTGCCAGAAGGAGTGGTTCGTCAACTTTTTCGTGGACTATTAGCTTTTATGGCTAGCTTGATGATGTACAAAGCGTGGCAGATCTAATGATCTTGATTAAGGGTACTGTGATAAATATTCTCCCGAATTAAATAAAATAGAAATAGGTAAAAACTGAATATTATTTAACGACCTCAATGGATTTCAATACCATGACAACTGGTTACATAATTTGCTGATTGCCAGCTCGATGAATGGTCGAAAACCCCTAAAAACTGGTTAACCACAAAATCCGTTAGAACCAGGTTTGTCTTTCTTGGCCAGAAGAAATGCATTTCCACGTTTCAGTTTTCAGAGCAAGGAAATGCCGCATTTTGCTATAATTCGCAGCACATTAAAGTGTTAACTTTTGATGAGGATGTAATACGAGAAAATTACGTGCCAAAAGGCACAGATTCAGTTCCAATAATAGGCGATAATCATGAAGCTATTGCGTTTACGCACTCGAATTGGAATTCTCGGGATTTCGATGGAAAATTTCGAGTATACTTAGTATTACTCGATAATCCAGATCATATCATTGAAGTAGGCTATCATGAGGCTGGCATCAATACCCTGGAGTTTAGCCCCAACGGAAGAGAACTGGCAACTTCGTCAAATGATAAGTTTGCAGTCATATGGCCTCTATATCAAAGAGATTCTCCCAAGCGATTTGAACATAAGGGTCGTGTCTTTACCGCATCATTCGACAGCTCCGGAGAAAAGCTAATTACTGGCTCCATGGTTTCGGGACCCTTGGATGATGATTTTTCGGTAAATTCTTGGTCGGTTAGGGAAATGGGCGAACCAGACGTTATTAGTTCAATGATTAAGGATCTTAGAGGTATTTTCATTATTCCAACCATAGCAGAGGACAATATAGTGGTATACTCGAGTTACCAGGCGTGGCTTTTTGAGGGCGGAGACCCCGCAAGGATGATATACTTTTATCGCGATGGTGTCTTGATTGATGATTTTGTAGTTAACTACAAGTCTAAGACTATAATGATTACAACATCTTTGGGAGAATACTTTGTCTGGCCCTCCGACTGGACTAGTTATGTAAACTTTTTGAATCGATATTTGAAGTCTTGCCTGCTTCCTGATAGAAGAATTGCATGGTTGCTAGAAGATCAATCTGATGCGATTGAGAAATATTCGTCCTGTAAAAAAACAGAAGAAACTTCTGTGGGTTTGCACATAAAGTGAAATTTCCGCCACGAATTTCCGTCCTTTCATGTAACTTAAAGGAAAAGATTGCCGTTTTTTTAAGCATAAGATTGCCTAATCCAGAGCCAGACTGGTTTTTTGGCTAAAATGTCCTAAAGTTCTTTAGCGGTCAGCTCCGCTGCGCACCGAAGGCGAGCGCCAATAAAAAATCTCCCTAAGTCTTATGCAGACTGGATTCAGTTGATAATGGGTGGAAGAAAAAGTGGTGGTCACTCCCTGAGTCACCTGCAGACACACTAGCATTCAAACTCTTGTGGAGAGAGCTTTTTCCCTGTTTACGTCTTTTTTAGACAAGCGGCAAGCTTTTGCTTAATTTTGAACAAACAGCAAACTTTTGCTTAAATGAAACTTGGCAATTAGTTCAGGCTCTTGCTCACTTTTGGTGATGAATAGATATTTTCTGGCTGAGCCCAATTCGGAATTCGGAATTCGGAATTCGGAAAGAAAAGCCAATTAGCTAAACTTTCCGATTAAAATTGAAATGACGAGTTTCAATTCTTTTAATGAATTATATCCCAATTTCTGAACGGACATTTAACTTTGCTGTCCGTATTGTTAAGCTTTGCTCTTTTTTGGAGGAAAAATCAGGAGTTTCTCGCCTAATTTCTCAACAGCTATTAAAAGCTGGAACCAGTATAGGAGCTATTATCTTCAATTAAATAATTATCTTACACAACAACAACAACAAGAGCCGAAAAACTCTATTTTAAGCTGTGATATAAAAGCTTGTTTTAGTTTTTACACATCATGTATAATGTCTTTTATAAAAGTACAAAAAGGGCAATTAGATAATGGCCAAATAATCTGGCTAGTGTTAGACCATGATTACTTACCCATCGAGCCAATCTCAAAGTATTTGCGCTATCTCGACAGCCTAGAACGTTCTCCCAACACTATTTCTGGCTATGCTCGGAATCTAAAACTTTACTGGGAATATTTAGAAGAAAACAAATTAGACTGGAAGAGCGTTAATTTAGAGCAAAGAGCAGATTTTATTCATTGGCTTAGGAATCCACAGCCAGGAACTATCCCCATCCGTCCACAACTCTCACAGAGGTCGGAGAAAACCATTAACCATGCTCTAACTACTGTTGCCTCTTTCTACGAGTTTCACGACCGTTTAGGAACAACTAAAGGTGTAGAAAACTATCGTTATGTCACTCAAAAAGGAAGCAAGTACAAACCTTTTCTACATCACATCAGTAAAGGCAATCCAACCAAAACCAAATTACTCAAAGTAAAAGAGCCTAAGACTTTTCCAGGTTGCCTAACTGAACAAGAGATAAAGACCCTAATTGATACCTGTAAGCACATTAGAGACAAGTTTCTCATTTGTCTTTTGTACGAGACAGGAATGCGTATAGGAGAGGCATTAGGACTACGACACGAAGACATGATCACAGGAGGAAAGAACGAAATCTATGTCAAGAAAAGACTAGACAATTTCAACAACGCTAGAGCCAAAGGAAATGACAGATTAATCCACGTCAACAAAGACTTAATGCGCTTCTATTCTGATTATTTAATTCAGGAATATCCAGAAGATATCGACTCAGATTATGTCTTTGTTTCTATCTGGACTCATCAAGTAGAGCCAGGAACGCCGATAAGCTATTCAGCCGTTGATAGCCTCTTTCGTCGGCTGCATAAGAAGACAGGGATTAAAGCTACACCTCACTTATTAAGACATACCCACGCCACAGAACTAATCAGAGCAGGTTGGGACATGAGCTACGTTCAGAAACGCTTAGGTCACAGCGATATTCAAACCACAATTAACACCTACGTTCACCTGCTCGATGATGACCTCAAAGCAGAGTATCAAAAATATCTTCAAACAAGAGAAAAGAAGTAAATGAAACCAAAGAAAGAACCAGAAAAATTGTTTCCTTCAAATTTAACCTTATTTGATAATTCAAAGTTAAAGAAAAATGGTATCAGGATAAAAAAATACCCCACGAATGAATTCATTCGTGGGGATAATCTAAAATGCAAAAACTAAAATCCTAAGTTAAGACTATTACTTAGTTTCAGAAAATTCGGCGTCGATAACATCATCACCGCTACCACTTGTGCCACCACCAGCAGCACCACCAGGGGCTTCAGCACCAGGAGCCTCCGCACCGGGAGCTCCACCAGCTTGTTGATAGATGTTAGTGCCAATAGTATAGAGGATTTGCTGTAACTCTGGCATGAGGGTCTTAATTTTCTCATCGTCTTCTTGAGCGATCGCATCTTTGAGATCTTTAATTAACCCTTCTGCTTTAGTCTGATCTGCACTAGGTACTTTATCCCCCAACTCCTTGAGTTGTTTTTCGGCTTGATATACTAAAGAGTCAGCTTGATTCTTACGGTCAATTTTCTCACGGCGCTCCTTATCTGCCGCCGCATTAGCTTCTGCTTCGTTGACCATGCGATCTACTTCATTAGATGGTAAGGTAGAAGCACCAGTAATGCTGATGGACTGTTCTTTTCCGGTTCCTTTATCCTTAGCAGTTACATTGAGGATGCCATTAGCATCAGTATCGAAGGTAACTTCAATTTGAGGTACACCACGAGGCGCGGGAGGAATGCCATCTAGACGGAAAGTACCGAGGCTCTTGTTATCCTTAGAAAACTCCCGTTCCCCTTGCAGGACATGGATTTCTACGTTAGTTTGTCCATCCACTGCCGTAGAGAAAACTTCTGATTTCTTGGTGGGGATAGTGGTGTTGCGAGGAATTATCTTGGTCATCACGCCACCCAAGGTTTCTACCCCTAAAGACAGAGGCGTAACATCTAACAAGAGGATATCTTTGACTTCACCGGCGAGAACGCCACCTTGGATGGCTGCACCCACTGCTACCACTTCGTCAGGGTTAACACCTTGGTGAGGTTCTTTACCCAAGATTTTTTTAACTAAACCTTGTACGGCAGGAATACGGGTTGAACCACCCACTAAAACAACTTCGTCAATATCGCTGTTGCTAACCTTAGCATCCCGCATCGCATTTTCTACAGGTATGCGGCAGCGATCGATTAAGTCAGAACAAAGTTCTTCAAATTTGGCCCTGGTTAAGGTCATTTCTAGGTGTTTGGGACCTTCTTGAGTAGCGGTAATGAAGGGTAGGTTGATCTCTGCTTGGGTAACGCTAGATAATTCGATTTTGGCCTTTTCCGCTGCTTCGGTTAGACGCTGCAAAGCTTGCTTATCTTTACGTAAATCGATCCCTTCGTTGGCTTTGAAGTCTTCTGCGAGATAGTCAACTAGTTTCTTATCGAAATCATCTCCACCCAAGTGAGTATCCCCTGAGGTAGCTAATACTTCAAATACTCCGTCTCCCACTTCGAGGATGGATACGTCAAAAGTACCGCCACCTAAGTCAAATACGATAATAGTTTCGTTACTTTTCTTATCTAAACCATAAGCTAGAGAAGCAGCCGTGGGTTCGTTGATGATCCGTTTTACTTCCAACCCTGCAATTTTTCCGGCGTCTTTGGTTGCTTGACGCTGAGAGTCATTGAAATAAGCGGGAACGGTAATTACCGCTTCGGTGATGGTTTCCCCTAAATATTTGCTGGCGTCTTCGACTAGTTTACGCAGAACTTGAGCCGAGATTTCTTCTGGTGCAAACTGTTTGCTTTGCAGGGGGCAATCTAACTTAACATTCCCGTTGCCATCCCGGAGCACCTTGTAAGATACTTCAGTGGTTTCAGTGGTTACTTCATCGAATCTGCGTCCAGTGAAGCGCTTGACAGAATAAAAGGTATTCTCAGGGTTCATTACTGCTTGCCGTTTGGCGATTTGTCCCACGAGGCGATCGCCGTTTTTGGCATAGGCTACTACTGAAGGGGTGGTTCTAAAGCCCTCTGAATTAGCAATAACTACAGGTTTGCCACCCTCCATTACTGCTACACAAGAATTAGTTGTTCCTAAATCTATTCCTACTACTTTTCCCATAAAGTTTATATCTCCTTCATAACTACATATGTATTTAGAAATATGTAAAAATCTGAGTCAATTTTAATAACTCATATTTTTTCCCATTAAAACGTTTAGACTCTCCTACTATGGTGAAGTGAAAGGGTAAATCTTAACTAGTGTAGTTTTCCGAACCTTTTGTGACGGTTTGAATTAATTATCAATTATCAATTACTAGTTATTCAAAATAGTTAATTTTATTTTTTCTTAATTACCGTTAATATGAACTACTATTTCTCTATAATGACTGCGTTGGCGATGTTCCCAAAGATAAATTCCTTGCCAAGTTCCCAACACTAATCTGCCATTGGCAATGGGAATGTTTTCAGCAGTGTGGGTTAAAACTGAGCGAATATGAGCGGGCATATCATCAGCTCCTTCAGTGTTGTGCATATAATCAGTAAGATTTTCGGGGACTAATTTAGCAAAGAAATTGGATAAGTCACTCAATACATCAGGATCGGCATTTTCTTGAATGATTAAACTTGCAGATGTATGACAGACAAAGACAGTGCATAAGCCGAGTTTTACACCAGATGCAGCGACAATTTCTTTCACCTGAGGGGTGATTGTATGCAAACATTTTCCGGTAGTTTTTAGTCGAATAGTATGCTGGTAATGATTCATATGACAAGATTCAGGTAAGTTTTTGGAAATAATCAACCACAGCTTTAGCAATAAATTCTGTACCATCTTTAGGTAAAGAAGTGTTGCTTAGGGGAGCTTGAGGATTAGCATAAAGAAAATACCAGTCTCCCTCAAAAAATTCGGCAGGTGTAATAATTTGATGATATCCGTAGTTTTTTAATCCTTCCAGGAGAAATTTAGATTCAGGGAAGTCTTCACGGGTAAGGGTAACGATGGGAACATCCAAACGTAAACTTTCTGAGAAGGTACTAAAACCTGGTTTTGATAACACTCTTCCACACCAAGGCATGATATCTACAGGTCTATATTTATGATTGCTCACTTTGATTAGGTTGGGCAAATCAGGTGCTTGACTATCGAAGGTAATAAATTGCCAGTCAGGAAATTTGGCTAAGTTATGGTAGGGAATAGCTTGTAACCCCAATCCTCCAAAGGTAAACAAAATCGTTTTTTCCTGCGGACTTTTCCAGCCAAGCTCATCCCGCAGCTGAGTTTCTGTATAAAGAGGTGTACCCCCAGTTAAGCCAACATCAGTTATATGAGTAAAACTACTCATTGGTTCAGCGAGAGGGAGGCGGAAAAGGCGATCGCATTTTTGATAATATTCGGCAATCCAATCGGCAATCAAACTAAATTCGTCTCCCCAGTGACGATAAATAAAATCCCACCCAAAATTACTCATCATCCAGCAAGGTATACCTGCTGCTTTAGCGATAGGGACAGCAAGAGCCGGAATATCTGCTAAAATTAAGCTAACTTGATTAGTTTTGAGAAAATTTACTTCACCAGCAACGATCGCATTTTGACGAGAGCGAAATTCTTGCATTTTAGTTAAAGTGGCGTTAAGGTCCATATTCATGCTATCGGATTGTATCACTCCCACGTCAAAAGCGCGGGGACGATAAATAAAATCAGCTTGAATGTAAGATTCTAGTAACCATCGAGGCGCAGTAGTCACTAAAACCAGCAAAATATCAGGATTTAACTGTTTTACCATCGAAGCAACGGAAGAAGCACGCACAGCATGACCGAAACCATGATTGGTAATGGCAAGATATAGAACAGGTCTAGGCATAAAAAAATTAAGTGATATGGTTGATAGTTGATAGTTGTTGATTGATGGTTATAATCGAACCATAAAAAACTAATCTCAACCTTAGATGATAAACCATGAACTATGGACATTGAACAATCAACATGGATAATTTAAAAAACAGGTGATTACAAGTACCATTTTTATCAACCAAACCATAGCTTTAATAAATTACTATGGCTTTGATTTAGAACAATATACAGTCCAACAGCTCATGATAGAATGGTCAAAGAACCATGAACATTCTTGGCTATATTTAGCAGTGGTAGAAGCTATTTATCAAGGACGCTTTAAAGCAACTTCTATTGAACAAATTCTAAGTTTCTGGAGTCGTAAAGGAACTCCTTGTTATCATTTTAATAGAGAATTTGAACATTTAATTTGCGCAAATGTAACTCCTAAAGTTGAGGAAATAATTAGCTTAGCTCAAGATTTTTGTCAGCTTACTAATAATCATCATCAAATAAATCATTTCTTAGATTCTAGCGTTCAAAAGGACAAAGATGAGGAAAATAATTGTCTTTCTGTGCTTATTTCTCCCCCTCCTATCAGTCAATTTAAACCTCTCGAAAATCATTCTTATTGTTACTCTAAACTTAAAGCTTTGGCTGATATTGAAGAATTTCTCTAGATTAACAGACTAAATGACGATAAAAGTCAACACACACTCAGTGCCGCTACGCGGAAGTCAAAAGTCAAAAGTCAAAAGTATTTTGGATTAAGGCTTTCAGCCTTTGTTAACTGGTGGGTTATTTTCGCCGCGCTGCACTCAGTAAAGCAAGTTTAGGTTTTGTCATCAAGACATTTTCTCAGTGAATAACAAAAATTAATAATGGTTTGCGGTTTCACCTTCGGGTTTAGTTTTTTAGTTGTTGGTATATCCTGTAGGATATGATGGAAACATGAAACCACCCGAATTGCCCGTTTGAAAGCTCGTAATTTTGGTGATTGTAAACCTGAAAGTCAATCAATCTTTGGGAGGAATATAAAAATGAAATTGAGAGACATATCCGAGACTTTTGAAACAGATTTACAAGATCCAGAATTTATTGTTGGTTATTTAGAATTAGCTTTGGCGGATGGATTACCTACATTTTTAATTGCTTTAAGAGATGTTGTTCAAGCCCATGGAGGAGTATCAAAAATTGCTCAAAGTACCAACTTAGGTAGAGAAAGTTTGTATAAAACTCTTTCTGAATCTGGCGATCCCCACTTTGATACTATAAATAAAATTCTCCGTAGTCTAGGTTTGAAATTATCCATCACTACTTATAACGATACTTCTGGTGTTAGCTCACTAACAAGTTGATAAAAGATAAACTATTTTTCCCGTCAGAAATCACATAACGGAGTATATTTGCTGAAATCAATTAATCAGAGTAACGATTTAATTTAGGTTTTAAATTCGACTTAAACAATGTTCTGGAATACTTTTTTATGAAACACTTATTAATACTTTTAATTCATGGCTACAGAAACTTTATTTCGCCTCTTTTTCTTCCTAGCTGTCGTTTTCAACCAACTTGTTCTCAATATGCCATAGAAGCAATAGAGAAATTTGGTATTTGGCATGGTAGTTGGTTAGCTATGAAAAGAATTTTACGCTGTCATCCCCTGCATCCTGGTGGTTACGATCCTGTACCACCTTTAGAAAAATAATTTAGTTTGAACTTTTTGTAGATAATAACTTTAGATCTTCAGGACGATCTATATCCTGAAGTAAGGGTAGATAATATACTTTTAAACCTAATTTTTGGGCAATATTTTTTGTGGCAAAAAGAACTTCGGACGTGCCCCAATTAATATCAATAAACAGTTCAGATATTAGATGATTTAAGCCAATTAAATAATAACCTCCATCTGTTGCCGGTCCTATGACTAAATCATGATTTTTACAAGCGCTAAAAGCTTCTTGTAAAATTAATTTATCTAGATGAGGACAATCGATGCCAATTATCACAACATTTTTGTTCTTTGCTTGGAAATTTTCAGTAAAAGCAGCTTGCATTTTTACTCCTAAATCTCCCTCTACTTGCTCTCTAAAAATTAAATCTTCTCCTAACCATTTCTTCATCAATTGTAGACTACCACCAGCAAAATGTATTTCTATCTTCAGAGGTAATATATGGGTTAATTGGCGAGCTTTCTGAACAGTTTCTTCTGTCATTTGACGCTGCAAATCTGCTGCTGCTTCTTCTCCTAGTGCTGGAATAAGCCTCGTTTTTGTTTTTCCTGCTTGTGGATAGCGAGTGAAAATAATTAAGGTTTGTTGATGGTTGATTGTCATCGATAATGCTTAATTCAGATTTTACTTGCTGCTGTGGTAACGAAGTTTTTGAGAAAGGCAGTTCTTTGATTTTCTTGAAAAATTGCTTGTAATTTTTTCTGCAATTTTTTTAAATTTAAACTCTTATTATTAGCTGTTTCTTGTGTTTGAAAATATTCGATTAAACTTAATCCACCTACATGGGTTAAATAAGCAGAACTAACTCCTTGCACTAATCCTCCTGCTAGGTATGTAATTGCATTAGTTTTGAGCATACTACCAATAGTTTGAGTAGAAATTTCGACTATTCCCAGTTTAACCATTAATTTTGCTAGAGAAATGGATGCTGTTTGCGCTTGTGAGAGAGAAAATTTTTGCTGATAAATATTACTTAAATCAACTAACATTTGGGTATTAATTGCCGCAGTTGCTAATAAATCTAAGCTTGAAACTGGATTAGCAAAAGCTGCCGCTGCTGCCATCCATTGATATTGTTCTATGATTGGTAGAGCTTGCTGTCTTCTAATTTCATTTAATCTGTTTTTGGCTTCAGTTTTGAGGGCGATCGCCTGTCGATAAGTAGTTGATAAAACTAACTGCTGTCTTTCATTAGTAATAATTTCCTCAAGACGACTAAAGAATTGATTTAAATCTGCTTGAGGTTTTTCTAAGGATTCTTGAATTACTCCATCTTCTTGATGTTTTCTTACCTTAACAGTATTGGGATTAGTAGAAATAGCGATAACGTTTTCTGAAGGTATGATTGGTTTTACTGTTAATTGTAACTGTTGCAATAGTAGAATTTGTTCTTCTGGTAGATAGCGGTCTTTTTGATTAAAAATTAATAATGTGCGCTGATTATGATGGTTGATTTTTTGTAAAATTTGCCACTCCGAATCAGTTAAATCTCCATTAACAATAAAGATAATTAGATCTGAGCTTAAATATGATTTCTCAGTATCTATATCTTGATTATTAAAATTTGTCGACGAATCTTCTGCTTCTAAAAACTCAATATCTGTAGCTTGGTATTTAATAACTAAAATTTGTTTTAAACTGGATTTACCAACTTTTTTCCTGCCAGCGATCGCCACTTGTATTTTTTCTCTACTAACAGAGCTTTTTAGTTGTTCTAATTTACTTAACAAATCTTTACCAAGCAAGATTTGATTCAATTCTGGTGAATTTAGGGCAGCGTTATTATTTTTGGCACATTCCTCCTTAGCCTCTGTGAAAGACTCAGTAAGAGTTTTTGCATTTTGATTGTTGATTTGTGAAAATTTTTCTTCTTCTTCAATTAATTTATTAATTAGGGTTTCAGTGTCAGTAAATGCTTGTTCTAATTGTGCTTGGTTTATGGATGTATA
>JAAUYA010011389.1_pt1 | contig 24826 bp, 28 predicted proteins | sample 7278161 | NCBI WGS metagenome assembly JAAUYA01 (sample SAMN14350120, study PRJNA611818) | marine sediment metagenome | isolation source: surface marine sediment (3m) | place: French Polynesia: Moorea | collected 2018-08
ACCTCAGTGGTGCTGACCTCGGTGGTGCCGACCTCAGAGATGCCGACCTCAGTGGTGCCTACCTCAGAGATGCCGATCTCAGTGATGCCGACCTCAGTGATGCTGACCTCGGTGGTGCCGACCTCAGAGATGCCGACCTCAGTGGTGCCTACCTCAGTGGTGCCTACCTCAGAGATGCCTACCTCAGTGGTGCCGACCTCAGAGATGCCTACCTCAGTGGTGCCGACCTCAGTGGTGCCTACCTCAGTGGTGCCGACCTCAGAGATGTCGACCTCAGTGGAGCTCAAATTAATCAAAAAACTGTATTAGATGATAAGTGGCTTCATCTAAAATTCGGTTTGTAACTCAATCCCTAAAGCTCGCTGCCGAAGACAGATACCTGCGGGATCGCTTCTGATTCTCCTTTTCCTAAACGGTCATTTACAACGATTAGCTAAAGAAATTAAATTAACCTTTTTAACAATTAACCGATTATCAAAAATCAACCGAGTGATATAAGCACTAGCTTCATCTTTTTTAGCTTTAATTTCTGCCTTGACTACTTCTGGTAAATAAAACTCATCTTCTGATACCATTTTTCTTTAACTTTGAGAGATACATTCCTCCCCTCTCCCTTTCTGGGAGAGGAGTTGGGGGTGAGTGCATTGATGCATGTCTATCATTACTTTTGAAAAATGGTATGAGTTAACAAACAAACTCAAAAAATCTAACCGAGATAAAAAAATCAAAGGAGAAGAGTTAAAAACCACTTTCACACTTCTTCACCAGTCCCTTTCCATAGCAATATCTTCAGAAGATAGATAAGAAAACTCAATTCCTGTCAATTCCAATAGCTTCAGAAAAACTTCTGTATCCATTTCCATAACTTCTGCTGCTTTGCGTAAAGTAATTAATCGAGAAACTAAAGCCCCAATGATAAATAAAAACGTTTCTTTTTGTTCTAGATTCTGAAATAACTGTATTTCAGAAGCAATTTCTTTAAAAGTTTGTTGTTGATTCATTTTATTGGCTGCACTAACAAACAAGCATAAGCTTATCTAAACTATCACACAATTAAAAATTATTACAGGAGAAGAAAGGCGAGCGAGAGAAGAAAAGGCGAGCGCATCATATCCATACTATTTTTTAATCGGTTAAAATCATCATTAGTATTATGTTTTCATAGCTCTAATTAAATGAATCGCTTAGAATTTGCTGTCGAATATAGCTTTGATGCTGAAACAGGATCGGTCGTTGCCATTGTACCCCATCTAAATTATGTCTCATCTTTTGGTAGAGACTTTGCTGAAGCTGAACATAATGTGATTGAAGCTGTTTTAGCCTATTTAGAAGCACTAAAAAAAGATGGACTTCCCCTCCCTCAATCTCATCCTGTTACTACAGGTACAGTTTTAGTCATAGAATTAGTAACATGACAGAACGTTTATCTGCAATTACCCCCAAAAAAGCTCTACGAAAACTAAAACGAGCGGGTTTTATAGAACATCATCAACGAGGAAGTCATTTAGTTTTAAAGCATCCCGATGGCAGAATGGTTGTTTTACCTATTCATAGTAAAGATATTCCCCGTGGAACTCTATACACCATAGTTGTTCACCAAGCTCAACTGACTATTGAAGAATGGAATAAAAGTTGAACTTGCTAATCTGGTTCAATGGCTAATGAACATTAGACAAAGAGGATATGATGCTCTGAGCAAAGAATTAGGAGTTGTCGAATGAACCGTTTTCTGCAACAGTTTGAAACTGGAAGTGGTGACTATACCAAAGAGCGCCATCAATGGTTAGAGAAGCTAAGCTTTGATGAAGTGATTCAATCTATCAAAGAACGTCAAAAAGAAGAAAGAGCGCGGCTGTTGTAGGTTGGCTAAACTTTACTTGCAATCCAACACTAATGCCCTCCATTTGTCTAAATTTCCTTCCGTCAACCTAATCTACAATGGAATTAATGTCACTTAATTCTTAAAAATAGCCTCAAAAATTTCTCGCTTAACCCTAAAATTAATCTTCCTAAGCTGTTGATAAAACTGGTCTAAATTATCTATGACTATTTTATCTTCTCCCTGTAGCTTCTTAATGACAGCCAAAGTTCCCTTAATATTTAATCCTAACCTTATTGCCTCTTTTCTAGCAGCAAAATCATCTAAGATAATATAATCGGTTTGTAATATCAAGTTCGGATAATCACTTATAGAAATAAAGACAGTTGCGTAGGTTGGGTTGAGACGACGAACCCAGAAGCGCGAATTCGTGAAACCCTGATTCTACCATGCTTGGCTCCCCTCTCCCAGAGTTGGGAGAGGGGCTGGGGGTGAGGGCGAAAGCAGTTTCTTGGTTTGTTAAGAAATATTTCGCCAACAGCATCAGACGACAAAACCCAACAAAGATGAGGGCTGGTGTTGGGTTTCACTTCGTTCCACCCAACCTACTTTTTGCTCACTCCTTTTTCACAATTCTTTACCAGTACCTTTCCATAGCAAAAAAATTATCACAAGAGAAGAAAAGGCGATCGCCAAGTTATTGAAGGTGAAAGCGATCGCCTTTCTGGTAAGCGGCGATCGCATTCATACTCTCCTGAGTATATTCAAGAAATTAACTAACGCCAACCATTACAATGAAGTTAAGTAAAAAAATGTAGATCTAAATCAAGTGATTACCATAGGTAATGTCAATGACAGTGCAATTACTTCGTAAAAAATTTACCGTCGCAGAATTTCAGCAAATGGCTGAAACAGGAATTATCAAGGATGAGGATAGATTAGAATTAATTGACGGAGAAATTATCGATATGGGAAAAATTGGCAGCAAACATGCTGCTTATGTAGATCGTTTAAATGATTTATTAAGAGATAAATTAGGGAAACAAGTTTTAATTAGAATTCAAAATCCCGTGGAATTAAGCACCTATTCTCAACCACAACCAGATTTAGCTTTGGTTAGAAGACGCAATGATTATTATGAAAATAGACATCCTCAACCGTCAGATATTTTTTTATTAATTGAAGTTGCAGATAGCACATTAGAAACTGATAGAGAAGTTAAAATTCCTCTTTATGCGAGAAGCCTTATTTTAGAAGCATGGATTATCAATTGTAATAATCAATCATTGGAAGTTTATCGTTATCCTACAGACAACAATTATCGGGAAAAATTGTGTTTTTTTAAGGGAGAAAAGTTATCTTGTTTAGCTTTTGCCGATCTAGAAATAACTGTCGATGAAATAATGGGATTGTGAAATAAGCTTTGTGTTATTAGAGTTTTGAGATGTTCCTGCATTTGGGCAGTGGGACAAAAAGCCAGAATTTACTCTGGTGTCGGCTTACTTACCAGGAAATCGAGAATATAGTGATAAATTCTAGCCGGGAGTGGCGGTTGTTGCAGACTCAACTATAGCTTTGATGCTGAAACAGGATCGGTCGTTGCCATTGTACCCCATCTAAATTATGTCTCATCTTTTGGTCCCTTAACATTTAATCTTAACCTTATTGCCTCTTTTCTAGCAGTTAAATCAAGGGAAAAAAACTGCTGGGGAGATGGCCAAAAGGAAATCAAATTATTTATTTCTTGCGCAGGATGCTAAAATAACCTATGGTTCTAATTGGTAGTTAACTCAGGCGATGGTGCTAATTGTTCAAAAATACGGTGGCAGTTCTGTTGGTTCAGTAGAAAGAATCAAAGCTGTAAGTAAAAGAATAGGTCAAACAGCTCAAAAGGGTAATCAAGTGGTGGTAGTAGTTTCAGCAATGGGTAAAACTACCGATGGTTTAGTCAAATTAGCACAAGAAATTTCCTCTAAACCTTGTCGTCGGGAAATGGATATGTTACTCTCTACTGGCGAACAAGTTTCTATTGCTTTACTCAGTATGGCTTTGCAAGAATTAGAGCAACCTGCTATTTCTTTGACTGGGGCTCAAGTAGGAATCGTTACCGAAGCACAACACAGTAAAGCCCGCATCCTCGAAATTAAAACAGAAAGAATTGAACGTCACCTGCAACAAGGCAAAGTTGTAGTGGTGGCAGGATTCCAAGGTATTACAAACTTTGAGGAGTTAGAAATTACTACTTTAGGAAGGGGCGGCTCTGATACTTCAGCAGTAGCTCTAGCCGCCGCCTTAAAAGCTGATGTGTGCGAAATTTACACTGATGTACCAGGAATTTTGACTACCGATCCGCGCATCGTACCAGAAGCGAAGTTAATGGATGAAATTACCTGTGACGAAATGCTGGAGCTAGCTAGTCTGGGGGCAAAGGTGCTTCATCCTCGGGCAGTAGAAATTGCCCGTAATTATGGTATGCCTTTGGTAGTAAGATCTAGTTGGACTGAAGATCCCGGTACTAAAGTAATTTCTCCTCCTAACCAAGGTAGATCTCTTTTAGGTTTAGAAATTAGTAAAGCAGTCGATGGCGTACAGTTTGATACCGATCAGGCCAAGATCTCCTTATTAAAGGTACCAGATCGTCCCGGGATTGCGGCTCGTTTGTTTGGAGAAATTGCCCGTCAGAGCGTCGATGTAGATTTAATTATTCAGTCTATCCATGAAGGTAATACCAATGATATCGCTTTTACCGTAGCTAAGGGCATGATGCCTAAAGCAGAAGCAGTAGCTGCGGCGGTAGCTCCAGCTTTATGTAATAGCGGCGAAGCAGATATCCTTACCGAAAAGAAAAGCGCTAAAATCGAGATCGCTGGAGCTGGGATGATTGGTAGACCAGGTATTGCGGCGAAAATGTTTGATCTCCTCGCCAAAGCAAAGGTCAATCTTCAAATGATCTCTACTTCGGAAGTGAAGGTAAGTTGCATCATTGCTCAAGAGGATTGCGACAGGGCGATCGCCGCTTTATGTCAAGGATTTGAGATAGATAGTTCTGCAGTTAATTTATCCCAACAAAAGCAGCATAACTCCAAGTCAGTACCAGTTAGAGGAGTAGCTTTAGACCAAAATCAAGCTCAATTAGCCATCCTGTATGTACCAGATCGCCCCGGTATGGCAGCGCAGATTTTTAGCACTCTAGCCCAAGAAAATATCAGCGTGGATATGATTATTCAATCTCAACGTTGTCGTATTGTTGAGGGCATTCCCATGCGGGATATTGCTTGTACGGTAGCCCAAGCAGATGCTCAATTGGCGCAAGAGGCGATCGCCAGATTAGCTCCAGAAATTGGTTTTAAGGAAGTCTTAATTGATACAGACATTGCTAAAGTAAGTATAGTTGGTGCAGGAATGGTGGGACAACCTGGAGTTGCCGCCCGCTTTTTTAAAGCCTTAGCCAACGAGGGGATTAATATTTATATGATTACCACATCAGAGATTAAAGTTAGTTGTGTAGTAGCCCAGGAGCAAGGGATAAAAGCCTTAAAAGCAGTTCATCAAGCTTTTGCATTAGGGGGACCTCAAAAAGTAGAAGTCCCTGCTAAATAAGGTAAATTATTGATTGTTGATTGTTGATTGTTGATTGAAATGGAAACACCCATAGAGAGAATTCGTTTATCTCAAAAAGCTAAGGATCAACTAATTAAACTTAAAAGAATTACGAAAATAGATCAATGGAATATCTTATGTCGATGGGGTTTTTGTCGTTCTTTAGCTGAACCGAGTATTCCTTCTCCCATACCTATTCCTGCTGATAGCAATTTGGAAATGACTTGGCAAGTATTTGGGGGAGAAATAGCAGAGATTTTGTTAATTGCCCTCAAGCAAAGATGTTATCAAGATGGTTTAGGGATAGAGAAAGAAGTTTTAGCCCGTCAGTTTCGCTTACATCTTCATCGAGGAATCAGCTATTTAGCAGGCGATCCCAATATTAAAAAAATTGATGATTTAGTAAGATTAATTCAATAATCTCTTGGGTAGGGTGTTGATTCTGCGTGAATTTCTCTGGCAATTATCATGCAATTTTTCTGTGGATTGCGAGCATCTTGCTCGCTTGTAGCCTAGAACTCTGTCAATTTTGAAATGAGGAATAGGACAATGGGAATGTGTGAGGTGCAGAATGCAGAATGTTTGCCCAACCACAAAATTTAAAATCCAAAATTATCTTAGCCAGTTCCTCAAAACTATCTTGACGGACTAATAGTTGCTTAATTGCATGCACTTAACTTTTTCATGGCAACATTCCTCGCGAACTTTCAGCAATTCTGCATTCTGCATTCTGCATTCTGCATTCTCGAGCATGTGGTAGTTTAAATTGCAACAGGTTCAAGAAGCGTAATATTAGAGAAGCCAAACTCTGTGGTAACTGGCTGTCCATCCTGTTCACTATGGATTAGGCGATGAGTAAGGAGATAGTAGTTACCAATTTTTTCAAAGCTGTCTTCAAAAGTAGTTTTAGCCCCTTGTGGTTCGCCAGTTTCGGGATCGATATAAACGGAGTCATATCCTTGAGCCAGATATCCTTTGTCAGTCATCAAAGTTCTGAATGTATTGATATTTACTATTTTGTTACCGATATGGCGATGCACAAAACATACTGTGTTATCGCGTACTTTATAGAAGTTACCGGCTGAAGCACCTCCAACTAAAATTTCTACAGCTCCTGTTTCATCAGTTGAACCGAAACTAAAGGTATTCTGACCATGAGTTTTCTCAAAACTATGACTAACTCGATGAATAGTAATTTCCCAGAGTTGGTTGTGAATGGCACGCTTGACTTGCTCATCTTCCACACCCAATACCTCAAAGGTGAGGTCTGAATTAATTCGTACTTCTCCTATGTGGGTTACCTCTCCCATTTTCATGTTCACTTCAGCTCTATAGCCCGGGAATTCAGCATCCCAGGTGTAGCGATTATTATAAGCGGCACGAAAAAGTTCCTGAGCCGTAAGTGTTTGATTCATATTACCCTCCTAAAAAAGTTATAGAATTACAAATATTATTCCTAAAATTATAAGCTTTAAACTGTTTATTTGTTGATGATGCAAAAACCAAAACATAATTCTGCATTCTGCATTCTGCATTCTGCATTCAACCACTGGTAAACTATTTCTAGCTTCAGTTGACACCAATGAAGTATGCCGCCTTATGCCTAAGTTGAATTTTGACTTTCCCTATATCTTTGCTGTTGTAGTACATCCATACGATCTTCAAGTACATTCATCCTCTCTTTCAGTTCAATGACTAGAGTTGCCAACCGATCAAACATGGGATCATCACTCGATGGGGAAGGAGTAGATGGTAGCCGAGGTAACGACTCAGTACCTTCTGAAGGCTTGATTAGGCGGAGGCTCCTCAGTTGGCTCTCTAGCCGAGTAATACGACTTCTCAGACGAGAATTTTCTCCCTCCAAACGAGAAACTCGGGAGTTGAGAGAGCCAAGATTTTGGGAGCTTGCGATACCAGTGGATAGTAGTAATAGGATTAGGAACAGAAGGCAGAAGAGTACTATTTTAGCTAGGGATGATGATGTTTTGAACATTAGACGATGATAGTTGCGCAAAAGAACGATTAAATTCAAAGCCGGTCATATCAACTGTAACACTATGTCACATTATGTATAGTTATTGAAGGGGGAATGGTAAAACAGGCATCTTGTCTATTTAATTCGCCCACAGTATCCTCTCAAGTTCAAGGCTTACAGCTAAAATCATCTTCAGATGACTCAAAACATAATTCTGCATTCTGCATTCTACATCTTATCTTCCTCAACTTATGCCAAAATATGCGGCCACTAGAAATAGTGCATCCACAAAAATGGTACTCAATATTGCTCCTGCGAAGGCGAGGTAATGAAGTTTTCCTTTTTGCAGGAAATAGATACCCATGGCTAGGAGTGAATTCGCTAAGACGATCGCCCAACTTATTCCCCAAGGTGTATGTACCTGAGCGATCGCCCCTTGTAAAATAGGTCTAACTAAGCTGGGATCGACTTTCATGATCTCCCGCCAATAGGGAATTAAACCAGTTAGATAGAAATATAAATCGGTAATTGCTGTTCCCAATAAAGAGCCCAGGTAAAAGTAATTACCCACTAAACCCCAACCGCGCCAAATACACCACAAGGCGAAGGGTAGGGCGATGGCTTCTACGGGAATATGAACGGCTGGATACCAACGCAGCCAACCCCAATAAATCGAGCCGGCTAACCAACTCCAACTAAAACCTAAGAGTAAGTCACCCCAGAGATAGGTTTCAGGCTGCGATCGCCACCTCAGGCTCAGCCAGAGCCAACCTCCCGTCAAGACTAAGCTTAACCAAGGTAATAATCTCACCAGGGGGGCTTGAAAAAAGACTGGTACGGATACTAAAAAAGCAGAAGCAAACAAGACTAAACCTGCTTGGCGTTTTTGTTTATCCCACCAAATCTGATAGACAGAGTCACTGCCAGATTCAGAGATGGCAGGTAAAACTGAGGTTATGGCGGTAAAAAGAGTATGATATAGCAAGGTTTTTTTACAATTCTTTATTTATCTTTACCTATCTTAATCTATATTGGACTATTTAAGGTAGGAAATGTTGATGTTTAGTAGTTGATTAGGCGACTTAGTACTACTAATCATAAATTATAATTGAATTAGAAAAATTTATATAGATAAAAAAGCTTCAGGTAGGAAAGCTGGCTATGCCAGAGGAGGGAAGTATGCGACTAGTCTTTAGCCCGGTATATGTCATTAAACAGTATGAAAGAGGAATTGTCGAGTTTTTTGGCCAGTATCGACGTTTTGTGAGTCCAGGGATTCATTTTCAGATTCCCTTTATCCACTTTACAAGGGTTCGTGACGTCAGAGAACACACCATGGATATTGAACCTCAACCTGTGATTACCAAAGATAACGTTGAGATCAAAGTCGATTGCTTGATTTGGGTTCGGCCGGGGTTGGAATCAGATGACATCAAGCGAACATTTTACAACATTGATAATTGGAGGCAAGCAACTCGAGAATTAGCCAAAACTAATTTGCGGCAAGCTTTTGGCGAACTAACTCTTGATGAAAGCTTGACTGCTAGGGAAAAGATTTCAGCCTCTTTACAAAATAACCTTGACGTAATGACCAACGAATGGGGATTGAAGGTTCGTAAAGTTGAAATCAGACTGATCGATCCTCCCGACGATATTAAAAGGGCTATGCACAAACAAAAATCGGCAGAACAAGAACGCCGTGCGATGAGATTGCTGGCTACAGGTGAGTATGAAGCCGCACAACAACATAAACTCGCTGAAATTGAGCGAGCTGAAGGACGCAAGCAAGCTGAAATTAAAGTTGCTGAAGGTCGGGCCAAAGCTATTGAGTTAGTGAACGAAGCTGCTGAAAAATACTTCAGAGGTAACGCCAAAGAATTAAAGCAGTTTGAAATGACTGAAAATTCCTTGCGAGATAATAGTAAAATAATCCTGACAGAAAAAGGAATTTCTCCCACACTGCTGATTGGTGAACTCCCGCTTCCTAGTAATAAGAGTCAAGTTCTAACCCAGACTCCAGCTCATACCTCTAAACAGATAAATCCAGACCTCAGCGATTCTTACTTTATCAAGAGATAAGGATAGAGATAATTATGAGGAATAGAAGTGCTTAAGAAGGGACTATTTAACTTGCTCACGTCGGATGTTAGGCAATGGAACGAGTGGAGAGAGAAACATCCAAACCGAGAAGTTGATTTGAGCGAGGTTAACCTCCGGGGAACCGAACTCTCCGAGGCTAACCTCAGCAGGGTTAACTTTTGTTCTGCAGACCTCAGTGGAACCGTTCTCCGCGATGCTAATTGCCGGGAAGCTAACTTCATCTGGGCCAATCTCAGTGAGGCTAATCTCAACCATGCTAATTTAGCTGGAGCCGATTTCTATAGAACTAACCTCTTTGGTGCTAAGCTCAACAGAGCCAATTGTTCCCAAGCTAGATTTGTTGAAGCCGAGTTGAGCCGCGCTAATTTGAGTCAAGCAGACTTAACTAGGGCAGATCTTAGTGAAGCAAACCTCAATGAATCGGTCCTTATTCAGGCTAACCTTAGTGAAGTAGACCTCAATCATGCTAATTTAGGTAGAGCTAATCTCGTTGAAGCCAACCTCAACAGAGCAAACCTTTGCCAGGCTAACTTGAAAAGAGCTGAGCTGAATCAGACAAATCTGAGTAGAGCCAACCTCAAGGAAGCTTGTCTAATTGAGATTTGCCTCAAGGAAGCCTCTTTGTGGAGAGCAACACTCACAGGAGCATGTATAGAGAACTGGAAAATTAATCAGCACACTAACTTCGAGGAAGTAATTTGCCAGTACATATACTTGCAGAGAAATAAACAAGAGCGATACCCATTCAGACGGGATTTTCAACCGGGTGAATTGAGCCAATTTATTCGGCAAATTGACTGTTTTGTTAATTTGACCTTCTCCGATGGGATTGATTGGCAAGCTTTTCTCCAGTGCTTTGGGGAGCTACAGTCTAAGTATGGCGAACCAAACTTATCAATCCAAGCATTTGAGAAAAAAGACAGTGATATTTTTGTAGTTCGTTTAAAGATACTTAATAGTTCTAGTCAAACTGTAGTTGCTACTGAGTTCCTTCAACTCTACAATAGGGTGCTTCAAAATTCTAGACTTCAGGAGCAAAAAGAGTTAGAGGTTAAGACTACTAAAGACAAGAGTAAGGGGACAGATTTGTTAGAACTAGCTAGACTTGCAGCTTATAGCCCTAATACCTAATAGTAGGCGATCGAGGTCTACCGTGCCATCAAGAACGGCAATTTTAATGCGAGGGTCACCTTTGGTGTGAGAACGTAGGGCAGAAAGTCCGGCAATATCAATTTAGATCGGGCATGATTGTTGAAAAGGGAGTAAAAGTAGATAATTAACCGGCAATGGGATAAAATTGAAGAATAATAAACCAAATGGGCGAGTTAATATGAGTCAAATTCCCCAAGCAGTAAAACAGTCAACGGGCGATGGTGATACTTCCTCAACGGTAGGTTTAGCTACAAGTTTACCCGATCATACTCAACTGCCAGATAAAAATGGAGACTTTGTGAAAAACTATCAAGAACCTCCTCAAGGAGACCTCCTAACTGACTCGATTACACCCGTTTTACAGAAACTACACCCTGACGGGAACTATTGCATTGGTCGAGATTGCGGCATTTATTGGCGACTCCCCGATCCCCCAGAATCTCCAGACAAAGGTGCTGAAGCCCCAGATTGGTTTTATATTCCCAATGTACCACCCACCCTTGACGGTCAAATTCGCCGTTCCTATGTTTTATGGCAAGAGACAACGATTCCTTTGATTGCTTTAGAATTTGTTTCTGGTAATGGAGAAGAAGAACGGGATCAAACTCCCGTTAAAGGAAAGTTTTGGGTGTATGAACGAGCCATTCAAATTCCTTTTTATGGGATTTACGAGGTCAGCAAAGCACAGGTGGAAGTGTATCAGTTAGTTAATGGTCGCTATCAAAAAATGATGCCTAATAGTCGAGGTCATTATCCTATTGAACCATTAAAGATGGAGTTGGGTATTTGGCAAGGGGAATACCAAAATCAACAATGGCCTTGGCTACGGTGGTGGGACTCTGAGGGCAAGTTGTTGTTAACAAGTCAAGAACGAGCCGAGCGCCTAGCAGAACAATTACGAGCTTTAGGGGTAGAGCCGGAAGGTTAGCAACATGATTGGGATCCGGAGCTCTTAGAGTTTGGGGATTCCGTTGAACTCACACAGTTCAGAGTTAAAAATGTTGCTTCAAGCCCAAATTCGACCGCGACGAAATGGTGGATCGTTTTCTCCCTTATGGTCTTTGAAGTAGATAACCTAAAAGCCAATTTGCTACAGTTGCTCTACGAGTTTGTCTAGGTCCAAATTCGCCTATTTTGTAACCCTTAAACCCTAATTTTTCCTTTAATAATTGTTTATTTTCTTTAGGAATAGAACGAGTTAACTTAACTGTAGGAGGGCGTTGGGCAATAAAATCTGGAGGTTGCGGATATTCAGAACGCCATGTTTCTGGAACTTCAGTGTTATCCCATGTTTGAGTATCTGAATCGTAACGATAACCTAGACAATTCCATACTAATTGATTGACAGTAGTATCATCAATTTCTTCGTTAATAATTTGCCAAATAGTTTCTGTATTTAAAGGAGGTAAATTACTCATATAATCATCAGCGATTAATACAATAAATCAAGAGGTAGAAGATTTTTTTTATTTATTTAATTATATTCTACCTCTTTTTTGGATTAAATAATTGGGGAAATTCCTAATGTTTTATATATAAAAAAATCAAAGTTTACTGATAATCTTTTGGACAATTTGCATGCCGGTAACAGCTTGCCAAGAAAATATTCCTAACATGGCAACATTGAGGAAAATGTGGCTCAAACGCGCAACATCATTGCCTTTTTGCATATAGGGCACTAAAGATGCAGAAACAGCTACCATACCCATCATTCCCAATCCTGCTAGTAAATGAGGACCGACAAACAATTTACCATTGTTGATATAGGTAACAGCCATACCACCAATAGTACCTAATACTATCAACGCTAGAAGCAGAGAACCTACTTGATGATGTCTGTTGTTAAAGTTTTTCTTGATTAATTCTTTTCTTACTTGCTTATCTGCATTGCGAGTACGCCGAATTTGCACACCTAAATAAAGTGCATATACAGACATACCCAATAAAACCCACATTAAGATGGGATGACCAAATTGTGACCATGTTTTTACTGCTTCGGGAATTTCCCAGCTCATAATGTTCTCCTATCAAAATTAATTGTTCACAAAACTTAACATAACATATTTGTGATTTGATATGAGTAGACAGCAGTAAAGTGTCCGAAACCTGTCACCTATTCGGTTATGATAAATGAATGCAGAATGTAGAATCCAAAATGCAAAATTAGATATTCTGCATTCTCCTAAAAGACTGGGTTACTCACAGGAGTTTTAGATGAGACTGGAACAAGAGTTACGATTGCATCATGCGGCAGGGAGTGGTGATATTGAGCAAGTAAGGTGTTTGTTAGTGGATGGTATTGACGTGGATCGTGGCGATCGCTCTGAGAATACCCCCTTAATTTATGCAGCACAAAAAGGCTATACAGAAATAGTAAAAATCTTGTTAGAAGCTGGTGCCCATGTCAATCATCAAAATCAGCCCCATCAGATGAGTGCTCTAATGTTAGCCGCTGCTGGAAACCATTTGGATGTGGTCAAAAGCTTGATTAATGCTGGAGCTGATGTTAATTTAACTAATGATGATGGTACTCCTGCTTTAATGATTGCAGTCTACAAAGGTCATACTCAAATAGTCGATCTACTCTTGGCTGCCAGTGCTAATATCAACCATCAAGATCGAGATGGCGATACTGCCTTAAATTTAGCAGCAAAATCAAATCAAGCCCAAATTATCACTACTTTACTCAAGGCTGGCGCTGATGCCTATATAGAAGAAGGAGCTTTAAGCATAGCGGTTGAGGCTAATCTTACAGAAGCAACCATTGCTCTAGTAGAAGCAGGAGTAAATGTTAATCATATCAGTGATGATGGTAGTACAGCTTTAATGAGTGCTGCGGGAAATGGTAATGGGGAGTTAGTTAAACTTTTATTAGCTGCTGGTGCCAATCTTAATCATCAAGATCGAGAGGGAGAAACTGCCTTACATTTTGCTGCTTTAGAAGGATATTTATCAGTAGTGCAAGAATTATTAAAAAATGATGCTGATGTTAATCTCGTCAATCAAGCGGGAGATACGCCTTTACTCTTAGCCGCATTACAAGGTCATACAGAAATAGTAGCAGAATTGTTGCGTTTTGGTGCTAATCCTAATCATAGCAATCAAGGAGAAACCGCTTTAACTTTGTCCATAAATTATGGTTGGCGAGAAGCACTTAAGTATTTATTAGAGGCAGGAGCAGATGCCAATACTCGTCTTCGAGACAGCAAAACCTTATTAATGAAAGCAGCAGACAAAAACGATCTAGAGACAATCAAATATCTATTGGCAGCTGGGGCAGATGTGAATCTTGAGGACAAAGGAGGAGGTACGGCTCTAATGTGGGCAGCTCATCGTGGTTATTTGGATGCAGTTAAAATTTTATGGGAGACAGGGAAGGTAAATCTCGATCATCGCAATCAAGGAGGTTATACTGCCCTCATGTTAGCCGAATTTAATCAGTACCCGGAAGTAGCCAAATTTTTAAAAGATTTGGGTGCCAGTTAGTACTAATGGTTAATAGTTGATAGTTGATAGTTGATGGTTATAATTGTGAACCAGTTTGAGGAGCAATGTTTAAGCCATGAGTTTTTGGCGATCTTTGTCGATCTTTGAGTAAATCACTAAATTTATGGAGGTTAATACCTACCTTTTGACAAGCTTGTTGAAGATTTTGCTCAAAAGATTCTACATCTTCCCCATAGCCACATTGTTGTACCACTGTGGTCAATCCGAGCTTAGCATTAACTTGAACACATTCAATTAAGTCTGTTCCTTGCAAAGGTTTGGTTGAGTTCATAAGAGCTAAAGTTATGTAATTTCTTGTATAAATGATAACAAAAAATAAGCCAAAATCCAAAATCCAAAATCTAAAATCCAGATGAATCAAGTCTTTTAAGTGAACTCTAATTAACCTGAAGATTTTTGGCAGTTGCTGCTTTTTCCCGTCGTATTTCTAAAAGTTGACTAAACTCTGAAGTTAATCCAGGCATTCGTTCCATCATTTTATAGATAATATCTGGCTCAAGCAGCGCTACTTCAGCATCATCAATAGCGATCGCCGAAACATGACTTTCTTCTCCACTGAGCAAGCCTGCCACCCCAAAAAATTCTCCTACTGATAGAATGGTGATTTCCTGCTGATGATTACGCTTATCTTGTACTGTAATGACTACTTTGCCGCTTACCACTAGATAAATCCCCGAGAGGCGATCGCCTTCACGAAAGATATGTTCTCCTTGGGCATAATTCCTCAAATGAATCGCTTCTTCTGTTTCGGCGATGGTTTGACTGATAAGAGTTCCACAGTGAGGCAGGGATTTCATTATTTCAGTTATCCGGGCTGAATTATTCGGCTGAGGCAACTTGGAAGCGTCATATTGATAAAGGGTATGAATGGGGAAAGGAATGGTCAGATTGTATCGTTTAGCGGCGTACCAGACACGAGCGACAATCTTATGGCGGATGCGCGGCATTGCTTCATAATTATTCAGGGGAACAGCCACATCATAATCAATCGTAAAGTCTCCATAGCCAGCAACCCGCACCCACGGTTTAGGTTCTGACAAAACTTCTGGTGTCGTTTGGATAATTTCTAGGAGCACTTGTTTAACTTTATTGGGAGGATCGTTATAGGAAAAGCCAAAACTTAAACGTTCAAAAAATACTCCCGTAGGACGAGTAAGATTGGTGAAATTACCCTGTTCCAGGGTAGAATTGGGAATAACTACCATTTGTAGCGTGCGAGTTTGCAAATAGACAGAACGCCAATTAATTTGAATCACCTTGCCAATGGTATCCCCAACTTTGAGCCAGTCTCCCAAAGAAAAAGGACGCTCAAAGAGGAGCAAAATACCAGAAAAGAGATTTTTGAGGGCATCCTGAATTGCTAAACCAATGACTAGCGAGCCTACTCCTAAAGCCGTTAGCAGTCCCCCTAAATTAATTTTCCAGACATTAGAAAGGATAATGGCTGTCATACAAGCAACCAGGAAAAAGCGGATCAAATCCAGCAATAACCCTGGAACTTTGGACTGCCAACTACCAACGGCCGCTTCTTCAAAGACTAACACTTTAAATCCCGATAAGGTAGCGTGAGTAACAAAAGTCCAGAATAATGTGGTCAAAAGACGAATGAGATTATTGGTTTCTTCAATCTCTAAAACCTTAGTCAGCAAAAGCAGGATGGCAAGGGTGGGAAGAAGAAGATTGCGTATGATTCGCAATGTCTCAACTAAGGGCTTTTCTTGTTGGCGCAACTGAATCATGGCTTCATTCAAAATCAGAGTCAACAAGGGAAAGCCTAGAATTAGAGCAATTCCCCAACGATACCAATGCTGATTAAAGATAGAATCTTGCATACTTGCTACTGTTTTGACAATTCAATAATTTTGAACTATTTTTCATTGGTGCATTCTACATTCTCAATTCTCCATTTCACCACTACTCCTTAACTGACCAAATTGGCAAACGACCCATTTCTGGAATCTCGATTTCACCCAAGCTGACGAACTTATAGATATCTTGTAAGGCATCATAAATCTCTTGAGTAACGACAATTGTATTCGGTTGGCATTGAATTTGTAAGATACGGGCGATATTAACTGTATTGCCTAAGAGGGTGTAGGTAAAATTTGTTTTACCTAAAAGTCCACCAATAACTGAACCTGTATGAATGCCAATGCGCAGAGCCGCATTAATATTTCCTTCCTGACTGAAGCGACGTACAATTCTGAGGGATTCTAAGGCTAGATCGACAGCGCATTTATGCCGATCTAAACGAGGGAAGAATAAGCCACTTGCTCCCAGAAAAGTCCCTCCCACATTGCTAATTGTCTCCACGCCATATCGTTCAGCGGCTTCGTCCAAAGCACTTACCAGTTGATTTAACAAAACGATTACTTGATCGGCTGATAAGGTTTGACAAACACAATCAAATCCATCTATATGAACGTAAAGGATGGTTGCCACCTCAAAACTGTCGTAAATCTCTTTTTCTCCGCTTTGAAGACGTTTGACCACGGGAGCAGGCAGGATTTTTCTCAGGAGTTGCTCGTTTTCTTGGATTTGATTCTCAAGGGATTGCCTTTGGGCATCCAAATTTCGAGCCATGCGATTGAAGCAGCCTGCTAGTTGATAATATTCATCTCTGGATAAGACTTCTACTGTTACATCTGTTTCTCCCTCCGCAATTTTGCGAGTTCCACCGATCAAAGTATAGATAGGACGCACTAGGCGGCGGGAAATGAATAGTGAAAGCAACGTGATCGCTAGAACTAAAATGACAACTGTTGTCATCACTTTTCTGCGAGAGTCACGAATAGGTATAAAGACTTCATTAGCATAAATTTTCGCGATGATTACCCAGTCTAGATTTTCTTCTAGCTTTAAAGGCGAGTAAGAGACGAATGAGGAAATGTCCCGATAATCCTTGAAAAAACCTGTTCCTGTCCCTCCATCTAATGCTCTTTGGAAGGAAACGGTATCGATTTTTTGTAAGAGAATGGGGCTTTGGCTCTTACGAATGCGTTCCAGGGTTTTTTGAGAAACTCCTTCTGCTTGAAGTTCTTGGAAATATTTTTCTGGCTCTTCTACTAGAAAGCGGGATTGAGAACGCATCAAACCATCTGAGCCCACCAGAATTGTTTCTCCTGTCTTACCCATTCCTTCGGCTTCCCACTGGTAATTGCTCGTCATAATGCGATTAATTTCATTAACAGGCAAATCTAAAACGAGAACGCCGATGATGACGGAGCCATCGAAAATTGGACTGCCAATCAAGGCTGTCGGTTGCCCATAATTGGGAGTAAATGGGGCAAAATCGCTAATTTTGAAGGAACGAAGATTTCCTTGCCGCAATTGGTCAAACAGAGTTGCTAGGGCACTATTGGCTAATGGTCCTTTTTCTAAATTGGTGCCAAATCCTGGTGATTTTTTGACGCTATAGATGATATTTCCGGTATCACTATCAATTAAAGCTAAGTTATTGAAGTGAAAGCGGTCTACCAGTCCCCGAAAGAAGGGATGAAACTTTTGGTGAACCTCACTGTAGTTACTGCCATCCTTGGGATCATCCAGAAGTTTTTTGTGATCGATCGGATGGGGATTAGCAATGATGTACTGGTACTGGAGATAGCGAGCTGCATTGGTGGTGGGAAAATAAGTTTTCGCCAGTGGTACACCATCGACATTCGGTTTTAGTTTGGGAATGAAGTCATTTTGGTAAAAAAACCAGAGCTTAGAAAGCGATTCCTGTTCAAGGGGTTGTTCTTCTAATTGCGCAAAAGCTTCTCGAAAAGATTTAGTGGCACCGATTACTGTGGGCGTTTCCGCTAAGGCGATCGCCTGATTGCGTAGCTGGGCAAACAAAGCTTCGATTTGCCGCGTTCGGGAAATTCGCAACTTGGTCATGTAATCAAAAATCTCTTCCTGCAGAATGGTTCGGCCACTGGTATACCCGACATAACTTGTTATTAGTATAGATGCTAGGCTGATGACAAGCAGGCACAGCATCAGTTTTGATTGGATACTTAGTCGACTAAAAATGCTCATAAGAATAAAATAACATTTAGAATGCAGAATGCAGAATGCAGAATGCAGAATGCAGAATTCAGAAAGTTCGCAGTTCGCTTCGCTCGTACACTCCCTTCGGTCGTGAACGCTCGTTCTGCAAGCAGTACGCTCATACACTCCGTTACGCGCTCTCGCGCAACGACCCTACAATGCTGCTATAATAGGGCTTTCAGTGTATAAATGTACTTCTTGTCACAATAACCCAAGTTGGTTAAGGTTATTGGCTTCAGTGTTTATACGTACAATATCAATATTTATACTGATATCTTTATTGAAAAGATCAGCAATATCTCCCTAAAATAAGTAATTTCTCGGCAACAATTATACTGAGACAAGAATATTATTATAAGTAGCAACTTGAGTTATTGTTGATTTTTAGAGCAATTTAGTCTGTTTTGAGACTTAATGCATTACGAATACCTTTATATTTCCGAATTCCGAATTCCGAATTCATTTGACCTGCTATCACTAGCTTGGCAACATAACTTGACTGAGTATTAATGCTCCCACTAGGAGAAATAAAATTCCTAAGGCTCGCTCCATTACATGCTGGGAGATTCGACTGGCAACCTTGGGGCCGATTTGGCCACCAATAATAACACCCGGTACGGTAAAAATCAGGAGTTTAAAGACGGTGGTCAGCACTTTATCTCCTGCCTGGGCAAACTTCACCGCGTGACCTACAGAAGCCGATAGGGCGGTAACAGCCACAATAAAGACACTACTGGCAACAGCAACTTTACTCGGAACCCGGCACCGCTGGAGCAGAAAATAGCCATTGAGTTCACCTAGCCCGGTTGAGAGCATACCAATAAAGAGCCCCCCAACTCCCGCAATTATTCTCCCCTCAGTTCGGTTGCAAACGCGGTAGCAAATCCGCTCACCATCCGCAGCAGTGATGCAAGTTTCAGCTCTCTCTCCCCCATAATCCTGCTCAATCATCTGGTTGAGACGAGTCACTTCTTTTTTGTCAGGAGAGCGCAGAAAACTGGTGGCAACTGCGAAAAGCCCCATCCCTAGAATTGCTTTGAGGATATCCGCCGGAATTACGCCAGCGGCCAAAGTCCCTAGAAGTGCCATGGGGACGGTGACGATTAGGAGCTGGAAGCCAAGTTTATAAGTACCAAGACAGAATTATTTACAGTAAAGCTGATGGCCAATAATGCTTTTCAGCCCATTTTCGTCTGTAATTAATTTAGTCCACCTACTTAGTCAATTAGGCGGCGGCTGATATAGGCAAACAAACCACTGGCAAACCCAAACACTTCTGTCATCAGACCTACGCCAACCGCTACCTCGGGCTCTAGCCCTAACCCCAGCATAAATATGGGGGCAAAAAAGGTGGAACCCTCAACACCACCGGCCATGGCGATGGTTGCGATTAAGACTGAAATTGGTAACATATACCAATATTCAATAAAGTTCATATTTATTCTCCACGTTTCACTAGTGCGACTTGATCGTTGAGTTGTTTTGTTGTCATACGCGTATGCCTGATGTGGAACCCAGTGGTTGGACAGCTTTATAAAAGACAATATTAACAGGCTGTATCATAATAATTTAGTGAGTATCTCCTTTAATAGTGTTCTTTCAGCGCATCCGCTGTAATGTACGGTGTTTCGGGTCAATTGTCCTTCTTCTGTAGAAAAAGGTCATGCCTATAACGTTCCAATGGGCTTGCTTAGTTTGAGTTCTTAAATCCACGGTGATTGCCAGGGTTTGGTTGACATTTTGAGTCTCCTACGCAGACCTCACCGGTCTGGTTTGAGACTCTTTTCTATACTCCCGAAACCGTCAAACTCTACGAGTAATCCAGCAGAGCTGGGGGTCTATGCAGATTAATTATTACCCTTGGGAAATTTCACTTAATGCGATTCCTAAAGCCTTAGCGATTCCCTCACCATAAGCAGGATCGGCCTTGAGACAATGACGAATGTGACGCATTTGAATGTCACGAGGTACACCATCCATACTGCGAGCGGTATTTTCAAACAACCTTTGCTGTTCCTCTGAGGTCATAATCCGAAACAAATTTCCTGCTTGAGAAAAGTAATCGTCATCCTCCCTGTGATTCCAATGATCGGCTGCACCTTCAATAGTCAAAGGAGGTTCAGCATAATCAGGTTGTTCTGCCCATTCATTTTGATCGTTAGGTTCGTAGCTGAGAGTACTACCATAATTACCATCAACTCTCATTGAACCATCACGATGATAACTGTGAGCAGGACAACGAGGCGCATTAACTGGAATCAGATGGTGATTCACTCCTAAACGATAGCGTTGAGCATCTCCGTAGGAAAATAAACGTCCCTGTAACATTTTATCAGGGGAAAACCCAATCCCAGGCACGATATTAGCGGGATTAAAGGCAGATTGTTCAACTTCAGCAAAGAAGTTTTCAGGATTGCGATTTAGTTCTAATATTCCTACCTCCATCAATGGGTAGTCTTTATGAGGCCAAACTTTAGTCAGATCAAAGGGATTATAAGGTACTTTTGAAGCATCGGCTTCAGGCATAATCTGAATTTTGAGTGTCCACTTGGGAAAATCTCCATCTTCGATACTTTGAAAAAGGTCTCTTTGATGACTCTCACGATCTTTACCAATGAGAGCTTCTGCTTCAGAATCAGTTAAACATTTAATCCCTTGTTGAGTTTTGAAGTGGAATTTAACCCAAAACCGCTCATTATTACGATTAATTAAGCTAAACGTATGGCTTCCATAACCATTCATGTGGCGGTAGGTGGCAGGAATACCACGATCGCTCATGGTAATAGTAATCTGATGTAATGCTTCTGGTAATGATGTCCAAAAATCCCAGTTATTTTTGGGACTACGCAGATTCGTCTTCGGATCGCGCTTCACCGCATGGTTAAGATCGGGAAACTTTAAGGGATCACGCAAGAAAAATACTGGTGTATTATTACCCACCAGATCCCAGTTTCCTTCCTCAGTATAAAATTTAATGGAAAAACCGCGAATATCACGTTCTGCATCGGCTGCACCACGTTCTCCAGCAACTGTTGTAAAGGGGAACCTAATCCTCCTCTCCCAAGCTTGGGAGAAGGGTTAGAGAAGAGAACAAAACGGCTCCTACACGGTGGCAGGTTTGGGCACGTCTTTTTCCAAGGCTTGCAGTGCTTCTTGAGTTGACCAGACCGTACTCGCTAACATGCGAAAGTTGATAAGTGCAGCCGCATAGCCATCTGCCTCAGGGACGATCGCTGCTGCCGTGGCATCCTTCACCACAGCGACCTCAAAGCCCCTTTCCAACAGCTCTCGCAAATGAGACTCGACACAGAGGTTGGCGGACATGCCACCCAGGATAACTTTGTCAATCCTCTGTTTGCGAAGCTGAAGAACCAGATCGTTATTCTGAGGGCCGTATATCTTGTGGGCGTGGCAGATGATCGTCTTGCCATCTTCGATGTAAGGCTTAAAGACCTCTACCCAATCAGAACCGGAGCCACTGAAGCCCTCAAGATCGAGCTGTCCCTTTCGGTCAAACATGTGGATGTCATGCATAAGAACCTCAAGGGCTCCTTCAAACTTCCACGTGTGGTCCGTAGGGAAGTAATAGTGCGGAGAGATAAATAAGGGTAAACTATAGGTCTTGGCAGCTTTCATTAAAGCTTCCATATTGGCAACAGTATTATTTTCGGTAACACTTTTGCCAACGACCTCCCAAGCTACACCTTCAGGAATAAGAAAGTCGTTTTGTGGATCAATGATGACAACCGCAGTCCTTTCAGGATCTATTGTCATACCAGGATTAGGAAGAGACATTTTTGAAAACTCCCGTTTATCATATGGCTAATACAATACACGATTATTTTATGTGATTAATTGAGATTGTTCTTTACCATTTCACGCCACTTTTGTTAAGTTTTGTTTCAATGTGATATTATTTACCAAAAAGTTTGAGAAAAAACCGATGAGGAATTATAAATTCCTGATAAATATCTTTAATCTTCCTTTTATTTTTGCTGATGGTGTCAAAAATTCCCCTAATTGAGAGTCAGCACCCTTTCTGGGTTTGTAAGTTTGGGAGCATCCCATTTTTGCAAATGTATTCTCGAAGGCAATGGCGGAATCGAACTTAAAGGGATGCGCTGAACTATGTTCTTGCAACTTTGGGATGCTCCCGTAAGTTTTCTTGACCAAATCGGTAGCCCGACAGACAAACTGCTGCAACAATTCCACATTCCCCGAGATCATCTTGCCGATCTCCACGCTATGGCACCCGAAGCTCAACTCTGGCAGTTTATTGAGCACTCAGCGCGGCTTGAAGACATTCAAGACCTGGGCAAGCGCACAGCAGAACTGGATGAAATCGTCGATCAGGGTTTATTCGGCTCCCTAGTGCTGCAACCGGTGACCCTGCGGGAATGCCTCAACGGGTTTGTTAAATTTTTCATCAAGCATCACTCCGACGGACGCGGGCGCTTTTGGTGGACTCACCACGGCGGCGAGGTTTTCTTTGTTTGCAACAATCCCCCTTACCGATATTGGGTTCCAGGCAGCACTCACGCTATGGATTATTCCATGGTTTTTATGCTCAAGGTGTTGCAAGCCTATAATGGTCCTACCTGGACACCCACACGAGTGTATTTTCGTGGGCCTTACGTAAAAGCCTGGGAAAGCTATGAACTGCTTGCCAATGTGAACCTCTATTTCGACTGCAACTATGGGATAATTGTTTTTCCCAATGTGTTGTTAGATAGCGTACGCCTCAGAGAAAGCCCCTCCTTACCGACAAAAGAGCTGTCGGCGTATTTGCAGCTCCCATCCTCCGGGTCATTTGCAGATTCTTTGAAAGTGTTGATGCGATCGCTGATAAATCAAAAAGTATTTAATATTGATCAAACTGCGGAAATTTTAAATGTAAGTCAGCGCACATTACAAAGACGTTTAATGAAAGAAAATACTTCTTATATTCAAATCCGAAATCAAATTAATTATGAAATGGCAGTTCAAAAGCTAGCTCACTCAAATTATTCAATCCAAGAAATTGCCTCTGAGTTGGGTTATTCTTCTCCTGGTCATTTCACTCGTGCTTTTAAACGTTGGACTGGTAAAACTCCTAATCAATTTCGCTCGAAGGCGGTGCTGAATCAAGATATGAAAAACAATATTGGCAAAATTGAAAGTTGTTGAAAATTAATAATTTAGCGATCGCTTGTAAACTAAAATCATACCCGAGATCGGCAACGCCTTTCTCTTTCTCATACGATGCAATATGAAACATTGTCCATAAATAGAGGAGAATAAGAATTAATGACATCAGAACAATGTCGGTCTATCATCCAACAAGCGGCTGAAGCTTGGATAACAGGAGATGCGGATACTTTTGCTTCTCTGTTCTTACCTGATGGAGAATTTATCGTTCCTAACAATCGCTGGGTTGGAGTCCCCAAAATTCGGCAAGTAACTGCTGATTTTGCGGCTGATTACGAAGTAAAGATTAAAATCCAACGTATTATAGTTGAGATTAATCAAGCAGTTGTAGAGTGGCACTGGTCGGATATAGAAAAAACAACAGGTAAGTGCAATCAAGCTGAAGATGCGATCGTAGTCGACTTTAGAGCGGGAAAAATTAGCCGCTGGCGAGAATATATTGATGCTACCCACTGGTGTCAACTTAAGGTGAAACCATTGCCCCGCCTTAAACTCAAGTTCAAGGCTAATAGCCCAAGTCCATTGAAATGGACTGAATTTTTTAGTCATCCTTTCGCTCCGCTCAGGTTTTTAATTCTGAATTCTGAATTCTGAATTCTGAATTCAACCACTGGTAAACGATTTCTAGCTTAAGTTGACACCAATGGATGCCACCTCCCCCAAGTGTCAATCCGTATGACTAATCAGAAAATTAACAGATGTGCAGACTTAGAGGAATAGTTAATATTGCAAAACAATCAACGCATTAATTGTGCTTTAAGAGCATTTTCATCCCAATATGATTTTAGCTGCTGCATTTTCCCCTCTTGATTAATTTCAAAAACACTAATTCCTTCTGCTGTTGCACTACGCCCATTTTTCGCTGTTACTTCCATAGTCCATTTTACTGCCGCTTCATTGGCTACAATAAAAACATGATCCTGTTTGATGGCAAACTGCTGATAAAAACTCGATAATAAACTAAAAAACTTGTCTGCATCTTCTATTTTAAGCGGTGGTTTTCCTACAGGATCTAAAATTAGTGCATCAGGGGCAAAAGAGTGTAGCCATCCCTCTAAGTTCATCGACATGAGATGATTATAATATTCTGATATTTTCTGTTGAATAGTTTCTGGTGACATAATTTATAAGAGAGAAATACTTTCCATATCATGATAAAAATATTCAGAAAAATCTATTTCAAATTTTCCGATAAATAATCAGCCGTAGATTCTACTAAAGCGATCGCGTTTTCATAGACCATGCGTGTCGGTCCAATTATTGCTACACTACCCATAGCACGATCTCCTTGATGATAGAGGGCAGAAATTAAACTACAAGGACGCATAGATTCTAGAGGATTTTCCGATCCTATACGGATTTTCACTTTTTGCCAAGATTGATGATATTCAGGTAGATCAAAAATTAGGGGTAGGAGTTGTTCTTGTTCTTGTTCTAATAAATGTAGTAAC
>JAAUYA010054408.1_pt1 | contig 24780 bp, 21 predicted proteins | sample 7278161 | NCBI WGS metagenome assembly JAAUYA01 (sample SAMN14350120, study PRJNA611818) | marine sediment metagenome | isolation source: surface marine sediment (3m) | place: French Polynesia: Moorea | collected 2018-08
AGACAAAACGCAAAGAAGTGTTACAAGAGGCAAAGGATGCTGCCCGAAACATTAATAATGAGAAATCCCGCTCCCACGCCTTAGCAGCCATCGCCCCTCATTTACCAGAGACAGAACCTCAATTGTTAGATGAGGCTTTGAATGCTGCCCGAAACATTAACGATGAGGAATCCCGCTCCAAAGCCTTAGCAGCCATCGCCCCTCATTTACCTAATGCAGAAGAACGTCTTAAATTGTTAAAAGAGGCTTGGAATGATGCCGTAAAGCCTAAGGATAGTGAGGAGAATATTGAGTCGAATAGTCAACGATTACGAGGATTAGCAGCCATCGCCCCTAATTTACCTGATGCAGAACGTCTTAAATTGTTAAAAGAGGCTTTGAAAGCTGCCCAAAACATTGAGATTGATCATTACCGCTCCGAAGCATTAGCACCCATTGTCCCTAATTTACCAGAGACAGAACCTCAATTGTTACAAGAACAAGAGGCTTTGAAAATTATCTTGGAACTTGAGACAGATAAATGTGTGAAACCGCTTGGGAGATTAGTACATAAGTTTAGTGAAGAAATTGTTGCTGCTATACCTCGTCATCACTTCTCCAAAGCATTAGCAACTGTTGCAGAATTGAAAGCTCAACCAGAAGATCAAATCAAATTTTTCAGCGCCCTTGCCCCTCAACTACCTACTGCTCTTTTCTCAACTGCCTTAGAGCGAGTAAAAGATCATACTTACTTGTCTGAAGCACTCAGCAACTTAGCACCCTACATCCCCACGGATCAAATCTCCGAAGCTCTCAGCCTTATAAAAAAAGCAGGTTATTCAGCCGATCGCACCTCAGCCCTGCTCAATCTAGTTCCTTATGTAGAAACATTTGAACAAATCCTCCAAACTCTGGAAATTATTAAGCAAGATATCCCTGTTCAATATCATAAAGCCCGTTGCCTAACAGCCTTGGCTACTAGCCTATGCGGTGAGAAGTTCAATTCTTCGTCTTATTCCATCACTGAAGACAAGAAAAGCACTCCAGAAACCTCAGATAGTTCAAGTCTTGATGTCAATAAAGTCCTACAAAATATTAGAACAACTATTGATGAGACAGAGAAAAAAGACTCTGAAAAGTTTACCGCTATTGTTCAAGGGATATTAGCAATGGTAAAGCAATTGGAATTTGACGAAAAACATCAAAGCCAAATTTTAGTTGCCCTTGCACCTGCCCTACCTAGTCAATTTCTGGAGAATGTTTTAGAGATGATTCAGCATTTCAAAGACATTGGCTATCAAGTAAACGTCTTATGTTCCCTAGCTCCTTTTATGGCAGACGACGAGCAAAAAAGGTTAGAAATTGCTAACCAACTTATTGACAATATTCCTCCCGTATTTTATCAAAGTCTCTATCAAATAAAAGTTTGGAGTTGTTTCCGAGACAAACAAGATGGAGCAATAAAAAAGGCTAAAGAAATTGATCAAAATCTCAAGTATTTGAGAACAGAGGCTCTAGTTGAAATAGCTGCTCAACTCCAAGCACTTGCTCCCCGAAATATTACCCCCACTCAGTTACAAAAAATCTCTACTGCTCAACGAAATGCCCTCTCTGCTATTCGTGATCTCAATAATTCTTATCTACAAAGTCAACATATCCAACGCCTAGCTCCCCATTTACGGCTACTTCAGCTTCTCGAAGCCAAGAATGTTGCCCAAGAAATTAAAAAGCAAAACTACAAAGTAGAAGCCTTAGTTGCACTAGCCTGTCACTTTCCATCTATTCGTCAAGAAGTTCAGAAAGATATTGAAACAAATATTGAGAAAAACACACTGACAAATATTCAAGGAATTAAACATCTGAGTACATTAGCTCTCGAAGTTCCCAACATTCTGCCTGATATTCTTAAAAGAATAGACAAAATAGAAAAACAATCTTCTAAAGAAAAATCTCGTCGCTACGGCATCTTAGTCGCCCTAATACCCCATTTACCAGCCCGTATCAACCGAGAAGTTAACCGTGTTCATCTTTCTGAGTCTGATATTCCTGATGAACTGTGGAAACGTTCTTGCAAACTACTAGCAATAACCTATCGAGAAATACTCCAGGGGGGTAGCCTTCGCAACGAATCAGCCCAAGATGAAGACTTCCTCAACCTCAAAGATGAAATCAATTCCCTCTCTGATCTTCTCTTGATGCGTGATTTAGAGCCACCAATGGCAGTAGGTATTCTTGGCGGTTGGGGCGGTGGTAAGTCCTATATCATGCACCTAATGCAGTCTCACATGACTGAAGTTCGCAGTAAACCTGTTACTGAAGAAGAAGCTTGGAATACCAACCCCAATTACGAAAAACTCTCTCCCTATGTTGGTCACATCTACCAAATTAAATTCGACGCTTGGACTTTCGCTAAATCTGACCTTTGGGCTAGTCTCATGCAGACTATTTTCTTTGAGTTAGATCGTCAAATTTCTCTTGAAGCTCAAATAACTAAGATCCTAAAAGACCTTGATAACAACAAAAGAACTGATATCGAAAGTAAAATTTGGCAGGTTCTCTACAAAACTAATGATACAGATCGAAAATGGTTTCTTGAGCGAGTCTTAACAGATAAAACATTATTAGAAAAGCTATCAGGAATCCAAGGAGAAACAACTGGAAAACTATGGGAAACTCTAAACAAGACTCAGCAAAAAGCCATTGAACAATTCAAAAAAACCCAAAATCAGCTTGAAATTGCTCGTTTGGAACTCGATTTTGAAAAAGCAAAAATTCGCAAGGAGATTGAAGATCAGTTTGCATCTCCCCTTGATCTGAAACACAACAAAAGCTTCCAAAGAGTGGATGCTTTCCTAGGCACATCCCTTATCTTGCTCAGAAAACTTATTGGTCCTCGATTAGTCAAAGATATTTATGACCAGATTAATCAAGAACTCTATGGTGAAAAGATAGGTTTATGGGAAAACCTAAATGAAACCCTAAAAAAACTTGAAGATGCCAGGAAAAAATTAGCAGAGTTAGAAAAAGAAGAACCTAAATCATCGGAACAATCTAGTGCACAAAAAAATGAGCAGTCCGACTCAAATAAAAAAGAAGATATTGAGAAGAAAACTCAAGAAATTAATAAATTTTTGCTCGAAGTTGAAGGAATAAAATTTGATATCAACACTGTCGCTACCAATATTATTGAGGAGAAAACCTGGCAAATTAATTTTGCTACTGCATGGCAGTGGGTCGCCAAAAATTGGCTGTTGCTTCTGCTATTCCTAATTTTCTTTATTTCACCAGTACTATTATTGACATTCTTGGGAATCAATCTTATTGAAATAGGTACAGCAACTTTTGGGCAGATATTAACCAGCCTTGCAGCTCTTGTTTCACCAATCCTACCCGCTTTCGTTACCTTAAAATCATTATTCCGCAGTGGTAGCAAGTGGTTTGAAGAAACTCAACTTGCCCTACATGAGTATGAAAAATCAGTGGAAAATCGCAATAAAAATCTGGAAAATACTTTTGAATCAAAGCTGAAAACACGATGGCAGAAAGACTCAGAATTACAAAAATTAGAGCGAAACGTTCGTCAATTAGAAATTCAGGTTAAACAACAGCAACAAGCACTACCAGCTAATGAATATGCCTCCCTCAATGACTTTGTAAGCGATCGCCTGTCATCTAAAACCTATGCCAACCGTCTCGGCTTAATGCAACAAGTCAAAGAAGACCTATTTGACTTGAGCAACAAACTTTTACCACCCAATGACCAAAGCCTAGAATCCAAAATTGGCTCTTTGAAAAAGGCTTTTCCCAGAGGTCCAGCCCGTGTAGTTGTTTACATTGACGACCTAGATCGCTGCCCTCCAGATCGGGTTGTTGAAGTTCTCGAAGCCGTACAACTTCTAGTAAAAACTCCCCTATTTATCGCAGTCCTTGCCATTGATGAGCGTTATATTACCCGCGCTTTAGAAAAATATTATGAAGGTGTACTTTCCCGTCGTGGTCGCCCCTCTGGTACAGATTACCTAGAAAAAATCATCCAACTCCCCTACCGAGTACGTCCCATCATGGCATCTAGTCTAGAAAACTATTTGCGCTCTCAAATCGTCCTCCAAGACAGTGCCACAAGCGGAGCCAAGTTCAGCGAATTCAGTCGCCAGGAATTCAACATACTGTTGGATTGCTGTAAACAGGTTGACCTTGCCCCCCGTACTCTCAAACGCCTCACCAACGTCTACAAACTGTTCAAAATAGTCTGTCGTACCCGTGCCAATAAACCCAGTTATCAAGTGCAGAAAGCCATTCTTGCCTTACTTGCCCTCTCCGGTCGCTATACCGACCTCATGCGTGGTATCTTCGACGATATCGAAACCTGCTTTGAAGAAAAACGAACTTCTGAGAAAGCCAGAAAAACTTTGCAAACTTTACATCTCCAGAGTCCTCTGCGTGACTTTTTCAAACACTACCAACTGCCCGATAGCGATAAATATCTTCACCAGGAGTTTCAGAAACTTAGACACGATGCTTTACATACCACTATCCTGCCCGATCAACTCACCTTAACAGACATGACTCACGAAATATTCAATCTGATCCGTTCCTTCTCGTTCGTGGGAGAAATTGGCGAAGATCCCGAAGACGGAGCATTAGATAAAAATAGTAGTAATTCGTAGCTGAAGGGGAAACAAGCCTCTTATATGTCAGGGAATTGCAGATTGCCGATTGTAGATTGACCCCTGCTTAAAACACCTACTGTGTTCACATAAGTCTTCTGGTTTGTGGCTGAGGCTGTTTAGCCCCCTAAATCCCCCAATTTTGGGGGACTTTAATCAGGTTTCCCCCCAGAATTGGGGGGCTAGGGGGGCGAAACCAGAAAATTGATTGTCTTGGTTATTTGTGTGTACACGGTAGTTAGCGATCGCCTTTTAGGCGCAAGACAAAGCCATATCAAATAGGTTCTATAAACCACCAGCAGCTTGCCAACGAGCCCTTGCTTTTCTTGCCTTTTGAGTCGCTTTGATTTTTTGACGGCTATCGCCACTTAGGCTTGCTTGTTCGAGACCTTGTTGTGATTGCTGATATTCACTTTCAGCCTCTTCTTTATTGATGTCTTCTCCTAATTCTGCGTCATTAACTAAGATTTTGACTTCATTATTTTCTACTTCCGCAAAACCGCCCATGACAGCAATGTTTCTCCATTCTTTGTCAGGGCGAACTCGAACTACGCCAATATCTAAACTAGTTAACAGAGGAGCATGATTAGTCAAAACACCCATTTGCCCGCTACCACTGGGTAAAATTATTTCTTGAGCTTCTTGATCCCAAACAATTTTATCTGGGGTAATTATTCTTACTGTTAAAGTCATAATTGGTTTTTTGTTATTAATTTCTCTGACACCTAACACCTATTAACTAAAACTCAATTAGTCTTTTTTCATTTTCTCTGCTTTAGCGATCGCCTCTTCGATAGTTCCCACCATATAGAAAGCCTGCTCAGGCAGTTCATCAAGTTCGCCAGAGAGAATTTTATTAAAGCCTTTGATGTTATCTTCGAGGGATACGTATTTACCGGAGCTGCCAGTGAATACTTCCGCGACAAAGAAAGGCTGAGACAAGAAACGCTCAATTTTACGAGCGCGATCCACACTTAGACGATCGTCTTCAGATAACTCGTCTAAACCGAGAATAGCGATAATGTCCTGTAATTCTTTGTAACGTTGTAAAGTTGACTGCACCGCACGAGCAGTATCGTAATGCTCTTCACCTACAATGTGAGGCTGTAACATGGTGCTAGTAGAACCAAGAGGATCTACTGCCGGATAGATACCTTTAGAAGCTAAACCCCGAGATAATACGGTTGTACCATCTAGGTGAGCAAAAGTAGTTGCCGGCGCAGGATCGGTTAGGTCATCTGCAGGTACGTATACTGCTTGGATAGAAGTAATAGAACCCTCTTTAGTAGAAGTAATACGTTCTTGCAATGCACCCACATCAGTACCTAAAGTAGGCTGATATCCTACCGCAGAAGGCATACGACCTAAGAGTGCGGATACTTCCGAACCAGCTTGCACAAAACGGAAAATATTGTCAATAAACAGCAGTACGTCTTGCTTGTTGACATCACGGAAGTATTCAGCCACAGTTAGAGCAGACAAACCCACCCGCATTCTGGCACCGGGGGGTTCATTCATTTGACCGTAAACTAGAGCAATTTTGGACTCTTCGGGATTATCGGGGTTAATAACCTTGGACTCGATCATTTCGTTGTAAAGGTCATTTCCTTCGCGGGTGCGCTCACCTACACCACCGAATACAGATACACCACCATGGTGAATGGCGATGTTGTTCATTAACTCCATCATAAGCACGGTTTTGCCCACACCAGCACCGCCAAATAGACCAATTTTTCCGCCTTGACGATAGGGAGTGAGTAAGTCTACCACTTTAATACCAGTTTCAAAAACAGTGGGTTTAGTCTCTAAATCGACTAATTTTGGGGCATCACGGTGAATAGGAAAAGTTTCCTCTGCATTCACAGGACCTTTATTATCTACGGGTTCACCTAAAACATTAAAAATACGTCCCAGAGTACATTTACCTACAGGAACGCTAATGGGAGCGCCTGTATCAACAATATCCATGCCTCTTACTAAACCATCAGTGCCGCTCATAGCAACTGCACGCACTTGGTTATCACCGAGGAGTTGTTGCACTTCGCAAGTAACAGCAATTTGTTGTCCTGCTTCGTTGGTGGCTTCAACTCTGAGGGCATTATAAATGCGGGGAAGGTTACCGCTAGGGAATTCGGCATCAATTACAGGGCCGATGACTTGGACGATTTTACCGACGTTAGTTTTTTCTTGTGTGGCTACCATGCTGATTTTACGCTTGTGGTTACTATAGTAATCTTAATTGATTATAGAATTTATCATCTTCAAGATTATCACGGTCTGGGATTTAGGAGAATGTAAATTTTCCAGATGGTTAATTGTTAATGCAGAATTAAGAATGCAGAATGCACCAGTGGAAAATCCTTATTTTTCAGTACTTACACGAATTATAAACTCCCGTTTCATTTACGCCCTTTACCACTAGTTAGTTGTGGAGGCGATCGCCTATAAGCGAGAACCAGTATGAAATTGGATTGTCTGTTAGCTTTTCTGCTGACTCCTTCTCGTCCAAAACACCCCCGAGATGGCGACAGTTAACCACAGCCCAAGATGTAGTCCTATAGGAATACGCGGACCTTGGATTAATGGCCACAGCCAAGGGGTTCCGCCGCTAGTAGCATCACGGGAAACATGAGTCAGCAAGGCGATGAAAACTACTCCCATCACCGAGAGCCGACGGGCAATCAAACCGAGAATCACGGCCAAACCAAGGCAGAATAATATGCTGTGGCTGATTGGTCGCATAGGCAGACTGATAGCATCCTTGACTGAGAGGGAGCCAGCAGCTACTAAGTGGTCTATGTCAATCAGAACGGCGGAGGCAGCAGCTAGCGGCAGATGGAATGAGGGTAGTTGAAGAACTACTATCCAGGGAAATACGACAATTATTGCCAGGACGAGGTGAGCTAAAGGATCTAGCAAGACAGATAGCTCACGAGTACCTAATACATTACCTTTGAGCCCAGCATCCACAGCTAATTGCAAAGCTGCTCCCATGCCGATGAAGCTCAGAAGAAGCCAACGATTTAATCGCAGGGGTTGCTGACCAGTTAATAACTTCACTACTTATCCAAATAAATATGTTTTTTGTTTCAAAGTTCAAAGCGATCGCTCTTTGAACAGTTTACTGATTTGTGGTTGTATGATCAATCGCCAAATTGTAACTCCTTCAGCAAGAGGAAATAAAGCGGCGATCGCCCTTCAGCCAAATCACTCTGAATATAAAATTTTGTGAACACGATCAAATATCAAGATGATTTAACGAGAGAATTATAAAGAAAGATTAACAATTGGCTAATGTAAACTTCCCATATGCGGTCTGAGATTGAAAAACTGTAAAGCAATTGATAGACTCTAATTGAAAAAATGAACATAGAAGAACAACCAAAAGGTGACTCCCTTCAAGAAACAACTCAAAGGAGTGTACCCGCAGAAGAAAAAGAAACCCAACCTTCCCCAAAACGCGGTCTAAGCCTTTCTCAGATGATTCTCATAGGGTTGGTAGCCGGCATTGGCTGCGGTCTCTTTTTTGGAGAGTGGTGCGCTAATTTGCAAATTTTTGGCAATGTCTTTATTGGACTGTTACAGATGACAGTCTTACCCGCCATAGTCTTCTCCCTAATTAGCGGTATTGGCAGACTTACCCTAGAGCAAAGTAAACGACTGGCATCAAAAGCAATTTTAGTATTGCTGATGCTCTGGGGAATTGGTTTTCTTACTGTTCTCCTCATCCCTTTGGCATTTCCAGTTCAAGTATCAGCCTCCTTTTTCAGTACCAGTCTAATTGAAGAACCTCAGTCAATCGATCTTTTTGGGCTATTTATCCCCAAAAATCCCTTTAACTCCCTAGCAGATAACGAAGTACCCGCTGTTGTCCTCTTCTGTCTGTTTGTGGGCATTAGCTTCATCACCATTCGCCGCAAGAAGCGAATCTTAAAGCTGATTGATGTCCTCTCCGAATCGATGTCCAAAGTGACGAAGATGGTAGTTAAGTTAACCCCCATTGGTGTATTTGCGATCGCAGCGAGTGCAGCAGGAACGATGACCTTGGGCGATTTGGGAAGGCTTCAGGGCTACCTGATCACCTATATTCTGGCCACGGTAATTTTAGCCATAGTCATTTTGCCCGCCATCATTGCCACCATGACTCCTTTTCGTTACCGAGATATCGTCGCCATCACCAGAGATACCCTAATTTTGACCTTTGCAGTAGGCAAAGTATTGGTGGTGCTGCCGGTAATTGTAGATAACATCAAAACCTTATTCAAACAATATGAGTTAGCTAGTGAAGATATTGAGGCAACGGCTGAGGTAATTGTGCCGCTTGGGTTTCCTTTTCCCCATCTCGGAAGACTGGTGGTAATGAGTTTTATTCCCTTTTCTGCTTGGTTTGTGGGCAGTCCCCTAACCCTGGTACAGTATGTAGTATTGTTACCAGTTGGATTTTTAGTTCTCTTTGGTAGTGCATCGGTTGCCATTCCCTTTATGCTTGATATCATGAGGCTTCCGAGTGATATGTTTCGGGTTTTTGTGGTCACCGATGTACTGATTGACCGCCTCAGCAACGCCCTAGCCGCCATGCACCTGTTCACCTTTGGTATTCTCACAACCTCGGCTTTGTTTGGTCTTTTGCATATCCGTTGGCAATCACTGAGGAACTTGTTAATTAGTGCCTTGGTTTTGGCAGCAATTGCCATCGGGGGCACTCGGATTCATCTGAGCAATTCCTTAGGTGCTTACGATAAGGACCAGATTATTGCTAATATGCAGTTGTTAGAGAAATCTGTACCTAGTGTGATTATTGAGCCAGAACCCAACCCTGTGCCGTTGCGCCCCAATCAGTCGAGCCTGTCTCGTATTAGAGAGCGAGGGATTATCCGAGTAGGATATATTCCAGACAATTTGCCTTTCTCTTACTTCAATGCCAGAGGAGAATTAGTTGGTTTCGACATTGATATGGCCCAAAGACTTGCTCAGGAACTTAAAGTTAAGATCGAATTCGTACCTTTTTCTCTGGCTCAGCTCAATTATGGGTTGGATCAGGACTACTTTGACATTGCGATGTCAGGAGTTTTGGGAACTATTGAGCGTTCCTTTGAGCAAGTTCGTTTTTCCGATCCCTATCTCAACGTGACGATGGCGCTAGTTGTGCCCGACTATCGAGATCATGAATTTGCCACCCTAGAGTCAATTCGTGAAATTGAGTCATTGAAGATTGGCATCACCGATCAAAAATTGTTTGGAGACAAACTTAAGCTATATATGCCCAATGTAGAGACAGTTTTTCTAGAATCTCCCCGGGACTTTTTTGAACAAAAGGGAATTGGCAAAGATGTAGATGCCTTGCTCACCAGTGCTGAAGCTGGTTCAGCTTGGACGTTGCTCTATCCTCGATTCCAAGTAGTAAATCCGTTACCTCGCCAAGTTGCTATTCCTCTGGTGTATCCTTTTCAGGGTGATGCCACCATGGACGAATTTATCGATCACTGGGTAGAACTTAAAAAGCTTGACGGCACAATCGATGAGGCTTACGATTACTGGATTTTAGGCCAAGGAAGTGAGCAGAAAGAACCCCGCTGGAGCATCATTCGTAATGTGCTTGGTTGGGTAGATTAGACTTCTTGCAGAAGTAAGTCAAAAGTCAAAAGTCAAAAGTCAAAAATAAGAGTAAATGGCAGATTAAATTATGACTAGTGAACAACATCCCTACTATTTGCGAGAAGATTTAGAGCCTTGGCTACACGATCGCCCCTACGATCCTCATCTTTGGCTAGAACCTTGGCCGCGACGCAATGAGGTGGGAAAAGCCCTGCGCCAAAAAGCATCCCGCGAAAGCCATGCTAATTGGAAACCATCAGCGAATCGCCCTAACCCCATAGAGATCGTTCTCGCTACTAATCAGGGCCGTCAGGAGCATCTAATTCCCCTGCGGATGGGTCGTATGGCAGCCTCTCCTTTTGCTTTTTTAAGGGGCGCAGCAGCCGTGATGGCATGGGATCTGGCCCAAACTCCTGTCTCAGGCATTCAGGCCGTTATTGATGGGGATGCTCACTTAAATAACTTTGGTTTATTCGGTACTCCTGAACGCACGGTAGTTTTTGACCTGGACGACTTCGATGAAGTTACTATTGGTTCTTGGGAATGGGACCTCAAACGCCTAGCAGCAAGCGTTAATGTGGCGGGGCGAGAAAACAGACTGGCTCAAGGCGATCGCCAGGAAGCAGTCATGGCTTGTGTGTCAGGCTATCGAGATAATGCCCAGCGCCTGCAAAGCCTGCGAATTTTAGAGGTTTGGTATTTACACCATCATCCCGGAGCAGATCATCCTGTTTTTAAGCTGGATAATAAGACGAGGAAGCTGCTAGAAAAGGTCGAGGAGAAAGCGAAAAACCGCACTAATGTAACCTTATTGGCAAAAGTTGCTCATCGTTCCGTGGGAGGAGGGTGGCGTTTTTTAGATGCTCCGCCCATCTTAACCCGTACCGACGATCGGACTGCTGAAAAGATCGTTAACTCTCTCACTCCCTATGCTGATACCCTCACTACCGAGCGCGGATTTATCCTTCAACGTTACCGTGTCGCCGATGTTGCTCATCGGGTAGTAGGTGTAGGCAGTGTGGGACTGCGAGCTTATTTAGTTATGTTGTTTGGCAACGATGATAGCGATCCCCTTTTCTTACAGGTCAAAGAAGCAACTGCTTCTACACTAGATCCCTATACTCCTCCTCTTCCTCCTACAGTGGCCCATCATGGCCGCAGAGTAGTATTAGGGCAACGTATTGTGCAGGCGACAACTGATGTCTTCCTTGGCTGGACATCCATTGACGATCGCCCTTTCTACGTGCGTCAGATGAAGAACATGAAGGGTTCGATCCCGATTGAATGGTTTAAAGGTTCTCCATTTTTGATGTATGCCCGTGCCTGTGGAACTTTACTGGCTCGCGCCCATGCCCGTTCCGGAGATATTGCTAAAATTGCCGGATATTGTGGCAAATCCGACGCTTTAGGTGAGGCGATCGCCTCCTGGGCTGAAGCCTATGGTGACCAAACTGAGCAAGATCATCAAGCTTTGCTTGAGGCGATTTCGTCCGGTCAAGTTGCGGCTGTCAAGGAGTAAAATCATTAACGCTTGCGAGAAAAAGCAATAACAGTTAACAGATCGAGTGGGAAGAGACAAGGCATGCCTTGTGAAATTTCTGAATTCTGAATTCTGAATTCTGCATTCTGCATTCTGCATTCTCCCCTGTGGTTATTCAACCGGATTTGATATTAGGGGTGTCTCAAACCAAATTGAGCGCTGAGGGAATGGAATAGAAATTCCTGCCTTGTCAAAGGCTATCTTCAAGCGACGCCGATATTCCCACCCGACCTTCCATTGTTGTCCAGGTTGGGTTTTAATCCATAATCGAATCGTAATACTGTTATCGCCGAAATCATCTACGCCCAGTATCTGGGGTTCTTCTAAGATGCTATGGTGCCATTGAGGATCTTGGTACAGCTCCTGAGCGACTGCATCAATGACACCCATCGCTCGATCTAAATCGGTGGAGTAGGCAACACTCACAAGCAAGTTCAAGCGAGACCAGTGTTTTGTGTAATTGATCGCCTGCTTGAAACTGCTATGGGCAACCGTCACTAGTTCACCATCAAAGGTACGAAGTTGAGTAGATCTCAGGTTAAATCGTTCGACCTCTCCTTGATAGGTTCCTATGGTAACAATGTCGCCTTTGGTATATTGATCTTCCCAGAGGATCAAAACACCTTGAATAACGTCCCGAATCAGATCCTGAAATCCAAAGCCCAGCAACCCGATGCCGGCAAAGGTAGCGAAAAGAGGTACATTGTATATGTTCAAGAACCATAAGATTCCTATAATCAAGGCTAATAAGGAAGTAGTGCTAGAAAATGCTGCGCTCAAAGTTGGGAGTCTGAGCAGAAGACGTTGAGAGTTTTCCACAGATGAGCTCTGACGATTACTCCAGCGTCGTAACCCATAAGAAAATATAAAATCGCAGCTGTATTTTAGAAGACTCAGGATAGCAAGAATCAGGATGATGGTAAAGGGTACGGAAATTAGGATTCTACCAATAAATCTGGTGGAGTAAAATAGAAAAAGTATCCAAGTAAAGCCTCCTAACCAGAGCAAAATTTGCATTCCCAACAGTAACTCCCGCAGAAAATTCCTTGAGGATTTTCGGGATTATGGGGAAGATTGGGGGCTGAGACTCTAAACAGAGGAATACCATCGAGAAATATCCATCCTTCTTTCAGGTTTCCTTGAGTTTCCAGGGACTGACCTACGCTAGCTTGAAATAGTAATTGCAAGTCTCGCCAAATATTCTGATTGAGAATAGTTTGTGGCGATGACTCTTCAAAAGAACTTTGACTCAAGACTGGCAATGACCCCGTAGCCAGAATTAGCATAGTTAAAAAGCTCGCAATAAAGCCAATCAAAGGGAACTTTTTGGTCAGGATCTTCTTCTTACCTTGCTTAAGCAATAAATCAATCATTTCCTGCCCCTGATTCATTTAAGATTTTAATGAGAAAGATGCTGTACTTTTCCAAACATAGCTCGGTTCAATACCTATTGGAGTTGTGGTAGTTTTCAAGCGTTTCATTCTCCTTCCCAAGGTCTAAATTTTTATTATATCTGCAGTTTCCGTCTGATCAACTCCTATGGTTCGCATCAATGTTGTAGGATTTAAACTATCAGGTACGTTTTACAATTTTTGTCCTGTACTTAGTGTAATAAATATGAAATCTTGAAATTCTGAGCAAATTACTGGAACCATTGCCAAGCGAAAAGTTAGCTGATGACTATCGCTCCTTGGCAGAAGAACGGCAAAATATCGATTGGGAGCTGGTGGAATGCTCGGAGTCTGGAGAGCCAATTATCAAGCACTACCATGTAATGAAAGCACTACGAACGCATTGCTGAAGCCGAATCAAAGTTTGAGGCAATGCAAGACACGATGATGGGAAATACGGTGGTTGAGAATGTCCAAATCACCGTGATTGAGATTGAGCCAGATTTGCCAGTTGAGTCGTTAGTAAGAGCGTGGGATTGATGGCTTCAACATCTAAACAGCTAGGTTTAGGGTTTTTTGGCCCAAATCCCAGAAAAGGGTGATTAAGGTGCAAAGTAGTGTAAATAAGTCTTTTATGCCTTTCGTCAGGGATTTATAGATAAAGTAAGATAGGAATTTTTGATAGTCCCTCCTTAACCAAAGTATTCATTATGTTCACGCTTTCCAGACGCCATTGCCGTCATTCTTACTCCCATAAGGTGTGCTGTTTTCCTGCCGGGTTTGGGTGCATGCGCAAGTGTTGTTGCTCGGGGCTCTTCTGTATCAAGGCAAACGCACTGTCACCTCTGCTCTAAGGATCATGGGGCTCTCACATGAGCCTGACTTCATTAACATTGATGAAACTATTGAGCGACGCAAAGGAGATAAAATTACCGCCAAAGGAGTTTATCGCGACGCAGTGCGCTCTACTCAAAAGTATGTCATCCGTTGCTTTGGCCAAAGCGTGGATTGCCATGATGATGTTGGCGAAACTGCTGTTTATCTTCTAATTTCATGGTGCTTGTATAAAATCTTAAGCCATAGGGAAGTTTAATAGTTTAACATGAAATAAGATTAGATTTAGGGAAACTTCCGATAAATATCTCGTCGATGACGAACCCGCCTGAACTCTATCACTTTCTCCGTCTGCTCGATTCTTAATCCGACTCGATACTTACCAAAGCGAACTTTGTAATACTCATCGTATCCCGTCAACTTCTCGACCTTGCGAGAAGCAAATGGATTTTTCTTCACTGCTTCACCAAATACCCATTCTTCAATCTGCTTCCTAACTGTTTCTGGAACTTTAGTAAGTTCTTTGTAAAAGGTTTTTGTGTATCTTACTCGCCAATCCATTAACCTTCCTCATTGAGCATCGCTTGATAGACTGATTGACCTTCCTGTCCTTCAAACCACTCATCCTCATCCACTTCCTCGATTAGTTCAGCTAGAGCTTCGTCTTCTAGCCAAGCTAACAACGTTTCAGGTTGGGTATTTAATAACTGAGCCAAGGTAAAAATAGAAACTTTAGGCTGAGCGGTAAAAAATAAAACTCCGGGTATGTTTTCTGTTTGAACGAATTTCAATAACAATTCAGGTTCTGTACCCAAAATTGAGGCTGAAATGTCGAGATCTAATGTCAGAGGACTCATTATCGTACAATATCCCATTGGATTGCTGCGGTGTAATTATATTTTATCCCACTGTTAACTAGAACTCCTACCACTTTTCAAAAGTTTTGATACAAACTCCTCTAATTCTCTCAACACTTGATTTTTACTGTACAAGTAACCAGGTTGACAACCTTCAAAGAATTGAAAGTACTTAGTTCTCATATCATAGTTTGCCGGATTCTGCTGAGACTCATTGGTAAACTCAAAACTAAAAACTTCTGTAGCTACTTCTTGAACGCTTGTTGGCTCAGTTTCTCTATCCTAATTTTCAGGTAGTAACTCCTTTCCCGCGTAAAATTGCCCTTCCCCTAGTCTATCCCTTCCAAGATGATGCACTACTTGATGAAGTTTTGGATCACTGGATCGAACTCAAACAAAATGATGGAACTTTTCAAGATGCTTATGATTACTGGATCTTGGGGCAAGGTGCCGAGAAGAAGCAACCCCGATGAAGCATTATTCGTAATGCGCTTGGTTGGGTAGATTAGACTTATTCCAGAAGTAAGTCAAAAGTCAAAAGTCAAAAGTAAGAGGAATTGATAATTGCTGTATTATAATTTAACTTTACTTTGAGTTTTGCAAGAGGTGTATTGAAATTAAAATTGACATTAAATTTATGACCAGTGAACAAAATCCCGATTATTTGCGAGAAGATTTAGAACCTTGGCAACACGATCGCCCCTACGATCCTCATCTTTGGCTAGAACCTTGGCCGCGACGTAATGAGATGGGAAAAGCCCTGCGCCAAAAAGCAACCCGGGCAAGCCATGCTAATTGGAAACCGCCAGCGAATCGCCCTAATCCCCTAGAGATCATTCTCGCTAGTAATGAGGGCCGTCAAGAGCATCTAATTCCCCTGCGGATGGGTCGTATGGCAGCCTCTCCTTTTGCCTTTTTAAGAGGGGCAGCAGCCGTAATGGCATGGGATCTGGCCCAAACTCCTGTCTCAGGTCTTCAGGCCATTATTGATGGGGATGCTCACTTAAATAACTTCGGTTTATACGGTACTCCTCAACGGACAGTGGTTTTTGACCTGGACGACTTTGATGAAGTTACTTTTGGTTCATGGGAATGGGACCTCAAACGCCTAGGGGCAAGTATTAATGTGGCAGGGCGGGAAAACGGTCTGGATCAAGGCGATCGCCAAGAAGCAGTCATGGCTTGTGTATCAAGCTATCGAGATAGTGCCCAGTATCTGCAAAGCTTGCGAGTTCTAGAGGTTTGGTATTTACACCATCATCCAGAAGCAGATCATCCTGTTTTTAAGCCAGATAAAAAAATTAGGAAGGTGGTAGAAAAGGCAGTGGAAAAAGCGAAAAACTGCACCAATGTAACCTTATTGGAAAAAGTTGCTCATCGTTCGGTGGGAGGAGGGTGGCGTTTTTTAGACAATCCGCCCATCTTAACTCGTACCGATGAGCAGACTGCTGAAAAAATTGTTAATGCTCTCACTCCCTATGCTGATACCCTCTCTACCGAGCGGGGATATATGTTTCAACGTTACCGTGTCGCCGATGTTGCCCATCGGGTAGTAGGTGTAGGTAGTGTAGGACTAAGAGCCTATTTAGTCATGCTTTTTGGCAACGATGATCGAGATCCCCTTTTTTTACAGGTTAAAGAAGCAACTGCTTCCGTAATGAATCCCTATACTCTTCCTCTTCCCCCTACACTAGCTCATCATGGGCGCAGAGTAGTATTAGGACAACGCATTATTCAGGCGACTACTGATGTCTTACTTGGTTGGACATCCATTGACGATCGCCCTTTCTACGTGCGTCAGATGAAAAACATGAAGGGCTCGATCCCGATTGAATGGCTTAAGGGTTCCGCATTTTTGATGTATGCTCGTGCTTGTGGAACTTTACTGGCTCGCGCCCATGCCCGTTCTGGAGATATTGCTAAAATTGCTGGATATTGTGGTAAATCATCAGCTTTAGATGAGGCGATCGCCTCCTGGGCTGAAGCCTATGGTGACCAAACTGAGCGAGATTATCAAGCTTTTCTGAAGGCGATCGCCGCCGGTCAAGTTTCTGCTGAGATGGGAATTTGACACTTTCAATGTTAAACTAAGTTTTGTTTCTATCTATTATTGTTATGACTCTATGGTTATGACTGAAACATCTCCTAATCCTTTCCTGGGTCTCAATTATGAATCAGCATTAGAAAACCTGGGCGATCATTACTATGATGAAGTACCAGCCGCAGAATTTCCGCTTCATATTTTACGTTTTCGCAATAACCAAGTCTTATCTAAGCTAGAACTAGAGCCCAACTTATTAACAGACGAGCACTTTATTGAAGCTTTTGGTAAATTTCAAGGTATTCGCCCGTTTCTTGCCTTAAGATATCATGGTTATCAATTTGGCGAGTATAACCCCTATTTAGGTGATGGCAGAGGGTTCCTCTATGGGCAAGTTAGAGGAGTTGATGGAGAACTTTACGATTTTGGCACCAAAGGTTCGGGAAGAACGCCCTATTCTCGCAACGCAGATGGAAGATTAACTCTCAAAGGAGGCGTAAGAGAAGTTTTAGCTGGGGAAGCTTTACATCAGTTGGGAGTCAAGACTTCTCGTTGTTTAAGTTTAATTGAAACGGGAGAGTCTCTTTGGCGGGGTGATGAACCTTCTCCTACTCGTTCCTCGGTGATGATCCGTTTCAGTCGCTCTCATATTCGTTTTGGTACTTTTGAACGTCTTCATTATATTCAACGTCCCGATTTAATTAAAAAGTTGTTAGATCACGTAATTTATTATTACTATCCTGAAATTGAATATGATGGCGATCGCTATGTTCAATTTTATGCTCAATTAGTAGATAGAGTTGCTCTTTTAGCAGCACAATGGATGGCTGCTGGTTTTTGTCATGGAGTATTGAATACCGATAATATGTCAATTACCGGGGAAAGTTTTGATTACGGTCCTTATGCTTTTATTCCTACTTATGATCCCTATTTTACTGCCGCTTATTTTGATTATGGAGGCCGTTATAGTTACGGAAATCAACCTTTTATTTGTCGCTTGAATTTAGAAATGCTGCAAGCCCCTTTATCTTTAGTAATTCCTATTGCCGATTTAGAATCATCTTTAGCTTCTTTTGATGATTATTACAGCATTTATTATCAACAACTGATGGTGAATAAGTTAGGTTTTAAAAACCTACCTGCAAATTTAGCTTCGGATTTAGTGAAGCAAACAGTAGATTTACTGAGAGAAAGTCAAATAGGTTATCATGCTTTCTTTTCTGAATTATTCGCACAATTTAATTATGGGTGGCACGAAGATTATAGTTTAATTTTAGAAAATAGTAATATCAATTATTTGGGTTGGGAAAAGTGGCAAAAACTATACCAGCGAGCATTAGAAAATTTTGTTAGAGAAGAACTAGATGAAATAAGCGATCGCCTTCAGCAAAATAATCCAGAAACTGTCTTACTTAGGCCAGTAATTGAGTCAGTTTGGCAACCAATAGTTGAAGAGGATAATTGGCAACCTTTTTACGATTTACTGCAAAAGTTTCATAGTTAAAGTAGTTATACCAATTTCATTTAATCATGCAAAAGATTAACTGTAGGGGCGCTCATGCTTGCCTAGGGGGTCAACTTAAGCCAGAAATAGCTTATTGGTTAGGTTTCAACGCCCGCCTCGAAATTAATTTCGAGGCTAATAGCACAAGTCCATTCAAATGGACTAAGTTTTGGAATTTTGCATTAGTCATCTTTAGATGACTTTGTCTATTAGCCGTGAACTTGAGTTCACGGTGGGTCAAAGCAAGGAGTTGCTCCTTAAGTTGACAAAGCGTGAAGGCTTGCGCCCGAAAAGGTGTAGCAATATTTTTTGAAATTGGTATTAGACGCAATCACTGTTGCCATCTCTAGGATAAATCTCCAAAACGTTCCCGATAACGGGCCAGCATAGCTTCGAGTTCCATGGCTCGCCGTGTTTCTTGTTCGGCTTTTTGTCTTTCTTGTTCGGCTTTCTGCCTTTCTTGTTCGGCTTTCTGCCTTGCTAACTCCTCTGGAGTAAGTATCCAGTTCCCTTCCCCATCATACCAACGCAGCCAGAGACCTTCCCTACCTTCATATTTTCCTTGCCATAATCCTAGCCCTAATTGCGCTTCTTCTATCCATATTCCTTGTCCTTCCACTTTTAACCGCTCGTAACGATTCTGCACTAAGCCAAACACTTGCAGTTCATCCGTATAACGATTGAAGACGAAATAGTAAGGAATACGTAAAATTCGCTCATAAACTTCCCATTTGCTCGGGGGTTCATTTACTGCTCTGATAGTTTTGCCTAAATCTTCTGGTTCTGTACCTGGTGAGAGCAGTTCTACTACCACAAAAGGGTTTACTCCTTCCTGCCAGATTACATAACTTAAGCGCAAGTCTTTTTCCTCATAGAGTCGAGATACTCCTAACACAGCAAACCAATCTGGTCGTTTATACCACTGGGTATGGCGAACATCGTAATAGAGGTTTAAGTCACTGCCGGTAAAAATCTGGTCAGCTGAGTAATTGGGAGGACGAAAAGTAAGGCGCAATAGTTCTGGTTGAAAGTCGTGGAATTCATCTGGCAAACCTGGTTCCTCCGGATTTTCACTAGGTAAATCGTACATGGTGGGCAAGGTTTCTTGGGGAGATAGTGGAGGATTAGTTTGGGAGATGGCCATGGGCTTTGATTGAACGCACTACCAGTAGTTTAACAAATCTTGGCCTATTCAATACTCAAATAAGATTGCTATATTGTAGTCAACTGCGATCGCTCTTTGTGCTCTATACCTATCAAAATTATCTCCTCTCTGATTAGTTCTGAGTTCTGAGTTCTGCTATATCCTATCATTAGATCTATCGTGAGTGGAAAGTGCGATCGCCAATCACTGGTGTCAACTAAACGCTCAAAACTTTACCTTTTAAAAGTTGCCCACGGCGTAAATTTATTTATATTGGTATAATAAACAGAGTTTAATTGAGAAAACAATTGATAATTAATAATTGATAATTAATAATTAAATATGTCAACAGTAATAGAAAAAGAATTAAAACAAGCAGTAAATAAACGTCGCAACTTCGCCATCATTTCTCACCCAGACGCAGGAAAAACAACCCTCACCGAAAAACTCCTACTCTACGGAGGTGCCATTCATCAAGCAGGTGCAGTCAAAGCCAGAAGAGAACAACGCAAAGCAACCTCTGACTGGATGGAAATGGAAAAACAACGGGGCATTTCTATTACTTCTACAGTACTCCAATTCGCCTATGAGAATTACCAAATTAACCTCTTAGATACTCCCGGACACCAAGATTTTAGTGAAGATACCTATCGCACCCTTGCCGCAGCTGATAACGCCGTGATGTTAATTGATGCAGCTAAAGGTTTAGAGCCCCAAACCAGAAAACTGTTTGAAGTTTGTAAAATGCGATCGCTGCCTATTTTTACTTTTATCAATAAGTTAGATCGTCCGGGACGCGAACCCTTAGAATTATTAGATGAAATCGAACAAGAATTAGGACTTTCCACCTATGCGGTTAACTATCCCATTGGCATGGGCGATCTTTTTAAAGGAGTATTCGATCGCCGTACTCGTGCCTTTCATCTTTTCGATCGAGTAGCCCACGGGAGTAAAGAAGCACCGGAAAAGATAATTCCTCTAGGCGATGCAGCTATAGAAGAGTATCTAGAGCAAAAATTATACTATCAAGTTAAAGAGGAACTAGAAATTATCGAAGAAATCGCCGCAGAATTCGATTTAGAACAAATTCACGTCGGTAAAATGACCCCTGTCTTTTTTGGCAGTGCCATGACGAACTTTGGGGTCAGATTATTTTTAGAAGCATTTTTGCAATACGCCCTCAAACCTACCCCCAGGAAATCCTCCCAAGGTAAATTAGAACCTACTTATCCCGACTTTAGTGGCTTTGTGTTTAAATTACAGGCCAATATGGATCCCAAACACAGAGATCGGGTTGCTTTTGTGCGTGTGTGTACGGGAAAATTTGAAAAAGATATGAGTGTAAATCATGCCCGCACAGGGAAAACCGTCCGTCTGTCTCGTCCGCAAAAATTATTCGCCCAGGGAAGGGCATCTATTGACGAAGCATATCCGGGTGATGTAATTGGTTTAAATAATCCCGGTGTATTTGCCATTGGTGATACCATCTATTTAGGCAAAAAAATTGAATATGAGGGTATTCCTTGCTTCTCTCCTGAATTGTTTGCTTATCTCAAAAACCCTAATCCCTCCAAATTTAAGCAATTTCAGAAGGGGATTCAACAATTGCAAGAAGAAGGCGCAGTACAAATTATGTACTCTGCCGATGAATTTATTCGAGACCCCATTTTAGCAGCAGTAGGGGAGTTACAATTTGAAGTAGTTCAGTTTCGGATGTTAAGTGAATATGGGGTAGAAACTAAACTTGAACTGCTTCCATATAGTGTCGCCCGTTGGGTAGAAGATGGTTGGGAAGCCTTAGCAAAAGTAGGTAAATTGTTTAACACTACTACTGTTAAAGATAATTTAGGCCGTCCAGTTTTACTCTTTAAAAATGAATGGAATTTTCAACAAGTAAGAGGAGATCATCCTGATCTACAGTTAAATTCAACTGCACCAGTTAGATGATCAACTCTGAATTATTTCCTTGGAGTGCCTTAAAAGATTAAAAGGAAAAGTCCAAGAACTATTGGTCACTACTTTGCTGAGTGGAAAGAAGCTAATCCCAAATAACCTCGATGATTCGCAATAATACCATTTTTTTTTAACTTTAAAAAAAGCGATTCCACAGGGATCAGCTTCGCTGGGCGCGTTTTAAATCCAAACTCGTTTTAAGTTGAGGACAAATCCGGGTAGAATGTCTTCCCCCGACAAGCTGCTGGGATTTTCCAACAGTTCTACCTCTGTCTCAGGTCGGTAAATCTCCACTTGTCGGTTTTGGGGGTCAATCAACCATCCCAGTTTGGCTCCGTTATCGATGTATTCCCGCATCTTGGCTTGCAAATTGGGGAGGCTGTCCGATTCGGAGCGCAATTCGACCACAAAGTCCGGGCAAAGAGGGACGAAACCTTTTCGCTGTTGGGGAGTAAGAGATTCCCAGCGTTCTCGATTGAGCCAGGAAGCATCGGGGGAGCGATCAGCCCCGTTAGGAAGTCTAAACCCAGTGGAAGAGTCAAAGCCTTCTCCTAAATCTTCGTGTTCTTCGTACCAGCGAGCGAGTTGCCCAGTAATGCTGAAATTTCTCTTACCTGATTCTCCTCCTGTGGGTGGATTCACGATTAACTCTCCTTCTGCTGTGCGCTCTAGCTTTAAGTCGCGGTTTGCTGCTGAGAGGGCCTCGAACTGTTCTTGGGTCACTTGGAGGACAAGTTCACTGGGCAGTTCCAGGGACAAATTTTTTGGTTGGGTTGAGGTTTGTACCATTGTTACTTTACCGTAAAAACCTTTAAGTTAAAAGCCCCGTAGCTAACACTCGAGGATAAAAACTTCTAGCAACTTTAGTTGCCGCCTTCTTTTATTTTAATTATTTAATTGAGGTTTTGTGAAAAGGGAAACTCGACAATATACCGAAGGGCGCACCCTACGAGATCGGTGATCGTGGAGAAATTCAGTAAGTATTGGGCTATGATTATACTCTAGCTTTGCTCTGCTTTCCTCTACTGTACTATCTTGAAAAATGTCCCAAAGAGATAATACTCCCCTTCGACCCAACCAGGGGATTTGGCATAACTTCCCACTTGAAAATTCCTCTTCATGTCCTCACTTCTATCTTTTTTTGTTAAAGTAAATAATAGTACAAGAGTACTCAATAAAAAATAAGAAATTAACAGGAGGACTAAATATGTCAAAAACAAAGAAAATAGTAGCTGCAAAAGAGAATAAAGATCGTAATATTAGCTATGTAAGATTCGAGGGTAATACAAAGTTTACAAATGTTGAGAAAGCTATTGAAATGGCTGAAAAAGGTCAAATCAAAAATGCCCATTCAGTTCATCGATCAGATGGATCTAAATACCTAAGAACCAATCCAGATCGACGAAAAGACAACAACTTAGATGAATTAGCGAGGTCTTCCTGAACAAGATAAAGGTTTTATGTTTGGGACAAGAGGAGATAGCTTTACTGGTTAATTCGTTAATATATTCATTACTGCTATGGCAATCCTATCTGAGTTGTGGCAAAAATTAACAATCAAAAGGCAGAGGGTAGAGGGCAGGAGGAAGATGTTTCCAAGGCTAAGGTTATTTTTGTTAAATTTTGACTTATTACAACCTATTTAGGATTGCTATATCCAAAAAGGACAATCCAATTAATCATACTGTAAATGCAGTAGAGTAATAATTTAGCTAGATTGGAGCTAAGAAATTATATGAGTAATGCAGAATCAGATTCGCAGGATATTGACCTCAAGAATACAAGTGCTGACTACGTAGCTTCAGCAGCAAAGTCTGTACTCGGCATTGTGCCTTTCGTAGGATCACTACTGGTCGAAATTGCCGGAAATGTCATCCCTAATCAGAGAATAGAAAGATTAGCAAAATATGCTGAGACACTCCAAGCTAGGTTATTTGATCTAGAAGAATCGGTGGTAAAAGCTAATCTGAGTAATGAAAACTGCACGGATTTATTTGAGGAGAGCTTGCGGCAGGCAGCCAGAGCTCTAAGCGATGAAAGAAGAAATTACATTTCGTCCTTAGTAGCAAATAGCATATCGTCAGAAGATATCGACTATATTGAATCAAAGCATCTGCTCCGAATCCTTGGCGAATTAAACGATATCGAAGTCGTTTGGTTAAGATTCTACTTAAACCCAACGGGGGAAGGTGATACCGAGTTTCGGGAAAAGCACACTCATATACTTCAGCTGGTGAATGCACATTTTCAATCTGCGGAGCCTGAAATTGATAAATCAGCGCTACAAAGTAGTTATAAAGAACATCTAGCATCATTAGGACTGCTTGAAAAAGAAATTGGGATCAATACATCAAGAGGAGTAGTAAAACTTAAAACGAAAGGATACAAAATAACGATGCTTGGCCGGTTACTACTTAAAAAACTTGGTTTTATCGTGGTGTCTAAGTAGGGTAACTGACTGCTCAAGAAAACTAATCCCCATACCAATGGTTAATATCATGTCGGGGAAATTAACCACAATATCCGTAGGTTGGGTGCAACGAAGTGAAACCCAACACCAACCCTTGTATTTGTTGGGTTTCGTCACCTCAACCCAACCTACGCACGATGATGTTTTTATTATGGGTAATCAATTAGACATGATATAAGCAGTAGAGAGGATGTAGCACTCACTACACGCTCTTTTAAAGTTAGGTTACTTTCTATTTGCTTGGTAGCCTTCTATGCTAACACTATTTTTTGACTTGAACTGACACCTCCAAAGTTTTTAGTTTTCCTCAATGAGCAAGCGATCGCCTTTTCGTTTAACTAATCAATACACTCTGAACTAATATCGTAGATATGGCAGAAAATTTTGGATTACTTCTCACTTGCAAATGTTCCTTCTTGCCTCCCAAATTTTATGCTTAATATAACTATGAACTCGGAATGGGGAAGATCGATCGATGTTTTTTAAAAACCATAAATTACGCTTGGTTTTGTGGGTGATTTTGGGTATCTTAGCAGCGGTTATAGCTTTTCTGTTCAATCCTAAGCCTCAGCCTCTGAGCATATCGGATTATGAAATTACCTCTAAAGCATTATTTAATCAACCGTCTTACTATCCCCTACAACAGAATCTCGACCCTAAATTTTATCGGCCAACAGGAACTTGGGTAGGTCGTTTAATCTTACCCAAACCAGAACAAGTGAGCCCTCTTTCTGACCAAAATTCTGATTGGGCATCCTCTGGAGGTGTACCACACTCCAGAGGATGCCCAAAATCTAGTTGGTCA
>JAAUYA010286142.1_pt1 | contig 24706 bp, 19 predicted proteins | sample 7278161 | NCBI WGS metagenome assembly JAAUYA01 (sample SAMN14350120, study PRJNA611818) | marine sediment metagenome | isolation source: surface marine sediment (3m) | place: French Polynesia: Moorea | collected 2018-08
ATGAAAATAAATTTCTAGATGATTTAACGGTAGAAGAGGTTGCGACACAATTACAGGTTGATATTTTTCCTGTTAGTGGGATAGAAGAGTTAATTAATAGTTGTTTAAAGTTGGATAAATTAGGGTAGAACCTTTTAACTAATCCCACTAATGTAAGAATGATTCCGCTTTATGAACGCTCTGATTTCGCTAAATAAGTAGGTAGACAAAACAGGTACTTATGGTTGGGAAGAGTTCATTCGAATCTATAATGAAGTTGACTAACAGCTGATTATTTGAAGATGGAATCACTCACTAATCTAAAATTCTCAAACAAATGACCCGCTTTATCCATGACCAATTTGCCAAAGACTATTTAGAGGAATTACTATCTCCTTTTGGGGAAGTGACACCTTCTCGCCTAGTGCGAGGAGAAAAGCGATAAATTGACGTTTGGTTTGCTCCCACGGCTCAATCAGCAGTAAATCGAGCAAATTTAGGTTTATTGGGACTTTTGGCTACCAATCCTTCTCTTTTTGAACCATTTCGTAATCCTGCGACTCCTAATGAGATTTGTAATTGTCTGTTGAAACTGTTAGAAGTTCGGGGTGAGTTTCAGCGTCAAGCAAACCGGAAGAAAAAGCGATTGAATGAGGAAGATGTCCCCAAATTGTGGGTACTGACTCCCACAGCCCCAGCTACTACATTAGAAGGGTTTGGGGCCAAACCGGATGAAAACTGGCGGGAGGGTATTTATTTTCTGCCTTCCTATTTGAGAACTGCTGTTGTTATCATTCATCAGTTACCGAGAACTCCTGAAACCCTGTGGCTGAGGATTTTAGGGAAAGGAACGGTTCAACAACAGGCCATTGATGAGTTGGAGGCACTTCCAGCCGATAACCCATTACGGTCAAATGCCTTAGAATTATTGTTTAATTGATTCACAACGTAAATTATCTAAATCTATGGGTTTCTTTGATAATCTTGTCCTAGAATTTGAAAAAAATCCTGACATCAAAACTGCTTTTGGTGAACATATTCATTGGGGTTATTGGCAAAATCCCCAAGAAGCTGCTGGTAGTTTGGTTGATTTTGCTCAGGCTGCCGAACAACTTTCTCATCTGGTTCTAGAATCAGCTAATTTACAACCAGGAAATACAGCTCTTGATGCAGGATGTGGTTGGGGTGGTACGATTGGGTTAGCTAATAAAATTTATCACAATCTTGAATTAATTGGTATTAATATTGATGCTGAACAAATTCAGCAAGCCCAAATTAAACACCAATCACTTCACGATAATCACCTCAGTTTTATCACTGGCGATGCCTGCTCCCTTCCTGAAAATTTACCCAATCTCGATTGTGCTTGGGCTTTAGAATGTATTTTTGCTTTTCCTTCCCGGCAGGAATTTTTTACTCAAGTTAATCGTAAATTAAAACCTCAAGGTCAATTAATTATCGTTGATTTTTTAATTGTTGAACCTGTGGTTAAATTGTGGCAGTTTCTCGAAAATAAAATTTTGAGTACATTAATTACTAATTCTTATGGAAAAAAAGCCACTGCTCAAGTTCAATTTATTGGCTTAAAAGATTATCAATCCCTTGCCCAAAAAACTGGTTATATTCTCAAAACCAGAAAAAATATTACCAAAAATGTTCAGCCAACTTATCGTGCGATCGCTCCTAACATTATCCGTTCTTTTAATGATTGGATCGCGGTTCGAGGACTCGAATTTTTTAGTAAAATAAATGTAATTACCTATGAATTATTAATTTTTGAAAAAGTAACTTAGAATTCTGAAAGGAATCAGCAAGTGGCGATCGCTATCATGGTGATATATATTACTTCGGTTTCCACAGCCAAGATATAATTACACTAATTCATGGATAAAGCCTTGAGTTTTGACCACTAAATTTCACCCTAATTAACAACAACAACAAACAACAAATAATGAGCGAAACAGTTGTAAATCCCTTCTTAGCAGGCAATTTTGCCCCCATACGCCAAGAAATAACGGCGGAAGATTTAGAAGTTATCGGTGAACTCCCTACTCAACTAGCGGGAATGTTCGTTCGTAATGGCCCTAATCCTCAATTTATTCCCCAAGGACAATATCATTGGTTTGATGGGGATGGCATGCTGCATGGGGTAAGAATTAAAAATGGCAAAGCGCAATATCTCAACCGCTATGTTCGCACCCAAGGCTTTAAACTAGAACAAGAGGCGGGGAAAAATATCTGGACAGGATTATTAGAGCCTCCCCAAATGGATAATCCCTATGGTCCTAGTAAAAATACTGCCAATACTGCTTTAGTCTATCATGCTGGGAAATTTCTGGCATTGTGGGAAGGAGGAGAACCGCATCAAATTCAAACCTCTGGTTTAGAAACTATTGGAATATATAACTACGCTCAAAAATTAAATTCCCCCTTTACCGCTCATCCCAAAGTAGACCCCCTTACCGGAGAAATGATGTTTTTGGGTTACTCTCTCGCAGAGCCACCCTTTCTTCAATATGGTATTGTAGGTGCCGATGGGGAGCTAGTAAAGACTATACCCATTGACTTACCTGTGGGAGTAATGATGCACGATTTTGCCATTACCGCGAAATATACCATTTTCCTCGATTTACCTTTCACTTTCCGCCCAGAGAGAATGGAGCAGGGGAAACCAGCTTTCATGTTTGAGTCAGACTCCCCCAGTCGGTTTGGTATCATGCCTCGTCATGGAAACAATAACAGTATCCGCTGGTTTGAGAGCTCACCTTGTTATATTTTTCATACCCTCAACGCCTACGAAGAGGGAGATGAGGTAGTGTTAATTGCTTGTCGCATGAACTCTACTAATGTATTTGTCTCCGATGAAGAACAGCGAGATCCAGAAGGTGATATTCCCCGTTTATATCGCTGGCACTTTAACCTTACCACAGGTACAGTTAAAGAAGAGATGCTAGATGAGACTCCAGGTGAATTTCCCAGAGTAAATGAAGGAAAATTAGGTAGCAAGACACGCTATGGTTATGTTGCCAAGATTGCACCTGCTCCTGTACCTTTGTTTGAGGGATTGATTAAATATGACTTTGTACGAGGTACATCCCAAACCCATTTATTCGGTGCAAGATACTACGGTGGCGAGGCAGTATTTGCCCCCAATCCAGACGATACTGAGGAAGACTCTGGTTGGCTGATTACTTTTGTCCACAATGAGGAGTCTGGAAAGTCTGAGTTGGTGGTAGTAAATGCCCAAGAGGTGGTTGCACCTCCTGTGGCTCGGGTTAAGCTACCCCAGCGAGTGCCTTACGGATTTCATGGTGCTTGGCTAGCCGAAAATCAGTTGTAAAGTTGGCTGGGTAGGTATACAAACTCCGGGAAGAATGGCGAAACCAAAATCGAATTTATGGCTGTGTTTTACACTTAGATAGTGAACTACCCCAACGCAAGGCGATGGGGCTTCCTACCCAACAGACTGCGTTATAGTAGATTTCTTGCGTCCTCTACTATCTCGTCTTACATCTGGACGATAGGCTGTGGCTCCAGTTCCTGAAGCCAATATTCGCAAACCTTCATCTCTTATATTGATGGCGGCATTTATATCTCGATCATGCTTAGTCTGACAGCTATTACAAGTCCAATATCTGATATCCAAAGGGAGACTATCCACTCTATTCAGGCATACATGGCAAGTCTTAGAACTAGGGAAAAATCTATCTACTTCTTGATATACTTTTCCTTCTTGTTTTGCTTTATATTTGAGCATTGTCATAAATTGTCCCCAACCTACTTGTTGAATTGACTTAGCTAGACAATGATTTTTAACCATGCCTTTGATATTCAGATTTTCAACTACAATTACTTGGTTTTCGTTGACTATCTTGCGTGATAGTTTGTGTTGAAAATCCTCACGACATCGAGATATTTTATGATGTACTTTTGCTACTTTGAATCTAGATTTATTTCTATTATTAGAACCTTTTTGCTTTCTGGATAATTGCTGCTGCTTTATCTTTAAGTTACGTTCATGTTTATTTAACCATTTTGGATTAGAGTATTTAGAACCATCAGAAGTAATACAAAAATCAGTCAATCCCATATCTAACCCGATCGCCTTACCTTCTGTTGATTGCGGAGGTAATTCTTTACCATCCTCCAAGAGAATTGAAGCGTAATATTGATTAGTCTTGTTTTTTGATATGGTTACAGTCTTTACTTTCCCTTCAAGAGGACGATGAACCTTGGCGTATATATCACCTAGCTTAGGAAACTTCAGACTATCAGGATTTAATTTGACATTTTGAGGGTAAGTGAGTGATTGTTTACCATGCTTAGACTTGAATCTAGGGAATTGAGAACGTTTTTCAAAAAAATTGATAAATGACCTACTCAGATTGAGACATACAACTTGCAAACACTGAGAATAAGTTTCACTCAACCATTCATATTCTTTCTTGAGTGAGGGTAATTGCTTTTGTAAGTCATAGCGAGATAATCCTTTCCCCGTATCTTTGTAGGTTTCATTGGTCAAAGCTAAAAATCTGTTCCATAACCAACGAGTAGAGCCAAAAGCCTTGGCTAACTGCTCTTGTTGTTGATTAGTTGGATATATTCTTACCTTGACTACTCTCAACATTATCACTAAAAAAATACATGATAACATTGTCACACAAAAACAGAGGGATGGTGTGCTAATCGCACTTTATTTGTTTGTCAGCCATTCATCCCTACCTTATGGAAGGATAGGGAATTCTGGCTGACATCATGTTAAATTCAATAGCCAAGAATTATCCCTCAACAAGCAACCATCAACCACTAACTAACCAACATAATCCTGTAAAGCTTTAACCTCTAGAGGTTCAGACTGTAAGGAACGAATAGCGGCGACGGTGGCTTTAGCTCCAGCAATGGTAGTAATAATGGGTAATTGATAATCTAAAGCAGTACGGCGAATTAAACGGGAATCTGCTTGAGATTCTTCTTGACCACCAGGAGTGTTAATAATAAACTGAATCCTATCATTTTTAATCCAGTCGATCACGTGAGGACGACCTTCATGGAGCTTGAGGATTAACTCTACATCCTCGATACCATTAGCCAGCAAAGCTTTACGAGTTCCTTCAGTAGCTATAACTTTAAAGCCTAAAGCGATCAAATCTTTAACTACAGGCACGATCGCCTGTTTATCCCGATCGCTCATGGAAATAAATACCGTTCCTGTAGTATCCAGGATAACTCCAGCTGCTAGTTCTGCCTTGGCAAAGGCTTTGCCAAAATCGCTGTCAATGCCCATTACTTCCCCCGTAGAACGCATTTCGGGACCTAGGAGGGTATCGGCACCAGAGAATTTGTTAAAGGGTAAGACGGCTTCTTTTACGGCCACGTGACGAGGAATCAACTCCTCCGTAACCCCTAAAGACTCTAAAGTTTTACCAGACATCACTAGAGAGGCAACTTTAGCCAATGGTCTTCCAGTCGCTTTAGACACATAGGGTACAGTCCGAGAAGCACGGGGGTTAGCTTCTAAAATATAGACCTGCTCTCCTTGCACCGCATACTGAATATTGATCAATCCTACTACCTGTAAAGCTTTAGCCAGTTGTTCCGTCCATTGGTGCAGAGTGTTGGTAACCTCAGGAGAAAGAGACGTATGGGGAATAGAACAAGCAGAGTCACCAGAGTGAACTCCAGCTTCTTCAATGTGCTCCATGATTCCCCCGATAACCACCTTACCAGTGCAATCGCAGACGGCATCTACATCCACCTCGATGGCATTTTCCAGGAATTTGTCCACTAAAATCGGCCGGTCTGGTTCTACATCCACTGCATACTTCATGTAGTATTCTAACTCTTGATTGTTATAGACAATTTCCATGGCTCGCCCTCCCAGTACATAAGATGGACGTACTACCACAGGATAGCCGATGTGAGTGGCAATTTTAAGAGATTCTTGATAACTACGAGCAATGCCATTAGGGGGTTGTTTGATATCTAAACTATGAAGAATGGCTTCAAATTTTTCTCGGTCTTCGGCAGTATCAATGGAGTCGGGAGAAGTACCCCAAATTTTAGTTTGCACTTCCAGATCGGGAGCATTGAGATAATTTTGCAGGGGCACTGCCAATTTCAGAGGAGTTTGTCCGCCAAATTGAACGATTACTCCTTCAGGGTTTTCCGCTTCGATGATATTGAGTACATCTTCTCTGGTCAGAGGTTCAAAATAAAGGCGATCGCTGGTATCATAATCAGTAGAAACCGTCTCTGGGTTAGAATTAACCATAATAGTTTCAAAGCCTTCATCTTGGAGAGAAAAGGAAGCATGACAGCAACAATAGTCAAATTCAATACCCTGTCCGATGCGATTAGGGCCACCTCCTAAAATTATTACTTTGCGCTGTGGGGAGTGTTTACTTTCGCTTTCTCCTAGGTCATAGGTGGAATAATAGTAAGGGGTAAAGGCTTCAAATTCCGCCGCACAGGTATCTACTAACTTGTAAACAGGTAATACTCCCAAAGATTTGCGATAGTTACGGACTTCATCTTCGGTGGTATCAGTAGCAAAAGCTATCTGGCGATCGCTAAATCCCTGTTGTTTGACGTAGCGCATTTCCTCTTTGGTAATCTCTTGAATCGGAGTCCGTTTGAGAAACTTCTCCGTTTCTATCAGCTCCTGCATTTTATCTAAAAACCAGATATCGATCGCCGTCAGTTCAAAAACTTGTTCCACACTCATGCCCAACTTCAAGGCATGATAAATACTAAAGATTCTTTCTGGATTGGGAGTACGCAAAGAAGAACTTACCTGAGAAAGGGTGGGTAAAGTTTCTTGGCGGTCACAACCAAAGCCATAACGTCCAGTTTCCAGAGAACGAATCGCTTTTTGGAAAGACTCACAAAAAGTACGGCCAATAGCCATTGCTTCACCTACCGACTTCATTTGCGTAGTTAAAATCGGTTCAGCACCGGGAAATTTTTCAAAAGCGAAGCGGGGTATTTTGGTTACCACATAGTCAATGGTAGGCTCAAAGGAAGCAGGAGTTTTCTTGGTGATATCATTAGGAATCTCATCGAGACTATAACCTACTGCTAACTTAGCAGCAAACTTGGCGATCGGGAATCCGGTAGCTTTCGATGCTAAAGCAGAAGAACGAGATACCCGAGGATTCATTTCAATGACAATTACGTCTCCATTAAAAGGGTTAACCGCAAATTGGATGTTAGAACCACCAGTTTCCACGCCAATTTCTCGAATAATGGCCTTAGAATAATCCCGCAGGCGCTGATATTCCTTATCGGTTAAAGTTTGGGCTGGGGCTACAGTGATGGAGTCTCCCGTATGTACCCCCATCGGATCGAGGTTTTCAATGGAACAGATAATTACGACATTATCTGCTAAATCCCGCATTACCTCTAACTCGTATTCCTTCCAGCCTAAGAGAGATTTTTCTACCAAAATTTGAGAAACAGGGGAAGCATCTATGCCATATTTCGCCATTTTCTCATACTCTTCTTGATTATAGGCGATACCTCCTCCAGTACCCCCAAGGGTGAAAGCGGGACGAATAATGAGAGGATAAGAACCAATTTCAGTGGCTACTTGTTTAGCCTCTTCTAAGTTATTGGCAATCCCAGAAGGACAAACAGGAATGCCAATTCTTGTCATTGCTTCTTTGAATAGTTGCCGGTCCTCTGCCATCCTAATCGCGGGTAACTTTGCTCCAATTAATTCGACTCCGTATTTATTCAAAACTCCTGACTCTGCTAGTGCTACTGCTACATTAAGAGCAGTTTGTCCTCCCATGGTAGGTAAGAGAGCATCAGGTCTTTCTCGGGCAATGACTTTTTCCACTATTTCTGGAATAATGGGTTCAACATAGGTACGTTCTGCCGTTTTCGGATCGGTCATAATGGTAGCGGGGTTGGAGTTGACTAACACTACCTCATAACCTTCCTCTCTTAAGGCTTTACAAGCTTGAGTACCGGAGTAGTCAAACTCGCACGCTTGTCCAATAATAATGGGACCGGAACCTAAAATTAAGATTTTGTTGATATCTTCACGACGTGGCATATTTTCTCAGCGATCGCTGATCTGGCGATCGGTTATTAATATAGTTAATCCCAATTATTTTAATAGTTGTTGACCCCATTGTTCTGATATTATCCAGATTTAATGACAAGATAAGGGCGATCGTTATTAGACATAGGCTAAGGGTAATAGCTAATTTAAAAGCCAATCAAACCAAAAAAGATACCCATAAGCGATGGTGGTGGAAATTATCGCTAATCAAGTTTTATTGTTAAAATGAAACTAAGATAAGTACTAAAAATTAAGTCAGTTTCTAAACCGTAAGGCTTTGATTGAGAAGAGATTTATGGAAGCAATCTTTATGAATAGTACCACCCAATCACATTATACCGATCGACAAATTTCCGCTTGGTTAAGAGGGTTACTTACCATTGCTTGGGCAGATGGACATTTCGATCCCGAAGAAAGAGAGTTAATTGCCAGTCTAACTCAAGATGAATTAGCCCCTCAAACCGATTTAGGTAACTTAGAAACCATCGCTCCAGAAGATTTAGCTCAAGCTTTAGGAGATGACCATGAAACCAAAGAGAACTTCCTGCGTACAGCGGTAATGATGGCGATCGCTGATGGAGTTTACTCTCCAGTGGAAGCGGAAGTAATTCAGAATTTCCATGAAGCTTTGGGACTAGAAATAGAAGCACTCCAATCCTTAGAAGCAACCCTTTGGCATCCGGAAAAATCATCGGAAGCAACCTCTACAGGAGAAACCTTACAACCACCTCAAACCCATTTAGATCTCCTCAATCCAGTCAAACACTGGTTAGATGGTATGGAGATTAAAGATCCTAGAGTGGCAAGATTTGTTTGTAAAATGGTTCCCTCTCAATGTCCTTTTGAGAGAGACATAACTCTTTTTGGTCACAAAGTAGTCCATGTTCCTCCCATGTGTAAGCTAAACCCCCTCTATGAACAGTTAGTTGGTTTACGTTTTCGTTCCCTGTCTTATCTTGCTGATGAGTGTGAAGAAGATGTTTCTAAATTTATCTGAGACGGAGATGGAGTGAGGTAGTTTTTTGTATATTTACTATAGAGTTAGATTACCTTCTGCCTCTTCCCCTCCTGGGAGGGGTTAGGGGTGGGTTTGCCTTTTGCCTACTCTAAAAAAATCTTAGATTAATTTTGCACAGGTACTTAGTTTCAGTACCACTATTGATGGAAATGGACGTAACTGGGCTCGAACCAGTGACCCCCACGATGTCAACGTGGTACTCTAACCAACTGAGCTATACGTCCATAACGATCTGTAATTATAGCATAAAGAAAGAAACTCATGCAACGCCTCAAGAGAAAGAACAATTCTTTACAAGTTAATTGAACGGCATTTGAAAACATTTGCTAGAATAGCATGGGAAATTAAACATAAATTAAGAGTCTTTGAGTCAATCATTAGAGATTCCCAAACTAGACACACTGGCGCAGGAATTGGCAGCAATTCAGCAAACTAGTTCTAAAAAGATAGCTTTATTAGGCTCGCGCCATGTTCCTATTACTCATCAGCTTCTAATTGAAATGATGAGTTATGCCCTCGTTTTAGAGGGTAATCGACTAATTACTTCCGGTGCAACTGGGACGAACTCTGCTGCAATTAAGGGTGCAATGCGGGCAGATCCCAATTTGGTGACTGTGATTTTACCCCAAAGTCTTAAATTTCAGCCCAAAGAATCACAAGATCAACTTAGACAAGTTATTCATCTAGTCGAAAATCCTGACAACGATCATTTATCATTGGGAGAAGCTAGCGCTTTATGTAATCGAGAGATTATTTCTCGTTGTCAACAGCTCATATGCTTTGCTTTTCATCACAGCCATACCCTTCTCCAAACTTGCGAAGAAGCAGAGGAACAAAGAAAACTAGTAACACTATTTTACTTTGATTAACTAGGTTTCTGATTTGGAATTGGTAGCTGGCAGTTTTCCATTACCAATTCCTTATGTTTGGTGGGCTAGTACTCCGACAATTTTGATTTGAGGGATAGGGCTGCGGGGGAACTCCGGAGCTCCGGAGCAGGGAGAGGATTGAAAAACTGATTATTCTATTCCTCATTTTAATCTTGACAGAGTACTAGGTAAAAATATTTAGCAATACATAATGAAAGCAACCTCGACTCCTTGCTCACCCCGTTCCCGAAGCTAAGCACAGTTCTCTGGTAGGATCGAAGTTATGGGCAAAAGTCTTCATTGGTGTCAACCAAAGCCCAGACATAAAATATTCTCAAAATATATATTTATCATTCCGCTACAGTGTGCTAATTTTTTATTATTGATTGGTCTTAGTTAATTCTATAAATAATAACTAACTCATAACTGACAACTTAATGATGATTAAATGGCGTAAATCTATCACCTGCTTTTCTGTGGCAGCATGCTGCTTGGCTGATCCCACAGGAATTCTTTCTCACAAACCAGTTACAGCCCGAGAAGTTTATCCTCCTATTACTCCGACTACTATTAGTTATCCAGAGCCCAAATCAATTCCCATTTATGTGCCACCACCAGAAAGTAATCGTCGTGGGATTTGCGATCTTTTTTTGGAACCAGCAATTACGGAAGTCATCGATAGATATAGAGGCAAATGGGGAATACTAGTACAAACCTTGGCTGATGGCCGCACAATTTATCACTATAATGCTGATTTACTCTTAATTCCTGCTTCTAATATTAAAATTTTAACTACCGCCGCCGCCCTACAAAAACTTCATCCTCAAACTACTATTCGCTCTAATAAATCTCTAAGAGAATGGGTAACGGTTACTAATCTCAAAAGCAATAATTTCTATGCAGACACTTTATTGAGCTACATCGGAGGTTCGACGGCAGCAAAACGAGCTTTAAGCGAATTAGGAATTAACCCTAAAGGCTTTTATTTAGCTGATGGCTCTGGTTTATCTCGCCGAAATGCTGCCACTCCCAGAGCTTTAGTCGATACCCTGAGAGCTATCAACTCTACACCTAACAGAAATCTTTTTCTGACTTCTTTACCCACCGCCGGAATCAGTGGTACTTTGCGCAACCGACTTAAGAAAACTCCTGTCCAAGGAATAGTTCACGCCAAAACCGGTACTCTCAGAGGTGTAAGAGCTTTATCTGGATATTTAGAACATCGGGAGTATGGTACATTAGTATTTAGTATTTTAGTTAATCAACCCAATTTAGCCGGTTCATCTCTAGTTAGAGCTATCGATGAGATTGTTTTAAGATTGAATATGACAACATCTTGCTCATAATAGTTGATAATTGCTCAATAATTAATCAACCCATGACAAATGACAATTCTTGGTCAAATCGTCTGACAGGGATATTACATAAAACAGCATCAGGGCTGAAAAAAATTCTCCCCGTCAGACCAATTGCTAACAAAATGGTTAATTGGTTTAGAGTTGATGAATCTCAACTAGCAGAGATTTTAGCAGCGGTTCGAGATAAATTACCCACTACAGAAGCTGTATTGATGGGAAAACCTCAAGCAGGAAAAAGCTCTCTTGTTCGGGGATTAACAGGGGTTTCGGCAGAAATTGTAGGCCAAGGATTTCGTCCTCACACTCAACATACTCAGCGTTATGCTTATCCTTCTGATGAATTACCCCTGCTCATTTTTACTGATACAGTAGGATTAGGAGATGTATCACAAAATACTACGGCAATTATCCAAGAATTGGCAGAAGAGCTACAACAAACAAGCGATCGCGCCAGAGTCTTAATTTTGACAGTGAAAATTAATGATTTTGCCACTGATAGCTTACAACAAGTTGCCCAACAATTACGGGAGAGATATCCCGAAATTCCTGCTTTACTGGTAGTGACTTGTTTACATGAGATTTACCCCACCCCAGCAACCAATCATCCTGCTTATCCGCCTGAATTTGAAGAAGTACAGCGAGCTTTTAGAGCTACCCAGGAAACTTTTGCAGCTCTTTTCGATCGGGCGGTATTGGTTGATTTTACCTTAGAAGAAGATGAATATACGCCCCTATTTTACGGTTTGGAGTGTTTAAGGGACAGCATTGCCGAATTACTACCGGAAGCAGAAGCTAGAACTATTTATCAGTTACTAGATGAAGAGGTAGGCTCCCAATTAGGCAATATTTACCGAGATGTGGGTCGTCGTTATATCTTAGCATTTACCGCCATTGCTGCTACCATTGCGGCGGTACCTTTGCCTTTTGCCACCATGCCCGTGCTCACGGCTTTGGAAATATCAATGGTAGGATTATTAGGTCAATTATATGGACAAACTCTAACCCCTTCTCAAGCAGGAGGAATAGTTAGTGCCATCGCCGGAGGTTTTCTAGCCAAAGCCATCGGCAGAGAGTTAATTAAATTTGTGCCAGGTATGGGCAGCGTGATTGCCGCATCCTGGGCAGCTGCCTACACTTGGGCGCTAGGTGAAGGAGCCTGCGTATATTTTGGTGATTTGATGGGGGGCAAAAAACCCGATCCCCAGAAAATTCAGTCGGTAATGCAAGAAGCATTTCAAAAAGCAAAACAGAAGTTCAAAAAGTCCGTTGACGGTTGACGATTGATGGTTGTTTAACCGCTGACTACTGCATAAATAACAAATTTGTCACAATGATTACAGCAAAGAGCTTAACAGTTAGTAATAATTTAAGTTATCTTAGAGATATATAAGTATATAGGGAGCAAATATGTCTACTTCAACCATCTCTTGCTCGTTTGGAGAAGATCGAGAAATATGGCAGAGTTTAAAAGAAGCGATCGCCCATAGTTCTGGTTTTCAGAGTTGGCAACAAGAACAAGCTATTTTAGAGGCTCAATTAGAAGAGACTAGTATGGATGAACAAGTACGAGTTTATTTGCGCTCTACTCTAGAAACTCTAGCCTATTGAATAAGCTTAAAATGGATAAAATTGAAGGGCAATTAAACATTGCCCTGAAGAGTTTTATTTTAATGGAGCCGAGCAGAGTCGAACTGCTGTCCAGACCGGGTATTAACCTATCGCTCGTTCACAGGTTTAGCTCTTCTAATCCTTAGAGCAGGAACCATCTCTTCTCCCAGATGGTGGGATTTTCTAGTTTAGTCTTAGCTCTTTAACCTACTAGAAAAGTTTAAAGAGAGCATCCGTTAGGGTTTGCCTATAGTGCTTAACGGAGTCACGCCATAAGCGCTCCAACCTGTTAGAGGTTACTACGCAGTAGCAAGGGCTGCTCTACGAGCAAAGGAGCAAGGAACTATGTTGTTCGCAGTTACTATTTTGTTTGAGCCTTGGATTAACGAGAGATGACTCACTCTCGACCTGAATCACGGATCGGCTTTCGCCAACCTGTCGAAACCGTTGCGGCCCCGCGCCTTTTCTTTACCTGTATTATAGCTAATTTCCTCGCAAATGACAACGTTACAAAATATTGCTATCCTCTATCTCTACCGAGGGCGATCGCTCTAAACTATTAGAACGATAATTTAATTAAGCTTAATTTAACCAATATGTTTCCCATTAATCGTCCTCGCCGCCTGCGTCAAAATGCCCAACTGCGCCGTATGGTGCAAGAAACTACTCTGAGTGCTAGTGATTTAATTTATCCTCTGTTTGCAGTACCCGGAGATAGTATCGCCCAGGAAGTAACATCAATGCCGGGAGTTTATCAGCTTTCCGTCGATAAAATCGTCGCCGAAGCCAAGGAAGTCTACGATTTAGGTATTCCGGCAATTATTTTATTTGGCATTCCCGATAGCAAAGATAAGGATGCTACTGGTGCCTGGCATGATTGTGGGATTGTGCAAAAAGCTGCTAGCGCTGTTAAAGAAGCATTACCAGATTTGATCGTTATTGCTGATACATGTCTATGCGAATATACTAGTCATGGTCATTGTGGTATTTTAGAAGTAGGAGATTTAAGCGGGCGAGTTTTAAACGATCCTACCCTGGAATTGTTGCAAAAAACTGCTGTTTCCCAAGCGAAAGCAGGAGCAGATATTATTGCTCCCTCAGGAATGATGGATGGTTTTGTGCAAGCGATTCGCCAGGGTTTAGATGAAGCTGGTTTCCTAGATACCCCCATTCTCTCCTATGCTGCCAAATATGCCTCTGCTTATTATGGTCCTTTTCGGGATGCGGCTGAGTCAGCACCTCAATTTGGCGATCGCCGTACCTATCAAATGGATCCTGCTAATGCTCTAGAAGCCCTCAAGGAAGTAGAATTAGACATAGCTGAAGGGGCAGATATGTTGATGGTCAAACCTGCTTTATCATATATGGATATTATCTGGCGGGTGAAAGAAATTACTAACTTACCTGTGGCTGCTTATAATGTTTCTGGCGAGTATTCCATGATTAAAGCGGCGGCTCTCAATGGCTGGATTGATGAAAAGAAGGTGACTTTAGAGACTTTAACTAGCTTTAAGCGGGCTGGTGCGGATTTAATCTTAACCTATCACGCTAAAGATGCAGTGCGTTGGCTAGGGGAAGGTTAAGCTTGTTGGTAGTAGAGCTTAGGCAATCTAATCATTTTGTTCTCTGTTTTGAGCGATCTTCTCTCATCTCGAGCTGCTATAATGATAAGACTTAAAGCCAAAATTTTTTTAAGAGGACATCAGGATGAAAATACCTCAGATTGAATTAATACCTCTATACGATACTGTGAGAGAGGATCGCTCTTGTATGCTAGACGTATTAATGAGAATTATTCCTCTTGATGATAAAGTTGAGTTAGCTAGACCAACACTCAATATTTCTCTAGTTATCGATCGCTCTAGCTCCATGAAGGGAAGAAAGATTGAATTAGCACGTCAGTCTGCTTATTTTGCCATACAACAACTTCTTCCCCAAGATTGGATCAGTGTAGTTGTCTTCGATCGGGCAGTTCACACCCTAGTTGAAAGTACCCTAGCTGTTCATAAAGAGCGCATCTTACAGCAAGTTCAACAGATTCAACCAGGATATGGAACAGCGCTACATTCTGGTTGGCAAGCGGGTGTATTACAGGTTATTAGACATAATCATCCTCAATATATGAATCGGGTAATTTTACTTTCCGATGGATTGGCGAGTGTCGGGGAAAGAAATCCCCAGGTGATCGCAGGTGGGGTGGGCAGTTTAGCAGAACAAGGCATTAGTACTACAACCATTGGTCTAGGTAATTATTACGACGAACGGCTGCTGGTAGCCATGGCTACTCTGGGAAAAGGATATTACTACTATGTAGAGTCTCCCGAGCAGATGCCTCAGGTTTTTGGCAGCGAACTACAGGATCTAATGTCAACAGTTGGACATAGTGTTAGCTTGGGAATTGAACCGCAAGGTGGGGTTCAGCTTGAAGATGTTCTCAGTGACTTAAATGTAGATAGAAGAGGTCGCTTTCAGTTAACTAATTTGGTGGCAGGTAACCCCATAGAAGTTGTTGTCAGACTTCATGTTCCCCCTATGAGAGAGAGAAAAGACTTATGCTACTTCCGGTTAACTTGGCAAAATCCCCACGAAACAAAACCTCAAACAATCATCAAAAATCTTAATTTACCGATAGTCAACTCTGGCCAATTAGAGGAATTTCCTCCTCAAATCCAAGTCCAGCAGCGAGTAGCTTTGACTACGGCAGCGCGGGCGAAGAAAAAAGCCATCCGTCTATTAGAACAAAAAAAATACCAAGCAGCAATTCAATTAATCCAAAAAGCCAAAATTAATATCTTGAATACCCCTAATTCTACATTAATCCAGCAAGAAGCTGAGGCGCTTGAGCTGTTAGAAACCGATCTTCAAGCTCGAAAAACACAAAGATTTCGTAAGCGAGTTAGTTTCGATACCTTTGACATGACTCTTACCGATCCGGGAATCATTGACGATCTTGATTGAGCCCAAAAAAATTAAGGTAGGGATTTGAGTGCTATGGTAAATATCTCAGCATTGAGCGATCGCTCTATTGACAAAGTTTGGTTGTCGATAGGAATAACTATTGTAACTCCAATTTCAATTGAATTGAAATAATCTACTTTCTGGCAGGTTACTTATAGCTCTCTGGAGGCCATTGAGAGCTTGATTGTAAGAAATAACTGCCTGGAGATAGCGCCCACGAGCAGTTGTTAGTACCTGCTGGGCGTCAACCACATCTAATTGATTTACGACTCCTGCTTGATAGCTCAAACGCGCTAGGCGCAACTGTTCTGTAGCAGTTTGGAGGTTAATGAAGGTAGATTTAATCAGATCTTTGCTGGCAAGATAATTATAATAGGCGGTTTCTACCTGAAGTCGGATTTGGTTGCGCTGGTTAGCAAATTCGATTTGGGCACTTTCTCTGTTTCTCTCAGCTACTTCAGCCTGTGCCCAAGCTCTCCCGCCATCAAAAAAGTTCCACTCTACTTGAGCCTTGAAGGTATATCCATCCACATAGCCCACATTCCCTCTGTTGAGAAATCTCAAGGTAATTTCATTGCCATTAAATTGATATAAGTAGTCGTACTCGGCCAACAAACTAACGGTTGGAGTAATCTGGGCGAGGGCAATCTGACGGTCTTGTTCACTGATTTCCTCTTGAATTAGTTGTTGCTCTAATTCGGCCCGATTTTTATAGGCTAGAACAATGCTCTCCTCTAGAGATAAGTCCCAAGTGCCTTTCTCCTTGATTTCATCACCTGCTGTCAGCTCAACCTGTTGTCCGAGGCTTAAAGTTTCCGCTAATTGCCTTCTAGCAATGCGTTGTTGAGCGATGGCCTGAGTTAAATCTTCATTGGCAAACGCTAACGAGGTTTCTGCCTGTAACACCTGAAATTTAGTTCCTAGCAGGGCTTCTCTTAACAATTGCGCATCCCGGAGCGTTTGCGATGCATCTTCGATAGAGGCTTGGGCGATGGCCACGTTGCTATCAGCTCTTTGGAGTTCAAGATATTGCTGGGTGACTTCAAAGCGAATTTGTTGAGAAGTTCGCTCAATTTCTAATTGATTGAAACGAATCTCCTGCTCTGCCCTTCTGATGCTAGCCGCTCTGCCTCCACCGGCATAAATATCGTATCTTAGTTCGATATTCCCGTCCACTTGGAACCGCTCGACAGAGAGGGTACTACCACTCAAACGCTCTCCCTGAATTGCACCAATCGGATCGCTACCAGTAAACCCAAAATTAGTGCCAAAGCTAGGATATAAAGCAGCTTCTGCCTCTGTTAACCCCGCCCGGGCAGCTTCTAAATTGACTCGCGCAGCCTGTAGGGTTTTGTTGTTGCGTAACGCCAATTGAATCGCTTGCTCCAGAGAGATAGATTGAACTTTTTCAATTTCCACTTCTTGAGGTTGAGTGGGAAAAAGCAGGGGATTCGCGTTAGGATTGACATCTTCGGGAAGAGCTTGAATAGGCGAATTATGATGAGGAGAAATGGGTAAAGGAGAAGATAGCAGTTGGACATCTTTCCCAAATACGGAAGGCAATTGTGAATTTTTCTTTTCAGATAGAGGTGTTGAGAACTGGGCTATCGTTGTTGTCTGCTGGACTAACACAGCGAGTATAGCAAGCCCAAAAGTTGACCAAGGATAGAAAAAGCCTACTATTTTTGACATTATTAATTTTGTTCCAATTGACTATACAGAAGATAGCAGAAATTATAGCCAGCGAACAATGAGAAGATCATGGAATATCGTTCTTCTGCCTCCGATTTTTGAGCGCCTCTTCACCTAAATCTTGTAAACCAGCTTTGAGAGTTTTGATCGCTTGTTCAAATCCATCTATTTGAGCACGATGAAGTATCTGGATAAGGTGACATGGAGTTCTGTCGTCTCTATAATAAATCGTAAAGCCAATTCGAGTCGGGAGCATCCCAAAGTTGCAAGAACATAGTTCAGCGCATCCCTTTAAGTTCGATTCCGCCATTGCCTTCGAGAATACATTTGCAAAAATGGGATGCTCCCTTCGAGTCTTGGCCAGAATCAAGTAATAGTATAACAGAGGAAACGATCGTGACTATTCCTCAGCCACAGCCCCATTCAACTCCTCCGAACTATATTTTGATCGTTGGGGGATGTAATAGCGAATATATCTTGCAGCTTCCTCATGAACTAGCGATCGGACAAAAAAATCTCGCTCAGTCAAATTGGCTAATGGGCGGAGGGGGGATTAACCAAACTTTGAGACTTTTGAAAACCGATCCTTCTTCTTTGCCCATACCAATTTTACCTCTCGGCCATGATGATTTGGGTCTAAGAATCCGCGACCAATTACTGCGAGAATATCATCTAGTTGGAGTTCCTCCCATAGTTACAGAGTATCTCGCCTCAGAAAAATTTTTCGTCCCTAATTTGTCTACTCGCCTCTCCACAATTATTATCCACGCAGGAGAGCGGACAATTGTTGCCGAAACCATCAAGGGAGTGAATAATTTCTACAGGCATTTGTACGAGTCGATTGAAGCCCTGAGTCCCCAGCTTGAGACGAACCTCAAAGCCCTCTTAATTGGAGACATTCAAGCCGATGACCCGGACAATAATCCTTCAAACCCTGGTCAGTGTACTGAATATTTACTGAATTGCTTTGGGGCAAAATGTCTAATTTTAGCTAACCCCGGTCAGGGTCAACTTCGCCTAGAGCGGGCTTTCTGGCAGAAAAATCTTTCCCAAATCGATCTTCTACAATTAAACATCAGGGAAGCTCGCCAACTTTTAAGCCGAACTCAAAATCTTCCTGTCTCTTCTTTAGCTCAATTAATTGATGGGTTTTACGAGCATCAAGTCAATACGGTAATTACCTGCGATCGCTATGGAGTTTTGGGACTTTACGTGGGAGAACCAAACCAAATCATCTTTGCCCCACCAATTCAGTTAAGTCACACAGTGGATTCTACTGGCGCTGGAGATGCCTTTGGGGCTGGTTTAGTTTCTCATTTATCTTCTGCTGATTTCTCCCTGGAAGATTTTAAGCAGGGTATCGATCGAGCCAGGGTTTGGGCAGCCTATGCTTGCTGCCACGTAGGAGGAGCTGCTAATTGTCCCACCTCTGAAGAGCTAAGAGTATTTCAGGAACGAATGCTGGCAGTCAGTGAGGAGGTATTAGTGTTAGATCGCCAGTCGATTAAGCCGATTTTGGGAATTTTAGAGCGAATTTATTTTTAGCTCTGTTAACTGGAAATGATGAAAGGTTTAATGTTCTGCTGGAAGAAGTGCGCTATTTGATTCGAGGCAATCAAGGAGATTGGTGTGAGGGCGATCGCCGTCAGTGTCACTAAGTTTTTCGGCGTTGCACAATTATGGGATGATTAGGTGATTTTGGATTTTGGATTTTGGATTGTTTGAATTGCCTGTGAATTTTGACTTTTTAATTTTGACTTTTGCTATATCTTTTTGCCTTGACACTGTTGGTGTTAAGCCTGCGCTATGATATCAAGTTCGATAAAAAGCGTGATCAAAAAGTAGGTTGGGTGGAACGAAGTGAAACCCAACACCAGCCCTTATCTTTGTTGGGTTTCGTCGCCTCAACCCAACCTACGCAAATGTCTTTTTTTTATAAGTGATTATCCGAAACTATCATTTTATTTAGCATCATTCATGGCGACAGCTACTATAGTCTTTATCCCCATGACAGTGAAAGCGCAATTATCACTGACTACCCCTAGCTGCGTCCGTGAGCCTGAAGCTTACATTGCGCCTGGAACCCTTGCTAGCATGGCTTATCGGGGAGCTTTTCAAAAAGAAGGAATTCCTGGTTACCAAGTACTAGAAACAGAATATGAAGCAGGAAAAATCACTGCTCAAAAAATTGTTGAAGCAGCCGTCAAGGGCTGCTTCTTAAGTAATAAATATGGCGTAGCAGGTTATGATAACTATGTTAGCGAAGTCAAGAATCAGATTGAGCTTATGATTCAAGAGGAGGATTAGTGAGTGTAAATTCTGGCTAGCTTAACTTGTATTTGATAATAACAGGCAATTCTTGTTGGTATTAGAGTATATCAAGCTAAAATTCTGGCGATATGTGAATTTCGGTAGCAATATCAGGGGAAGACCAATTTATTTTCATTTGTTCCATAAGGTCGGCAATTTCTTTTAGTGATTCAAGTATTTCACTAAGAACTAAAAGACTTTCTGGAGTATAGTGCGCAAAGGTTTTATTTTTGGCTAATTGGCGTACTGCTTCATCCAAAGCTCTAAACAGAGGCAGAACTGGGAAAATTTCTAGTTTCTCAGCATTATTTTCGATCGCCTTGGCGATACGTTGAAAGTTTTGCATGATGGTTTCAGATATTTCAATCAAGTTGTTCACCAGAATTCCCTGAGGTAGAAAAATTTCATCTTTAGCCATGACATAATTCAAAATTTTAATCTTATCTAAGAATTCAGCTTGATAAGTTAGATAAAATCTTGAATATCTGGGCTTTTTTAAGGCAATAATATTTTGAACGATGACGCCGCCGATATCTTGTTCTTTGGCTAGTTGTTTTTGAACGAACTGCTCAATTACTGCAATATTGGCTGCAACATCACCATAGGAATCGAACTCTTCACCCTCTAAATACTTTAAAAAAATGTTTCCATAGAGATTTTTGAGTTTGACAAAGCCTTGGCTGATTTGGTCTTTTAACTTACTCGATTCAGTCTTAGGCCACAGTAGTTTTGAAATTGCCAAAGCAAAAGCTATTCCGAATAGGGTTTCTAAGAATCTCTGCCCTAAATAGCGATTGTATAGACTAGGGTCGTAATCAATAACAGTAATCATATAAGCCGCAAGACCTGGCTGGAATCCAGGGGCAAAACCAACGGCTCTGGCTGAGGTAATCACCAGGAAAAGGCCAAACCAAATAATAAAGGGATTCGCCCCGATAGTTGCATAAGCAATGGCTGCTGATGCAACGGCAATGATAGTGATAATGGCTCGATTCAATCCGGCAAAGATTTCTGCCTCGTATGTCAGTTGCATGACGGCGAGAATTGAATAAAGAGTGTAGCGGTAATAATGACCTCCATCAGGTCCAGATCCTCCCCAATTCCAAAAACCATGGGTTATGGCTAGAGCTAGTCCACAAGCTAGAGAGGTTTTAAACATAAGTCTCCAGTGGTCTGCTGGAATATCTGTTAATTTTTTTACCAAAGTCGGTTTGGCTGAAGTTGAGGCGGATTTGACCGGAGCGATAGTAGGCAATGACGGGGAGTCAGAGAAAAATTGTTTTACCGCTTCAATAAATTGCTTGATGGGATAGAGTAATAGATAGAAGTTAATACAGCTTATGAAAGGATATTTTTCGATTTCTCTAGTTTGCACTAAATAGGTTAGTTTATCTTCGATATCCAAGAGGCTTTGATCTAAAAAGGTAAATTCTTCTGAATTGAGGATTTTTTTCGTATAAATTCCTGTAACTATTTTTTCCAAAGCAATTTTTACTTCTCTGTTTAGGCTGTTTAATTCAGGGGCAAAATGCTGAATTAAAATATTCGATTGCAACTTAGATTTTTGTCGCTGTATCCGGATTAAAAAACTTGCCATGCGTTGTAAACTTTTCAGATCAATTTTCCCAGCTACTTCTGAATTGGTTACTCCTGCTTGCTTTAATAATCCTTGAGTTTCTTTTAAAAGAACTTGTGTCTTGGCTATTTCTTTGTTTGTGCTCTCTGAGTTGACTTTTCCTTGTATAGATTCTGTTAATAAGGTCGAAAATATTTGCTGGTAACTCTGAATGATATTTACTAATTTATGCGGTAAAGGGCGCAGAGAGCTTCTGTCTAAAAATAATTGGGAGAGAATGATGACAATAGCAGCGCCCATTAAGAACCCAAGGGTCATATGTACACCTGTTGGCCAAAGATTGGTTGTTCCTTTAATGGCATCATAAAAAATGATTGCCCCAAAAACCGTCATAGCAGGGACTTGTAAAACAGCAGCAATAATTTGGTAAAAAAATAAGGAGATAGCTAGAGTAAGACTATTAGCTCCCCATCCATGAATCAACAAAAGTGAAGTGTAAATTATTAGGAATGCTCCAATTACAGCAAGCCCAAATTTTTTCACCATCATGCCTACATTTTGGCTGTTTAGACCCCCTATTATCATAGCGGCAAACATTGGCATCATCAAAGCTGCCATAAAAATCTCCATTTTGGGCCAGTACAAATAGATCGTCAGGAGCATAGTGGCAGGTATTGATATTAGTAATGCTTGTTTAAACATATATAAGTTCGATTTTGGATTAATGGTTAATAGATCGTATAGTTATCTTTTTGCCATTGCACGATTCTCAACATCACTCATTAAATGCTCGCTCAAACCCATAAAGAAGAATCACTAAAAAGGCAACGAACCAAAACCAAAACTGGGGCTGCTCGCTATTAATTAAAATTATGAAAATTATCACATCTACCCAAACCCACCACTTTAACCACCAAGACCACCAAGGAGACATAGATTACTTTGCTAGTTTATTCTAAAATACAAATAGTTTATTCTACAATAAAAACAAGAAGACAAGAGCGTTAAACAAGATATATGTCACAGGGGAAGCAAGAAACGCAACAAGAGCAACCATCACTCAAGGGATTGAAGTCATTACTCGACGAGGAAGCCACAGACTCTTTCCTTCCCAAAAGAAGAACTCCCCTTGCTCTGCGTTTACTGCCGCTAACACTTTTAACGGGGGCATTAGCCGTTTGGGGATTTGTGGGGACAATTCCTGATAAAGTTGTCGGGCGTTCGATTATCCTCGTTCCTCGCCAAAAGCTAGCAGTAGAAAGCCTGCAAGCTAATGCGGGAAGAGTTGTAGAAATACTGGTGCAACCAGGAGAGCAAGTCAAACAAGACCAAATCCTCTTTCTACTGGATGTGCCTGATTTGAAGGAGGCACTAGCTACTCAGCAGCAGCGATTGAGAGACTTAGAAACAGAAAATGTTACCCTGACGCAAATTGAAAACGAACGCTTGCAGTTACAACAAATCAGTTCCCAACGCCAGATTCTGGCAAATAACCGCCAAATAGAGTCTAATAAGCTCCAAATCCAAGCTAATGAGCGCCAGCGTCAGGCATTCCTAGCTAGGATTAGAGAACTAGACAGTTACGGAGAGTTACTTGCAGAAAGAACTGATAGCATCTACGAATTGATTGAAGAGGAGGTAATGGCTCCCCTAGACTCACGGGTTCTTGACCTAGATAAAGCTGATATCGATAATGCCAATGAGATCGCCACGATTCGGGCAGATTTAAGAGCCTTAGATGCCAGCGATGAAGAATTGCTCGCATCAAATCGGAGTCTGGAAGCACAAAATGTATCTTTGGAAGAAGAAGACAAGACGCTGTTAAATCAGAACCGACAGAACCAAGTCAATCGTTTTAATGGCATTCGGGATCAAAAGCGGCAGATTATTAACCAACAAGTTCTCATCGAACAATACAATAAAGTCCGCAGTCCCAAAGACGGTATAATTCTCGATATTTCTACAGATATAGGACTGGTGGTTGGCAAAGGCGATCGCCTGGCAACCTTAGAAGTAGCAGAAAGAACGGAGCAAAACCAAGATAATCCCAAAACCGTTGCCATTGCCTTCTTTAGTCCTGGAGATATCAACCGCATCCAGGAAGGAATGACAGTAGAAGTGGTTCCTGGCATCCAACCGAGGGCGAGATTTGGGGGAATTGAGGGCAAAGTGGTGGAAGTGGGCAAGGAATCTATTCCCGAAGAGACGATGACTACTATTGTTGGGGAGAATCAGCTACTCGCAGAAAGCTTGGCCAATTTGAGAACTACTTATACGCCGACTAAACCTGACAAAACTCATGCCGTCGTTCCCGTGCGTATTGTCTTAGAACGAGACGAGAACAACCCCACTGGCTACAAATGGACAGGCTCTGCAGGCTTTTTCTTTCCCATTACTGATGGAACTACTGGAGAGACTTTTGCTTTTATTGAAGAACGTTCCCTGGTGAGCTTTATTATTCCAGCTTTGCGAAAAGTCACGGGGATTTTCCAGCGCCAGACTAACCCCTGTTGTGAAGAAAAGTCAAAAAACACCAGCGACGGGGTTCAACCACGTTAGTTTTAAAAGTTTAAAAATTCTCGTAAAATCGTAATCTTCCTACGCCTAAATCTAAACCAACAGGACTTTGTCCAGCGGGAAATGCTTGCACTCTAAATTGATAAGTACCGCCCATGGAGGGATTTTCCACCGCATGTAAACTAATAGTAAAAGTATTTCCGGGAGGAATAGGAGGATTAAAAGACATCATAATTGTTTTTGGCTGACTACTAGAATCGATTGCTTTAACTTCTATTGCCTTACCTCGATTATTTTGAGTACCTAAAAAAGCCTCTGTTTGCTCAAGTTTAATTGTGATAGATTCAAAGTTTTCTTCTTGATGAATCGTAACTTGTCCCAAAGATTGTTTAGATTCTTGTGGTACTTTAATGGTGACAAAATATTTAGGGTGAGCATAATTTACTGAATTATAAGGAGTATGAAAATCTAATAATTGGGGAGGCTTGCCCGTAAAAAAAGTCCTATCAGCAGAAAAAGGTAGCTCTTGTGCTAAAGTTTGAGCTTTTTTCCCTAAAGAGAAATTCCAAGGATTCGTTAAAATCAAACCACTGAGAGTTAAAAATAATAAAAAATGACTATTCATAATGTCTATCTTTTTGTTAATAATTATAAGAACTGAGAAACGCCAGTTACTTGGTCTTGGGAACTAGTATATCTTTCAGAGCCGTAATTTTCTATAATATCCGTAGGTTGGGTGGAACGAAGTGAAAC
>JAAUYA010388434.1_pt1 | contig 24683 bp, 24 predicted proteins | sample 7278161 | NCBI WGS metagenome assembly JAAUYA01 (sample SAMN14350120, study PRJNA611818) | marine sediment metagenome | isolation source: surface marine sediment (3m) | place: French Polynesia: Moorea | collected 2018-08
AAACATGGGTGCAGGTACTTTTCACTCTGCTACCTTTCTTCGTTCTATTGGGCCTGAGCCCTGGAATGTGGCTTACCCTCAGCCTTCTCGTCGTCCTACTGATGGGCGTTATGGTGAGAACCCCAACCGAGTACAACACTACTACCAATATCAAGTGTTAATCAAACCATCTCCGGAGAATATCCAAGAGATTTACTTAGATTCTTTACAAGCATTAGGTATTCATCCCGAAGATCATGATATTCGCTTTGTGGAGGATAATTGGGAATCGCCTACTTTAGGAGCATGGGGGGTAGGTTGGGAAGTTTGGTTAGATGGCATGGAAATTACTCAGTTTACTTATTTTCAGCAGTGTGGAGGAATTGATTGTCGTCCTGTTTCTATCGAAATTACTTATGGTTTAGAGCGCTTAGCTATGTATCTCCAGGATGTAGATACGATTTATAAGATCAAATGGAACGATCGGATTACTTATGGAGATATTTTTTTACAAGGGGAAATTGAACAATGTACCTACAATTTTGAAGCATCTAACCCCGATCTTTTATTCAATTTGTTTAGTCTTTATGAACAAGAGGCGAAGCAGTTAATTGAGAAAGGATTAGTTTTGCCAAGTTTAGATTATGTCTTGAAATGTTCTCATTCCTTTAATTTATTGGATGCGAGAGGGGTGATTGCGGTAGCGGAAAGAACTCGTTATATTGCCAGAATTCGCCATTTAGCAAGGCAAGTAGCTCATTTATACCTTAATCAACGAGAAAATTTAGGTTTTCCTCTAGCGGCATTATCCACAGGCTGAATCTTCGTCAATTCCGAATTCTGAATTCTGAATTAATCAAGGAGTTTGTCATGAAAATCCTGCAAATTGTACCTTCAGTTTCTCTTGTTTATGGTGGTCCTTCACAAATGGTTTTAGGCTTATCTAAAGCCCTTGCCGATGCAGGAATTGAGCTCACGCTCATTACTACTAATACTAACGGGGATCAAGGTCAACCGCCTTTGGATGTTCCTCTACAAACACCCATTAAACAAAATGGATACGAAATTATCTATTTTCGGTGTTATCCATTTAGACGCTATAAATTTTCTCTAGATTTATTACATTGGCTAATTAATCATATTTCCGAATATGATTTAGCCCATATTCATGCCTTATTTTCTCCTCTAAGTACTGCCGCCGCGACTATAGCTAGATGGAAAGGATTACCGTACATCTTACGTCCTTTAGGTACTTTAGATCCGGCTGATTTACGCAAAAAAAAACAGTTAAAGATTTTGTATGGTCATCTGTTAGAAAAACCTAATTTAGCTGCTGCCGCTGCCATTCATTTTACCAGTCAAAAAGAGCGCGATGTTTCTTATCGATTTGGGGTCAAAACCAATGATTTAGTTGTACCTCTAGGAGTAGCATTAACTCATCCATTACCAACCTTAGGTGTTACTCGTCAAAACTTAGGGATTAGTGCCGCTCAACCTTTACTATTATTCATGTCAAGAATTGAGCCGAAGAAGGGATTGGATTTACTGCTTCCGGCCTTAGAAACTCTGTTAAATCAAGGTTTCAATTTCCATTTTGTTTTAGCTGGTGCTAATCCTCAAGACAAAAAATATGCAGATCAAATTCAAACAAAAATCAAAAATTCTCCCTTGCATAACCAGACTACAATTACTGGTTTTGTTGAGGGAGAAATGAAGCTAGGATTATTACAAGATGCAGATTTATTCGTTTTACCTTCTTACTATGAAAATTTTGGGATTGCCGTAGTAGAAGCTATGGCTTTTGCTACCTCAGTAGTAATTTCTAATCAAGTTTATATTTGGCAAGAAATTGAAAATAATAAAGCAGGATGGATTTGTAATTGTACTCAAGAAGATTTAATCGCTCAATTAAAGTTAGCTCTTAATAATCAAGCTCAGATCAAACAAAGAGGTTTAAATGCTGCCAAGTTAGTGGCACAAAAGTATAGTTGGCAGGCGATCGCTCGTCAAATGATCCAAGTTTATTGTTGGTTGGTTGATAGTTGATAGTTGAGAGTAGGGGCATAATATTATTTCAGTGCCATTCCACCCTACAAGCGATCGCACTTGATTAATTTCAACTTATTACTTGAACCTAAGACCTTTTGTAATTTGGTCGAACCAGGCGATCGCGGCAAGGGAACTGCTGATACGACTGCCACTTTTCACATCACCAATGCCGATGGCGTGTTGTCTCATGACTTCAATTAACTTGTCTTTGTTGAATATGCCTAATTCCCCGATCTGGGACTGGCGTACCATCGCTTCCAGATGAGACAAGTTTTGGGACAATCCTTGCCAGTAGACTTGGTTGAAATTGCTCTTGTATTTGCGCGTCCGAATTGGTTCGGGGAGGATGCCTCCCATAGCTTCTTGTAACAGGGGTTTCGGTACACCTGGAACTTCTAGTAACTGCCGGGGAAGACTGAGGCAATAGGTAATGAGGCGGGGGTCGAGAAATGGTTGGCTGATGCGGATGTCTGAAGGTGCTGCCAGATACCAGGAAGCCCAATTGCCTGCTGCTGCTTTTAATTCTAGCTGATTGAAAGACTCTTCGATGGGGTAGCGGTGCAATTGCCGTAGAATAGCTATAGCTTTGTCTTTCATGGCCCATTTTCTAGCAAAATCTGGCTCAATCCAAGGAGGAATGACAAAATCACCCAGCTGGGGCCATCGCCCGTAACCTCTCCTCAGCCCAGTGGGGATGCCGATGCGAAGTAGAGGAGGAAGAGAGGGTTCAATGCCAAATCGTGCCAAAATCGACCACAGGCTTTGGTTTTTGGCTTTTGCCCATTGTCTGGCCTCTCTTAATGCCTCAAGCCAGTATCCCTGAAGGATTAAATCCGCCAGGTGGTAGCGGTTGCCTTCAGTAATCAATTCTGAACCAGCACCGCCGAGGATTGTCGCTACACCTAATTCCGCAGCGCGATCGACCAATACTTTTTCCATGCTCAAGTGAAATAATCCCGGATAGGGTTCGTCATGATCTGGTACGCTTCCCTCAAACCAGTCAAAGTCCAAGGCAGCATCGCCATCGACGAAGTGGGGTTCTACTGCGCCTCCCTGTTCCAGTACCATCTCAATGTAAGAGGTTTCTCCTACTAAACTCCGCATCTGGTAAACCAGGGATAGGGTTACTAGCTTTTGGGGGGCTAACAGTTCGCGGGCAATGCAAACGACAGCAGAACTGTCCATCCCTCCCGACAGGTGCGAGGCAATTTTACCGAACTGGATGCGTTCTCGAATTGCTTGGCGGAAAATATGGGTAAATTGTTTTCCTGCTTCTGCTGGGGTAATGTTTGCTCGAGGTTGGATTTTTACCTGCCAATCCCAAGACCAAATCTGAGTTGTCCTAGCATTGGGAGTTAAAGCCAGGAGAGTTCCGGGTAAGACTCGTTGAATGCTTTTAAAAGCAGTCTGTTCGGTGGGGAGTTCGGCGAAGGCGAAGGGAAACATTAGGAAGGAGGCGAGGAAATCGCCATTGATAGTAGCTTGAGACTCCCAGGCCAGCAATTTGAGGTTAGTGCTAACACGGATGGTATTTCTCGTTGGAAACCAATAGAGGGGATAGTTGCCTAGAGGATCGCGCAACGCCAGCAGGCAGTGAGTATTGGGGTCAAAAATGACGAGAGCAAATTCTCCTTCTAGTTGAGCTAACCCCGCTGTACCATATTGCTGAAAAATTGCCAGCACCAAAGCTGCATCTGAAGTGAAATCTTGTGAAAATGCTTGAGGAAAGTGATTTTTTAACTCATCCTGGTAGTAGATTTTTCCCATCAACACTGTTGCTATTCCTGTTGCGGAGTCTTCTAAGAAAGTAACTAACATCTGTTTTGGGAATTGAGGCAAAAAGTAGTTAAATTTTGCTTTTTCTGTAGCTGTGAGGGTAACTTCAAATCCAGGACGCATGGTTTAATTAAAGCTTATAAAGGCACGCCACCTATGAACCTAATTTCATTAGGGAGAATCTGGCTGACATTATATTGCCATATCACTAAGTTTTATGGAGAAACTACTAGGACATAGAAGATTATAAAAATGTGATATGTGGGCTGAAACTCTTGTAAATTAATGCATCCAAGCTTATCAGTTTCCTTCGAGCTGAATATGACGATCTTGAAAATATCCGCTTCACGGTGCGCTTTTACCTCACCAACTACTTTTGACCGCACCCATAACAATTATTCCCAGATCTTCAGAGTTCGACAAAGCTCCCTTTCTAGTGGTCTGTCAATTTTGAAATGAGGGATAGGACAATTCTCCAAAATCCAAAATCCAAAATTATCCTAGTCAGTTCCTCAAAACAAAGTTGACAACCTACTAGGCTCATTTCTACGGAAGTAGAGAAATGAGATTTTATATGAGATTTTATATGAGATTTTATATGAAGTTTATGGGTTTAATAATTGCATAATTAAAGTTAAGATTGAAATAGGAGAAATGTGAGAACTAGTGATAGAATGTGCAAATAAAATGAGAGTTGGCAAGAGGTCAAAAATCTTAATTTATTAAACTTTTGACATATTCGCTTCGCTCAGTGCAAGTTAAGCTTTTGACTTCCGCGCAGCGGCACTAGATAAGTACCTGGACAGAAAGGAGGTGAAAGAGATGGGGGAAGAAGAAAGAGACTGGAAAAGACAAGAGCATATTACGCCTTATCCACCTTTTAAGTGTAAGATAGAGAGTTTGTTCTGGTGGAGAGTTGGTAAGATAGGAAAGTGGTTTTTAGAAACAAGTGGTTGGAAAAACAAAACTTTGTGGGATTTTATGCAACTATTAGCAATGCCTATTGTTATATTTGGTATGGGTGCATACGTTAATATAAGTCAGTCAGGTGTTCAAAGAGAAATTGAAGCCAAAAATTATAGTCAAGAGGCACTAGACAAATACATTGCGGGAATGACAGAGATGATTATCAAACACGATATGCTAGGATTAGGTTATTCCCCTAAGGATAGTTCAGAAGACGATGAAGAACAGACGCAAGAAGATACTTTAGATCAAAAGGAACAGAAGCGAAGAAAATATCTGGCTAATATTGCCAAAGCCAAGACATTAACAACTTTATTGCTACTCGATTTAGACGAACAAACACAAAAGCGAAATATTGTGTTAGATTTCTTAAGGGCAGAGAAATTATGTTGCAATTTACCCTTACCCCCCGTAAGATTTACAAGCTTTGATTTACGAGAATCTAATCCAAGTAATTTTAGATTCAATGCCATCAGTTTGGTCAAAGATAGTTTCAGTTTCAATAATATTCTTCAACTTGAGGTTCAGGAAGCTCAAGTTGATGATGATCCTTTCTCAACGGCAGACAAACACTACTTTCCAGAAGAAAAACCAGAAGAAAAAATAAATCTTTTAGAAGGTAACAATGTAAGACTTGAAAATGCTAAATTAGAAAAATCTGATCTAAGTTATTTTAGATTAAATGACATCAATTTAATCAGAGCTAAGTTGAATAATGCTCAACTTGAGGGAGCTCAACTCCAAAGGGCTAAACTTAATGAAGCTATCCTAACGGGAGCAAATTTGAATGGAGCAAATTTGACGGAAGCTAAGCTCATAAAGGCTGATCTCTCCAATTCTGATTTGATAGGAGCTAATCTTACCAGAGCTGATTTACGACAAGCCATTCTGAAAAAAGCACACTTTTGTTCGTCAAATAAACAAATAAAAGCGGAGCTAACCGGAGCTAGTTTACAAGGTGCTAATTTACACGATGCAAACCTAAGCGGAGCTATTTTAAAAGATGCCAAACTAAACTCACCAAAATTATCACCAGAAGAAGAAAAAGAACTTCGAGATCAAGGAAAAAATGTTCCAGGGAAGACTGATCTAAGCAACGCAAATCTCCAAAATGCTGACCTTCGAGGCGCAAATTTAACCGAAGCTAACCTAAGAGAAGCTAACCTAAGAGGAGCTATACTTAAAGGCGCAAATTTAACCGAAGCTAACCTAAGAGGAGCTAAACTTCAAGGCGCAGATTTGAGGGAGGCTATACTTGAGAAAACCGATCTTAGTTACGCTAATCTAGAAAATGCTAAAGGCATCGAAAATGCTGACCTAGAAAACACAAAACTTTGCTTTACTACTGTGAAAAAGGATGACGTAAAATATGGAGATTGTTGGTCTAATATTTTTTGGTAATCTTTTTAGAAATTTAGCTTTGAAGACCTGGTGTTTGAGAAAAAAGCATCAGGTCTAAATTACTAAAATAACTCTGACAAACTTCTAAGCAGTTGAATTTTAATACTTTAGGCTTAGTTTAGGCATAAAAGTAAGAGTATTGGCTGGCACCATCATTTTGATTACCTTGTGATCCAGACTGCACTTGTTCTAGAGAACCAAGAATGTATACTTTTGGCTGATGGTAGGTAAGCTTCTTAATATTTTGAGTTTTTTTCTTTGACATAGTTAAAACTTCCTTGTAACAAAGGTATATTTTTTACTTATCTTCTCACATCTACTTTGTTAGATTCCTAAAAAGGTTTACCTACTTCTATTATTGCTTAAAAATCACCTAAAATCAAATAAATCAAGATGAATTTAGGAAACGCGGTATTAAGAATATCGTAAGACGGGAATGAAAGGTTGACAGTGCGCTGCATCATCAGTGACGATCGCCCCCTTGCATTCCACCCAAGCATGGACTTGAAAGGGATAGCGATCGATGCCAACAGTGAGCGTAGCAGGTAAACCATAAAATGCCCGCAACAAATGATAGCCGACTAATGCTCGTTCTTTGCACACCATTGGTAAAAAAAGCCTGCTAGCCGCCGCTTCTCGCACGATCTTATCCACTGTCTGGACAATTACTTCCTCCTTAGCTGTATCAGACACCTGAATATGGCGATGCCACTGCTGCCACAATGAGATAGTGCGACTCCATCCCAACAGACGAAAACTCAGCCAGCTTAGAGATAGCAGCAAATTGACAGTAAGAGGATTCGGATGAGATTGGGAGTTAAATAGCCTAAGGAAGAGATAAATAACTATTTTTAATGTCTTAAGACCGATTTTTCCCATCCAAGAGAAGAAGAGAGGAAGTGCGCGAGCGCGATTTTTTCCCTGCTTCACCACTAGCTTTTTTTGTCCTAAATTATCTAGGATAACCATCAAGTCAGAACGAACCTGAGCTTCAGTGGCATCGTAGTTTTGGACAATCTCGGCAACTGCTTCTTCCACTCCCTTTTCTAACACTAGAGATACCATCAAGGTAGCAATAGCATCCAGTCCGTAAAACTGTCCGCGACGGAAATCGAGCAATTGAGCCAGTCCATCCTGTAGGAACAGATATACATCCTGATTGAGGCGGTAAAGATTGCCGTTGTCGCCTGTTATGATTTTAGGAGTTGTTCTTGTCACTGTTTGTTTGCATTCTCCTGCGCGTCTCTGCGCGAGATTTCAGATCATTGCCATAAGTACCGAAGAGCGACTTTTAATGCAACCAATTTCTATCAGTCTTCTAGCAACCTTTCACCGTAGCCTGAAAATGGTGTTGCAAGCAGCACCAACGGAACTGCGTTACCTTATTATACTCACTCTAATTAGCGGTGCGGGACCTGCGGCTATTCTTTTTCTCAACAAACTAATTATTGATGAGGCAGCTCGCTTACTTAGTAGCGGTTTGCCCGCTAATCCTCTTCACTTACTCGTTCAGGAACCAACATTAGTTTGGGGAGTTGCTGGTGTAATTGTGCTCAATATCTTAACAGATTCCATGACCACAATTAGTAATTTTGTCTTTTCTTCCCTACGCGATCGCGTTCGCGGATTTGCCCAGGGAAAGTTACTCAGCAAAATTGCCAATTTTGAAGATATTGCTTTATTTGAAAATCCCGAATTATTAAACCTAGTTCAATTGACTGAAAAAGGGGTAAATCGCCTCCAAGAACTCTCCTTTATTATTGTTACTACTCTCCATGGCATTTTTATCTTTATTCCTGCTGTCTTACTCTCTTGGTCTATTGCTTGGTGGATACCATTTATTTTGTCCATCTGCGCTGCACCTTCAGTCTATGTAGAAATGAAATACCGCCAGCAAAGTTGGCAAGTGGAAAAAACTCAAGCCAGCTTGAATCGTCATCTTAATTTATATCAACGATTATTAATAGGACCAGAATATGCTAAAGATTTGAGAATATTTCAAGTACAGAATTTACTTTTTAATCGCTGGCAAAATCTTTTCCATACAATCTTCCAATCCATGCGGAAATTGCGCTTAAAAGGCACAGTATTAGTATCTATTTGGTCAATTGTTAGCGGTTTGGGAGTTGCCTTGCCTTACATTTACGTTATTTTAGGTGTTTTACAAAAAACCTATACTATAGGGGACCTCGCCCTCTATGGTGGATTAATTTTACAAGTGCGCCGCAGTTTATTTCTGCTCATTAATAATGGCTCCAATTTTTATGAGGTTCTTTTAGGAATTCGCCCTATTTTCCAGGTATTAGCTCTCCAACCAGATTTAACCAATAAGCAAGTTAAATCTTCGCTCAACAACAATAATTTGGGTGTCAAAATGCAGGATGTCTCTTTCTCTTATCCTGGCAGCGATCGCCAGATTTTAGCTAACATTAACCTGACTATTAATCCCAATGAAATGGTGGCTATCGTAGGTGAAAATGGAGCAGGTAAGAGTACCCTAGCCAAACTACTCTGCCGCCTTTACGATCCTGAGGCAGGAAAAATTCTCTGGCAAGGGGAAGATTTGCGCAATATAGACATCAAACTACTCCGGTCAAAAATTGCCGTTTTTTCGCAAGATTTTGCTCACTTTCCTCTGACAGTGAGGGATAATGTTGGTTTTGGCGATCTAGAACTATTGAATGATAATACTGCTATTAAAACAGCCTTAGCTGCTGTGGGGATGGATAAAAAAATTGAAGATTTTTCTGATGGTTTAGATACTCCTTTAGGCAGGGAATTAGAAGGTGGTATGGAGTTGTCAGCAGGGCAGTGGCAAAGAATTGCGATCGCCCGCACTTTAATGCGATTATCTCAGGCAGAATTATTGATTTTTGATGAGGCAACTTCCTTAATTGACGCCAAAACTGAAGGTCAAATTTACCAAATGTTGCGCAGAATAGCTGCTAATAAAATGTCAGTTATTATCAGCCATAGATTGTCCTTAACTAAACTCGCAGATCGAATTGTGGTTTTGGAAAACGGCAGAATTATTGAAAATGGAACTCATGCAGAGTTGATGGCACTTCAGGGACAATATTGTCTTATGTTCACTCGTCAAGCCAGCAGCTATTAAGACTAATAAATTAGGTTTTATTATATCTAAAATTTTCTAATTCTTCCTTTAACATATTCTGGTAAATTTTTGGAAGATATTGACTCATAGAATTATCTTCAATTCCATAACCTAAACTTGTCCAAGTTGGCGAAAGTAATCTCAATACTTTTTCTATTTCACCTTGTTGTAATAGTGCCCTTATATCCACACCCCAAGCTTGAGAATCGCTCAACCAATGATAAACAACTGCATCTTGATATTCAGGTTCAAAACTATATTGTAGCCACCATAAAACACCTACAGGTTCAGGATGATATTGAGATGATTTTTCATACCAAGTAGTATTTAAAAATTGATATCTTCCGGCTGCTGTACTACATTTTCCTCGATTGGGACCACGAACTATGGTTACACATAAATTAGGATGATTACTTAGATCTTTGACGTATTTACCACCGTAAATGACATGATAAGGATGAAAAAAATTAGCTTCACTAGCACTAATAGTACGCATTAAAGCGCGAATATAAGGATCTCCTCCTTCCATTACCAACGGGGGTGTCCCATAAATACTAGGCAATACTTGTTTCCTGATTTTTTTGACATTGGTTAAGTTTAAATTAGAGAAAAACAAGATTAAAGCAGAACTCACTATTAAAATAATCCAACCTTTAAGTGAGTTAATTAAGTTAGAATAGCTATGTTTTTGCCCCTTAGACATTGGCAAATAAGTCATTCCAGTCTTTTTTTTCTGCATCTGGTTTAGTAATTATTTCAAGAATTTTATGATGTGTTTGAGGATAAAAAAGAGCTTCAACACAAACCTGTGCTACTTTCAAGCGAGGAATATTACCCTCAAACAAAGTATCAGCCCCTGAAATAACTATTGGATCAGGTTGATCGTCATTTCTTAGTCCTCCCGGTCTAACAATAGTATAGTTTAAGCCGCTGGAGGAGAGGTAATTTTCCGCCTGTTTTTTCCAAAAAAGCACTAACCCAAATAAATTCAAAGGATGAAAAAAGCGAGATACACATAAAGAACTAACTAAGACAAAATGTGCTATTTTCTTTTCTTTAGCCACATTCACCAAATTTTTGGTACCTTCATAGTCAACTCGATAAAAAGCAGTTACATCTAAGCTAGGAGTTGCACCTGTAGCACATAGTAAAACTGTACTATCACCCATGGCATCTCTCAAACTCTCCGGTTGCAACACATCGCCAACTATCAGCTCCGCTTGAGGAGGCAGTATTGCTTGACCTTTTTCCAAATTTCGCACCAAAGCCCGAACTTCAATTTCCCGCTTAACTAGTTCTTCGACAATTCTTCTGCCCGTTTCTCCAGTAGCGCCTGCTACAAATGCTTTCATCATAAAAGTGTAAATTGAACTCAACTATGAATAATATTAGAATAATTGTGGGTATAAATAATAATAAGAGCAATTATGGATAGTCTATGTCAATGTCAGATCAAATTGTGTTTCCAGACCAACCAAAAGTCACCTCTGTGGTAGATTTTACTCCAGAAGAGTTGGAATTAGTAGATCGAGAGCCAGTTCCTTTTCAAACTCACTTTCAAGGGACTATGGAAATGTACAGTAACCTAGAGACGGTCGCAGAATATCTCGATCGCCATGAAGGTTGGTTTGTGCGGTGTGCTTCACCGATGAAAGCCGAATCTTTTGGGAAAGATGGCTACACTCTCACTATTGGAAATTATGGGGCTTTTGGCTATCAGGTAGAACCTAAAATGAGTGTTATTCTAGAACCTCCCCAAGATAATTCTTATCTGATGTATTCTGTACCTAATCCTGAGGTCAATCATTTAGGGTACGAAGTTAACTATCACGCTAAGATGAACCTGGAACAAATTAGTAGCTCTGAAGCTGCGCCAGGGCTAAATAAGGTCTTTAAAAAAGAGGGGATTACTGAGATTCCCTCCCTCATAACTAGGGTTAATTGGAAACTAGATCTACGAGTCAAAGTAAGGTTTCCTAATTTTATCTTGCGACTACCCATGTCTCTAATCGCAAAGACAGGCGATCGCCTTTTAGCTCAAATTGTACGTCAAGTTTCTCATCGTTTGAACTTTAAGGTACAAAAAGACTTTCATACTCGTTTAAATTTGCCTATTCCTCCTAAAAGCGCCCGCATTTGCCAAAATCTAGTCCCTGGTTGTGAAGAATAAGGTTAAGAGTTAAGAAGTTCTTCGCCAACGTTTTAGCCAACTTAAACTGATAAAATAAATGACAATACTAGCAATTAAACCAATAACAAAACAGCCATAAAACAAAGTAATTGTTACTTCAAGTCCTTCATTGCTCAAACTCTGCCAAGAATCCCAATTAAACTCTAGGGTTTCTTGGTGGTAAGAGTCTATGTCTATGTGTAAATTTAATAATAATCTGCCTACTTGAAAATTAAACAAAAAAATGGGCACATAAGTGAATGGGTTACTAATCCAGGTAGCTGCCATAGCTGCAAATTTATTGCCCCGGAAGAGAGTGGCTAATAAGACAGCTATAATCATTTGCAAACCGAATAAAGGAAAAAAGCCAGCAAAAGTCCCGAAGGCTAGCCCTCTAGCGATAGACCGAGGATGGCCCCGTAAACGTAACAAACGTATTTTATAGTAATGTAGAAACCTTTGCCACTGTTTTTTATACTTCATACGAATGGCCGCCGGATAGTAATATTTGTTGTCAATTAATGTCGAATGAGGCAATAGTTTTTTAGGTGAAGACATAACAATAAAGTTCTAGGATCCATAGTACAATGGTTTAACAGGACTTGAGCTAAATCTTAACCTTCCATTGCTTCCACAGACTTAGGTACGGCAGCAGTTAAAACTTCATTTCCCTCAGCAGTAACTAAAAGGTCATCTTCAATCCGAACTCCTATGCCTCGCCATTTTTCAGGTATTTCTGGTTGTCCTTCCACTGGTTTAATCTGGGGGGAGATGTAAATTCCTGGTTCAACAGTTAAAATATTTCCTGGTTGTAAGGTTTGCCAATGCTCCTCTCCACACTTATACAAACCTGCATCGTGAACATCTAAACCCAGCCAATGTCCAGTACGGTGCATGTAAAAAGGTTTATACTTCTTCTCTTTAATAATTTCTTCTGTATCTCCTACCAACAAACCCAATTCTTTTAAACCTTCTACCAATACGCTGACAGCTTTGTCATGAAACTCGTTGTAACCTTTACCGGGTTTAACTTCTTCGATCGCTTTGGTTTGTGCTTCTAAAACTAATTCATAAATGGTTTTTTGCTCGTAGGTAAACTTACCACTGAGAGGAAAAGTACGAGTAATATCTCCGTTGTAGTAACCATAACAACAGCCAGCATCAATCAACAACAGATCCTCTGGCTGCATTTGGCGATTATTGGCAATGTAGTGCAAAATACAGGCATTAGACCCAGAAGCTACAATCGAGGGGTAAGCAACACCAGTTCCTCCTAATAAACGGAAGGTGTGCTCAATTTCTGCTTGTACTTCGTATTCGTAGCGCCCGGGTTGAGCAAATTCTCTGGCACGGTTGTGTGCTTTGGCAGAAATTTCCGTAGCGATGCGAACCATTTCTATCTCTGCCGGACTTTTAATTAACCGTTGCGGATGTAGTACAAAATTACTATCTTCCAAGGCTATTGGTCCTGTACCCCGTTTAGGATAGGTGGCAATTAATTTTTGCCAGTGAGCGATCACAGTTTCGTTGAAATATTGATCTCTGCCGAGGTGATAGTAGATGCGATCGCTTTCTTTTAAATATTGGGGTAGTTTTTCATCTAATTCGTTGATAGGATAAACAACATCAGCCCCAAACATATCTTTAGCAGCCTCTACGCCGACGAGATAACCAGTCCAGGTTTCTTTTTCTGCATCTTTTGGTTGCACAAACAAAATAAAATTATGTTCGGGGTGATGAGGTGCTAATACCGCTACCGCTTCTGGTTCATTAAACCCAGTAAGATAGTAAAAATCGCTATCTTGACGAAAAACATATTCAACGTCGTTGTGCATTACAGCGGTAGGCGCACTGCGAAAAATAGCCGTACCGTTGCCAATTTTAGCCATTAATTGTTCTCGACGTTGACGATATTCTGTTTGTGTAATGGTCATATGTATCAGTTGTCAGTTATCAGTTTCTAGTAGTTGATGGTTAATTGAGAATTTAATTTAAAACATCCTCTTCATTACGTGGTAATTTTTCAATCATTAATGACATATTTTCTCTCAAGTTTTCATAAACTCTTCTTTCATCAGAAGTTAAATCAGAAATATTTAAATAATCATCGATTACCTGAAAGCATTTTTCTAAGGCGGTTATATTTCCAGCATTAGGATCTTGACTCAGTAAAATATATCTTGTCTTAGGATCCCCTACTTTAAACCTAATAAAGTAATAACGACATCTTCTGACTGTAGTAGCTAATTTTAATTTTTCTGACTCTGCTGATTCTGCTTGAATGGCTTGAGGTGAAATAACTAATAGCAACATAATCAGAGAAATTATGTTGCTAACAAGAAAAGTATTACTCCTTTTTTTTTCATGCAGTTTCATTTTCTACTTTCTGATAAATTTTTAAACTTTTTAAACTTTTTTTTATTGTTATATTTTGAGCATTTCTAATATTTATAAGGCTAAAGCTTTTATATATTATATCTCATCTTACAACCTATTCTGCTAATTTTTTTCAGGCAAACATATCACAAAATATATAATTAATTTGGTTCAAGTACTTGATGTTCCCAGCAGAGCATACCTCAATAGTTGTCGCCACAGGGGAGCCAGTGTAGCTTTGACAATAATATCAGCAACCACAAAACCAATACCCATCCAGAGGTACAGCCTCGGAAAAGCACGGTAGGGACTGGGCTTCCACCTACGCTCAAGTAAATTCAGACCCACAGTGGCTAGGGCTACTCCGGTGAGGATAAAACCAATAACCCGTAATATTGACCAAGGCGGCCATCCTACCACTAAAGCCAGCCAGGGATGGACGCTAGCACTCACTAGTCGGGCAACGTAATAGTTCATGTAATTGAGCATCCAAGTACCAAAAATGAGGGCTGTGCTGCTGAGAGTGATCGCAGAAAGCAGGCAGAAAATGAGATAGTTGCGCAGGTGAATGGGGAGAAAGAGTCGGAGGGAGCCTTCTGCGCCTTCTCCCGTTTGAATCCAGTGGAACATTTCCTGGGCTCCTGCCGAGCCAGTTAAAATTACTTCCGTTGCTCTTTCAGGAAAGCAAGCTGTTGCTATCCCCACTGCCAAGCTTTGAAAGATGGCCCAGAGCAACATGGAGATAGAAGCATTCGCGTACTGATAGCGAGAAACGTAATGCAGAAACCCAGGATAAGCCGCTGCTGCACCTAAAAAAGGCATCAACCAGGGTATGCCGATGAGAAAACTAGCAGTGGTGGAAAGAGCGGCTCCAACAGCCAATACAGGGAGGGAGTAGAGTAAGGATAATCTCACGTTAAAGGCAAATGTACTTGATAGCTGAATATAGTGTTTAGAGACGTTAAGGTAGTTGATGGGCGATCGCCTTCTCCTCTACTTCTCTACGCAATTTTACTCTTACCATACTAATATATAGTTAAGCCTTTGTAGAATATCATCAAAATGGCAAATCTTGTTCAGTTATGGTCAGAAGAGGGCATTCAGGTTCTCGAGTCTGGAAGTTGTGGGCAGGTGGAAGACTTAAGAGTCGATTACTACACCATTTCCGGAAAACAGTGTGTCAAAGCTTGGCAATTAGTGTTGAACAATACTGAGAGAACAGTTATTGTTATGCCAGAGAATTTTAACGAAGGAGCGGTTGTTAGTGAAGACAGAGAAGCGATTGAAAGCCAGCTAAAATCTTATTCCCATATAGATTTGGAAAAATGGCTCAGGAAGCAATGGGGAGATTATGACTTTGATAATGAAGAAGACGAATTAGCCGAGATGATGGCAGAGTTCGGCAAAGAGGTGAGCAAGCCCCAACCCAGCCATGAATTTACTTTGCCCTATGATGTCTTATCCCGTAAGCCACTGGAGAGAATGTGGCTGGTAGATTTTACTGGCATCAAGCGCCATGAGATTCCCATTTACTTGCAATATGGTGGTTGGAATGCCTGCCCCATACCAGAGATTCACGCAGCTTTATTGAAGCGCTGGAGTCAGAAGTATGGGGCTGAACTATTTGGTGTCAGTGGAGCTATTTTGGAGGCTTATGTGAAAAAACCACCTTCTGACTACGAAGCAGCCCATACTCTAGCTAAAGAGCAGATGGCCTATTGTGATGACATCGTTTTCCAAGGTACCATGACAGTTGAGCGCTTAGCACAAGGTTTGATTAACAGTTCATCTTGGTACTTTTGGTGGGATTGAATTTAGGTTCACCAAAGTACAACTTAGATTTAAACAAAATGATATAAGTTAAATATTAAAGTTGATGATGGTTACAATTCCTTTAAAACAAACAACATATCAATCAAGATTGGGAAGAGAAGTCCTTGAAGGTTGTGATTTACGTTATCTAGATAAATCCCAAAGACATCAATTAAAACAATCTTTATGGGAACATGGTGTCATAGTCGTGAAAAAGCAAAAACTTACTGCCTTTGAAATAGAAGAATTTGCTAAAAAGACATTTGGTCAAACCATGTTTGGAGCTTCATCTTTTAGTTTAAAACCTGATTTTCAAAGTCAATATATTGCTGTTCTAGGAAATCCGAAAGGTTTTGACCAAACACCTATTGAACAAGCTGGTAGTGCTACAAAATGGCATCAAGATAAAGACGCTATCTCCAGAAGAGAAGATTTAGATATGAATTGTCTTTATGTGGTTATGGTTTATAGTGTTAAAGTTCCAGAAGAGGGAGAAAGTGGACAACCTCATACTACTGAATATTTAGATTTAGTATCCGCTTATCAGAATCTTGATTCTAGTTATCAAAAGGAATTAGCACAACTATCCATGTATCAATTACCTTCAGGATTTGATGTGAAAAAGACTCCTTGGGAGGAGATTCCGAAAAAACTTTACAAGGTTGTTTCTACTCATAAAGTAACAGGGGAAAAAGGTTTATATTTAGGTTCATGGAATACTTCAATTCTTCAGGGAATGGAAAATCAACCAGAAGAAGCACAAAAATATTGGTTAGATTTATTGCAAAAAGTTTTAGACTCTACTCCTATATATGCTCATGTTTGGGAAGAGGGAGATATAATTTTTTGGGATAACTCTCAAGTAATGCACAGAGCGACTTTTTATGATGCAACTAAGTATCAACGTATTGCCTTACGTTTAGGAGTTGTTAGTGATAATTAATAATATAATAATGATGACAAAACCCCAAGTGATTGTTTTTGGCAGCCTCAATATGGACATGGTAGTTAATGTGGCAGATTTGCCTCGTCCAGGAGAAACTTTACTGGGTCATTCCTTTGCTACTACTTGTGGAGGCAAGGGTGCTAATCAAGCAGTGGCTCTAGCACGCCTAGGTATTGAAACGGCTTTGGTAGGAAGAGTGGGAGATGATAACTTTGGACAAATTTTACGACAGAGCCTGCAAAACCATGCTGTAGAGACTAAACATATTGAAGTTGATACTAGTACCTCTACCGGCATTGCTATGATTGCTGTAGACGGGGCAGGGGAAAATCAAATTATTGTCGTTCCCGGTGCCAATGGACAAGTGGGTAAACAAGATTTGCTCTGCCTCCAAGAAATTTTACCTGCTTGTTCTTATTTACTGCTGCAACTAGAAATCCCCCTAATAGCTGTCAGGAAAGCAGTAGAAATTGCCCAAAAGTTAAACATTCCCGTAATTTTAGATCCCGCTCCTGCTAGGGAACTCCCTCCTGATATTTACTTATGTATAAGTATCATTACTCCTAATGCTACCGAAGCTAGCCAACTAGTAGGATTTTCCGTGGAAACCTATGATGATGCTGCCCGGGCTGCTCTCAGTTTACAGCAAAAGGGAGTAGAAACAGTAATTATCACCCTAGGCGCTCAGGGAGTTTTCTGTGCTACTGCCCAAAAGACTTTCGTGGTATCTGCTCTTCCGGTTGAGGCTGTCGATACTGTAGCTGCAGGTGATGCTTTCAATGCTGGACTTACTGCGGCTTTAGTGGAAGGTAATTCTCTGGCTGATGCAGTTATCTGGGGTGCTGTGGCTGGTGCTCTATGTGTTACCCAAGCTGGAGCACAAACGTCTCTTCCAACTCGTACTGTCTTTGATGTTATGCTAAATCAGTTTAAGAAGAGGGAACTTTTGACTTACAAATCTTGATGTAGTGAGCAAGTTTTACAATGAGCAATACAATCTTGCTGCTGCTAAAAGTAGTTTAAATACTTTAGACACTACAGGAGAAGTTAGAGAGGTAGAAAAAGAGAAATTAGGGAAATCTCTCATAGTATTGATCTTTATCCTAAGAGCAGCTACCTCTCAATTACTCATGCAGTAAAGAATTTCATCTCGAAATCTTGAATTATTTATTAATAGATTTTTGATTATAAATTGATATGATTTCGTATTAGACATCTCCAATAATTATGCTGTAAGTCTTGACCTATCGTCTAAAAATAGTAGTTTCTGGAGATGTCTATTAGATTATCGCCAAATTTTCTTTGGTTAAATCAAACTTCAAACTGAAATTACACAACAGTTGTTTCTGATACACTGGTCTCGGATGTTGTGCACTCCAGAGAGAATGACTTTTCTAACCAGACGATTTCTTCTAAATTCTCCCAATCAGAAGCAAAAGGAGGAGAGGCTAAATTACAAGATTTCCATTCTGCTTTAACAGAAACTCCTAATTGTTTACACATTCCCCCTCTACGTCCTTGGGGTTGATAGAAACGGCAGTAGCGACAAGCAGAGGTCAAATCGTTGACTATCTTCATAATGTTTCTTTGTTAATTAGTGAGTAATGAGCTGAATAACGTATGCTCTGGATTATAAACTATCTGGGATCAAGGAATTATTACATCAACCGATGATTATATCGATGGTTTAATTAGCTTAGGGTTAAAGTTTTTTTTATCTTTTTTTAATTATTGCTTAACATTTTGAAACATTTAACTAGTTAAATTTGATTAAATGTATTTGAGGATACAATAGAGAGAAATGTAGCAAAAGATACAGTAGGAATCGATAAAAATTACCGAAAAACCATACTTAAGTGGTACTACTTAGATAAGTTCCTTGATGATTAGTTGGCAAATGGAAATATGCTCTTGCCGGATTTATCGGTTGTATAAAAGTTAACTATCTGAAGAGAATTTTTTGGCGGCACAACATGCACACATTTGCCAGCGTTTTAGCTCTCCTTCAGGAGTCGAACATTGACAAACTGGACAGGGGGGAAGATGTAGCGATCGCTTTCTAATCACCTCAGCCCAGAGCTGAAAAGCTTGTTGGGGAGTAGTGACTTTCTCAGAACTACTAGAGGATAATGATTTGAATTCCAAATTTAAAGCACTGGGATGTTGGGATAAAATAGATGTACGCTCGGAATCAGATAGATGTTTCTGATACCATCGAGCAGGAGAAAAGCGAATATCAATGATTGGTCGATCTAAAAGTTGATTAAGTTTTTTGAGTAATAGGTAACGTTGTAAAGCCAAATTTTGAGCCCAAACGGAACTAGAAGTAGCAACCCATAAAACTTGACGCTGAAGATAAAGAGGTCGGGTATGTTGTGCTACCTTATCATTAACGACCTTGTGCCAACATTGAACCAAGTGATGATACCGTCGCTGTTTTTCCCAGTTTGGTTGCTTGGCGATCGCCGTTAAAACATGATTAAGAGATTGAAAAGACATCGCAATTATGAATAATGCTCAACCACTACTCCATCCTACTCTAAAAACTACCTTAGTTAGTTTGGATTTAAAGCTAGAATCGGAATTAGCCAGATATAAACAGCAAAAAGAAGTCTACTCCGATCTTGGTATTAGTAATACTCCTAAAGATACCTCAGCTTTAAGCGTCACTGTAGCTGAATCCTCTTTTGTGCAGCAATCAGAACTAAATCAAACTACTGTTTCTCTACCAACCCAATTCGATAACTTAGAAGCAGGTAACCAGCAAGAAGAACCAATTCCCGTCACCGTCAGACTTGCATCAGAGAGAAAAACTTTTTTAGAAATATTTCTTACTCCTTGGGGAATATTTGCGCTAGTCTTATTCTTCTTAGGCAATGCCATTATCTTTGTCAATTGGCGAGTCGAACCTGAGCTTGCCACAACTAAAAATCCCGAGCCCACTACATCTACTGAAGAAGTTGCCGCTGAAAAAACAAGTGTTGATGAGCAAAAACTATCTCCTAATCAAGACAGACAAGAAAATAAGCAGAAATTTCAGATAGAAGTAGAAACATCATCCCTTCCTGTGCCCAGCGAATTACCAAACATACCTCATAATTCCCTGAACCAACTATCACTATCATCTCCCTTAATTACTCTAAATCCCAATCCCACAGCAGAAGTAATTGTCATACCCCAATCCAGTCAATACCCTAACTTAGTTGAGGCAATAGTCGCTAATATTTCCCAGCCAACTAAAAATACTGCCAAAACACGTGTCAATCCTATTGCTAAAGCTAGAGTCTCTCTACCTCCACCCCCTGCACCTAAACCTACTCCTATAAATCGGGCACCTCAAGCAAAAGTTGCTCTGCCTCCACCCCCTGCACCTAAACCTACTCCTATAAGTAAATCCACCCCTATAAATCCAGCTCCTCAAGCAAAAGTTTCTCCAACTCTATCCCCTGTAACTAAGACTAACCCGAGCCTTGATTCTAAACAATCTCAATCAAGTAATTCAAATTCACCTACCAATGATTTAGAATACTATGTTGTCTCAGATTACGCTGATTCAGAATCATTAATAAAAGTAAAAGAAATTGTCCCCCAGGCTTTAATCACTAATTTTGGGGAGGAAATCAAAATTCAGCTTGGTACTTTTAGTCATGAAAGTGAAGCAAATCAATTATTAAAAAAAGTTCAACAAAAAGGAATAAATGCCTATATTTATAAGCAGGTAGTAGATGAAAAGCAATAGCTATAAGGTGGATATTTATCAAAAATGAATGACAAATAACAATTAAAATCAACTATTAACAATTAACTATTATCTAACATGAAAATATTAAATCGTATTATTTTAACTGTTAAGGCAAATATCAATAGTTGGCTTGAAGAACAACAAGATCCTCAACAAATCATTGAAGATATGATGGAAGAAATGCAGCAACAACTAATTGCTGTCCGTCAAGCAGTAGCAGGAGCGATCGCCACCCAGAAACGTACTGAACGAGAAATTGCTAAATATCAAGCCATCGCTCAACAGTGGTATGAGCAAGCTCAATTAGCTATTAATCAAGGAGAGGAAACATTAGCCAGAGGAGCTTTACAACGTCGCCAAGAATATCAAAACCATCTCAAAATTCTCGAAACTCACAGACAACAACAGCAAAATATAGTTACCACCTTGAAACAACAATTGAGAGAATTAGAACAGAAAATTTCGGCAGCAAAACTCAAAAAAGATATGTATTTAGCTAGAGCAAGATCGGCGATCGCCGCTCAAAAAGTTCAAGAATTAACTGGCGATCTCACCGGAGTAAACAAGAGCAAAGTATTTGAAAAAATGGAAGCTAAAGTGCTGGAATTAGAAGCAGAAACTGAGTTAATCATCAAAGGTTCTCAAGATAACGTAGAAGATAAATTTGCCTCTTTAGAAGCTGCTCATGATATAGAGGTACAATTAGCACAACTGAAAGCCAACAAACAAAATTAAGTAACGATTTTCTGATGGAGTATGTAAAACTAGAAGTAGGCTAAATTAAGATACCGCCTTTAAAGTTTGGTACTAAAAGTGCCTATACTACCTAATCTAGTTTCCTCCTTATGCTAGTATGCTAGGAAGCTAGGGGGTTTGGGAGAAGTGGGAGAGGCACCGAGAAGCGGGATAAATCACCCCCGATTACCTCATCTCTCCACCTTATCAAGTTCCCTCAAAACTCCATCACCCTCTATCTCACTAGGGGATATTTGTGCTCACAGGAATTTTAGATGATTGAAGTAAAATCTGAATGATAAAGTTTAATGTATAAGATAAGGTAAACAGAATTATGGGAATATTTGATCGCATTAGCAGAGTTGTTCGGGCCAATGTTAACGACATGATCAGCAGCGCTGAAGATCCCGAAAAAGTCCTCGAACAAAGCATTGAAGATATGCAACAGGATCTCGTCAAAATGCGTCAAGCGGTAGCACAGGCCATCGCCTCGCAAAAACGGACCGAACAACAATATCAAAAAAATCACGGTGAAGCCAGCCGTTGGCAACAGAGGGCACAACTAGCACTTACTAAAGGAGAAGAAAGTTTAGCAAGAGAAGCACTGATGCGCAAAAAATCTTTTGCTGATACTGCATCAACCCTTAAAGTACAGCTAGATCAACAAACAACTCAAGTAGAAGCGCTCAGACGCAACCTCGTCGCTTTAGAAAGCAAAATTTCTGAGGCTAAAACCAAAAAAGATATGCTTAAAGCTCGCTTGAGTGCAGCTAAAGCCAATCAACAATTACAAAACACCATCGGTAACCTTGGTACTGGCTCTGCTATGGCGGCTTTCGATCGCATGGAAGATAAAGTTGTGCAAATGGAAGCAGTATCTCAATCTGCTGGCGAATTAGCAGGAATGGGAATTGAAGATGAATTTGCTAGATTAGAATCCGGTAGTGATGTGGATGATGAATTAGCTGCTATGAAAGCCCAAATTTCAGGCTCTTCCCCCTCTCAAGAAGCTTTACCACCCGTGGATAGCACCTCCGCCTCCCCCGTTGATGACGAGTTGGAGCAATTACGTCGTCAACTTAATCAAAGTTAACGACAGATAGGGTGGGTTATGGCCCACCTTAATCCCCCGGAGGGGGAAACTCAAAACTCAAAAGTCAAAAGTCAAAAGTCAAAAGTATTATAAATTATGGCTTTCGACTTCTTGTCAATTGCCGTGTTGTTTACGCTATCTACCACTAGATGATATAAACTTTTTCAGGAGTATAAATTAGAGTGAGCAAGGTTATCGAAATTAGTGATAGTCAATTTGAGACAGAAGTATTTAACTCAGAACTTCCCGTATTGGTCTATTTTTGGGCGCCTTGGTGTGGTCCTTGTCGCTTGGTATCTCCTTCTATTAACTCAGTAGCAGATACCTATGGCGATCGCCTTAAAGTAGTTAAACTAGAAATAGATTCTAGCCCCGATGCCGTCGCCCGCTGTCAAGTAGAAGGAGTTCCCGCCCTAAGACTATTTAAAGGAGAAGAAGTGATTACTAGTCATGAAGGAGCTATTGGTAAAGATAAAATCAAGTCGATTTTAGAGCAATATATCTAGGTGATGAGGTGAGTGATAAATAATAACGTAAGTTGCTAGTTACAAAAATTGAGGAAATGCTTGTGTTCATAACTAGCAACTTAGGTTAATCAATGATATACGATGTATGATATATGCAATTAGCACAAAGGATACAACTACTACAAACTAATGTTTTTGCTGATATGGATCGAGCAAAAGCAAAGGCGATCGCCTCTGGAAAAGATATTATTGACTTATCATTAGGCTCTTCAGATTTGTCTGCACCGGACCATGTAATTCAGACGATCGAAAAAGCTTTACACGATCCTACCACTCATGCTTATTTACTTCACGGTGGTACGCAAAAATTCAGACAGATAGTTGCTCAATGGTATCAGCAGAGATTCGGGATTTTTGTCGATCCAGAAACGGAGGTATTACCTTTAATTGGTTGTCAAGAGGGCACAGCTCATTTACCTCTAGCTATTCTTAACCCTGGTGATTTCGCTTTACTACTCGATCCTGGTTATCCTTCCCACGCCGGAGGTGTACATTTGGCAGGGGGACAAATTTTTCTGATGCCCTTATTAGCAGAAAATAATTTTTTGCCTGTATTTGAAGATATTCCAGCTCAAGTGTTAGCTCAGGCAAAAATGATGGTTTTAAGTTACCCTCATAATCCGACAACTGCAGTTGCTCCCCTGTCATTTTTTCAGAAAGCAGTAGCTTTTTGCCAAAAGTATAATTTGGTTTTAGTTCATGATTTTCCCTACATGGATATCTTTTTTACAAGTAAGGCCCCACTTTCTATTTTTCAAAATGACCCTGAGAAGACCGTTTCAATTGAGTTTTATACTTTTTCTAAATCTTATAATATGGGTGGTTTTAGAATCGGTTTTGCTATCGGTAATTCTAGGTTAATTAAAGCACTCAAACAAATTAAAGCAGTCATTGATTTTAACCAATATCGGGGAATTTTACAAGGGGCGATCGCTGCTCTAACGGGTTCACAAGAATGCGTACAAAAAACAGTAGCTATTTATCAACAAAGGAGAGATTTTTTAGTAGATGCTTTAGCTAAAATTGGTTGGCAAGTGCCTACTCCGCAAGCTACTCTCTATCTCTGGGCAAAATTACCACAACAATGGCAAAATAACTCTGTAGAATTTTGTACTCAATTAGTAGAAGAAACTGGTGTTGCCTTATCTCCAGGGGCAGGTTTCGGTAAATTAGGAGAAGGTTATGTGAGATTTGCCCTAGTCAGAGAACCAGAAATTTTCAGCCAAGCTGTAGCTAAAATTGCTACTTTGTTGTAACGTCGTTGTAACGTCTTGCTTCGCACTTACCTTAGACTTATTGGAATATAAAGTGTTTTAGTTCTAAGCGCGAGAGAAAAGTCACAGTGGTCACTCGTAACCGTTCATTCCCCCCCCCCTTTGTTGACCAATTCTGATGGAGAAATAAATTGAGATTTAGTTCTCTATTTAGGCAAGAGAACCAAGTCCCAATCATGAGGATTCTGACCTCAAAATAACCACGTTGATTTTTTGTTCTCTACTATTAATAGAGAACTTAGCTGATGAGCGTGGTCAACCAGTAGGAACTGGAGGAGGAGGAATCCCTTTTCTGCCTTTGGCAATTACCTCACAGTAACCGATCCTGTTGGCGAACTTAACAAAAGAGAGAAAAGGGGAAAGTGTTCGCGAGTTCATTTTGCGAATAAAGAGTTGATTTATTTATCCTCCTGTTCTCCATCAAACTCCACATCTAACCAACTATCTTGCTGTACACCAATAGTAGGTTGAAGCTTATAATATTAATAGAGAGAGTCTTTTAAGTCGCCAAAGTGACTATTGCCCGCCCTCACCAGAATCTTTCGGCTAGTTCAATTCAGCGGTTTCGGGACGTTATTGAAGGAATTGATTTTGGTTTAATGTTTAACATTGAGTCCCTTCAGGCCGAGGTCGGGTAAGGCAGGGACATTTCTGCCCCCTTCTCCCCTAAGAACTGTACGTACAACTTTCAAAGTATACAGCTCAAGCAATGTTACTCGTGC
>JAAUYA010242825.1_pt1 | contig 24475 bp, 20 predicted proteins | sample 7278161 | NCBI WGS metagenome assembly JAAUYA01 (sample SAMN14350120, study PRJNA611818) | marine sediment metagenome | isolation source: surface marine sediment (3m) | place: French Polynesia: Moorea | collected 2018-08
AAGGTTAGTTTATGGTCCCGATCAAGTAGAAGCTTTGATTAATCAAGATCCAGTAATTTCTGGACAAATCTCTCTCTGGAATCGTCAAGGCTCAAGAGCAATCCAAGGTAATTTATTAGTCATACCCATTGAACAATCTCTCCTCTACGTTGAACCTCTATATTTAGAAGCAGAAAAAAATGGTCTTCCTACTTTAGCCAGAGTAATCGTAGTCTATGAAAATAATATTGTTATGGCCAATAGTCTTCAAGACGCTCTTGAGGCCATTTTTGAACCAAAAGACAGCAATGCAGAGACGATTATCCGCCCTCTGCAAGAGATACCATTACCGCTTTTAGAATAGTGTCTGATACAATGGTTAGATTAAAAAAAGTTCTTTATTCCTGTTCCTAGTTACCTTGCGAGTAAGATTATTATTCATAAACAAATTGGAACCGTTATAATTTACTTTAACGTGGCTAAGATATCAAAAAATTAAGCTCCGATCACACAGAATAATTTTTAAGAGCAAGATAGACGATGATCTCTAAACAATTTAATCTCTTTTGTCGTTTAGATAAAATTACTCCAGAAATGCGGGAAGCTAAAAGATTAGCTGCTATCAAAAAATTAGGGTTAGTAAAAGAAAAAGTTATTCCCGTATTTGACGAAGCGACTCAAACAGCAGCTCATTTTTTGGAAACTCCTATCTGCATTTTAGGGGTAATGATAGGAGAAGAGTTTTGTCTTAAATCAGCAATCGGTTTATCAACACTAGGCTTGATGAATGAGATAGCCACTCTCAGAAAAATACCTCGTCATGAAGCTTTAAGCACTTATGTAATTGATAGTCAACATAATTTCCTGATCGAAGATGCTCTGAGGGATTCATTTTTTTCTCGTACCAATTTAGTACAACATTACGGTATTCGTGCTTATTTAGGAATACCTCTAATCACAGCCTCTGGAGACTGTATTGGTACTCTAGAGGTGATGGAACTTTCGCCACGTCAATTTTCTGAGAAAGACATTGAATTTTTAGCTATTACTGCTCGTTGGTGTCTATCAGAGTATGAACGATATCAATTAGGGCATCAAACATTAATACAAGATAATCAAAGTACACCAAATAACAACTTATCTAGCAATCAAAACAATTTCAGTATTTCTCCAGACAAAAATATTTCTAATTATAGCCGTGAATTAAAAGTTAAATTACTCAATAAATTAACTCAACAACTACGCACTCCCTTAACCTCTGTAATTGGCATGGCAAGTGTTTTAAAAGGAGAAGTTTATGGTGATTTAAGCAGTAAACAAAAGGAATATTTAGAAATCATCTATAACAGTGGTCAAGATATGACTTCTTTAGTAGAAGAAATTATTACTCTAGGAGATTTTGAAGAAAAAAATACTCTAAAATTGGGTTCTGTTGATTTAGAAATGCTTGGTCAACAGGTAGTTAGAAGTTTAGAATTTCTAGCTAAAAAACAAGAACACTCTCTACTTTTATCAGTAGAGCCGGGAAATAGAATCTGGCAACTAGATAAACAAAAAGTTAAGCAAACTATTTACTATCTCTTAATTACGATAATCGAAAGTTCTCGAACTGGTGGAGAAATTTCAATTCATATTTCCCGCCGTAGTAATAAGATTAATATTAGCATTTGGGTAAGACATCCTTGGTTAGGAGAAGGTATTCCTTTTGAAAAAGTGGATCTTTACTCTCAAATTGTGGCTCAGTTTCATCAAGGTGGCTCAGAAATTTCTAGTGATTTTATCACACAAACTTCGTCAATTCAAAACCAAGATAGTTTTAATGTTCATGAAAATCTAGGTTTATTATTTAGTTGTTACTTAGCATATTTACAAGGAGGCGAAATCAGTTTTCGGGGTTCTCCTGATGCTGGCTATCGTTTTGTTTTCAGTTTACCTATCATCGAATATTAATCACGATTACTTGAAGCTAAAAAAAATTATCATATTATATGAATGAACCTTGGAATCAACTAACAATCTCTAATTTTGCTTTAAACCAATGGCTTCGTAGCAGTATTTTAGGAAAATGGGTGGGTTTATTAGATACTTGGCATGAAGGCAGTTGGTTACTACAATGGTCAGAGGCGATCGCCGCTTCCTTAATCAGTCTAGTAATTATCTTGGCACCTTTTTTTTCCAATAGTTTAATCGGGGTTTTATTATTAGCCAGTGCAGGATTTTGGTTAATTTTAACAGTTTCTGACCCTAACAGAGAAGGAATAACATCTATCCATCTTTTAGTATTACTATACTGGGCAATATCATCAGTTTCGGTAGCATTTTCGCCCCTTAAATTAAGTGCTTTTTCCGGTTGGGTAAAATTAACTCTATATCTGGTTATGTTTGCTCTGGCGTCAAGAGTTTTTCGTTATCCCAAAATTATGTCTTGGATAATTACTATTTTTCTGCTAACTTCTCTAGTAGTTAGTGCTTATGGCGTGAGACAAGAATTTATCGGTGTTGAACCTCTAGCGACTTGGAATGACCCTAATTCTCCTTTAGCAGATGATACCAGAGTTTATAGTTATTTGGGCAATCCTAATCTGTTAGCAGGTTATTTAATACCAGCAGTAGCTTTTAGTTTGGGGGCTTTATTGGTATGGCCGACTCTTCCTCAAAAGGCTCTGGCTTTATGTATGGTATTCACCAATAGTGCCTGTTTGTACTTTACTGATAGTCGTGGTGGTTGGATTGGTTTGGTAGTTTTAATTGCTACTTTTTCCCTCGGATTGCGTTACTGGTGGCAAGATTATCTTCCTCCTTTTTGGCGTAGGTGGTTATTACCAATCATTTTTGGTGGTTTTGGCCTCTTAATTTTTATGGCTACTCTAACGGTAGAACCATTAAGATTGCGGATCTTATCTCTTTTTTCCTGGCGGGGAGATAGTAGTAATAATTTTCGCATCAATGTCTGGTATGCAGTATTAGACATGATCCGCGATCGCCCATTGATCGGGATCGGACCGGGTAATGAAGTTTTTAATCAAATTTATCCCAATTATATGCGAGTCAATTATACTGCTCTAAGTGCCTATTCAATTTTTTTGGAAATAGCCGTAGAAACAGGTTTTATTGGTTTAATTTGTTTTTTGTGGTTAGTTATAACCACTGTTGTTCAAGGAATAGGGCGCTTAATTACTTATCGAGGACAAAATAATCGGCAAGGGATTTGGATAATTGCCTCAATAGCAGCTTTAACGGGTATGCTAACTCATGGTTTGGTAGATACAGTTTGGTATCGTCCGCAAATTCATATAATTTGGTGGCTGAGTCTAGCTATCATCGCAGCGATGCAAATACCGAGCGTTCTTAAGCATGAAACAGCCCGATAACGGGAGATGATATCAAATCCGGTTGAATAACCACACTTTTGGGTGAGGCAATGCAGAATGCAGAATGCAGAATTCAGAATTCAGAAAGTTTGCCAAGAATGTTGCCATGAAAAATTGAGTGTGTGCAATTATCTGGATTTGATATGATACGACTTGCCAACAATATACCGCTAACCTACTAAGTCGGAAGATAAAGCCTTTGAGCTTACAGCAGACGATGTTCATCAATGAGTTCAATTTCGTTAATCTTCCAGACAGAGTCGCTGAAACTCATGGTCACCAGCGCCACGTATTGATTATGGCGGAAATGAGTATGACCGAAGTGACTGACAGAGCCTCCCACGCGCCATTCAGCCTGAACTATGATTTTTCCTCCTGGAGCTGAGCTTACCGAGGTAACTTCGGTAACATCCACCTCCTCAACCTGAGCCCGAGCTCCGCCTCGATTTTCTACTTCTAGCGAGCGACGACTCTCAAGATAGATCTCGGTTAACTGTTCCCCTGTGACGCTGATGGCTAGTTTATCATAAATATCTTCTTCATTACGAAATTCAAAGGCACGATAAACGTTGGTTAGCAAGCTATCCAAAATGAAGGCTGCCTGAGTAGGAGAGGGCTTAGATTGAAAAGGAAGCCGCAGGGGAATCGACCACACCACAAGGGGGTAGGCGAAGATGGCTACGGGGAGAATAATTCTAGTTACTCTCAACAGAGAGCGTTTTGGTTGGCTACCAGTTCTCAATCCTACCGTATCCAAGAGTAGAGCACTCACAATTAGCAAGACGGAAACAACCGGGAAGGGTAACTGAGGAGCTTGTACTGCGATCGCCTCAATAGAAGGCAGGGCAAAATTGGGTAACTCATTTTGCCAGAGCGCCAGGGGTTGCTCTGGTCTCAGCCACTGAGTTTTGGAAGTTTCGGGGTCAGTAATCGTGGTGGCGATCGCCTTCACCTGAGGTGAAAATAAATCCCATTGGAGCACAACCTCCTCCGGCACTGTCGGTGTTAAATAAGCTAAAACAACTCCCACGATCGCTTGATCTAGTTTTTCCCGGATCGGCATTTCACGAGCCAGAGTACCTTTGGCACCAACGGTCACAAAATTGATGCGATCCACAATCGGCTCAACTGTCACGCCATCGATTTTGATGGGGTTAGCCTTGCTTAAAAGCTCACTGAGGCGTTGTTTCAATGCTTCTTGCTCTTCAATTTCTAGAAATTGTTTGTTCTGCCCCTCAAGCTCTAACCAGCTTGCTAGACTGCTAACGCTCACGAGTATTTCATGGCGAACTTCTAAAGGCTCGATGGTGACAAAGCTCATTAATGGTGACTTTAGACCGATGTTTTCCTGCTTGGTGGTTTCTGGAGAGGTATTTTCTTGAACGTTCTCGGGTTGAGGCGGTTGCCCAGTGCGGGGCGGAATTTCAGAAGCATTTAACAAAGGCTTTTGCTGCTCGGGGATGGTTTCTGAATTGGTAATGAAATTCCCTCCCTCAGTTCGTGGTAGGAACAAAGTAGCGATCGCCAAGATTCCCAAGCTGTAGCCAGCCAACCTCCGCCGTTGCTTTTGGGGGGGCAAAGTGCGTCCCCAGGCGATCGCCCCTGCCAAGGCTGCCGCCAACAATAGCTGAGCTGCATCAACACCTATATTAAAAGCTAGTAAGCTCAGTACCAAACTAGAACCAGCAATTCCCTCTCCCGCTAGGATACCAGCCCAGCCCAACCCATGGAGCAATCCGAGAATTAAGACCAGAATCATCGTCCAATTTGAGCCCTTGGCTTGCTTTTTCAACAAGAATATAGAGGCAATAGCGATCGCGGCGAGCACTAAGGATAGTTCTGCTGGAATCAAGGGCAGATTAACAATTCCCACCGCAGCCAGAGCTACAGAGAGTAAATGCCCGATGCTGAAAGCAGTCACTAAACGAATTAACCCCCATGAGGGGGCAATCAGCGCCAGCCCCACCAGCAACAACCAATGATTCGGACTGACTAGAATATGCTTTAATCCCAATAAAGTGTAACGCTGTAGAGTAGCTATCTGGAAGCGACTCTCTTGTCGAAGTTGCGCCAACACCACGGTAACCCCGTTATTTCCTGGAGCGAAAAACTTACTGTTTGAGGAGCCATCTTCCCAGTAAACGACGACTAGTCCTCCAGCAGTCTTCCATGGTAGTATCAGGGTATCAGCATCGCTCAAAGCTACTCCACCACAATTGAACTCAAACTTCATCACCGAAGTATTTTGCTCTCCAAAGCCTTCAGGATTGGGATTCAAGCTGCAGTGGGAAGGCAGCTCAGGTTGCTGAGAGTTACCCGCAAGGGCATCCGGTAAATCTACCTCTAGTTGATAGAGTCCATCAGGCTTCTCTCGCAACTCCGCACGAGTTATGTCTCCACCATGAGCAGTAGCAGGACACCCTATCATCACACAAAATAATGTCAACATCATCATCTTTGCTGTCGAGCTTCGCCACTGCATCATTTTTTCCTTCCCTAAATATCAATACTTGCTTGGATAAAAAGTTTAAGTCTTTTTATCCAATAATCATGGACCAGGTTAATTAATAAATCATGTTAACTTATTTATGCTTAGTTTTTTGATGTACGACTAACTTAATACCATTTTTCAAAAAGATTGAGAGACTTCTCGATGACAGGGAATAGGCGATCGCCGAGAGGTAGTATGTTGAGCGTTAAAGGTTATAAGTTCATACTTATTCATTTTTATAATTCAAAGGAGAATTATGAATTATATCTGTTTGTTTTCGGTGCCAATTAATATCATTCCACATCCCTCTAAATTGAGGGCCACAAAAATTTGATGTACACAGAGATGCCCATCTACCAGTCTTGGATGCCTCTTGTACTCCTAATGCACAAACCTCTTTTATCCATTGCCAGTTTAGCATTGGCCAATCTTTATACGTAATCGGACCCCAACTTTCTGTGGTTATAAGGGGTAAATCCATATTCTTAGAAACTCTTACACAAAAATCGATCCCAGCTTTCAGCCTACTTTTCCAATAATCCTCTTTCTCATAATAGAGGGATTCAGCCTTTTGCATCAGGTTGTATTCTAGATTATGATGCGGTTCCCATCTATAACCTAACTCTTGTTCAAAGTTACTAAAGTTAGCTAACCAAACATGAATTTCCAGAAAATCAAGGTAAGGTAATGAATCGTTATCTTGAAGCCATTCATCACCAAAGAATGAAAAGGTGAATGGTAAGGAAGGATATTCAGTTTTTAATCTATCTATCGATCTATTCATCCAGGGTTTATAATCATCGTGAGCAAAAGTTGATTGATAATTTTGAGGCAAAAACTTCGGCCAATCAGGATGAGGATATTCATTACATAAATCAACGTAAAATATGTTTTCCAACAAACCAGCTTCCTTGATGGTGTCCAGAGTATGTTTCCAAACCAAAGCCAGTTTTTCCGGTGTATTAACTTGAGTAATGCTATCATCTTCATCCTTTCGCCACCATGTCGATAGCATTACTTTGATGTTACGTTCAGCACATTTTTCCATAAAAATATTCAGATTAGGTTGTATTTGTACCTTTACATTACCTGGACTTCCCCAATCATGTACGCTCCACTCTGGGATTAACATCCATTCCCTTTCAGCATCAATGGATACTAGATGCGGAAATGGATCTATACGCACGGCATCATAACCCCTTTCTTTTAACTCGTTCAGCGCCCGATCCCAGTCTTCATAACCTGCTCCCAAGTAACGACGTTCTATCCATGAAAAATCCCACATCGCATTAGCCAAGGGATATTCAAGGTTTGCCAAAAAGGGATGAATTGTAGTTTTCTTGCTATTGATAGCATTCATATCTTTCTCTTTTAGAAGTACACAAACAACTATCCTATAGAAATGGGTTAAAGGTGCGAGCGGCGATCGCTTAGAGTACTTTGTAGTGCATTGGTTTGACTTTAAGTTGATCTCAATGCACTGCTCTAAGCTCTGTCAAGGTTTTGTTAAGCTAATTGGGCTTTGTACCCTACAATACTATAGTAATTACCAAAAAACCAAAAACAAATAGTTTACTAAGTCTACAAGTCTATATATGATTACAGCAATTAAGCAATGGATTAAAACAAAATTAAGAAAAGCAGTATTAATACCTGAACCGGAAGAAATTAAAAAATTAAACCTAGAAATTAAAAAATTAAACCTAGAAATTGAAAAATTAAAACTTTTTAACATCGCTCCTTGGTATCAAGAAAATTTCTGGGAACCACCGGTACAAATTGCACTTCGAGATCTTTGTCAGCCGGGAAATATAGTTTTTGATGTAGGAGCAAATTTTGGTGGTTTAACCACAGTTATGTCTCGTATGGTAGGTCCAAAAGGAATTGTTTGTGCTTTTGAAGCTAGTCCTAGAATTATTGATAAATGCCAACATAATTTGGTTCTCAGTGGGTGTCATAATGTTCAAGTTTATCATGGGGCAATTTATTCTCAATCTTACCAAGAAATACCTATTTATTTAGGAAGTCATCTTAATGATAGTATTTATACTTTTAAGCCTAATGAAGTACCTGCATATAAAGTTCCTACTATCGCTTTAGATGATTTCGTCAGCCAAACAGGCTTGGTTCCTAGTTTAGTAAAAATGGATATCGAAGGAGCAGAATTTGATGCTGTTAAGGGAATGTTAAATACTATTGCTCAAGCTAAACCACATTTAATTTTAGAAACTCAACCTCATGATACTCGCTGTTTAGATTTACTCCAAGAGCAAGGCTATATTGCTATTGATCTTAATAGTTATCGTCAAATTAAAAATCCTCAAGATTATCCCGTAGGAGTAGGGTTGCGTAATAATCTTTATATCCATCAGGAAAAACTTTCACAAACTCCTTACCAACCTCCGTTTCATTTAGTTGAATCTCTCACCTTAAATTCAGAAGATTTTTATCAAAAAAGTCACAATTTAATTGAGCTGCAAAAACCTATTAATCTTGAAAAAGGTAGATATTTAGTAGATGTAGATTTTGTAGCAGAAGGAAGAGATAATGAAATGATGTGCGGCGTAAAATTAAAAGAAAAAGTGATTTTTAGATATCATGCTTATAGCAATCTCCTCGCTTCTAGTTATCGCGATTGGGTGATTCATATTGTTAAAACTTCAGAAGTTAACTTATACTTTGAGTTTCTTGGTGATACTTTCGATCCAACTTTTTCTGTTAAAGGCGTCAAATTATATCGAGTCAAAGAGTTTGACGATTTACCTCCTTATCTATTTATTTAGTGTAAAACTTTCCCCTGCTGTATGAGTTAATAAATGGTCTCAATACTTACAATTATTCAGTTTGGTTTACAATAGAGAGTATAGAATTTATATTCTAAATTATATCCTAAAGTTTGTAAGAAATTTTTTACTGTCTCTAAGCTAGAAACCCCTGTTTTTACATCTATGTGAATGTCAATAGATAAATAAGGACGATATTTTTCAAGAGTGGATTTTCCTCCATATAAAGCATAAAGTTCAAATCCCTCAATATCGATTTTAATTGCTTTTGGATTTATTCCACTCTTGTGAACAAAATGGTCTATAGTTGTTACTTCTACTTGATAAGTTGTATGTTTTAAACTAGGTTGAATAGATGGTAATTCTAAAGTAGAAATATCGGATGCCCAAGAGAAGTTATTATCAGAACTGTATTCAATAAAATTAGCGCAACTAGGCTCATCAGAAATAGCAGACTTAATAACCGTAATATTTTTAACCTGGTTTAAATCTATAATTTGTTGTAAAAACTGTTGAGTTTTTTTAGCTGGTTCAAAAGCATAAATATGTCCTTTTTCCCCTAAAATCCTAGACAAAGGTAAAGAAACAACTCCAAAAGCAGCACCAATATCTAATATAATATCTCCGGGTTTAATTTGAGAAGATAACCATCCATAACACTTATCTTCTATAAAATAGTTAAGCTGATATTTTGCAGAAGGATAAAGACAATGAGGATACATTTTTAACATTTCTACAGGGGCTAACATATCCATATAATTAATGCAACAACTCAATATAGAACCAGATTTACTCTGGTTAATAAACTCCTGTAACACCTCTCGAGTAAATTCTTTATCGGAAAGATTATAGTAAAGATTATAGAGAATTTTGCCCAGTATTTTTTTGACAGTTCCTTTAATATTCATAACTGTAACTCTAAGATTAACCTCGCATTACTAATTATTTATGGTAAATTATGCGGCGATCGCCCCTCCTAACCTGACATTTTTGCTAGTAATTTGTCATCCTCAATCTGGAAAAGCCATTAACATTACCAGAATTACCTCCCCTTAAATTTAATCTTAGCTGTTAATCCCAGTTTAATGATTCTATTTCCCCCCAAATATGTCCATTTTTAGGTATTGGCAAGGGAAAAAAATCTAATAATTCAGGTACATAACCAATAGGAATAGCACCCTGAAAATGAGTAGTGGCTAAACTAATAGGTTTAATATTATTACTCTGTTTTTTGAGCAAGATAGTAAATTGCCAATCGTAAGTTCTGATTCTAGCCATTTTACAATTAAATCCTGCTAAAACTAAATGATAAATTAGATGTAAAGGAGTAAAAATATTGGGATGTCCGATCATTAATGGTGATAAAGCACAGGGAACGGTAATTGCTAATACACCTTCTTCTTTTAAATCCCGATAGATTTTTTCTAAGAATATTCCTATATTCCTTTGATGTTCTAGAACATGACTACACCAGATGGCATCAAACTGTTGGGGAAAATCTATTTCTAGATAGTCTCCTATGTAGTCTGCTCCAGATTCTTCTGATATTTCTATAGCTGTTACATCTTTGCCTAAAAAAGAAAATAATTGAGAAGCAGTTCCATTCCCAGAGCCAATATCAAGTATGGTATCAAACTGATAATCAGAGATCAGCTTTGCTAATCCCAAATGACTATAGAAAAGTTTTTGTTGGAAAACTTGTGTCTCTTTTTCTACTATAAAAACTGTTTCCGGATAGTTCGATGAGGGTTCAATTTTCACCTTAAATTGTGGTGTACTTCCTTCCCATGCTCTTTCATCCTCATTTTTAAACTTAAATTCAGCTCGGAAGTTTTCCTCTAGTTTAGTAGCGATTCTATTTAGTTCATGGTCTAATTCAATAACTTTGTTTTCCAGTTCAATAGTTTTTTCTTCTAATTGTTGTTTTCTAAAAACAATATGAGAAAAATAAGGAATATTGTGATGTAAGAGATAATTATTTAGTTTTTCTTTAAGCTCTTCTCTCATTTGATTAAACATTTACGATCAATTACTTTAGGCTAATGAATATTGTTTGTTGATGTTCATTATTTATATCATATCCAGGTATCAGGACAAAAATAGAGAGTTATTTATGGTAAATTATGCGGCGATCGCCACATTTTTCTTCAATATATTCTTGATTAATCAGAAACTCAGATTTAACTACATAATTGCGTTCTGGATGAAATTTAGAGTTATACAAAAAAGTTAAAGGTGCGAAATTTACTAAACAAACACTATCTCCATCTTTAATTTGTGCCATTATTTCTGCTTTAGCCCTTCCTTCCATAAATCTAGCTAAGGATAAGCGCTGGGGCTCAGTATAATCCCATCGAGTTATAATACAGAAACTTATTAAGATAACTAATCCTACATAACCAATATTTGTAGGGGTGATAAAAGCTAATTTTTTGTCTGAATTCTGCTCTTGAGCCGCTAGATATAAATTAAGAGATATTAAAGTAATCATCCAGTACATATAATATCTCAGTTGATAGGAAAAGGGTAAAAATACAGTGACAGAAGACATAATGACAAATAAAATTAAAGCTACTCTAGTTTCCTTCACCCAACGGCGACATAAAGTAAAAAAGAGCACAAGATTAAACACTACATAAACAGAAAAATAACCTCCCATACCAAACTTATCATCATGTAAAGGAATATAATCCATTGCCATTGTCCATAACCAAGGTCTTCTGTCATCAAATGCCCCGATTTCTAAAAGAGAAAAAACCCACCTTTGCAAGGGTGACATAGCCTGGATTTTATCTGACATATAATCAGATGAAGGCACCATGAGATGATTTAAAACTATCCCGGCTATCTCAATTTTCATAGGATAGAAAGGGTTACCATATACAACAATATTCTTAAATTCTGTAGCAAAGATGAGAATAGAGCATATTAAAGTAATAGCTATAAACCAGGTTACTTTTTTCAGCTTAATTGCACTAGCGAGTTTTTTCCACTTAGGAAAATATAACCAGACAATTCTCAACCATGCTAAAGAGAAAATAATAAAAATAGGTGGCACCATCAAATACTTAATATTGGCAGCAGCCGCAGCAGCAAGAGTAAAAACTATGATATTTTTCCGATTTAAAAAATCATTCCTTACATAGAGTAAATAGGTCATTATAATAGCTATAGAAGCGCCAATATTACCCGGTAAATCTATATAACAACCAGTAGCAGCAATGTGAATTAAAGGTACGGCTAGAATCGTAATAGCAGACAAGTAAATAGGTATTTTTAGATAGGCTCTGAGAAAGATAAAATAGATTACTAAACTAAAAAAACTAACTAAGTTAGCACCTTGAGGTCTTTGTAACCCAAAAATGAACCAAAAGAAACCTTGCAGGATATTAGCTAACATAGTGCTGGTGCCGTAAAAAGTTTCGACTTCATGTTCAAAAATATATTCTTGTGGTGTTACCATACCCCAGATACGAGCGGCAAAAGGAAGGTGCTTCATCCAAGTATCACCTCCCATCCAATCTACATCCAGAATACTTTTGAGAAATAATGATAAAATGAGAATGCTACCACATAATTTGAGTAAGTCTTGAGAGTTTAATTTAATAAAATAAACAATAAACTTGGGTACTTTTCCTAATTTATCAAAGTTATTTTCCAGAGTGATTTTAACAATAATTAAGCCACCAACTATCAGTAAAAGTCGCAGATACCGTAAATATTTACCACTAAAATCAATAAAATAGCCTATCATTCCTAGCATTAAAGCTATAGATATGAGTACGAACCCTATAGCAAACCATTTATTACCTTTAACTGGGATGTTAACAGGAGTTTTCTCTAAAATAGGATGACCTGTATAAGCCAAAAATGTATAAGACAATAAAACTATTCCTAAAATTAAACCAAACAGAGGAACTAACATAGTAATTTTCGTTTTTTTTAATTGAAGAATGATAACTTAATTTATATATGGGTAAACCAGAAAGAGCCTCCAATCAACCAAGCATTTCGATCGTGCTTCCAATGTTCTAAAATAGACTTGAGAGCAGATTCAGTTTCCTCACGATAGGAAATAAATCGAGTTGGCATTAGTATTTTAATCCGATTAGATGCACCAATTAAATATGCTGCTAACAGATATTGTTCATTCCAATACCAATTGCCGAAGCTTTCTGGATAATCAAAAGGAAGATGAATATCATGAATGCCAACCACAACTCCTGGTTTTAGATTAGGTAAAACATCCAACATAAATACGGTTACGTCAGAATTCATAAAAGCTCTATGACTTCCATCTAGAAACACCATATCCCCTGATTCTAATTGGGAAAATATGTTTAAATCAACAGTTTCTAAGCCTTCTCTGATTATTTTTTGACAGACAGAATCAACTTCTGCACGAGGCTCTGGATCGATAGAAATCAAATCTGTGGAAATTTGGTGATTTTGTTTGGCTTTAGCAGCAAAAAGGGTACTAACCCCTGAACCTATTTCCAGGTAAGTTTTTGGTTTAAACTTGGTGATAAAGTAGTATATTAAAACTGAATCTAGAGGATTGATTGCTGTTTTTAGCCATCCTGGTTCCGAAGTACCGTCATGACTATATTCAATCCTAATCTTCTCAAAGTAAGGTTGTAAAAGAGCTATTTCATCGAGAATATGGTAATATTCATGAATATTTTCTTGAAAAATTTCAGTTAACTTTTCATGAGGAGGATGACTCTCTCCCCACCTAGGTTTATAGTATCTAGAAGGAGCATATTCTAGCGCTATATAAAACTTCTCTGTAATTCTATTTAACTCAGGTACCATCCTATCTGGTTGACATAATACTTTAAGTTTTTCGTCAACTTTTTCGTCAAATTCTCTTAAATAATGTTGGGTTTGAGCAATCAAATCATTGGTATAAGCAATGCTTTCATTAATATTCGCTTCAATCTCTGCTAAACCAAAAATTTTTCGGCGAATAAATTTTAAAATATCTTTCATTAATTAGAGTTCTAGTTTTACTGGTGTACTGTACTGCTCAAGATATCCTACCTCAACTATTAAAACGAGTCAAATTAACTTTCCTTTACCAATTTAGGAAAAATCTTGCCTAGAAATTATGTCCATGCCCTGGTGCGCCTACCACGATCGCCACTTTATTTCCTCATCAAAATTTTCAATTATTGCTCTCATCACTGAAATCATCTCAAAACATTAGTATTAGACAATTTATAATTAGTACAATTAGAGTTAGAAACTGAGGAAATTGCTCAAGAATTTTTGGTACAATTAAACAGATGTTATCAGTTAGCTAGTCAAATGAATAATCAACAAATAACTATTAAGCAAATAAGAGCTAAATGGATTACAGAAGATAATTTTAAGCCTTATGGTCAATTGATTACAGCTACTAAAGATGGCAAACCTCATGATTCAAAGGATGCTCAGTTAAATTTAAGTAATGGTCTTCCTCGTTTTTATATTATGCACCTAGAAAAAAAAGGAAGAAAATTTAGCAAAATTACTCGTCATAGTTTGTGTACTCAATGTCTCGGTTCTTTAGAGGGAAAAGATTGGTTGATTGCAGTTGCCCCACCCTGTGAAAGTCAAAAACCAGAGCTAGAAAAACTAGCAGCTTTTAAAATTCTGGGTAATTGTTTTATTAAATTAGAAACTGGAACTTGGCACGCTGGCCCTTATTTTGATGATGATTTTATTGATTTTTATAATTTAGAATTAAGTGATACTAATATTATCGATCATTTTACCTATGACTTTCTTAGTTCTAATAATTTACAATTTGAAATTGTCGGATAAATTAGTAAATTAATTTTTTCTCTGCTTAATTTCCGATGTCAATTCTTGGAAAACTTGAAAATACTTTTGGGAACATTTTTGCCAGCACCAGTGTTGTTGGGCAAATTGAGCTACTTGTGGTCTTAATGTAGTTAGAGTAGAACTTTGCTGCAAAATATGCTCGATTTTTTCTATCCATCTTGCCACTGCCTCCTTACTTTCTACTTCTTCTGAAAACATAAGCTCCTTAGCTGCACTATAACCTTCTGCAGTTTCTCTCCCAACTATTACAGGTGTACCACAAGCCATAGCCTCTTGAACAACTAGAGGAAAACCTTCTCCCTTGCTAGGTAAAACTAAAAGATCTGCTGCTTGGTAGATTGGTGTTAATTGCTTTTCTCGGCGATCGCGCAATACTGTAACATTAGGTAAATTCCAAGAGTGAGGATCGATTGTACCCCAACCAGCAAAAACCCAATGCACATCCTTAAAAAGCAAGGCTAATTGTTTTAAAATTGTCAGTCCTTTTTTCTCCACAAACCTACCTACAAACAAAAATAAAGGCTTTTCTAGAGGCAATCCTAATTCTTGACGAATCAATTTTCTTGCTTGGGTTTCTGCTGGAAAGAAGATTTCAGTATCTACACCATTAGGAATCATTACAGGAGAATGCCGCAAGCGAGTTTTAGAGCAAAAATAAGTTTGCACTACTTCACTGATAAATACCACTTGATTGGCTTTCTGCAAGACAAAGCAGCCTAAGCTTTGATTGAGAAAAGCAAGTAGGTTTCTAAATAAAGGATTTTCGTAAGGGATAAAGCCAATATGCTGAGTAATGACTATGGGTTTTTGTTGAATTTTCGCAAATAGAAAAGCAGCGAGATTACTCATATACAAGTAATCATGGAAATGGATCAGATCGACAGTACGAATAACTTGCCAAAGTTTAAGTAGAGAAGGTAAACTCCACAGAGGATAAGGAAGATTAATCTTATCTTCAATGAAATTTAGAGAATTCATGGGTAAACAATGTAAGCGAGAAATTTTTCCGGGAGGAGAATCGACATTACTAGCCATCCAAGTAATTTGTAGGCTTTCATTTTGAAGTAAATATTCAGCTAGTTTTCCTGCTACAATTTCAATTCCGCCGCGATGTTTTGGGTAGTAATGAGTTATGAGTAATAATTTGATATTCTTGGATATATTATTAGATGTTTTTACCATATAACTAAGCAAAAAGTGAAAGTCTAAACTGGAGTTTAGGCTAAAAGTTGAATCAATATGCTTTTTCTCTCTCCTATTTTACGGGGTGATAGAGCATATCATTACCTTCAATTAAATCTGGTTTTTCAGGTGGACAGAGCAAGGTACCCGGGGCTAGTCCTGCTTTTGATGGGTTATTGGTATAAAACTTGTTTTTATTGTCTGGCTTGACAAATGCTCCATCACCACCGATATCTTCTATTTTCTGCCCATATGCGTTTAGAATGGTGGGAACTGAGACCTCATCATGTCCCTTCCAACCTTTACAGTAGGCAGCATGCAGTTGCTTGCATGCGCGTTGCGATAGGCGGCATACTGGCAAAAAACTTCTTATTAATGGCATCTTGCGCCATGTCCACCAGGGTTTGCGCATAGTTTTCCACCACCTCCAATTTAGCCGATCTTGATGATAGGTGAGTGTTGTGGTTAGCAGATCGGCGTCATTGTCATTCCACGCCTTGAAGAAGTCCTTCCAATTACCACCGTAGCGCACATCATATTCTATACGCCAATAGTAGTTGTACTGACTATGCTCCAAGAAATAGAGCAGCACGGGAAAAGTCGTATTGCCATCATACATACGCCCACGGGAGTCACAGCTGAGCATATCATAATGTTCTGCTGCCATCGCTTCACTGACTAAAAAATAAGTCGCATCTAGGATTTTTTTCGCGTCAAAATCTTCCCGTGTATTGTCATAGAGCATCACTACATCATAAGCATCACCGCTCTGGTTACGCAGCGTCGTAAATGCTTTTAGCACATTGGAGTTGAGTTGATGTGCCATGAATAGAATACAACTATCAGAAGACGGCTTTTTGGGAGTGACTCCCCGAAAAAGTGGAAATTGAATCATAAATTAAGAATATGTTACTGATTTTAGGAAATTTCCCTAACCTAATTTGATGCTTGACCCTATATTTTACTTTAGTAGGGTCTATGAATGAGATCCAACCAGTGGTTGAATGCAGAATGCAGAATTCAGAATTCAGAATTATGTTTTGAGTCATCTTCAGATGACTTTAGCTGTGAGCCTTGAACTTGAGTTCAAGGCGGAGTAATGGTTTTACCCTAAGTTGACACCAGTCGAAGGGAATAAACTCATTGAAATTTTAATTTGCGCATTCGCGCATTCCCCTCACCATAAAGTTTTTGACACGCTTCCGAGCAGTATTGGAATAAGATCCCCTTGTCTAAAATCCAGGAGCTGAGACGGAAAATAGCTTAACCATCTTAAACTTTACAAATCTTGACAATAATAGTTCATACATCATTGTATAAATATACTTAATTAAGGTGTGATCACACCAATTAAGACCATGATATTAGCGTGTTACTTGCTAAGTGCGAGTAACTGGGCGTAGGAACGTAAGTATCGACTCGATCCTTGTGCTCCATGCGTTACGGTGAATTAGCACAGCCTACAGTTAACACCAAAAAACTCTTTAACACAAACAAGCTGCAAAAGCTGAGAAGTTCAGTTGATGCCTTTCTAAGTTTTAGCTTGTTAAGTTTTGTTAAGAAAAATTACAACCAGAAAACATTTATTGCCATAAAGGAGATTCTTAATGGTTTTTGGACCAGCATCTCAACTAGGTGTAAGTTTGTTTGAAGAAACACCTCCGGTTGAAAGAACCCCCAACAGCACATCAGAAGATTTAGAAATCATTATTCGTGCTGTATATCGTCAAGTTTTGGGTAACGCTTATGTAATGGAAAGCGAGCGTGCTAGCGTACCTGAATCCCAGTTCAAGCTTGGTGAGTTAAGCGTGCGGGAGTTTGTCAGAGCCGTTGGTAAATCAGATTTGTATCGCTCTCGCTTTTTTGATACTTGCCCCCGTTACCGTTTTATCGAATTAAACTTTAAACACTTTTTAGGACGTACTCCTGAAGGGTTAGAAGAAATGAGAACCCACAGTACTATCTTAGATACAGAAGGGTTCGAGGCTGAAATTGATTCCTACCTAGATAGCGACGAGTATCAAAACGCCTACGGAGAAAATATTGTTCCCTACTACCGGGGCTACAAAACTGAACCGAGCAGAACTATGGTTGAGTTTACTCATATGTTTGCTATGCTTCGGGGTGCTTCTAGCAGTGACTTCAAAGGCAGTCTGTCTGGTAAAAGTCCCGTATTGAATCAATATGTGATTCAAAATACTCCTCTAGCAGTGGTACCTCCATCTGGTGGTGTTCCTGGGAATGGTTGGTCTTTCCAAGACACAACTTTGGGAGCTCGCTCTCGCCATGGTATTGGTGCTAGTGATGAGGGTAAAGTATTCCGAGTGGAAGTTACCGCTTATCGCTCTCCTGGTGCGGTTAACCGAGTTTCCAGATTCCGTCGTAGTAACAAGGTTTATATGGTTCCCTTTAATAAATTATCGGAAACCTATCAACGGATTCATAAGCAAGGTGGTGTAATCGCTAGTATAACCCCTGCGAACTAAAATCTATCTTGGGAAGAGGTTGTCAACAGTTAGATTCAATTATCACTCAATCATAAGCATTGATAACTAACAACTGATTTAACTTCTCCCAAGTAACTTATGAACACATAACACAAGGTTAAAAAAGCAAAACAACAAAGGAGTAGTTACATGAGTTTAGTTTTAGACGCACCTGTAGAATTACGACAACGTAGTACTGATGAGTTACAAACAGTGATTCGTGCCGTGTATCGTCAAATTTTAGGCAATCCTCACGTGATGGAAAGTGAGCGGTTAACTAGTGCCGAATCTCGCTTTTGCAATGGAGAATTGACAGTACGGGAATTTGTGCGTGAGGTAGCTAAGTCAGAGTTCTATCGTCGCCGCTATTTTGAATCCTGCGCTCCCTATCGCTTTGTAGAACTTAATTTTAAGCATTTGTTAGGGCGTGCTCCTCAAGATCAAAGCGAGCTATCTGAGCATATCCGCATCTGCGTTGAGCGGGGTTATGAAGCAGAAATCGACTCTTATATCGATAGTGACGAATATCAAGCCAAATTTGGCGAGAATATCGTTCCTTACTATCAGGGGGCTGCTTCTCAAGCCGGACAAAAACAATCTGAGTACAACCGGATGCTGAACGTTTGGGGAGGCTATGCTTCTGTTGATAGTGCAGTAAAAGCTTCTCGTTTGGTAGATGCAGTTGCCACTAATGGAGACAACAAAATTAAATTACCTCTTACAGGTGGACGTAGTGGAGCTTACAAAGATGCTACCGAGAAACAATTTAAAATTGTGGTTAAAGGTGCTAAATTTGACTCTCCTCGTCGGGTAAGCAATACTGTATATCTCGTTTCTGGCGCGAAAATGACCCCCCAAATTCAGCGCATTCATCGTGCTGGTGGGCGCATTGTCAGCATTACCGAAGTTAGCTAAAAAAAGTTGATGGGGAAACTGTTAACTCCAGTTAAAAAGGCATGGGAGAAAAGTTCTCAAGTATCAATAGTTTAGATGAAAAACTTTAGTTTTTTTGCTTGAAAAATGAACAGAGAAGATACTTATAATTCAAGTGATCGTGAGAGTCAATTAGTTACCATCACAGTCACGGGTTTGAGCGGTGTGACTAGAGGCGGGAGTTATACTCTCAGAGTTGCCTATCCTAATCTATCTCGTACCCTCCAGAACTTACAACGTCGAGGTGCAAAGATAACTAATGTTAGCCTTGAGACTACTGCGGTTTCTGCAACAAATTTAACAGCAACCCCTTCAACAGAACCAGATGCCGTGGAGAGAGTAGTTAATCCTACTCCCTCGCCGGAAAAACAGCATAAAACTCTTTTAAAGCGTAGCAGAAAGCCAAAAGTCAGCCGCTTCGCAGGAGTCAAAATTAGAAGACTAGCTCGTCTCTCTCGACGGAGAAAGACTCGCTCCAAGAGATTGAGACTTAGACACAAAACCTCAGTGAGGAAATTTTCCTAATAATTAAGTATTTTCTGTATTTATAAACTAAGATTTGAGCCTCTGATTTGTGATAATGGCAATTGCAGAATTCGTACAAAAATCTCTCGGAAATTGGCGATCGCATCGTAGCGTCCATCACCTAGCTTTCGGTCATTTAGAGGAAGTAAACTCAACCATTGAGATTGTTACCTTAAATGTGGACGATCCTTTAGTAATTAGTCTTTGTAAAGAACATAATATCGATCCACAACTAGCACAAAGCCCTTTTAGAATGAGTTGGGAAGGAGAGTCAGATTGGGATGAGGATGAGGAATTAAAGGGTACAACAGTATTAGTTCCTATCCCCGATCCTCAAAATCCCCAACAGGGAAAATTACTGCGCGATCGCGGTTATGCTGAGACTATGACGGCGATCGCTCATTATCATCTCACCGAAGATGGTACTTTTGTATTGCTTACTAACTACGATCGTGCTGCTGCCGAGGAAAAAATTTGGTTTGTCAACCCTAATTTGCGGTTTCGCATTTCCATGATTAAAACTAGCGATGGCAAAGGAGTTACTACTGCTTCTTTTTCTTCAGAAATTCGTTCTCTTTCCACTTGAGTTGATTGTTTTGTTGATGGTTGATGGTTGATTGTTAATTGCCATTTAATTTACTTCTAAGTGTAAATAATAATTAATTATATTTTTCTTTTTCAATAATGACTTTAAATATTGATAATTGTTCTGGATTAATGAAAACCTTAGCTAGCTGGATAGCAGGAGATTTTAGTAACCAAAAACAAGCCTTTGCTAATCCTCAAGCGTTTGCTCATATTCATGTATTTTTCCGCCCTCTTGATTGGAATTTTTTTGACGGAATTGGTTTTTATTCAGAACAAGTTTATGACTACAATCTTTGGACTCCTTATCGTCAAGGTGTCCATCGCTTTATTCAAAAAGATAATGAAGTTTATATTGAAAATTACAGCTTAAAAGATACTATGATGTATGCTGGTTCAGGACATAATAAATCTATCCTCGATACTATTACGCCTGATGCTATAGAAAGACGTTATAATTGTTCGATGGTTTTTAGAAAGCAAGAAAATATTTTTTATGGCAGAGTAGAAGGTAATCAATGTTTAATTAAAAAAGGTGATATTTGTACTTATTTAATCAGTGAAGTAGAGTTAACTGAACAAACTTTTGTTAGTTTAGACCGAGGTATAGATGTGAAAACTGATAAGCAAATTTGGGGTTCAAATCACGGTCCATTACGTTTTGAAAAAGTACAAAATTTTGCAGATGAATTACCTGAATTTGAGTATTAAGACGGTATATTATGTATGAATTGTACGACAATTATAAGGGGGATGTTACCACCAGTAGCACAAAAGAAATTACAAGCATGGATTAGAAGTAGACATTTGATCTGTTCGGGTAATTTTTTTATTTTAGAAACTGTAGAATATTCGATGGTTGAACGTTTTGAAGATTATATTGCTTGTCTTGGTGGTACACTAATTTGTGTTGAGCCACTCAAAAAAGTTTGGATCGGCAATCATCGCCAAGTGGTTCTATATCGTGCTAAAGCTAGTTTACATACACCTCACCATGAATTAAAACAATATTGGTTTAAGTATGGTGGTTTTTATACTAGATTTGATGAACGTTGTTAACAGATTTGGTATTATTCTTTGCCCTAGCTGTTAAGCAATTTATTGTTTCAACTCTTTTCCTAATGCTAATCCAAACTACTGCAGTTGTTCCTTTTCCTCGCTCCTCAGTTTATGTTACTTTCCGCGATAAGTTGGTTGATTTGGTTTCCTACCTGCCTCAAGTGCTCTCTATTCAGGTCAAATCACGCCTAGAGGAGGGAGAGCAAGTCCACATCACTAATGAGTGGCAGGGAACTGGGAAAATCCCACCCCTGCTTAGATCTTTGCTGAGCCAAGATCTTCTGAAGTGGACAGAATATAATATCTGGAATAATACGGAGTTTACCTTGCAGTGGCGGATTGAAACTCACGCTTTCTCCAAAGCCTTTCACTATGCTGGGGAGAATCGCTTCTTGGAGGAGGATAATCACACTGTCATTGAGAGTCAGGGACAACTGTGGATTGAACCACAGCAACTTCAAGGAGTACCTTCACTGTTGAGAAAACAAGTTGCCCAAGTCGCTGAGCAGTTTCTAGGTAAAAGGATGGAACCTAATCAGTTAGAAATAGCAGAGGGAGTGAAACTCTACCTAGAAGCTCGATGCAATAATTAAAGATTTTGCTCAAAGAGCGTCAGGACTACCCAGAATCGAAGCTCTGGACAAACTACTTGCATCAGTGTTTATACGGAAAAAAATCAGTAAGCTTGAAATTAGTCTATTATTATTAAACCAATAAATGAAATTTATAGCTCGAATCATTGAAAATATCGATTAATCAGGAGAAATTCAGAGTGAATAAGTTAGTTTTACCTCAACATGATCAAAAGAATAAACAGAAGAGAGCGCTCTACTTAGAAAAACAACGTCAGCTCTATGAGTACGTATATAAACTCAAGGGTAATATTGCTCGGCTTAAATTGCCTGAGTACTTAGAAAAACCCCACCAGCCCATATATCTCAAGTTAATATATACGTTAAGAGTATTTGTCTGGTGGTGGCCAAAACGAGTACCGACCAATTTTAAATTTTTATTTAAGTCAGCTGTCAGATGGACAATTCTAGTGCCGCTGGTCTTGTTTGCCTGGTTGAAAATGCTCATTAAAGGGTTTCCTTTCAAGGAAATTGAGGATTATTTCCTTTATTCTTTCTATCCCTATCCGTTCAAACACTTTATACATAATTTTGATAATGATGTTTATTTGGGATTGCAAAGAGTTGCTGGAGTGAATCCAACCTTAATTGAAGGACTAACCCCGGAAAATCCTTTACCCGAAACCTTCCAAGCTAGAGAGGTTGTTAAGTCTTTGACCCATCAATCCTATGAGGAAGCCTTACAAGACGGACGCTTGTACATTACAGATTACTCAGTGTTGCAAACACTTGCGGATAATCCTGGGAAGGTCGATAGTGATACAACAAAATACTGCACTACGCCGATCGCCCTTTACTATCGCCAGGACGACGGATTACTTAAACCGCTAGCGATACAACTATATGCGAAAAGAGCGACAAGTTCTGAAAATCCCGTTTTCACGCCGGCCAATGGGAATCATTGGTTGATGGCCAGAGCTTATACTCAATCTGCCGATGTCAACCTTCAAGATACTTGGATTCATGCCGTCTTCATTCATTTTGTAATGGAGGGAATTATTTTAGGAATTTACCGTAACCTGGCCTATAATCATCCTCTTTATGCGTTGCTTTATCCTCATACAGAAATCACGCTTCTACTTAACAACCTCTTCCCATACTTCGAGCCTCCTCCAACCCCCCTCACTCGATTATTTGCTGCTGCTCCAGATGCGACTGTAGACTTTGTTAGTCAAGGAATACGGGAGTATAATTTTAAGGAACAAATGTTCCCAAACGATATTAAGCGGCGGAATGTAGAGGATCCTAAGTTATTCTATCCCTATCGAGATGATGGCCAGCTCGTTTGGGATACTATTTATGAATTCGTAGATGAATATATCAGGCTTTATTACAAGTCTGATCAGGATGTATTAGAAGACTTTGAATTGCAAGCCTGGAGTGATGAAATTGGCGGAAGTCTTGAAGAGAAGAAGTTTGATATTCCTGGCTTCCCAACCCAATTCACCACAATTGAGCAATTGATTGAAACAATAGCCAACATCATTTTTATTGTATCAGCAAAGCATAACTGTATTAACTACAGCCAATTTCAGTACCATACCTTCATGCCCAATAACCCTTTTGCAATTTATGAGCCCCCTATGACTGATTTAAACAGACCTATCTCTAAAGAAGACTTGATCAAGCTTTTGTCTCCTAATAAGTTAACGACCTTTAGCCAGACTTTCCTCTTCTATTTGACAGGCTTTAAGATCAATCGGCTGGGTGACTATCCGTTAGGAAGATTTGACGACCAAGCAAAGAAAGTTATCCAGAAATTTCAACAGCAGTTGAAGGAAGTCTCAAAAGAAGTTAAGACACGCAATCAGAATCGGGATTTCCCCTATACCCACATGGATCCTGCGAATATTCCCAATAGTATAACTGCTTGAGTCCTGCTCAATATCAGTTCAAAGGACGAGGGTGCGATCGCTATGGTTTTTTCCGGCAGGCCCCGAGCCACTAGTGGTGGAATGCAGAATTAAGAATGCAGAATGCACCAGGGGAAAATCCTTATTTTGCAGTACTTACACGAATTCTAAACTCCCGTTTCATTTACGCCTTTTGCCACTAGTAACCTAAAACATTCAGCAACATAATTGCTCCAAGGAGAGAAGATATATGACGCAGCCACTCTATACCGTTCAACAGCTCGCCTACGTCGTTCGTGACATAGACGCCGCACTCAAGTATTGGGTCGATGTCTTGAAGGTCGGCCCGTTTTTCCTACTCGATCATGTGCCCATTGATAATCAGAAGTACTTCGGACAGCCGGCAACGACAGACATAATGATCGCACTTGGCAACAGCGGCAATCTACAGCTCGAAATCATTGTTCAACACGACGAAAGACCTTCGGTTTACAAAGAGTTTCTGGATGCCGGTCGGGTCGGAGTACACCACATTGGTCTGATGCCAGAAGACTATGAAGCAACCTATCAGCAATATCAGGCCCTTGGACACGATATTGCTTTCGAGGGTATGTTAGGGGGCGCGCCGTTCGTTTACTTCGATACCGTCAAGACTGTCGGGCATTACATCGAGTTATGGGACAACAATTCAGTGTTTAAAGACCTATTTCTCATGATTGAGGAGGCCGCTAAGGATTGGGATGGCCAGAACTCAGTGAGGCAGTTAA
>JAAUYA010326416.1_pt1 | contig 24223 bp, 19 predicted proteins | sample 7278161 | NCBI WGS metagenome assembly JAAUYA01 (sample SAMN14350120, study PRJNA611818) | marine sediment metagenome | isolation source: surface marine sediment (3m) | place: French Polynesia: Moorea | collected 2018-08
TACCCCTTCTCGCAATAGGGAAAAAGAACGTTTAGGTAACTGCTTGAGGCGTACTTGCTCCTCAATATATAACTCAATGCGATTTAAAAGCTGTTCCGGTTGCAGAAGCGATCGCATATAATCTAATTGGTCAAGACAAACTTCGAGGAAAAACTGACAAAAATCATTTAACCCCCTAGCTGATAAATTTCCCCGTCCATCCCAATCATTCCATCGCTCTCGGTCAGCTCCCATCAAAAAACGGCGATAATCCTGCAGAGAACGAGCTAAACCCCTTGAAACTGACCATAAACCATTTCCTAACCCAATTTCCTTCAGAAAAGCCTGGGAAAATAGTCGTGCTACCCTACCATTACCATCGTAAAAAGGATGAATCCACAATAAACGATGATGGGAAGCAGCGATCGCAATTACTTGGCGAACTTTGGAGAATTGTTTAGGGTTATATGCTTGCTCAAACCTTTGGAGAAAACGAGGGATAGCAGGTGCGCTAATGGGAATATGTGCGCCCACCTTTACCCCTCCGGTGCGAAATTCCCCTGGTTGTAGCTGAATTTGCCTTCCTGTTTGGGGGTTTTCTAGCACCAGAAATTCAGCGGGAAGTCTTTGGCAAAATTCCCGATGAATCCAACAAAGATAGTCAGCACTTACTACATTAACAGGACTAGATTGGCTGTCAATTAATCTTTGTACTTCAATATGGGCTTTTGCTTCTAATTGTAGAGCGCGTTGTTTCGGTTCGGTAGCAAAATCATCCGCTAAGGCTCTATCTATATCTCTAGGATGGGTATGGTGTCCTTCGATGAGATTACTGTAATAACAGTTCATCGAGCGTACTAATTCTGCTAAAGTGCGAGATAAAGACTGATTAACCACTGCTTGCAGACTGTGACTTTTGGCAATGAGCTCAGTTGCTAAGTCTTCCAGTCCCCTAGTTCCCTCTGCAGGTAACATCGGTTCAATTAAGCTAATAGATTCCAGGTCAGGAAGCATTTTGCCGATAATTTTAGAAGCTAAATTGTTTACCTAGTATAACATACAGCTACTTATATCTGTAAAATTTGCCGATATTTTTGCCACTAGTTCCCCATTAGGTTCTCGTTGTTGACTAAAAAGCCCCGAATTCATTGGTGATTAGTGTCAATCATTGGTGTCAATAATCGCCAGAAATAACTTAATGGTTAGGTTTTAGGTTAGTCATCTTCAATCGTCTGATCAAAATGAGAATTGCTGGATTTTTGTAGAAGGGCGATCGCTCTTGATTTTCTTAGACCGCAAAATCCTTTATAACCAGCTCTCTCTCTAACATCATCTCCTCCAAATTGCGGTAGCTCAAAGAGTATCGAAGATACCAACGAACATTGAGTAAAATAATTGTATCTTGGAAATGTGGCCATTTGAAAGGTTGATTGGGATTGATTAGAGAAGTTAAGAGAATGAGTATTATTGCTTAATCATTTCATTCTACCTTTTTCAGGCTAGAATACTTTAAAAATTAACAGCTATTGACTAACTTAGATAATTTATTTCAAGAGGAAAAACTAATGCCAAATTCTACTAAAACCCTTAAGGATTTAACTGTTACTGACTTAGAAAACCTGATTGAAACTATTGTAAAACGGACTTTACAACAAGAAAAAAAGAAGCACAAACAGCTAAACACTATTAATAATCAAAACTTGTTAAATACATTTGGAACATGGGAAGATGAGAAAACAGAAGATGAGATTATTGAGGAAATATATAACAGTCGTAATAGTAATCTTGACTTGATTTAACGATGTCATATTTACTTGATACCGATATCTGTATTTACTGGCTTAATGGGAAAAAATCAGTAAGAGATAAACTTTTAGAAATTGGTTTTCAAGAAGTTTATATTTGTGTGATTACTGTATCAGAATTATATTTTGGTGCATATAACTCTATTAAAATCAAGCAAAACTTAACTACTGCCGAAAAATTTATTCAAAATATCGCTGTATTATCTTTAAGCAATCAGACTTTAAAACAATTTGGTCAACTCAAGGCACAATTAAGAAAAGCTGGAACACCTGTTGCTAATTTTGATTTATTAATTGCTAGTACACGACGGCGTAAGTCCTTCTACCATTCAAAAGACGGGAAAACCTTACTCAATCACCCTTTTGACTTTTGAATGCGTGACTTTTGACTTCCGCGTAGCGGTACTAGTGTTGCTATCACTGAAAACTTAATTTTAGTAACGAACAATACTCGTCATTATCAATATATTCCTGATCTAATTCTAGATAATTGGAGTTAATAAAAAGTTAATTTAAGACACAAAAACCCCTTCAATCTAGAAAAAACGGTACTTCCCTCCGAGTGTGCTGATGAGATTTTGGTTTCAGAATCTAGATTTGACAAAAGTTTTCCGAAAGTGCCAGAAGAGAGATTGTCTCGCGATCGCCTTATTGTGTTAGCCTAGTTTGATCTGTTCATCAACCCACTCCATCCAGTTGCTTGGTATTCCAGTTCTCTTGAGCATCTCACGAAGCAGCTTGTCATGATCAAATGCACACATCATCCAAAGTCGGAAGGCATCGACATATCCCATGTTCATTTCAAATGAATCCTTGAAATCGTTCGGTGAGAGGCCAAAATACCGCGATCGCAGTATAGTACTCTTAATTATTAGTATTTAGTAGATGATTCAAAACTAAGCGATCGCCTAGCTCTCACAATAGACTGAATTATATTACGATCAATGAATTGAACTAGCAGATTGACAATGAATATCAGTTATCTTTAGATAACGTTTTCTATGTAGTATTGCCATCGGTACATCAAATAACTGCATAATCGACTAATTTAATTAATTTTTGCCGTAAATTCTCCAATCCCATCCGCTGAGTAGCAGAAATAAATACCGCGTAGGGAAATTTCTCTTGAGCTTGTTTTAGAGTCTCACTATCACTGCGATCAATTTTGTTAAATGCTAATAATATTGAGGTCGGGGCTAAAGGCATTTCTGCTAAAATTGCCTCAACTGACTCAATCTGAGTAAGCCATGCGGGGTGAGATAAATCTACTACATGAAGTAAGGCATCTGCTTCTGTTACTTCCTCCAGAGTAGCACGAAACGAATCTACCAAAGGAGGAGGTAATTCGTGAATAAATCCTACGGTATCGGTTAAGAGAATAGTTTGAGATTTCCCAGTGGAAAAGTCAGTTACTGCTAAACGACGTGTAGTAGGATCTAAGGTAGCAAATAGCTGATCTGCGGTGAAGACTTCTGCATTAGTTAAAGCATTAATCAGGGTTGATTTGCCAGCATTAGTGTAACCGACGATCGCCACTGTAGGAACTTCTTGTTTTTGACGCTGTTTGCGCAACCGGGAACGATGGCATTGTAACTGGTTTACCTCCTGTTGTAATCTGGTGATTCTCTTTTGAATTGCACGGCGCTCAGTTTCCAGTTTTGTCTCCCCAGGACCACGAGTACCAATCCCACCCCCTAGGCGAGACATAGCTTGTCCTCTACCAGCAAGACGGGGCAGCATGTATTCCAATTGGGCTAATTCTACCTGTAGTTTACCAGCACGGGATTGAGCTCTTTGGGCAAAGATATCTAAAATTACTTCTGTACGATCTACGACTCTAACTCCTAATTGTGTCTCTAGATTGCGTACTTGGGCAGGAGATAATTGGCGATCGAAGACGACTAAATTAGCACCCAAAGTTTGTACCTTCAGGGCAACTTCTTCTACTTTTCCTGCACCGACTACTGTTTGGGGATGAGGTTGAGGTCTTTTTTGCTCAATAGTGGCTAAGACTTCTCCTCCGGCACTATCAATTAACCTCTCTAACTCGGCTAACCCGTCGATAAATTGTTGCTTACTGAGGTCATCAGTCATTAAACCCATGATTAAAACTCGCTCTTGTTTGGCATCTACCTGTTGGGCAACATACTCCCTTCTAAACTCAGCTTCTAACCCCTCTACTAAGTCGAAAAAATCTTGTTGCGAAACTAGATCTAAGCTTAGAGGTGGAGAAACCTCCCAATAGTTGGAAATATCGGCGCTGTCATCGTTATCACTGAGGGGTAGTAAATGTGCTAAGTATGCTTCCTTAACGTAACCTGTAGCTCCTCCTCCTTTGCGTATAATTCCTTTTCCTGTCAGGGTAAGCATTAACAAAGCATCTAGTCTTTGCCTTACCATTGCAGTTAAACTCGACTCTTTAGGAGCCTCAGCTTTTAAGTTTGTGGCGATACAGCGAATGCCACAAAGTCTCTCTGCTCCGTAGCGAGGTAACTCTAGAGGGGGGATTTGGGTTTGACGGGGGGTTCCTACCCCTACCCTAATGATCTGTCCTCGACGGTTAATGTAAACGCATACCGCTTGATTAATTTCACTACTGATAGCTGCTATCCTTTCAGCAAACTCTGGGGTACTAAGGCGATCGCTTCTAATTCTTTGATGATATAGTTTTCGTAGTTGTTTGAGTTGACTGGGTTTAAGTCCTTGGATATTCCCGTAGATGGTATCGATAGGCATTCGGTGGGTGATTTTTAATTTATCTATTATAGCTTTTTATATCGCAATTTTCACTCCTCATGAGGGACACTCAATCAACTATCAACTATCAACAAAAGCCAGGGTATATAAATGTACTTCATAAGTATGAGAATAGAAGTAGATTAATTTTAGGAGCTTTATATGAAAAAAATATCAAAGATAACTATATTAATAAGCTTAATAATAATTGTTAAAAATATTACCATGTCAGCAGAAGAAATAAACCCAAAAACATTTGAAAATCTTGGTTATTTTTTACCTCTCGATAAAAATGGTTGGACAATCTATAAACCGAGTATAAATTCCCGTATGATATATGTATCAACCACAGAAGGAAATTATAAAACAGCACAATTATATTTGCTAACTTCAAAAGAAGTGGGTAAAAATCCATTTCTTCCTCAAGGAAAAATAAAAGCATTTAAATCGATTAAAGCCGCCTTAAAAGAAGCACGGGATCATGCTCCTGACTGGATACTATTAAAGCGGGGAGATGTCTGGCATGAAAATCTTAAAGAACTAAAAAATGGTGAGTCAAAACATGCACCATCTTTGTTTAGTTCATATGGACAAGATATTCAACGTCCTGTGCTTAAGACAGACACAATTATTGGGTTTAAAATTCCCCAAAATCTTCAATTTGCAGTTTTATCTGGAATACATTTTCAAGCAATAAATAAAGACGAAATTATTAATAAAAACACAGGTGTAGATGGCATACAATTGGTAAATAAAAAAGGAGAAAAGATTGAATCTTTTTTGATTGAAGATTGTATAATCCAGTACTATAAACATAATCTTACACTCCTCAATTCAGGGACAATGAAAAATTTTGTTATCAGAAGAAATCTTATTCTTGATGCTTATACCAGTCCCAAAAAAAAGGAAAAAAAAGCTATAAGTCAAGGAATTCTGGCAACTGGTGCAAATTTTCTCCTAGAAGAAAACATCTTCGATCACAATGGTTGGAAAATTCAGCGTCACCCTAATCACGATTGGATAGATCCTAGAGCAGGACAAGCGACGTGGTTAAATCATAATGCTTATTTCCCTAATGCTCAAGGAGTTATAATCAGAAAAAATATATTCCTCAGGTCAAGTAGTATCCAAAACAAATGGACGGCAAATAATGGAACAGGCTCAGCAAGAGATGTAATTATAGATAATAATTTTTACATGGATGGTGAAATTGGAATCAGCATGGGAGGGAATAAAAATGGTCCCCTTAGATTTGTCAATATTAAAATAATTAATAATGTTTTAGAAGCATAAAAAATTGTATACTCTGAACGGGTTAAAACTTAACTTTGATTGCGCTTGTATTTTGTGAAATAATAATTCAGGAAAAGCAACAGAGCCAGATAAGATTCATGAACTGTTGAATTTTTCCACAAATTAATTTTTTATTGATATTTTTAAAATGGTTCTCTATTGATTGAGTAGAACAAGCTATAATATCCTTCTCATAGTCATCTCAGCCACAATTTCTTATATCAAATTTTTTTGGTGCAAGATCTGAGATATACGGAGATGTGGTCGATCTGGCAGCGTGGAGAGGAACCGAAGGCGATCGCGGTTGTGGGGATTTGGGTGCGATCTCGCAGAGCTCCGCCTAGAGAAGCGGTCCAGTCAGGGCAAACGCATCTAAATTCTGAAGAATAAAGAACAGGAGGAGCAAGACTCAATCAAGACATTAATTCGTCAAGCAAGAGAGCATTATCTGGCAGGGCGATCGCCTTTTCAGTAAGCGCGATCGCCTTTTCAGTAAGCGCGATCGCCTTTTCAGTAAGCGCGATCGTCTTTTTAGTTTAGGATCGTCTTTTTAGTTTAGCGATCGCAGGTTAAGGATGTTAGTGTCACAAAGTTTTTGAAGCACCTTGAAAGAGCAGGCTGCTTAGCTTAACTCGATAGTTAAACTTCTTGGTTGACAGTATTTAATCTCAACACTAATATCTAAAGCTCCTTCAGATTGTAAATCATCAATATAACCATCTTGAGCTGATTGAGCTTCCTTCAGGCTAGTAAAAGGTCCAAAAAAATAAAGATATCTTGGTCGATCAGTCGTGATATTAACCCACCAAGCTAACTGAGATTGACTGTCGTAGCTTTGAGATGTTAGAGGAAGAATAGTGATTATTTTTCCACCTAAAAGTGAAATTTGCCTATTTTTTTCACTCATCCGATGTCTAGGAACTTTCAGCCATACTCTACCACCAGAAACAGAAGGAAGAAGAACCTCATAAACAAAAACCTGCTCATCTGACCAATTTTTTGCTTTCACATCAATAACTTGTGATGAAGTATACATAACTATTACAAGTCTCTATTAAATCTACTTTCAGCAAATCACTAATCGAGCGGAGAAAATATTAAATATTGTTACTGTGAATAAAACCTATCTTCTGTCCTAAATTTTCCATGGCAGTATTTCTCTCCCTGCTCCCCTGCTCTTTCCAAGGGTTAACCTGATTCATCATCAGCAGCTAATTGATATGGGGGCGGAGAGACTTGAACTCTCACGACCTTGCGGTCAACGGATTTTCATCCTCTTGTAGCTTTCGCTACTGCTTAAGTACTCAGCTTTGAGAATTGGACTCTCTCTTTACCCTCAGCTCAATCTGTTAGGGTAGCTCCCGTCGAGTCTCTGCACCTTCAGAAAGTTAATTAGCTTTCCGCTTGGCTCAGGATTGCCTTATCTATTTCTAGACTTAGGTTTCCCTGAGTTTGAGAGCTTCCACTTAAAGAGTTTCTTCTTTAAGGCTCAATTTACTTTAAGTCCGTAGCGTCTACCATTCCGCCACGCCCCCATGCGGTTAATTACCGACAGTCACCCATTATAAGATAGTTATTGAAATTATGCAAGGGTTAGTTGTCAATGATCGGTTTTCTTGAACGACAAAGAAGGACGATGCTGCCGCCAGGGTTTTACTTCTTCGATGCGGGCAGCTAAACTCAGAAGCATCGCTTCGGAGGCAGGTTTTCCTCCCAACTGTACTCCTACGGGTAAACCTTCAGCGGTAAAACCAGTGGGTAAGGCGATCGCCGGCAATCCAGTGGCATTAAAAGGTGGACAAGGAGTGATCCAACGAATAATTTTCTCGATACTTTCCTCTGGAGTTAAACTAGACCATTCCCCTACTTTAATAGGAGGATGCATGTTGGTAGGTGAAAGTAAAACATCAAATTCGTGGAAAAAAGCAGCAATTTGACGAGAAAAAAATTGCATTTGATGTATTGCTTGTAGATACTCTCCTAAGCTACTAGATTTTTCTTTAAGCCAGCGATTCATGGGACTGAGAGCTGGCTCGGGAATTGCTACCGCCGATACGCCTGCCTGCCAAATTTTCACAAATGGTTCCACCAAAGGGGTAAAATCGGGACAAGCCTCCGTTACAGCATGACCCATGTCAGATAAGATTTGAGCAATGTCTTGTACTTGTTGCCGGCAAATATCAGCAGCATCCCCCACCGGTGGGATAGAGGTAGCCACGGCAATTTTTAGCCGCGGGGGAGTTTGTTTAGTTGCTTCTAAAAAAGAAATTTCGGGGTCAGGTAACCAGTAGGGATCGCCTGTAGTATAACCAGCCATAACGTCCAATAGAGCTGCTGCATCAGCTACAGTACGAGTCAAACAACCATGAGTGGCAATTCCTCCCTGATAGTCACCTACAGGTGCATTAGAAATTCTCCCTCTGGCGGGTTTTAACCCTACTAAACCGCAACAATATGCGGGGCCACGAACCGAACCTCCTCCATCGGAACCAGGGGCGATGGGAATTAAACCCGCAGCTACGGCTGCTGCTGCTCCACCACTGGAACCCCCAGAGGTATAATCTAGATGCCAGGGATTACGACTAGGGGCAAAACCTGGAGGTTCACTATAGGGCAAAGAGCCTAACTCTGAGGTAGCAGTTTTACCTAAAATGACAAAACCAGCTTGTTTGAGACGAGTGACAAATCCTTCATCATACTCAGCCATCTGATCTTTAAGCATGGCATTACCGTAACTACAGGGCATTCCCGCTACGGAATAAAGATCTTTGATCGCTGTAGGTACACCGAAAAAGGGAGGTAATTCTGAAGTATCTTTAGTATTGCCTAACTGTTCAGTTTGGCTTTTCGCATCTGCTAAAGCCTTGTCTGAAGCCACATAAAAATAACTACCTAAGTAAGTATCTAATTGCTCAATTCTCTCTAAGTACAGTCGAGTTAATTCAAGGGGCGAAATTTCTTTTTGACGAGTAAGTTTACTTAATTCTAGGGCTGGAGTGAATGCTAAATCAATTTTATTCATCTAAAATATCTTGGGAGTGCTACATATATCGTCAGTATACATCAGAGAAAATTAACAGTCCTACTAAACTGTATTGGGCAGTCCTATGTTGAATTCTATCGATCCACTTGAATTGCTGAACTAAGAGTTCCTCATCAGAGTTGCAATTTTTAGGACTGTGGTTCGCGTTGGTGACAACCAAGTATAACACATCAGCTTTAGCGAACTTTCAGCAATTCTGCATTCTGTTCACGGAGCGAAGCGGAGTGTACGAGCGGAGCGAACTTTCTGCATTCTACATTCAAAAACTACTACTCCCTCCTGCCATCGAAATTTCATGTTACAATTCTTAAAGAAAAGTACACACAAATTTAAAATTTCGGTTTAATAAATATTTAGAGTTCCAATAGTGGATAAAAAGCAACAACAAAAAACATAATTTAGCTCTAGAACTTAATAATTACCTCAACCAAGGAGTTGCCTAAGTATTATGACAGCAGTGAACATAGGTGCGATTAATCAAATATCGACTGATAGCCATATAGCTCTTGACTCAATTCAAACTGCTACAGGAATTTATGTCACAGTACATGGACATTTTTATCAACCACCGCGAGAAAACCCTTACCTAAATATCATTGAACGTCAACCTAGTGCTTACCCTTTCCATGATTGGAATGAACGCATTCATCATGAATGTTATCGCAATAATGCTTTTGCCCGTATCTTTAGTGATGATGGGGAAATCGTCGGCATTGTCAACAATTTTGAATATTTGAGTTTTAATATTGGTCCTACTCTAATGTCATGGTTAGAAAAATATGATTTAGAAGTGTACCAAAAAATCATTGAAGCAGATCGCCGCAGTTGTGAACGTCTCCAAGGTCATGGTAACGCGATCGCCCAAGCATACAATCACATCATTCTACCTTTGGCCAATGAAAGAGATAAGTACACTCAGATTCGCTGGGGAAAACAAGACTTCTATCATCGTTTTGGCAGAGAGCCGGAAGGGATGTGGTTAGCAGAAACCGCAGTAGATTATCCTACCCTAGAGGTATTAATCGCCGAAGGGATTAAATTTATTATTCTTGCCCCCTCTCAAGCAGAAAGATGCCGCCCTTTCCCCCCAGAAGAAGATACAGAACCAGAATGGATAGAAGTCGGCGGTGGACAAATCGATCCCACTCGCCCTTATCGCTGTTTTGTCAATGAAACAGACTACATTGATATTTTCTTCTATGATGGACCTATCTCTGGTGATATGGGCTTTGGCGATGTCCTCAATAGCTCTTATCAGTTCCTAAGTCGTTTGCAATTAGCGATCAAAGGAGATCATCGCCCTGCCCAAATTATCAGCGTAGCTACCGATGGTGAAACCTTCGGACATCACAAAAAGGATCGGGAAAAATGTCTCGCCTATGCCTTTAGCTATGAATTTCCTAACCAGGGTTGGACCGTTACTAATTATGCCCATTATTTAAGCATCAACCCCCCTACTTGGGAAGTAGAATTAAAACCACTCACGGCTTGGAGTTGCTCTCATGGCGTAGATCGCTGGCAAGATGACTGCGGTTGCGGTGGTGGAGGTTTATGGCATCAAAAATGGCGGCGCCCTCTCAGAGATGCCTTAGACTGGCTCAGAGATGAATTAATTAAGGTCTATGAAGAAGTCGGTTATAGTTTCTTTCACAATCCTTGGTTGGTTAGAGATGAGTATATTAAAGTAATTTTAGCTCGCAGCCCTGAAGTAGTCGACGAGTTTCTCCATGCTCACAGCTCCCACCAACTAACCTCTGCCGAACAAATAGATGCCCTGAGTCTTTTGGAAATGCAGCGTCACGCTCTGTTAATGTACACTAGTTGTGGTTGGTTTTTTGAAGAAATTTCTCGTCCTGAAGGCACCCAAATTTTGCGTTATGCTGCTCGGGCTTTAGAGTTAGCAGGAGAAGTGGCAGGGATACAGTTAGATCAAGAATTTGTGGCCCTTTTAAACAAAGCCCCCAGTAATGTAGAAAAATACGGCCATGGGGCAGAAATTTATCATCAGTTAGTAGTCCCTTCCCAGATTAATTTAGAACAAGTAGCTGCCCACTACGCTATCAGTTCGCTGTTTACCAAATATCAATTACAACAGCCAGTGTATTGCTATGATGCCTATCAACTAGACTACCAAAAACAACAAATAGGGTCATTAACTCTAGCAGTGGGGCAAGTTCGCTTAGTTTCACAAATTACCAGAGAAAGTACCCACTTTACTTTTGCTGTCTTGCATTTAGGAGGTTGGGATTTTCATTGCTGCATTCAACCTTTCTCTAATCGTCTAGCTTATAACCAAATCAAAGAAAAATTGTTTGCCAGTCTCAAACAAGCAAGTTTGGTAGAAACAATCCTAGTGATGAGCCAATTATTTGGTCATAAATCCTTTGATTTACAACATCTATTTGCTGAAGAGCGTCACAGCATTATCCAGCAGTTAACCGCTAAAACTAAAAAGCATCTCGACCAACTTTATACTCAAGTATATCGCGATAATTACAGTATTTTGCTGGCATTTCAAAGGGATGAGTTGCCGGTACCTCAAGAATTACAGGTTGCTGCTGAGGTGGCTATATCTCACCGTTGTCTCAAGACGATCGCCGAGTTAGAACAATATGCTGACGAAGCCAGTAAAATGGAAACTCATTTAGTTGAATTAGAAGCGATCGCAGCTGAAGCCAATCATCTTCACTGTCAATTACAAATTCCCGAAGCCAAGAAGACACTCGAGCAACTAATCTTAGGTTTCCTGGGGCAATTATTACACCATCGCGATCCGGCTAATTTAGAAACAGATGGGGCTTTAGTAGCTAAGATGATCGAAGTAGGCAGAGCCTTACATCCCGATCTATGTCTTGATAAACCACAAGAACTTTACTATTACCATCTGCACCATAAAATTGTCCCTGAGTGTTTTCAAGGAAACTCTAATAATGGTTCCAGTTGTCGTTGGCAACCATCTCAGTGGCGATCGCTATTGAAATTAGGTGAAAAATTAGCGGTTAACGTCACTCCGTTTTTAAGTTACCGACAATTTTGATTTGAGGGATAGGGCTGCGGGGAAGCTCCGGAGCTGGGAGAGGATTGAAAAGCAGAATTAGTCAAAAAAGTCCCAGTAAAAGTGTGATATGATCCTTCAGAAGCCAAAAACACCTTCAGTAAGATTAAAATTTATGACACTACAACTGCTTGTCTATGTACCACCTCATCCTCTAATTAAACACTGGTTAGCTGTAGCAAGGGATATTAATACCCCTGCTACGCTGTTCAAAACCGCCATGACGGAGTTGGGGCGTTGGTTAACTTATGAAACAATTCGAGAATGGCTTCCTACCATGGATAGTAAGGTACAAACTCCCTTAGCAGAATCTCAAGCTACCTTCATTAACCCCCAAATACCCATCGCTGTGATCCCTATTTTAAGAGCAGGATTAGCTTTATGGGAAGGAGCGCAAACTGTCTTGCCAGTAGCTTCAATTTATCACTTGGGTTTAGTGCGAGATGAAGCAACCCTCGAACCTAGTTGTTATCTGAACAAATTACCAGAGAAATTTGCTCCCGACACCAGAATTTTAATTCTCGATCCCATGTTAGCTACAGGAGGCTCAATTATGCTGGCGATGAAAGAAATTACCAGTCGTGGGGGAGATGCTAATTTCATTCGCATCATTTCTGTAGTAGCTGCACCTCCAGCTTTACAAAAATTAAGCCAAGCATATCCCACTGTGAATGTCTATACCGCTATGATAGATGAAAGCTTAAATAATAAAGGTTATATTGTACCTGGTTTAGGAGATGCGGGCGATCGCTCTTTTGGTACTTAATATATATACAAATTAGCTAAGGTTAAACATAGGGCAATTATCTGAAGAAGGAATTAAAACAATGAGTGAACGTGAAATTTTTACTGGTGGCTTTTTAGTTGGTACCCTAGTGGGTAGTGTAGTTGGTGGCGTCGTCGGTGCTGTTTTAGCCAGTATAAATAAGAACCTACCCTCTCAAGAAGAAAGTGATTCTTTACTTAAATCTCCCGCAGAATCATCATTAAACACAGAAGACAGTATTGAAGATGCACGTCTTAGTTTAGAAGAAAAAATTAATCAGTTAAATCATGCTATTGATGATGTCCGTCTTACTCTTTTAAAAAATGTCAATGAATCTGAACATGATTTAGAACAAGAGTAATTTCAGGAGTTATTAGTAGTTACAAGTCACAGCAGATAATTTTGGATTTTGGATTTTGGATTTTGGAGAATTACCCCATTAATGCCAGGGTTGGGGAAATACGATGTTGACTACTGATACTTAACTCCAATCTTCTTGAGAGTCATTGCTCTTTTGATAAACTTTTCCCGTACTATGAATTTGGCGAGTTTTTTCATGAAGTTCATCTTCAGTTAATTTCCATTGCTGAAGAATAGTTTCGAGATCTTGTTGAATATCCCTGGCACCAGGAAAATTACGATAACGAATTCTTAATCTAGCTAATTCTACTAGATTATAATCAGTAGCACCTTCTACAAACAGACTTTTAACTATTTCCCGATCGATGTGTGCTAAAGGATGTTTTTGGTCATTGGTCATTAGTCACCGGTTGATTGTTAGTTACGGGTTTTGCCTGCCAAATTTGAATCTTGTTATCAAATGAGCCTGTAGCTAAAAAATTACCATCAGGACTGAAAACGAGAGCTTCAACCCAATCATTAATACTAGGAATTAAGATTAATAACTTATCAGTGGGTAAATGCCACAATCTTACCCCATCGTTACCAGCACTGGCAAGGGTTTCTCCATCAGGACTAAGAGCGATCGCCCTGATTCTGCCTCGATGTCCACTTAATTCTTGAACTAAGTTTCCTGTAGCTAAATCCCAGACTTTAATTGTTTTCCCTTGACTGCTAGTAATAATTTTTTGCCCGTCTGGGGTAAAAGCTAAGCCAGTAATAGTTCGAGCGTGGGGGTGAAATTCAGATATGAGATTACCTGTTCTTAAATTCCACAATTGAACGGTTCCCTCATTATCACCACTGGCAATGATAAAACCATTGGGGTGCATTGCTAAGGCATGACTGGGATTTCCCTCCCCAGCTAAGGTAAAGGCAGGTCGTCTAATTTTTAAATTCCAGACTCTAATGCCATCTAAACTACCACTTACTAAGGTGCTACTATCAGGAGTAATCGCCAGAGAGAGAACACTTTTACCATGGAGTAGGAAAGTAGATTTGTATTCTCTAGTAAAGCCATTCCAAAGATTGAGCGCAGAAGTTAAACCACCACTAACAATAGTTGAACCGTCTGGACTATAGGCAAGAGCTAAAACAGCAGCAGCATGAGCTCGAACATCATCAATGCTTCTACCAGTAAGTACTTGCCAAAATCTAATTCTGGGATCGTTATGACTACCAGCACTAACTAAAACTGTTCCTTGGGGATTAAAAGCAAGCCCATAAACTGGTGAGCGATGTCCTTTAAGAGTGTGGAGTAATGATAATCTTCTCCATTGAGGAATACTTTTTTGTTTGTCTTCTACCGTCTGTTCCTCTGTTGATTGCTCAATCTGTTGCTCTAATTCTTGAGCTTGGGTTAATCCCGTGGTTAAATTGGCGATACCAATAATTAGACTAGTAGATATGGTGGTTATAATTTGGTTGATTTTGATAGTCATTAATCAATTATGAAAAAACCAGTCACAGCAATAGTGCAATCCGTAATTCTTACCTTGAGCAAGATGGCTAACACCAATGATATAATATTTATTTGATAATTGATAATTAATCATTAATTATTAGTAATTGATAACGTTTTGATTCAACAAGAAACTCTTAAATTACTGGAATGGCAGAAATTATGCCGCCACCTGTCCACTTTTGCAGCTACTAAGTTAGGTGCGATCGCCTCAGTTCATCTCACTATCCCTCTTACTCAGGCTGAAAGCTTACGTCTGTTGGCTCAAACCCAAGAAGTATGTATCCTCGAAGAAAGCCTTAATCCCCATTGGTCATTTACCGGCATTCACGATATCGGCGATTCTCTGGAAAGAGCAGCGCTCGGCGGTTTACTCACCGGGGAAGAATTACTCAATCTTGCTACTACTCTAGCAGGAGTAAGACGTTTAAGACGAGTTATTGAAGATGGAGAAGAAATACCCACTCTCCAAAAGCTTGTGGCTGATATTCGCACCTTTCCAGAACTAGAAAAAGAGATTTACTATTGCATCAACGATCGCGGTGAAATAACCGAGCGTGCTAGTCCTCAACTCGCAGAAATTCGAGGCAAGTTAAAGTCAATTCGTCAAAAAATTCAGCAAACTCTGCAAAATATTATCCAGAGACAGGGCAATGCCATCCAAGAACCATTGATCGCTCAAAGAGGCGATCGCTTCGTTCTACCTGTCAAAGCATCCCATAGTGGGCAAATTCCCGGTATCGTCCACGATACCTCCGTTAGTGGCTCTACTTTATATGTTGAGCCCAAAAATATTGTCGAGCTAGGTAATCGCTTACAAACTACTCGCCGTCAGGAAAAGCGAGAGGAAGAAGTTATTCTGCGTAAGCTTACCGCAAAAGTTAATGCAGTTAATGAGGATTTAGAGTTATTATTAGCTACTGCTACTGCTTTAGATTTAGCTACTGCTAAGGCACGTTATAGTCGATGGCTAGAAGCAAATCCACCTCATTTTATTAACTTCCAAGCTGACGGCGAAAGTATTACCCTGCGAAGTTTACGTCATCCTTTACTTGTCTGGCAACAAAAACACGAACAGGGAGCAGAAGTTGTTCCTATCGATGTCTTAATTAAACCAGAAATTAGGGTAGTAGCCATCACTGGGCCGAATACTGGAGGCAAAACTGTCACCCTGAAAACCCTGGCTTTAGCTACTTTAATGGCAAAAGTAGGTTTATTTATTCCTGCGAAAGAACCAGTAGAAATACCTTGGTTTGAATCTATATTGGCTGATATTGGCGATGAACAGTCTTTAGAGCAGAGTTTATCGACTTTTTCTGGTCATATTACCCGAATTCTTCGTATTATCGAAGCTTTAGACCAAGGAAATTCCTTAGTCTTGTTAGATGAAATCGGGGCAGGTACAGATCCTAGTGAAGGAACCGCTATGGCGATCGCCCTGCTCAAATACCTAGCGGAGCATAACCGCTTAACCATTGCTACTACTCACTATGGAGAATTAAAAACCCTCAAATATCAAGATTCCCGCTTTGAAAATGCTGCGGTAGAATTTGACGATGTCAGCCTACAACCGACTTATCGGGTATTGTGGGGGATTCCGGGGCGTTCTAATGCTCTAACTATCGCTCAAAGGTTAGGATTAAATAACACGATTGTGGATGAAGCTAAGCAATTAGTGGGCGGTTACTCTCAAGACATCAATCAACTTATTGCCGCCTTAGAAAACCAACGCCGAGAACAAGAAACTAAGTATCAACAAGCTAGTAAATTATTGCAAGAGACAGAGCGTTTTTATGAAGAAGTGTCGCAAAAAGCCTCTTCTTTACAAGAAAGAGAAAGAAATTTGCGCCTGTCACAAGAAAAAGCCGTACAGGAGGCGATTTTACAAGCGAAAGAAGAAATAGCGCAGGTTATTCGTCAATTGCAACGCCAAGGCTCTCCCACGGCTCGGGATGCTCACCAAGCAACCCAAAGCTTACAACAAATCGGCGATCGCTATTTACCCCCACCGGAACAAAAATCGATGGCTAAGGCGGGTTATAAACCGAAATTAGGGGAAAGAGTGAAAGTATTGAGTATCGGACAAAGCGCTGAAGTAATTAATATTGAAGATGGAGAGGAACAATTAACGGTTCGTTTGGGGTTGATGAAAATGAATGTTCCTTTGAGTGATATTGAGTCTTTAGACGGCAAAAAAGTAGAAGTTCCAGTTAAGCCGCAGCCTACACCTCCATCCAAATCTACAACTACTACACCAAAACAAGTCACTACGGTGAGGACTTCTCAAAATAGTGTTGATATTCGAGGGCAAAGGGTACACGACGCCGAAGCAGAACTAGAAAAGGCGATCGCTGCTGCTACCGAAATGGGAGTACTATGGATTATTCATGGTAAAGGTACGGGGCGTTTGCGGGAAGGAGTTCACGAATTTCTCAAGCGACATCCTCAAGTAAGTAGGTTTGAATTAGCACCGCAAAATGAAGGAGGTGCGGGGGCAACCATTGCTTATTTAGTCTAGTGCCGCTGCGCGGAAGTAATAAGCTCCGAAGGAGCGCGGCGCGCTCCCAAATAAAGGTCAGAAACTGTCTCAGCCTTACCAGAGCAAAATTAATGAAGCAGGGCGATCGCCATTTCAAAGACGGATTATATCAAATCTGGTTGAATAACCACACTTTTGGGTGAGGTAATGCAGAATGCAGAATGCAGAATGCAGAAAGTTTGCGAGGAATATTGCCATGAAAAATTAAGTGTGTGCGATTATCCAGATTTGATATTACTCAGTTTTGTCAGCTACTACCTTAAGGTTACATCTGTTACAAGATAGGGAATAAGCTTGAGATGGTAGAGTAGAATTAGAAATAGGGGTATGTGGCAACTACTCCTCAAAACCTTAAATAATCTAGTGAGGGTTTTAACTATGAGTACCATTATCGAGACTGATTTAAAAGATGTTTTAAATCAAATTAACGGTAAACTTGACAAACTAACTGAGAATGTTAACGAAGTTAAAGTTAGTGTAGCTAGATTAGAAGAGGGTCAAAATGGAATTAATAAAAGATTAGACAACCTTGATTTTATTGCTCGTACTGTTATCGGCGGTGTAGTTTTAGCCTTATTAACTAATCCTTTGAGCATCACCATCCACACCCACATCCTTGCGCATGATATCCTGAATGCTTTTGATTAAAGTTGCGATCGCCATAATTTTATGTGATTTTATTGTAGTGAATATCTATTTTTTAATCTAATTTTTTTTCGGAGGGATTCCAAAATTTGATATTAGCAAAGAAACTTAAATCTTTATAATCAATTGTCCAAACATAGCCTTGATATTTTTCTGCAATAACGATAACTGAAGCATCTTCTAAAGTACCCTGCCAGTTAGGATTTTCTAAGATAATATCCAAAATTGAGTTAAAGTCAGGCTGTGATATGGGGATAATAACAGTTTCTTCTTTGATAACATTTAATAAAGTTTGTGCCGTTTTGACTGATTCATTACGACAGACAAATTTATAAACTTCAAATATTATTGGTAATGGTGTCAAAACTTCACCAAAAACCAGAGGGATTTGACTAAAACCTCTTATCGCTTCATGATGGTAATTATCTTTTTTTGAAACTAAGGCTATTAATGCTCCAGCATCTAATATTAGTCGTTTCATTAGCGATTCTTTCTATTGCTAGAAGCATCTACTGGAGCATTTTTAACAATTCCAGCTAACTTTAACAATCCTGAACCATTGCGGGGACGTAATTTATCTTTTAATGCTATTTGCACCACACTAGAAGCATTCTCATCAGGATGCTCTTTTAGATAATCGCTTAATTGTTCCCATAATTCATCAGGAATATACAACGTTCTTCTCATGTTGAATTATCTTTTATGTACAACCTTAGTTGTACTCTAACATAATTTAGCTATTTTTTTTCTGTTTTTGTCCCGCCTTAAGTTGGTAGCCACTTAAAGGATAAGGTGGCAAAAATTAAAGTATAAAGTGGCATAAGCCCAAAATTGACGACAGGAAGGTCGAGGCCTGGCTCAAGTTATTCCCTGTGCGCTTGACTGTGAAAGTGAACAGGGTGCTTCCTTCATTGCCCTCTGCTATGGAGACATCGTCGCCAATAGACAGATCTGGCGGTATGGGATCGTCATTCTCGATCGTCCCTGTGGCTGTCCCCTGGATGATGATAGCGTTTTCTTGGTTGGATAGGGTCACCGTGAACCCTTCGTTGTCCTCAAACTCTGTGTCCCCCTGGACTTCGATCATAATCTCCTGGGTGTTCGGTGAATCCGCTGTGAACTCCAGCGTACCAGAGGGAAATATATCAGAGACAAAGTCGTCCACAGTTACTGTGTCGCTGTTTGGCGTAACCTTCCAGTCCACCGTTGTCGTCTCGTTCAGATCTTCATCAGTGCCTGTACGGGTAACCATGAAGGTGAACGGGGTGGTACCGCTGTTGCCCTCGTCGTTCTCGACAGGGCCCGGCTCAATTGAGAGATCGGGTGCAAAGTCGTCGTTAGAGATGAACGCATCGGCACTCCCACCCCCGTCTTGGATTTTCGCATTCCCCCTGACCTCGGTCAGCATCAACCTGAACCCTTCGCTGATCTCGGGGTCTGTATCGCCCTGGACAAAGAAAGGGATCTCTATTTGCTGATCACCACCAGGCTCGAAGTCAACCGTACCAGAGAACAGCGTACCCGGAACAAAGTCCGCGCCGTCAGCGGGGCCGTCATCGATTCCTGTTATCGTCCAGTCCACCGACACAAGCTCGTTCACGTTGTTGCCAGTAGCGGTGGAAATCGTAAAGACGAACTCGGTGGAGTCCCCATTGCCCTCTAACTGGGTTTGAGGATCAGGGGGGCTAACAAACACCTGAACCGGAGAGTCGTCGTCATCGATTATGCCCAGGGCCTTGTTCAACACCTGAGTACTATCATCGTCCGGGTCGTCTATGAATGTCCCGCCCACCGCGTTTGACAGAAACACTATGAAGAATTCATCTTCTTCAACCGTCGTGTCGCCTTTGATGTCGACCTCAATGTTAGCAATGTCCTGTCCAGACTCGCTGTTCGGCTCGAACATCAGCGTACCCTTGGGGAATGTGTCGCCGACAAAGTCGGATTCTTTTGCATCCCATGGACCGATGCCTCCTGTTCTCACTTCCCACTCCACCGTCGTGGGGTTGCTCAAGATCTTGCCCGTGCGTTGGACCGAGAAGGTAAAGGTTGTGTCCTCATCGCCCTCTACTGCTTCAACCAAGAAACTATCACTATCAAACGTCAGCTCGGGTAGAAAGTCGTCAGTTTCGATGGTACCGGGGGCAGATTCGTCAACAAGGATCGCGTTATCAGGATTGGACAGTTTTACACTCAGGCTTTCATCGATCTCGATTTCCAGATCCCCCATAATCTCGACTGTCACCATCTGCTCAGTAACGCCAGAAGCAAAGTTCACCGTGCCCGAAGTTAGCTGACCATTGACTAAATCATTATTGAGGTCTAGGGGGTCTGAACCTGTCCCCATCAGCTCCCATTGCACAGCAAGGGCGGCGTCGGCCGTGCCACTACGGGTGACATTGAACACGAACTGGGTAGGAGTCTCGCTACTAGGGTTACCTTCGTTCAGTTCCGATCCTGTAGTGAGGGACACCGAGACCTGCTTGTCATCGTTTTGAATCTCGCCGATGGCCGTAGCTTGCTGGGTGTCGATTGAGACGTTGGGGCTCGGTTCTGTAAGGGATACCTCAAAGGTCTCGTTGCCCTCGAATTCGTAATCGCCAGCAACGTTGATGGCGATCGACTTCTCCGTCTCTCCGTCCTCGAACTCTAGGGTATCCTCAAAGACTTGCTCAGGGACGAAGTCACTCTTGTTGGTGCCGATATTAGTCAGGATGTATTTAACCGTAGCCGTGCCTGTGACATCTTCGCTGCGGGTAACAGTGAAGGTGAAGGGGGTCGTTTCCTCGCTGTCTCCCTCTTCTAGGCTGAGGGATGGGGGTGAGATCGTCAGAAGCCCGATATCGTCATTGAGGATGGTGCCAAAGACTTTGGGAAGCTCCAGGGTAGTGCCCGCGGATGCCTCTGGGGGCAGGCTAAGCTCAACCTGGAATTCCTCATTGAACTCGGCGTTGCTATCGGGGTTGGCCTGGAAACTGAAGCCAATGGGCGTGTCTTGTCCATTTTCCCCTGGGGCGAAGGTCACTTCCCCTGTGGGCAGGACGCCGTCACTGAAGTCCTCGCCATCGACTTGGTTTTCTGCACCTTCCCTGGGCTTCACCGCCCAACTCACCGTCAGCTCTTTATCGGTATCACCGGTGCGCACGAGCTGATAGCTAAAGGTCGCCGCCATTTCTGGACTGTCGCCTTCGTTTATCTCTAGCGCCAAGGACGGTGAGATCAGCACCGACGATTCATCGTTATCGATGGTTGCCACGACCTCTGCTTGACCCAAGGAGGTGTTGTCTGGGAAGCCGTCATCCTTAATTCGCAATGCGAAGGATTCATCATTCTCTAGCACGGTATCCCCGCGAATACTCGTAGCCCAACCAGAGAATTACTTTGCGCAACTACTAAAAGCAGGAATTCTTGAGCGTCTTCAACGATATCGAGAAGCCCTATATATTCTCGACGAACTTGAGGATTTCCATGCCTCCGATCCAGCACTAGTCTATCTGAAACAGCTAGCTTATAGTGGTCTAGGAGATACTTTTAAAGCGGAGGCCATGAAGCAAATCTTGAGCAAACTCGAAGATACCTTGCGGGGCGAGCCATCGGCGGCCAAGCGACGTCAAGAGTTCGTTAATCGGTTAACTACTGGTGCCTGGAAGTTGCCCTTGCGCCCACCCCATTTTACTTGTGAACCCATGTGGCTTCCGTTTAAAGCATTGCGTCGCCTTCAGCGCGACGACTGGACAAAGGGATTAACACCGCTCGAATGAAAATGCCCTTAAAGGTTAGACATCTCCACAAATGAGTCTGAAACTATTGAAAAAACCTTGTCAAATTCTGAGTTTTGGAGATGTCTAAAGGTATATATTATGCTGCTTTTGCTCTGTAATCAGGTTCTAACCAACAACGAGGTAAAGATTCCCCTGAAGGAAATATTACTTCTAATTTGGTAAATTTTTCCGGTTCTTGCATTTCTTCACCGCAGTGAAATCTACCCATAATACTATTCTGACATGGATCGTAGAGGTTCTCTAGATCGAGAATCTCAATCAAATCTCCACTACGTTTGTGCTGTAAGAACATAACATCCTCCTTAGTCATCAAACGTTGATATTTTGACACATTATATTATAGCATAATATATTGGAAAAATTTGACTTTTGTCATATGTCCTAGTTCATCAAAAGTTCACATCCTTGTCACGGCAAAGTCATATCACCTCAGTATATTAAAAAGTGTCAGCTTAGGATAGTTTTCCTTAATAGCTCCTTCGCCCTAAGCTGACTTTTCTCCTACATCAGTTATCTGGAGGTTATGACCATGAAACAATCTACTCTATCTCAACCACAATTAGAAGTTAATCATATCAATCAACAAAACAAACCAGAATTTAACTGGATGAAACAACTCACTACTTACACTTCATTAATTTTACTTGGTGCGGGAATTGGTTTGGGAGGTAATTCTCTCGTTAATCATGCCCAATTATTAGCTGGAATTACCGAAAATCAGGAAATTTCACCAGAAAAAATAACTAGGACAACAAGACCTCTAATAACTACTAATAACACTAATTTTGTCACTCAAGTAGTGCAAGAAGTAGGTCCTGCAGTAGTAAGAATCGATGCTTCACGCACTGTAGAGACTCTGTTACCTCCTATGTTTAACGATCCTTTTTTCCAAAGATTTTTTGGTAATCAAATACCCCAAATTCCCGAACAACAAATTAAACAAGGTACTGGCTCTGGATTTATTATTAGCACTGATGGTAAGATTTTGACTAATGCCCATGTTGTTGATGGTGCTAGTGAAGTAACAGTTAATCTCAAAGATGGCCGTAGTTTGGATGGTAAAGTTTTAGGTAAAGATGATCTTACCGATTTAGCAGTAATCCAAATTGAAGCTGATAATCTTCCTGTCGTTAAGTTAGGTGATTCTGAAAAACTGGAGATCGGAGAATGGGCGATCGCCATTGGTAATCCCCTCGGTTTAAATAATACCGTCACTACCGGAATTATTAGTGCCACTGGCAGGAATAGCTCCCAAATTGGGGTACCAGATAAGCGCATCGATTTCATTCAAACTGACGCAGCCATCAATCCCGGTAATTCTGGCGGTCCTTTATTAAATGCTCAAGGGGAAGTCATCGGTATAAATACTGCGATCATTCAGAATGCGCAAGGATTAGGTTTTGCGATTCCTATTAATCGAGCAGAGGCGATCGCCGCTCAATTAATTGCGGAAGGTAAAGTAGAACATCCGTACTTAGGAATTCAGATGGTATCTCTCACTCCAGAGGTGAAACGAGAGTTAGCTAACAATGAAGATTGGCAAATAGAAGTAGAAAAGGGAGTATTAATAGTTAAAGTTATGCCTAATTCTCCAGCAGCGCAAGCTGGCTTGAGAGCGGGAGATGTAATCCGAAGTATTAATGGACAACCCATCAATGATTCTAGTAAAGTGCAAAAAGCAGTAGAGCAAACTTCGGTGGGTGAAGATTTATCTGTTCAGTTGCTTCGCAACCAAGAAACAGTTAGGCTAAATGTTAAGGTTGGCACTTTACCAGTTTCGTGAAGTTTTTTATCATTATTCATGTTAGGAATGTTAGCTATCATACAATAATCCTAAAGATAGCAATTTAATCCAGAGGAAAATGTCAATGGCTAGAAAAAAGCATAGAGCTACAGCTACTTCAGCAACAAGTAAATCTCAAGTAGGAATTTCCTTGACAGCAAAAGCAGCAGAAACCCTAACAGTGATTGCTAAAGAGACAGGTTTATCACGCTCTGCTCTGTTGGAAAATATTTTAGGAGGCTCTATTGCTATATCTAGCCAAGAAGCAAAAAAAACTATAGCTATAACATCTGAGCAAGAAGGATCTTCAGCAGAAAAAACAGCCTCTACCACCAAGGTTAAAGTAATTATCGGAGGTTCAGCCAAGGTTGGTCTAGATAAGATAGGAATGGTTGCTGAAGATGAAAAATTAAAACAACAATCTCAGCAAGATAAAAAATTAATTGAAGATTTAGAACAGCAATTAGTTGCTCAGAAAAATTTGCTTGACGAGAAGACCAAAACTAATAAGTCTTTACGGCAAGAGATTGATAGTCAACTGGCTCAAATTAAAACTTTAGAAAAGGATATTTTGCAAAAAAAAGTATCTAAGGATACCTCAGATGTAATTAATGATTTAGAGAAAAAATTAGCTAAACAAGTAAAAGAGTATCAATCTTTAACTCAGAAATATGAGGGTAAAAATAAACAGCTCAAAGAGCTACAAGAACAACTCTCGCAGCAGCAAAGTTTAGTTACTGAAAAAACTGATGCTCTGTCTGAATTACAAACACAACTAGAAAATTTAGAACAAAACTTATCTACCAAGGAAACTGACAATCAATCTTTACAACAAGAACTTGAGAGTAAAAATAAGCAACTTACGGAGTTACAAGAACAACTCTCGCAACAGCAAAGTTTAGTTACTGAAAAAACTGATGCTCTGTCTGAATTACA
>JAAUYA010233355.1_pt1 | contig 23882 bp, 16 predicted proteins | sample 7278161 | NCBI WGS metagenome assembly JAAUYA01 (sample SAMN14350120, study PRJNA611818) | marine sediment metagenome | isolation source: surface marine sediment (3m) | place: French Polynesia: Moorea | collected 2018-08
ATTCTGCATTCTGCATTCTTAATTCTGCATTCTACCACTAGTATCCCTAAGATAGATTCTCCCTTTCTCCTCTGCTCCCGAGCGCAGCGGGCTCCCCTACTGTCTCAACCGACAATTTTTTGTTAAGCGAGCAGTATTGGGACAACTATTTATGTAATCAAGAAATTAGCAATAACTGGAAAATGATCTGAAGGTAAAATTTCACCTGGTTTAGAAGAATCTATAGTGGCTTTAGTTAATCGTACCCTGCTATCGTAATAGATTGTATCTACGGCATCAAAAGCTTCTCCTGTAAATTCATGGTAAGTCATTTGTTGAGTTAATTCTCTATTGGCTAATACATCTTTGAGTTGAATACCATGAGCTAAAGATTGTTTAAATTTTTCTCTTGGTAGGCTCTCTGGTGCAGCATTGAAATCACCTGTGAGGAAAAAATAGACATTTTCATTACTTAAAGCCTCCAGGCGATCGCAGATTAATTGAGCGCCCAATTCTCTGGCTTTGGCACTACGATAATCAAGATGAGTATTAAACAAGATAATTTCTTGTTCTTGCTCTAGGGAGATAAATTTCCCCCAACTCGTCATTCTCGGTTGGGGGTTGCCCCATGCGGGGGTAATACTACCGGCTATGGTTGGTGTCTCACTGAGATAGAAATCTCCTGTTTCCAGACATTTCCATCTGGGCAAGTGATAAAAAATAGCACAGTGTTCATCATTTCCCGTGCCGCTGCGATCGCCCCCTATACTTTGATAACTGGGTAAGAGCCGATGTAAGTCTAGTAACTGATGGGCTTTTCCTTCCTGGGTACCGATCAGATCCGGTTGGTAGTGGCGAATTAGAGAGGCGATCGCCTCTTTCCTCCTCCGCCAATTATACTCGTTGAGATCGGGTTTATCGAATCTTAAATTAAAGGTGATAATTACTAAGTCCATGGCACAGTGCACCTCCACTTTCAGATATAATACCATTTTTCTTTAAAATTAATAGACTTATGGTGATCGGTAGAAGGCAGGAAGCAGATGGCATAAGTTTATTTTAGTTAACTATTACCTATTCTCTATCATCATTCAAGTACATCATTCTTTTTGAAAAATGGTATAATAAAAGTGTAGGGTCAGTTGATAAAACTCTGTCTGTTGGTGGTGTGAGATATCCATGACAGATAAGCAAGTATTAAAGCAGTTTGTAGCATTGAATTATGGAGGTGAAAGTATGGCTATTGTTCATCGTAGTCCTTTCCAAGCACTCGAAAGATGGGAACCTTTTCATGAACTAGAAACCATTCAGCGGCGCATGAATCGTCTGTTTGATAGCCTAATGCCCGGTGGAGAGGGATGGCTGAGCGGATTTGACTTCGTTCCCTCAGCAGAAATTGAAGAAGACGATAACGCAGTTTATATCAAGCTTGAAGTTCCAGGCATGGAACCCGACGATATCGATATAGAAGTAACCGAAAACTCTATTGCTATCAGTGGCGAACGTAAGTCTGAAAGCAAAGCTGAAGAAAAGGGCTTGGTACGCTCTGAAATGCACTATGGCAAGTTTGAAAGGATGATGTCGCTACCCGCACACATTAAAAGCGATGAAGTAAAAGCTGAATATAAGAAAGGTATCTTGCATCTCACCTTGCCGAAAGTAGAGGAAGAAAGGCATAAAAAGGTTAAAGTCGAATTAAGTAGTTAAGCTAAAGTTTCCTAACTTCGAGCTATTGAGGGGCATAGCAATGCTATGCCCCTCGTTTTCAAGCTAACTACCTCCAGTTCCAATACTGCGAGAGTCAATTAGCCCATGCCTAGGTAGTTAAATCTAGCTAAAATCAGTAGAGCACAAAGACCTTAAAGTAATATGAATGTCACGTCAAAAGCATCCCAATGCTCCTTTCTTCTCTAAAACATTCCAATAAATTGGTAAAGCATGACGATGCCACACTACACTGATCATGAAAATGTTTTTATCTTGCCACTGTGTCCTAAAATTATTGAGTAAAGTTATCATAATCGGTATTTTCGGTGATTACCAATACCGATTTTTTCACATTTTGGTCATTAAAAATCAACGAAAACTATACCCATACACATTTATGTTCTCTATCAAACATAGAGAACATAAAAAATAATTGCCAAGGGCAATATGTAGTGTCTCTCATGGGATTCAATACTTAATAGTTATATAAGATTATACTATTGTCAATAAGCTAACTTCAAAAACTTGATCAAGTGGTCAACTAGATTTGTTTAATCTATTGCTAGCTCTAAACTACAGGGCGCTGGTCACCCCTTCAGGTCACTCAGGCTAACCTGAATCACTCTCTGCTTTACCTCAAAAAACACATTGTATTTTCTTAACCGAGCAGTATTGGGTTAAAGTTATCAAGAAGCGTAGCAGACTTTCTTTACCTCCTGGTAAAATCCCTCAATCCACGATTTCAACTTAACCAGTGTCCAAATTCGGCTAAAAAGCGATCGCCTAATATTGCTTCCCTAATTTTATGGGTAAAGCCAATCAATTCGGTTACATTATGAAGCGAGAGTAAAATATAACCTAACATTTCCCGTGACTTAATTAAATGGTTTAAATAAGCACGGCTAAAGTTCTCACAGGTGTAGCAAGGACAATCCCGATCGAGGGGGGTAAAATCTTCTTTAAATTGGGCATTTTTCAAATTCCAACGCTCTCCCCTCACTAACGCCGCCCCGTGACGGCCGAAACGAGTAGGAACCACACAATCAAATAAATCTACTCCAGCGGCGATCGCCATTACCATTTCCCCATAACTACCCACTCCCATCAGATAACGAGGTTTGTCTGCTGGTAATTGAGGAGCGCTCCACTGCACAATTTGACGGATTAACTCTGGTTTTTCGCCAACACTCACCCCACCAATGGCATATCCTGGTAAATCTAGAGCTTTAAGTTGTTCCACCGCCGCCGAGCGTAAATCGGGGTAAATACCTCCTTGTAAGATGCCAAATAAAGCCTGTTCTCTAGGACGTTGATGGGCATTGAGACATCTTTCTAACCAACGATAGGTCCTCTCTGTAGCGGTTATCACTGCCTCTTTAGGGACATTAGCGGGAGGACACTCATCAAAAGCCATAATTACATCAGCTCCTAAAGCATTCTGAATTTGAATGGAACGCTCTGGAGTCATGTCAATAATTCTGCCATCTTTAGGGGAACGGAAAGTAACGCCAGTATCCGAGATTTGGCGCAATTGAGAAAGGCTAAATACCTGGAAGCCTCCTGAGTCAGTTAAAATGGGCTGCTTCCACCCCATAAATTGATGTAGTCCACCAGCACGAGCAATAATTTCTTCTCCTGGTTGAATATGAAGATGATAGGTATTACCTAAAATCATCTGTGCTCCTGCTTGTTTTAATTGTTCTGGGGTAAGCCCTTTTACTGTTCCTAAGGTACCGACAGGCATAAATCGGGGTGTTTCCACCACTCCATGAGGAGTATGCCATATTCCAGCTCTGGCTTTAGTTTGCCTACAGTAGCTAACTAATTGAAAAGAAAATCCCACTACTAATAATTAAGTTTTTGTCTAATTGAAGCTTTCAAAAATCTTCGTCTAATTGCACATCCCATTTAGCAGAGAGAACTTCCGATAACATTGCTTCTAGGGCTACTACATCGAGATGTTTATCTTCCTGTTGTTCTTGGGTAGTATTAGTTAAGGGTATTAGTCTCAATTGACGATTATCTTGAATCAGATCGAAGTAAGCTTCATCTTCTGATACTTGATAAATCTGTAAATAGTCAAAACTTTGAATATTTATATAGAGACTCTGATTAACTACTAGTGTTGCTTGATTGGGTTCACTAAAGACTTCTAGAATCCAACCTTCCCCTTGATTTTGAACTTTACCATCAAGAGTATGAACATAACGAACATGAGTTAAGTCATTAATTAAGCGTCTAATATCATCTTTATTAACCAGAGTACCTGATTCTACTACACAAGGTGCTGGTAACTGACCGTAGCTTTGATCGTGATTCATAATAAACTCCTGTGCCGACAATAAATAACCGTTCAATTTTTGGTTACTTTTACTTATTAGATTACGAAAGTATTAAATAAAACAGCAGGTTAATTTAACACCAAAATGTAACATGCACTAGTTTAAATTACTTGCTGTCTTAATTATATTTCAATCCAGCTTAATCGTGATAGTAAAATAAACTTCTTGCTGTTTATAAAAATATCCTACGTCACAATATTAGCTTAAAATGTCAATCTTGTTCAGATAAATTTTTATCAATGATGACTAATGAATAAGTTGATCTCATCTTTCTTTGGTGCAATTACTTTTTATACTACTATTAAGTTACCAATATACTTCAAAAAAGACTTTGAAAGGATTGCTCGTTGGATAACCTTACTAGGCTTATTAATAGGCAGTTTGTTAGGATTTATTGAGGTTATTTTTGAGCAAATAAATTTACCAATTTTGACTCGCAGTGTTTTAATAATTAGTCTTTGGGTTTATCTAACCGGAGGTTTACATTTGGATGGAGTGATGGATACTGCGGATGGTTTAGCCGTGAGTGATAACCAACGTCGTTTAGAGGTAATGAAAGATAGTTTTACGGGTGCTTTCGGAATGATGGCAGGAGGAATTTTATTATTAATTAAAACGGCGGCTTTGAGTGAAATTACTGCTCAGCGCTGGTTAGCTTTGATTATCGCTGCTAGTTGGGGGCGTTGGGGGCAATTAATGGCGATCGCCTTTTATCCCTATTTAAGGGAAACTGGTAAAGGTGCATTTCTGAAACAATCTTTTGGTTTTCCTCAAGATTGTTTTTTCGGGTCAATTTTCATCTTACCTTTAAGCTTTGGTCAATTCTGGTTAATACATCAGCAATGGTGGTTAATTTTATTAACTCAAGTAGGTTGCGCGGCGATCGCTTTACTAGTCGGTTTTTGGTTTAAGCGTCAATTAGGAGGGCATACAGGAGATACTTACGGAGCCACAGTAGAATGGAGTGAAGCATTTATACTGTGTTTACTGACAGTTATGGTTTAGATTGGATTGGATTTTCAGTTGATGGTATTGGCGATGAACCATCAACCATCAACAGAACTCAAGGCGATCCTTACCATAAATTTCTCCTCGATGATTTTTCGCCCCAAATTTGTCACTTTTTCACTATGTTACTTTTGCCTGTAATCTTTGCTAATTTTGCTAATTATGGAAAATTCCCTTATTCATCCCGATCAAAGTTTCGCACTGTGGGCAATTCTTCTCTCAGCCGCAACCATCGGTATCTGGGGAGAAAAAACTAAATGGGGTGCTAAGATATCTGGTGCCGTTATTACGATGTTGGTAACATTTGTTCTCTCCAAGGAAGCAAATTATTCCCCTTGATGCTCCTAGCTACAGTGTGGTCTGGTCTTTCTTGGTTCCTTTTTCCATACCTCTACTGGGTACAAAGACTTTTTGCCTATCGACATCCCTCTTTAACTCTCAATCCAGAAGATCAAATCAGTTCCTTCACATCTGAGACTAAGACTGAGACAGAATTATCATTACTCCAGATGAGTCAAGTACTAGCTATCAGTGGAATTATCTGTGCCCTAGGTGGTGGAATTGCTCATTTATTAGGTTTTTCTAAAGCAGGAATTTTAGTTTCCACAGTTTTAATTGTGGCACTAGCAACAGGATTTCCTCAATATTTAGGCAAGCTGAGTGTAGCGGATAAAATAGGTACACTGTTAATGCAGATATTTTTTGCTGTAATTGGTGCTAGTGCTAATATTGGCAAAGTAATCCAAGTGGGTCCCATTTTATTTGTCTTCGCCGCCTTAATTTTGAGCGTTCAATTAGTGCTATTACTTTTAGTAGGAAGACTATTACGCCTAGATTTAGCTGAATTGTTGATTGCCTGCAACGCTAATATCGGTGGGCCGACAACCGCCGCCGCTATGGCCAGTGCAAAAGAATGGGATAAATTAGTAACACCTGCCATTTTAGCTGGAACTTTTGGTTATGCGATCGCTACTTTTATTGCTGTTGCCTTAGCCAATTGGCTACATTAATCACCTCCACAAGTAATGCTATATGTAAGATGCTGATGTGCACATTTGCCAAAAGGATCTTCGCTAGTTTTCCCCCTGGTTCGGAAATAAAGTAGCAAAGGTGTCACCGTCATAGACAGTGCCTAATTCATCTCGCATACGGAGGTAGATATTGCCTTTGGGAATACGAGTTTATACAATGAAGATAGCGACCGATGGAGGTATTGACCCATGAATGAAGAACATCTCGAAGCTTATCGGATTTATCAAGGGATTATCGCTCAACTGTTGAATTGTAACAGTAACGAGGAAGTATGGCAGATATTGGATGCTAATCGGGATTGGGTTGATGCGGAATTGCAGCAGACAATGCAGGAAGTGGCGGAAGATTTGCGCATCCAGGGCGACTTAGACAACGCTAATTTTTTAATGAATATTGTAGAGCAGTTAATGGGGTTGTCTCGCAATACATCTGATGCCCAACTTAACTTTCTCTTACAGGTATTGCAAGTAATGGCAGAAAGCGATGGCGATCCAGTGGTGGTATATCCACTGCTGCAAGCAAACTTGAACTTACTGGATAACAACTTTGCTCAATTGTTGCAAAGCTGGGCCACTGCTAGATTATCAGAGTTGGAGCCAGAGAGGACGTACTCCTTAGCAGCAGACATTGGCGATCTCAGCAATCAGCTAAGGAAATTTCCACTGGGCAACCGGGCTAATAATCTAGAAATTGCTATTGCAGGCTACGAGATCGTCGCCACAGTTTTTAACCGTGAAATTTATCCCCAAGAGTGGGCAAAGACTCAACATAATCTTGCAGGTATCTACGCTGAACGTATCCAGGGAAATCCTGAAGAGAACCTAGAAACTGCAATTCATTGTTTTGAGGCAGCTCTAGAAATCCGCACTCGCCGAGACTTTCCTCAACAGTGGGCTGCAATTCAGCTCCAACTCGGAATTGTCTATAGCCGCCGTCTTAAAGGAAAACAGACAGAGAACATCGAAAGAGCGATTCATCATTTTCACTCTGCCTTAGAAGTATTCACCTTCGAGGATTTTCCTGAAAATTGGGGGATGATTCACAGTATTTTGGGGGGTGTTTATGTTCGCATGGAAATAGATATTGTAGACAATATCGAAACCGCAATTGATCACTATGAAGCTGCATTAAAGGTTTTCAACTATCGCGATTCACCTGAGAATTGGGCTCACACTAAATTGACATTAGGCTCTACTTACAGTACGCGCATCCGAGGTGAACGAGCAGAAAATATAGAAAAAGCTATTCGTTGTGGTAAGGCTGCTTTGAAAGTCTTTAACCGTCAAGAATTTTCCTACAATTGGGCTGCTGTTCAGCAGCTCTTAGGATTTGCTTACGGACAACGAGTCAGGGGAAATCGAGTAGAAAATCTTGAAGTAGCCATTCGTTACTGTAAAGCTGCTTTGGAAGTTTACACTCCAAAAGAATATTCTGAAGAGTGGGTTAACATTCAAGGAAATCTTGGAAGCCTGTATCGAAGACGTATTTGGGCAGATAAGGTAGATAAGGTAGATAGCACAGAAATATCGATTGATAATCTTCAAGAAGTCTTACAGGCAAATAAGGCAGATAACATGGAAAAAGCAATTCGTTGTTATGAGCAGGCTTTAGAGGTTTGTGACTATCGATACTTCCAAAAAAAATGGGCAGAATTACAAGATAATTTAGGAAATGCCTACAGTGAGAGAGTTTTAGGAGACCCATCAGAGAATCTGGAGATAGCGATTCAATGTTTTTTAGATGCCTTGAGTGTCTTTCCTCGTCAGACTCAAAAATGGGCGATGGCTCAAACAAACTTAGGTTTAACTTACAGAGCTCGTATTCGAGGAGAACGAACGGAGAATTTAAAAGCAGCTATCCGTTCTTTATCTGCTGCCTCGGAGGTTTTTACTCGCCGAGCCTTTCCTAAAGATTATGTCGTTACTCAATTTAACCTTGGTGTTACTTACAAAGATGCTCATCAGTTCCCTAATGCTTTCAAAAGCTTTGCAGATGCTATTAAGGCGATAGAAGCTCTACGATTAGAGATAATCTTGGGTTCTGGAGTGGAGGAAGATAAACAGAAACTAGCAGAAGATTGGCATGTACTTTATCATCGCATAGTCGAAGTTTGCCTAGAACTCGCCAAAAATGAGCCTCAATACTATGACCGAGCTATAGAGTATGTAGAGCGCAGTAAAGCCCGCAACTTAGTTGAACTCTTATCAACTAAGAATCTTTATCCTAAAAGAAATTGTTTCTCCGATTTAGACAATTATCAAAGAATTTGTGCTCAACTTGATCAACTGCGACGGGAAATTCCAGTAAAAATGCGGCAGTTAGAAATTATCAGGAGTCAAGATTCAGAGCAAGAAAAGTACAGCGCAGGGGAGAGATTAGAGCAAGACTTAAATGAATTGCAAAAGCAACGGGAAAACATTCTGAAGAAAATTGAAAAAGTAGACCCCAACTTTAACTTCACTCAAAGGGTTGAATTCATTTCTTTTAAGGATATTCAAGCTCTCTGCGATCGCCACGCCGCAATCGTTGCTTGGTACATCACTCGCAATCAGTTTTTTACTTTTATCGTTACTTATAACAGTCTACATCCTAATGTCTGGCAATCATCTCCTGAAGATTGTGAAGCCTTGTGGAATTTTTGTCATCAATATATAAATGTTTACCATACGCAGAAAAATCAGTGGCAAGAAAATCTAAAACAGCTACTCAACCAATTAGGGAAGATTTTGCATCTAGATGAAACTCTGGCAAAAATTCCAGACGAATGCGATCAGTTGATTCTAATTCCACATCTCCAGTTGCACTGCTTTCCTCTTCATGCGTTGCCTCTACCCGATCAAAAGAACAAATATCTCGTGGATAAATTCAAGCGAGGGATACGATATGCTCCCAGCTGTCAATTATTACAACTGAGCCAAACGCAGCAAAGCCCTGACTTTACCCACCTATTTGCAATCCAAAACCCCACTGATGATTTGGATTATACCAACCTAGAAGTTGAAACGATTAAATCATTTTTCCAGGCTACCGAAGTCTTAGCCAGCCAAGACGCAAGCGAAGCTAATCTCAAAGTGAATCAAAACTTAACCACAGCCCACTGTAGCCACTTTTCCTGTCATGGTTATTTCAACCTAGAATCACCCCTAGAATCGGCACTCGTCTTAGCGGAAGCTAAAACAGAACAGATAGCCCAAGACAAAACTATAGAAGATGGATTGCTTACGTTGGGGGAAATTTTTGGCTTCAATCTAAGCCAGTGTCGCCTCGTTACCCTCTCTGCTTGCGAAACGGGATTAATTGACTCCACTAACATCAGCGACGAATATATTGGCTTACCTAGTGGTTTCCTAGTTGCGGGTAGTCCAGCAGTGGTTAGTAGCCTGTGGACAGTAAATGAACTATCTACAGCGTTGTTGATGATTAAATTTTATGAGAATCTGAACAATCAGATGTCCTTAGCAGTTGCCCTTAACCAAGCGCAATTCTGGCTGCGAGACGTGACAAAGGAAGAATTACAGCAGTGGACAAGCCATTTGTCCTTGAGTCGGAATCAACGAGAACAGTTAGGCGACTGGTTTGATAAGCCAGGTTCTATAGAAAAACCTTTTCAAGAACCTTACCATTGGGCAGGTTTCTGTGCCATTGGTGAATAGTCGTGATTCATTGATTGAATTTAGGAGATTTGACATGAAATTTGCATACAAAAACATCGAGGCGTTTATCGACTTACTAGAAAACACTCAAGAACTGGTTAACATTCAAGATAGACAAAATCTCGCGGACAAGATTCCAGAAGATATTGAAGATATCTCAGAATCCCTCTTGGCTTGGTGCGAACAACGACCAAAAATTAATGACGCTTTGCGGCAAGTACGTAGAAGTCTGCCAGATGGTGAACCCCAATCCAAAGGAGTTGGTGGCACTTTTCCTGACGCTCAAACTCAAGCCGAATACGAGAAACATCTGCGAGAAACCCTGATTAATGCCCTCCGCCAGAGTTCTCCACCAGACAAACCCAAACCCAAAACTCCTAAAGGCTGATGACTGACACCACCTTGCAAATCAAAAACCCCAGCGTCACGCTGTACGCTTTCCATCTGTGCCAAGACTTAACCCAAGAACCTGGACAGTTGCGACAGGATGCGGATCGGTTGTGGCAAAACTGTGCTAACCTCAGCGAACCCCTAGCTATTCCAGACCTAAAATCTTTACCCGAAAAATTACAATCCCATCCAACCCAAATACCTATAACAAGCCGTTATATAGAACTATTGCCTGATAATGGTCGCTTAAAATACTCGCCACCACTGCAAATAGAAGGCTCTGCCCTAACAGTTGAGGTCTATCCCCTACAGATTCATGACACCTACGCTCTTGACCTAACGCTCTATTACCAGAATGTCACCGTCTCAACCAATCAATTTAGTCACCTCAATCCCCAAGGTTGTCTGCTAGCCAGCAATATTAGGGCTTCTTTGGGACAAACCTTGGTTCTCTACGCCGAACCAGTGGACAACCGCCAGGAGTATAGAAAGTTAGCCGATGCCTGTGTAGATGCCTTTTTGCCAGGAACCGACCAAAAACCCCCATTTTTTAGCGCATCTGGGCAGTTATTTGGTAGCCCAATTTTTGAATATGACAATAGTCAAGAGAAACCTAGCGAGCAATGTCATATTCTGGTGTGGTTCAACCGTCACCCAGAAACCTTAAAACTCGCTCAGAAGACTTACTTTTCGTTTCTGAATCTGCTGTGCTATCGCAGTAAAATTCTCTTTGCCTATCACGAAGCTCGTTGGTGTTATCGCCAAACCAGAGAACTCTATGCGGAACTGGAAGATGAAGTTCAACTCTTCAAAGAACTGCCAAACCAACCAGAAGCGCGGCTACAACAACTCAAGCAGAAACTGACCCAGATGCCACCCAAGATGTTTGAGTATAGTCGTTACCTGCGAGACATAGAAGACCACAAAACTGCGATCGCCACCAATGCCCAAAACTACGAATACTGGCTCGGAAAAATCCGCGAATCTAGTCTCGAAGGTGACGATTTAGAGTTTTTGGCAAACTTCCTCAACCAAAGAAGCCAGCAGTTTCAAAATCAGATTCAAGTAGACCTCAACTACCTTAAACCAGGTCAGCAACTATTTGAGCAGATGCTGGGTACTATCCGAGGCATTGTCGAAATTGAACAAGCAGAAAGCGATCGCGCTTTGGAGAAAGCCCTGAGAGAGAAAGAAGAGGCTGCTGAAGCGCGAGAAAAACAATTAGAGGAAATCCGGCGTAAGGAAGAGAAAGCTGCTGAAGAACGGGAGAAAAGATTACAATTTTGGATTGCTCTTGTCGGTACTGGTCTAGCCGTCAGTGCGATTTCTGCTCAAACCTCAGCCAAACCTGTAGAGACTATCCTCACCTACCTCTCCCCCAATCAATCCTTAGATTGCCCTAAAGCTGGACTCAACCCCTGCCTGATTTACAGTGGTGTATATGTAGTGTTTCATGTTGGAGTTGGAGCGATCGCTGCTTTAATTTTGTGGGTAACTATCAAGAGCAAAAAATTTCGGGGAAGATGACTTTTGTACCGTTCGCTTATTTCCACAACCTATAATTTAATGATGAAATACAAAATCATTAATAATAATATTAGTCCCCTAAAGAATAAACTTAATACATATCTATGAACGTTGAACAAGCAATTACCGAAATTACTGATATCATCAAAACTCTGACAGAAAGGCAAACGGAGAATCAAAATCAGATTGAGCTAGTAACACAAAGTCAAAAAGAAGCCCAGAGACAAATCGACTTATTGGTTATCTCTCAACGAGATGTCATCGAAACCCAAAGAACTATTCTTGATACTGTCTCTCAGTTAACTGACAATCAAAACCATCTCTCAAAACAGTTTGAGGAATTCGTTGAAGTAGTCGGAGAAATGCAAACTGACATCAGAGAAATACAAGTGGAAGTCAGAGAAACTCAAAGAGAAGTCAGACAAATCCAAATTGAAATCAAGGGACTACAAACCGAAAACCAAAGAATCATTAAGCACTTCTTTGGTGAAGATCAACAAATGGATTAAATAAAATTCTGAATTCTGAATTCTGAATTCTGCATTCAATCACTATGCTTCTCCTCCTACTACTACATTTTTTATTCTTAAACTAGGACCACCGCAACCAACAGGCAGTCCATTTTGTCCTCCTTTGCCGCAACCACCAGACTCATCCCAATAAAAATCATCTCCCATAGCTTCGATATTTGCCAAAGTCTTAAACACGTTTCCTGATAGAGTTACATCCTTGACTGGTTCAGCAATTTTGCCATCGCGAATCATCCAAGCTTCTCCAGCACTAAAAGTAAACATCTCTCCATTAGTCATTCCTCCCAACCAGTTACAAGCGTAAACTCCCTCCTTGATATCTTGAAACAAATCTGCCACTGGAGTATTACCTCTGGCAATCCAAGTATTAGTCATGCGTACAATGGGAGGATAGTGATAATTGAGGCAGCGTGCATTACCTGTAGGTTTCTCTCCCAATTTTCCGGCAGTTTCCCGAGAATGTAATCTTCCCACCAAAATCCCATCTTCGATCAATTGAGTGGTGGTAGCAGGGGCACCCTCATCATCATAATAGTAACTGCCTCGATGTCCTTCTGGTGATGCACCATCAAAAATCTGCAAAAACTCCGGTCCAAATTGCCGCCCGATGGTCATTACTTCCAGGAGATCGGGATTTTCATAAGCCATATCAGCTTCAGAAAGGTGTCCAAAAGCCTCATGGACAAATAATCCGGTTAAAATAGGGTCTATTACCACTGTGTAAGTATTCCCCTTGACAGAAGGCAAAGATAGGGCATTGACAGCACGTTTAGCTGCACCCTCTACCTCTGGTTCTAAGTTGGTAATATCTTCGTAACCTTTACGAGTGCCAGTAGTTTCTCTCCCAGTTTGCACTATTTCGCCATTTTTAGCGGTAGCAGAGAAACGCATCTCCAAGTCATTCCAAGATTGTTCAATGAGGCTACCTTCAGAAGTACCTAAGATAATACTTTGTTTACTATCAGCGTAACTTACCGTAGTGGTAGTAATTTTATCACTGTAATTACGTAAAATTTGATTGTAGCGATCGCATAACTGCTTCTTATCTGCTAAGGGTATATCGCGAGGATTGCTTCGAGTTAGAGGAAGTTCACAGCATACTTGTACTATTGGTACGGGAGCGAGAATCGTTTCTTCATCGCCTACTATTCTCGCAGAGGCGATCGCTTCTTCTACCATTGCTGAAAGATTTGATAAATTATTAAAAGTAGTAAATCCCCAACCTCCTTGATAACAAGCTCTCACTTGTCCTCCTATAGATATACCTTCACTGAGAGTTTCTACCCGCTCACCTCGCAGTAAAATACTAGTTCCTTCTGATACTTCTAGACGAATACTTAAAAAATCAGCCTGGTGATGATAGCGATTAATTAAATCGCTCACTAAATTTTTTTGGTCACTTACAGAATAAGATTTGCGCATAATTAATCATCCAGCAAGATCTAGGAATATTGTAACTTATCTATGTAACTGTTCCCAGAGAAGGCGATCGCCATTTTTGCCACTATAAAAGAGTAAATCAGGTAAGAGTTTTAAAGCCAACTTTTCGGTATCTTCTGAGGAAAGAGTTGCTGGCGAGGCTAATTCTCGCTTATAGTTTTGCTTAAATTTATGCAAATAATCTTTGACAACACCATAGTAATCAATAGATTCATGATGTTGATTCATTTGCTCTAACAAAGAACAAGCACGACGAATTAATTCTTGATTTTGTTGGAGTAAATCAACCAACTCTAAAAAATTTTGCTCTAATTCCTGTTGATTTTTAGATATATTAACATTGATATTATTATGGTTAATCTCTAATGCAGATAATGCTAGTAAAATTAATTTCATTCTACTTTGAAATTGCTTAATTTTTTGTTCATCTAGTATTATTTGAGAATTAGAATTTAATGGATTTATATCGCTCATCATAATATGTAGTTGATGGTTGATGGTTGATGGTTGATCGTTTTTTCTTGTGGAAAGATTTGAGGTAGGCGTTTAGTTTGGGAGATAATTCATCAATAATTGGTTTAATTATTTTGACCTGTTTATTTGTTATTAATTGACGATAACAAGCCAGTCTTAACCAATGTATCGTCTCATAAAGAGAACCTCTAGTGCCGCTGTGCGGAAGTCAAAAGTCAAAAATCAAAAGTCAAAAGTATTTTTCAATCAGCAATCAACAATTAACAATTAACAATTAACAGCAAAGCCCCTGAAGAGGAGATTAGCTTAACTTAGATGATTTATTACTAATCGTCCATTTGCCAAGGTTCCGTAAGATTATTTTCATCAAAGATTTTCTTCGGTCTTAATACTAAAACAAGTTGACCAAGTATTTCTATTTCTATTTCTGGTTCTTTGGCAAACCAATTAAACTCTAAATTGCCATTATTGGCTACCAAAAAATAACTATTAATGTCCCATTTATTTATACTTCTATCGACTACTACTAAGACTAATTCAACTCTACCGGAAATAGATTTGGGTAATGCCTCACTTTCACAGAAAATAGCAACCGGATCTTGTGCTTTTAAGATCGCCTGCCATCCTGGCAATGATACCACTTTAGCTGTATTTTGTAGCTCTACAACTCCAAATGGTTCTTCTAATTCTAAACTAGAAACTGATTCTAGATCTTGTTTGGTTAAAGGTAAAGTGCCTACTACGGGTAAGATATAAGGTATTTGCTCTTCTGCTTCTAGGCGATAAATAGGTAATAAAGGTGAAGTTTGAGTAGGAGTAACGGTAAAATCGCTTAAAAGCTTCTCTATTTGTTCTCTGGCACTTTGAGAATGGGCAAATTTTAATCCTTCAGCAATCAGGCGAGCGCGCTCTGGTAGAGTTTTTTTCTGACGAGCACTTTTCCAATGTTGATAAGCCATGGCATCACCAGGATGATTAGTGAAACCTGAGGGGGTTTGTGATAAACGGGAAAATTCTTTAATTGCCCTTGCAACTCCTTTGGCATCATCTACATCTAATTTTTTCTCTTGTGCTAAAGTTGCCGCCTTCAGCCTTTGTTCTTGGTTGAGAATCCGAAACTCATATAAAATATCACTGTGAGGTCCGCGATAGTATTGTAGTAGTGTTTCTGTAGCATCTGCTTGAACTAAACTTTCATAAACTTGGGCGGCGACAATGGTTAGGTTTTGTTGACTTCCTTGAAACCCAGTTTGCTCAAAAATTTCTTGGGAGTTAACGCCTGCTTTTTGGAGTTTTTGGCAAGCTTTACCCCATTCTACCCAACTACCTTCTTTTTTCAGCAGCGATCGCATTATTTCTTCTTTTTCAGTTTCTGATAGTTGCATTTGACTAGCTTTACTATTTTGATTGATCAACTTTAGGGCAATTAAAAGTTATCTCCAATGTTCGATTGAAGACTCTTATCATAACATCCGCAGTAATAAAAACCAATATTTTGCTCAACGTTCATTGCTATCTGCGCTATTCTTTAAGCTATGGGGATTTAGAAGAAATGATGGTAGTCAACCTATAGCAGTCCTAAACAGGTTGTGTAAAAAATCCTTGCCAAAAAGGCAAGAGGCAAGAGGCAAAAGGGGTGGATATTTCAAGTTTTAATTCTATGTTTTGATTTATTATGATTCCTTTAGGAGTGCAAATTGATTAACCTCGGCAGTTACGATTAATCAAAAGATTAGGAATATTTTCTCGCCCTCATTTATTATTAAGAGTAGATATATTGGTAGTGTAACTATGTTCGATTCTAGAACTCAGGCGAGTAGCAATCAATCATCCGAGGACGGCGATCGCGTATATGTTTCTGCACCCCCAGCAGTCTCTTTGCCCAAAGGAGGCGGGGCGATCGCCGGGATAGGAGAGAAGTTTGCCATGAACCCAGTGACGGGGACAGGTTCTCTCAGTATCCCAATCTTTGCCTCACCTGGGCGATCTGGTTTTTTACCTCAACTAACCCTGAACTATGATTCTGGTTCGGGGAATAGCTCTTTTGGCTTGGGCTGGAATTTGGGAGTTCCTTCGATTACGCGCAAAACTCAAAAGGGATTACCTCAATATCGAGATGCGATCGATTCGGATATTTTCTTACTATCTGGGGCTGAAGATCTCGTTCCACAACTGAAAGAGGGCGATTTCCAGAACTATGATGTTCGGATGGTCAATATCCCTGATGATGTTTCGCCTCAGCATTTGAGTAGTTATCCCCAAACGGGAACTTATAATGTGCGTCGTTATCGCCCGCGACTTGAAGGGTTATTTGCTCGGATTGAACGTTGGGAGCATCAAGAGACGGGGGATGTTCATTGGCGATCGCTTACTAAAGATAATATTACAAGCGTTTATGGCAAGGATTTATCAAGTCGCGTTGTCGATCCAGCTGAGCCTACACGAATATTTGAATGGTTACTCTGTGAGAGTTACGACGATAAGGGCAATGTAATTGTCTATCACTACAAACAAGAGGATGCGGCGAATGTAGATTCCTCGTTACCCCAGGAGAAGAATCGTTTATTAGATGGACATAGCTATACTCAGCGATATTTAAAGCAAGTTTTTTACGGCAATCAAATACCATTTGAACGAGATAATTGGTTATTCCAGGTGGTGTTTGACTATGGTGAGCACGATCTGGTCAATCCTATGCCTGATGTAGAGGTTCAGCCTTGGCTGCATCGTCAGGATGCTTTTTCTAGCTTCCGCTCTGGCTTTGAGATTCGTACCCAAAGGTTGTGTCAACGGGTGTTGATGTTCCATCGCTTTGATGAAACAGGTCAAATTGATGCTACAGCTAAAAGCTGGTATTTGGTGCGTTCTACCGATTTTGGTTACGAACCAGATCCAGTTGCCACCTATTTAATTACGGCAACTCAAACAGGCTATAGCTGGGATGAAACTGCTCAAGAATACCAGAAAAAATCTTATCCTCCTTTAGAGTTAAGCTACGATCGCCCTGAAATTCACGATGAAATCAAGCTCGTAGCTCCAGAGAGTTTAGAGAATCTACCTGTTGGTTTGGATGGCGGGCAATATCAATGGTTGGATTTAGATGGAGAAGGAATTTCGGGGATTGTAACCGAGCAAGCTGGTGGTTGGTTTTATAAAGCGAATTTAGGAACGGCAAGATTTGCACCCCTTCAGGTAGTGGCGACAAAACCCTCGTTATCTAATCCGACTAACAGCCAGCAACGGTTTATGGATTTAGCTGGAGATGGGCAGCAGGATTTGGTATTGCTGAATCGAGAAACCCCTGGATTTTATGAACGCACTCTAGATGAGGAATGGTCATCTTTTAAAGCTTTCAGAAAGATTCCCAATCTGGACTGGAATGACCCCAATCTGAGGATGATTGACTTAAATGGAGATGGTCATGCTGATATTTTAATTTCCGAACAGAATGTATTTGTTTGGTATCCGTCGCAAGCAGAAGCAGGTTTTGGGCAGTCCGATCGGGTTAATAAGCTGTTTGATGAAGATAAAAGCCCCACCGTTATCTTTGCTGATGCCGAACAGTCAATTTATTTGGCAGACATGACTGGGGATGGCTTAAACGATATTGTCCGCATCCGTAATGGAGAGGTTTGTTACTGGCCGAATATGGGTTATGGTCAGTTTGGTTCTAAGGTAACAATGGGCGGTTCTCCTTATTTTGACCATCCAGAATTGTTTGACCGACGGCGTATTAGATTGGCAGATATTGATGGTTCGGGAACTACAGATCTAATTTATCTGGGACGAGAACAAGTTCAGATCTGGTTTAACCAAGCTGGCAATAGCTGGAGTGATTTACATCCCTTGAGTAGTTTTCCTCCAGTTGATAATCTGACTTCAGTACAGATGGTAGATTTGCTCGGCAATGGAACAGCTTGTCTGGTATGGTCTTCACCTTTGCCTGGAGCAACCCATCAGCCCATGCAGTACATCGATTTGATGGGGGGACAAAAACCCCATTTACTCAGAACGATTCAAAACAATTTGGGGGCAGAAACCAAGCTTGATTATGCAGCTTCGACTAAGTTTTACTTGGAAGATAAGGCAGCAGGAACACCTTGGATTACCAAAATTCCTTTTCCCGTACAGGTGGTAGAGCGAGTTGAAACTTTAGACCATATTTCAGGAAACAAATTCGTTAGCAGTTATCGCTATCGCCACGGTTATTTCGATGGTGAGGAGAGAGAGTTTCGCGGATTCGGCTATGTAGAACAACTGGATACGGAAATATTTGAGGTGTTTCAAGGTGATGGTGTCACCAATGCCACGGAGGAAAACTTACACATTCCACCGATTTTGACCAAAACTTGGTTTCATACGGGTTTTTATCGCGATCGCGAGCATATTTCTCAATTGTTTGCCGAGGAATATTACACGGGGGATGCTCAAGCTGTTTTATTACCCGATACGGTTTTACCTGGTGGACTCTCTAGCCAAGAAGAACGGGAAGCTTGCCGTGCCCTGCGGGGACAGGTGTTACGCCAGGAAGTATATGCACTGGATGGCACGGAGCAAGCAGAGCATCCCTATACTGTTACCGAATCAAATTATGATATTCGGCTAGTTCAACCTTTGGCGAATGAACGCTACGCGGTATTTTTTACCCATCCACGGGAAAGTATTGCTTACCACTATGAGCGGAATCCAAATGACCCTCGCATCTCCCATCAAATGACTCTAGAGGTGGATGAGTTTGGGAATGTATTGAAGTCAGTGGCGATCGCCTATCCCCGTCGCACACCAGAATTTCCAGAGCAAGCTCAAACCTTTATTACCTATACCGAAAATAGAGTTACTAATGAACCAGATCGTGACAATTGGTATCGTCTTGGCGTACCCATTGAAACTAGAACCTATGAAATTACAGGGATCGATCCCCCCCAGCCCCCCTTAACAAGGGAGGAGGTGTTAACTCAGCTACCAGCAGTTACGGACATTCCCTACGAGTCTTTTCCCGATGGGAGTTTACAAAGGCGTTTGGTGGAGCAGACGAGAACCCTTTATCGTCCTGATAGCCAAGCGAATACCGTAGATCCAGAACCTTTACCTTTAGGCGAAATAGATTCCCTGGCTTTACCAGCAGAGAGTTTTAAACTGGCATTTACCCCTGGTTTACTAACTCAAATTTATGACAGCAAAGTTAGTACCAGTGAATTAAATGATTTACTCGTAAATGAAGGGCGATATGTCCAGCAGGATGGCTTGTGGTGGATTCCTTCGGGACGGCAAAACTTCGCTCCCGATCGCTTTTACTTAACCACCCAGATGCAAGATCCTTTTGGGGGAATCTTCACTACAGTTTACGACCGATATTCTTTACTAGGAGTAGAAACTAGGGATGCTTTACCCTCTCCTCAAACCAATATCGTTCGCATTGACAATGATTATCGGACGCTGCAACCCAAGCAGTTAATCGATCCCAATGGCAATCGTTCTCAGGTAGCTTTCGATACTTTAGGCATGGTGGTGGGAACTGCTGTTATGGGTAAGGAGACGGAAGTAAAAGGAGATTCTCTGGAGGTATTCCAAGCAGATTTATCTCAAGAGGAACGCACGCGCTTTTTTGCCAATCCCCTGGCAGAAGCAGCTGAGTTGTTGGGGACAGCGACAACTCGGATTATTTACGATTTAGAGCGTTTTAGAACTTCAGGAGAGCCAGTATTAGCGGCGACTTTAGCACGGGAAACCCACGTCAGCGATCTAGGTGGTGAAAGTCTTTCCAAGATTCAGGTGAGTGTCCTTTACTCCGATGGTTTTGGAAGGGAACTGCAAACCAAGATTCAGGCAGAACCGGGATTAGCACCACAACGGGATGAAGGTGGCGAACTGAGGCGCAATGCTGAAGGCGATTTAATTTTGGCCAATACCGATCGTCGGTGGATAGGTACGGGACGTACTATTTATAACAACAAGGGTAAGCCAGTTAAGCAGTACGAACCGTTTTTTAGTGCCACCCATCGCTATGAAAATGAACGGGAATTGGTAGAATACGGCGTAACACCGATTATTTTCTACGATCCTTTAGAGCGAGTAATTGCTACCCTACATCCGAATCATACCTATGACAAGGTAGTTTTTGACCCCTGGCGACAGGAAACTTGGGATGTCAACGATACCCTGACAGTGGAAACGCGGGAGGATTTTAAGGCAGATCCAGATGTGGGAGGCTATTTCCAAGGGTTAGAGTCAGCAGATTATTTACCCACTTGGTTTACGCGCTACAGTACCGGCACTCCTGCCGAACGGGATGCAGCGAATAAGGCAGCAAGTCAGGCAGGAACTCCAAGCGTGGTGCATTTGGATACTCTCGGACGTCCGTTTTTAACCATTGCTAATAATGGTACGGCTGAAGATGGGACCCCACAATTGTATGAAACTCGCGTAGAGTTGGATATCGAGGGACAACAACTGTTTATTCTCGATGCTAGGCAGAATGCGGTAATGGTTTATGCCACTGTCAGTAAAGATGGAGAGGGAAGACTGAGCAAAGATGCTGAAGGTAAGCCTGTGGTTGGGGTTCGTGCCTACGATTTGTTAGGTAATAACCTCTACTCCTACAGTATGGATGCTGGGGAACGGTGGATGCTCAATAATGTGGCAGGGAATCCCATTCGGGGCTGGGACGTGAATAATCGCATTACAGTAGCAGGAGGTGAAATTTTAGAGAATCGCCAGTTTCAAACGGTTTATGATGCCTTGCAGCGCCCACTGGAGCAACGTTTGTATATCAATGGGGGTTCAGGGCTGACCATTGAGCGTTTTATTTATGGGGAAGGACAATCTGGCGATCTCGAACGAAACTTAAAGGGGCAACCCTACCAACATTATGACCCTAGTGGGTTGATAACCAATCAGCGGTTTGATTTTAAGGGTAATGTGTTGGAGGTGCAGCGACAGTTGGTTAGGGATTATGAGGCATCTATTATTGATTGGCGGGAGGACTCCCTTGCCGATGGTTTAGAAACTGAAACCTTTACCCAACTGACAGAGTACGATGCTCTCAATCGTATGGTGCGGCTATATAACTGGCATTCTACTCCTAATCGAGTGGCGGTTTATGAACCTCGCTATAACCAAAGAGGGGTATTACAAGGGGAAGATGTTGTTATTCGGGCGCAGCGAAGTGGCAATAGTTACACTGGGGGAACGCGCACCACAGCTATTGTGGATATTACCTACAATGCCAAAGGACAAAGAGAGTCCATTCGCTATGGCAATAATACGATAACTCGCTATGACTACGACCCCTTAACGTTTCGACTAGAGCAGCTACGAACAACTAGACCGGGCTATAATCCCTTATTTCCGAGTTATCGTTCCAACTTGCGAGATAAAAAAATCTTACAGCAGTTATCTTACACTTACGACCCGGTGGGAAACATTACCGAAATTTATGATGAAGCCTATGAGCCAGTATTTTTCAGCAATCAGAGGGTAGAACCCCGCAGTCGATATCAATATGATGCGCTTTATCGGTTAATTGAGGCGAGAGGACGGGAAAATATTACCAATACTGAACCTAATCAAAAAGAATCGGATTTTCCTTCAGTAACTTTTCCGCGCAGTGACCAAGCTTTACGGAACTATACTCAATCCTACACCTATGATGCAGTGGGTAATATTCTGCGGATGCGCCATCAGGCTGGATTTGAGGCAACGGAGGAGATTTGGACAAGAAACTATAGTTATGCCAGTGACAGTAACCGTCTGTTAAGGACTTGGATGGGGCGTAATGAACTGGAAGCAGTGGAGTATGGTTACGATCTGCATGGCAGTATGTTGAATCTCAAACGTTCGCCGGAGGCATATCGCCTGCGCTGGGATTACCGGGATATGATTCACACTGCCAATTTGGGTGGTGGTGGTTGGGCTTACTATACCTATGATGCAGGTAAGGAGCGCACCCGTAAGGTTATTACTAACCGGGAAGGAGTGAAGCAGTGGGAACGTTTTTATTTAGGTGGAATGGAGGTGTATCGTCGCTATGGGGTAACTGGCATGGTGGAAGAAATTGAAACTCATCACTTGTTTGCGGACGATCAGCGGGTGTTCATCGTTGAAGATGTTTTGGATACGGATAATAGCAATCTTCCTAGGGGGAGTTTGTTCCGCTATCAGTACGGCAATCATTTAGGTTCTGTGGGGTTGGAGATGGATGGAGATGCGGCAGAGATATCCTATGAGGAATATCATCCCTATGGGACGACGGCGTATCGGGCCATGAATCGCGATGTGCGGGCGGTGGCGAAGCGGTATCGTTATACGGGGATGGAACGGGATGAGGAGACGGGGTTGAGTTATCACACGGCGAGGTTTTATCTACCGTGGTTGGGGAGGTGGTGTAGCAGTGATCCGATTGATATAGAGTCTAACCTAAACATCTTCGTTTACTCACGAGGTAACCCAATTACCTTTATTGATCCCAAAGGCACTAATGATTTGCCTTGGTATCGTAGGCTTTACATAGATCTGGCACGGAATCCGGTTGTACAAAGAGCTGCGATAGCTTTGGGCTTTAAAGTAGGAACAGCTATATCTCCTCCACCCACGCCTCCGTCTCCGCCTCCAATTATTATAGCACCTGATGACGCTGAGGATCTACAAGGTCCACCGAGGGATCTCGAAACTGATCGGTCTCTAAGGGAAATGAGGAATCAAAGACGACCGCCACCGCCTCCACGACGGCCTGGCCGAAATATTCGTCAACGTTTGGCTAGACTTGCCGAAGCCAGACGTGCGCGGCAATACCCAGAGCCTATGCCAACTCCTCCTGATTTCATTATGAACAGTCCCCCATCACCGCTATCCACGCCGTCCACTAACCTTCCTCCACCATTCGGAGTAGCACCTAACACGTCCGGCGGAGGCAATCCTCCTATTTCTGGAGGTGGAACACCCTCACAGGGAGGTAGCAATCCTCCTACTTCTGGAGGTGGAACACCCTCACAGGGAGGTAACAATCCTCCTACTTCTGGAGGTGGAACACCCTCACAGGGAGGTAGCAATCCTCCTACTTCTGGAGGTGGAACGCCCTCGCAGGGAGGAGGCAATCCTTCTACCCCCAGAGGGAGTACAAGCGGAAGCGGTGGCTCTGCACAAGGGTTCAGAGCAGCCAATACTGCAGAAGTAGTAGTAGAAGCTTCAGAAACCCTAGTCCGTAGAGCTCGTCGACGTGTGCTGATGGCGATTCCAGGGGTTGATGTTATATACCAACAAATTGATTACGAAAATACAGCATATTTAGGAGATCGACCGTTAGATGCATTAATTAACTTGACAGTAGCAGAATACGTGGAGATTCCACTGGCAATCTATACTGTGTTGGAGTTGGCGACAGATCCCGAAACTATAAGAGAAGCACCAGAAATTCGGAGACGAAGTATTGAACGGGAATCACGCGGCGGTATGACTTTTGCGCCGCGATATTGAGAGAGATCGCTCGATCTTGTCGGCTGGGCTGAGGTCACGAAACCCAAATATTATCGATCAAAAACATTGAGTATAGATTCATGCTTACCTAAAACAAACACAAACAAATCCTTGTTCAGATAGCTAAGGAGAGGTGAACAAATTATGAACTTATTAACAATTACTTTCAGTGCGATCGCACTAGCAGCAGAAAGTGCGATCGCCGCTCTTGTAGGTTGGGTTGAGATCACGGACCCTGTTGGCGAAATATTTCTTAACAAACCAAGAAGCTGCTTTCGCCCTCACCCCCAGCCCCTCTCCCAACTCTGGGAGAGGGGAGCCAAGCACGG
>JAAUYA010177430.1_pt1 | contig 23784 bp, 26 predicted proteins | sample 7278161 | NCBI WGS metagenome assembly JAAUYA01 (sample SAMN14350120, study PRJNA611818) | marine sediment metagenome | isolation source: surface marine sediment (3m) | place: French Polynesia: Moorea | collected 2018-08
CTAGTGGTAAAGGGCGTAAATGAAACGGGAGTTTAGAATTCCTGTAAGTACTGAAAAATAAGGCTTTTGCATTCTGCATTCTGCATTCTTAATTCTGCATTCTACCACTAGATGGTGCTTCCGAGTCCTTCGCGGGTAAGGGTAAAGTCTTGTTTGTAACTTCCCTGCCTCAGTTTGTGAGTTACATTTTTGACGTAATAGAGTCCGTCATAGGTGTTCCCAACGCCCCGCAAAATTACTAACCTGCGTAACACCAGTGGAGTGCCGTAGCGTACTATATCTATAGTACCAGTAATAGTTACTACATCATCCACCGAACTATCTACTAGACCTTGAGCATAGGCATTAGCTTCAGCTGTATTAGCACCTGTATGACGAAATTGTTTACTTCTACGAGCAGATTGACTCGATAGTGCCGGTTTGCTAGCTAGACGACGGCGCTCGCTCCTCGATTTGCTAACTTTTTGGATTTTATTAGTTTTGCGGTCCTGAACTTTACCTTCAACCTCGATTGCAGATAAACCGTTATTCTGCAAGTTAATTGACTCGACGTTACTGAAAGAACCCATATTTACTGTCAAAGGATTTTGAGGTCGAGAGTCTTGCTTTGGCGGTCCCCAATAAGCCGTGTTAGTTAGTGCAACTGGTCCAGGAGTGACGTAAAAAACGAAGCCGTAGCGTTCTCCTATCATTTGAAGATATTTAAAATCCGTCTTATTAGGTGGTTTTAAAGGAATCCAGTTATTGCGAGTCGGTCTGTCTTTTAGAGGAGGGTTAATTACATTTGGCTTCAGTCCGTACTTGGCATACTTGGCAATTATCACTCGGGCAATAGTGGCTTCATCTTGGGCTATGTAGCTTTCTGATTTTTCTTCTAAGTCCATCATTATGCTGATATCTTCGCCAGTAATGGTGAAAGTAGAATCTCCTGGTCGCAGACTGGGGGAAAATTGCTGGTTGGTAATGATCCCATCCATCAACACCTGAGCCTTAGCCCCTACAGTTACGATTAAAATTACTCGATTAAAAACCTGTAACAGGGGATTTTTAATCATCCGATAGTCTGCTACATCCTTGTTTCCCGCTCTACCTAGTCGAAAAACAATTTGAAAGCCAGAAGTTCCATCGTCGCTTTGAGTTACTTCTACTGAGTCAATCTCTTCTACAAGAAATCTGGGCGCAGGACTAGGTACTCCTTTCCCAATTAGTACGGTTAGGTTAATTCCAAGTAGAGGCATAATACAGATTTGTTAGGTGTTTACTACAGATTAGGGGAAAATAGTATGGTTTTATGCTTATACCTGGGGTAGTGGAATGCGCAAAACCGTCCCTATCTCGGCAGTGAGTTTTTCTGGGTTCATCGCGTTATTAGCATCACACACTTGCCAAAACTGCTCTGAATCTCCTAAGGTGTTAAAGGTTATTAAGTCGAGACGATCGCCTTGCACTACCGTTACTTCTTGCAACAGAGGCAGATTTTTTCCTTGGGGTAAAAAGCGCCGACGTTTATAGGCTATTTTGCGCTTGTCTTTAGTGGTGTATTCTGCCGTTTCTAGCTCATAATAACGGCTAGTAAAATCGAAGACCATAATTTGTTTTTCCAATTGGGTTTGAAGTTATTTTTTAGTTTTGACTTTTTTGTCATTGACTCTTGACTAGATCAAATTCCTGGTAAGGGACGTTCTATGTTAGCTAAACTAGAAACGCTTCCTACAGCTGCCATAACTTGCTTGATAGTATGATGCACCAAGAATAATTTCGAGCCGAAGCTTCCCCAGGGTAGATCGTTATAACTGAGAACTCGCAGATCGAGAGTTACCTTGGCTCGAATCGGATTGAGATTGACATCATAAGCTTCTTCGGTAATATTAAAATTGTTGATGCGAACTGGTAATACTCTTTTAATGCCCCAAATTAACAAGGTCATCGGGGCTTCTACCGGAATTATCTCTATTGTTCCTAAACTGGCTGCTGTCATTCTGGCAGCTATCTGAGTGACTCTCGGATAAATGAGGGTTTCTAAGGCTGCTAGTTCGGGATAGACACCTAGGGTTACTGCGGTGGATTCTGCTTTTTCTAGTCGATCGGTAGCGTCGAGTTCGATATCGAGTTTAATCGTTTCTATCGGCGCATCCTCCAGACGTAAGGCTTCAGTACGAGCGCTGTCTTCTCCCCCAGCAATCTGAGGTTGAAGGGTACGAGTTAAAGTTTCTGGATTATATTGGAAAACGAGTGTACTTACTACTAACTTAGTAGATGGATCGATCCCCACCAGCGCTCCTTTGAGCACTTTGGGAGAAACTTGAATGTTAGTCACGGCAATATAATTTCCTCTCGTTTTAGTTAGTTACTGCTTTGATTTTACCTTGCTCTTCCCATTTCAAAAGCGCCTGAGTAGGAACTTTTCTAGCTGAGCCAACTTGGAATTGCGAATTTTACTCCTGAGATCGGTCCAAAATTTCCCCCTTTGAGGGATAATTAAAGTCAACAGCTACTATGAGAATTTTAATTATGATTTCAGCGATCGTTTCTACAATCTATTTAATCCTCAAATTCGTCGTTTCCCTTGCTGTGATTGCTTTCGTTCTTGGCTTCCTCACTTTTGGCATCAGCAAAGAAGATCGAGAATTGCTGAAAAAGCAATAAGCTCGAGGAGAGAATTAAACCGTTAGGCAGAGGCAGAACCTTCTGATGTATTCGATTTGAACAGATCGGAACATCGCTGAGGAGGTTTGGATTCAGAAATCAATTTGAGTTCGATGCCCCAAATTTTCTTAACGGCACGGCGCGACCAATTTGCCAGGGCAACGATGGGAAAAAGGAAAATCTCACCTAACTTATAAATTACCTCAGGCAAGGAGCGATCCTCGCTGTCGAACCAGTGCCGGAACTGTCGTCCTGTTTGAAAGCTAATAGTCCAGAACCATAAGACAGAGGCAACACCTAACAGCAACAATGCTAGTAGAAGTTGAACGAGTCTAATGATATCCTCGAGGATACTGGTTGAAGCTGCCTGAGTGTAGTAAGGAAAAACAGATTGATAGTTAGATGTAGCAGATATCTCAGTTGCTGGGCGTTGGATGATATTCATCGCTAATTTACTCCATTGCTAATGGCTAACTGACAAGACAAGCTCAATTTAGCTCTAACGTCCTGATAGAAAAGATTGTATCACCAATTTGTTAACTTAATTGGCAGATTACGGTTTGATTGATGTACTTGCCAATACCCACCAACGCCTTTAGCTTTATTGCTGGCGTTGTTTAGATGTGGCAGGATAATTTCAGGACTTCTTCAATATGTCTATTGTCTCTCAAAACTTGAAATTTGGCGACTACTTTACCGCTTTCTATTAGAGGACACATCTACTAAGTAATTAGGCAAAATTATTTACAAAAAGTTTTTCAAGACTAAATTAAGTTATTTTAAGGCAAATTCGTTGTTGGTTTTTCTTGGGTGGTATTGGCTGCCCTTTTTTTCTGTATTAAACTAGAGCAAAAATCTTTAACTGTAACAAACTGGCGAACTTCCCAAAACTGTTACAGTAGCCTTATAGTTTACACAATCAACGTTTTAGCTTTATATGAGCAAAAACTACTGTGACAACCTCCGACAACGAAAAGCTCTACTCGATGAGTTAGGAGGACTACCATCCACCATTGTGGAGAATCAAGAATGGCTCTATATGCTGTCCGAAGAAACCCGTCATTCCCTCTCCATTGAAGGCTATTTTGCCACTGAACAAGAATTAAAAGCTATTCTGGGAGGTCGCAAAAGCTCCCCAGAAATACTCAATTACTATCGCACGGCACAGACTCTATACGACTTGGGGCTTCAATACTACCGCGACCGTATGCTATGGTTAAATTTGCCCTTGGTTCGTCACATCCACAGTGAACTCTTTCGGGAAGTCGGTTTTCTCAGTCGCTCTCGCGGACAGCTACGGCAGGGGACGATTTCAATTCAAGGTGCCAAAGTGAAACCACCTTCTCTAGATCTAGAGCGATATGTAGGAGCCTTTTGTCAATTGAGCTTGCAATGCCTAGAAAATTTGCCGATTTTATCAGCCCTTGCCCGAAATCACACTCTATTTGAGAGTATTCACCCGTTTCAAGATGGCAATGGACGAGTAGGACGAATCTTGCTAAACTACTTGGCAGTAAGCCAAGGCTATCCCCCCATTGTGATTAAAGGCATTCAACAGGAGGAGCGAGAACGATACTATCAGGCATTGGAAACAGCAGATAAGGGTTTTCATGAGGGATTTCCTGCGCCGAGCATTGACTCTCTAGGACAAAGATTGGATAATGGCCATTTCCAGCCGTTAGAACAACTTTTATATGAGGGACTCAAACCCAGGCTAGACCAAATGGTGGCAGCTACCTTGGAGCTAAAAGAACCTTTATTAGAGTTTAAGGATTTAGCCCTTCACTTCGGAGTTAGAGAGGGAACATTACGCCAGTGGGTTAAGCGAGATAAGCTAGTTGCTATCAAGCGTGGTAATAAGCTTTATAGCCATCCGAGCCTTTATTTAAGTTAAAATTCTCTAATTATAAGGAGTGGAAATTATGCCAGTTTCTGAAGGTACGCGCACAGCTAAAGATTGGTAGAAATAGCTTGTACTGGACAAGTAGGAATACATTGTTCGCAAACTACACAACGCTGACGCCTAAATTGGAGTTGAAAAGTTTCAGGATCTAAAACAAGAGCTTTCGTCGGACAAACACCAGTACATAGTCCACAATGAACACAAATATCCTCGTCAATCAGAATTTCCCCCATAGCCAGTGAAACCACAATATCATTAGCTCTCATCCATTCAATGGCTGCTTCTAGCTGATCGATATCTCCCGATAACTCTAAGACTAATTTACCGATCTGATTTGGTGCTACCTGAGCCCTAATAATATTAGCTGCCACATTAAAATCTTTTGCTAATTTATAGGTAACGGGCATTTGAACAGTATTACGAGGAAAAGTTAAAGTAATTCTTTTTTTCATGCTGACTTATGTGAGTAAGATTGAGCTAAAATTTTTTTTACAAATTAGTAATTTTTGATTATCCTTGGTGTAGAATCTAAATAACAGTTAACAATAGCATTTTACCTAATTACAAAGTATGAGCTATTTGAATCATTCAAAAATCAAACTACTACTCTCGGCTGGAACTGCTGTTATGTTTCTCGGACAAGCAATTCCTGCCGCTGCGCAATTCGTGCCAGAAGTACCCGAAGGTTTGGAGGTAGGTGACGAGTTTCGGATTGGTGGATTTGTGTCAGAGGAATTTTTTACTGACGCCTTATCCGATGATATCGACTTTTACAACGCCATAGCCCAAATGCAGGGTGAAGCAATTGAAGAGATATTGGGCGATTCTTATATGGGCACAGATATCTTTGAAAATCCAGACTTCAGTTGGCAGGCGATAGTTTCTACCGATGCGGTAGATGCTAGAGATAATACTGGTACGGCTGATACCACTGAGGGTGCTGTAGGAAATGTCGAAATCTATAGATTAGACCAAGAATTGATCGCTAATGATAATGATCAGCTGTGGAGTGGAACACTAGAAAATTCCTTTAATATATCAGTCCTTGATGGCGGTGTCTTAAATGGACGTGCTTCATGGACTGGAACCGCATCTGATGGAACAGCTAGTAACTGTGCTTTAGGAACAGATGCTTGTCGTGGACTTTCCACTAGAGGTAACAGTTTTTTCTCCGGCCAAATCGATGGCACTGAAGGCTTCTGGACAGATGATACCCTCAATGTTCAGAGTAAAGAACAGGGTATATATATACTGTCGGATGTAATCACAGTAGAAATGGTAAAGGATATGCCTGAACCTGGTACAGTAATAAGTCTAGTTACCTTAGGTGGTATATTCCTGGGAACTTCTCGCCGGAAAAAAAGCACCAAAAAGTAGTCAAATCAATTTAATTTTGTGGTTAAGGTGGGCTAGCACAGCACTAATTCAGGAAACTAGAGGTTGAATGTCTAATTAATACGGGAGTTAACGAGAACTCTAAAGCCTTAGTTTATTTGACTTTTGGCTTTGGCATCAGTTAATTCCAAGCATCACCACTAAGCTTCCCCAAAAAAATAGGTCGAGACCCACCCATACCAATTCCTCTGGCTACTTGCACTAGTTTGTTTTTTTAAAGCAAGTCTATTTTTTGACTTTTGAGTTTTGAGTTTTGACTTTTGCCATAGGGAGTCTCAGTTAACTGAGCCCGTTTTTTTATCTAAATATATATGAGTGAGAATTCAACATCAGCTTCTACAAGTAAGGGAAATCGCCTGAGAAACATCTTCATAGCCTTAGTGGCGATCGCCCTAAGCTCAGTTCTTGCTCTAGCAATGCAAACTGGAACGGTAGGATTAACCCTAGAAACACAAGCCAAGAAAGCAACTCCCATAGAGGTAGCAGTTAACAATGGCAAGCCCAGTTTAATTGAATTTTATGCTAACTGGTGTACCAGTTGTCAGTCGATGGCCAAGGATTTGGCCACCCTGAAGCAAGAATATCAAAACGGCGTTAATTTTGTCATGCTAAATGTGGATAACAGCAAATGGCTACCAGAAATTCTGCGTTACCGCATAGATGGTATTCCTCATTTTGTCTTTTTAGATGACCGAGGAGAGGCGATCGCTCAAACTATTGGAGAACAACCTTTATCAGTGATGGAAGCTAATCTTAAAGCTCTAATCGCTCAATCTCCCTTACCCTATGCTTATTCTACCGGTCAAGTATCTCAATTTGAAGCCTCAGTTAAAACTTTAACGGGAAACCAGGATGAACCTCGCGCTCATACTGCCTCAAAAAAGGCCGGGATCACATCCAATTAATTGTTGATGGTTGATGGTTGATGGTTGATTGTTTTTTACCATCAACCTAACAAGAGTGGGCGATCGCACTATAACGCAATAATAGATTATAGTTGAATGTCAAAAAGTTTTGAAAAGAGCCAGACATAAGCCGGGTTCTGTTCCCCTTGTTATTTTAATTCAAGGAGGTGGTTATCTATCTGGGATATCTGTTACCAGATACCTCTAGCGGTACACCATCAACGGAACTGGAAAAAGACCAACCATGATTCCTCCGACCTTGCTCCCAACCGGGGTTTACCGAGCCAACACCTCTCGATGTTGCTGGTGCGCTCTTACCGCACCTTTGCACCCTTACCTTTTGAAAAAAGGCGGTATGTTTCTGTGGCACTATCCTCACGCTCACGCGCACTGGGCGTTACCCAGCAAGTTCGATCTTTCGGGAGCCCGGACTTTCCTCAAACATAGGATTTAAAATTACCTAATTTGCAACCACTTCGCTGACTCTCTTGAGCTTTTTATTTTAACAATACATTTAGATTAGCATACCTAATAACCAATGACCACCATCAACCATCAACCATCAACCATCAACTAGCAAGAGATTGAATTTTACTCAAAAATTCTTCAGTTAAATCCATAAAAGCTTTTGAGCCTTTAGAATTTGGTATTGCCATTACCACAGGCATAAACATATCTACGGCTTTGGCAACATTTACATCCATGGGAATATCATTGACAAATAATTTTTCAGTACTAAAATCTTGTTCTACCCTCCTTTTAACTTGATTGTAATAGCGATCGTAGCGTCCAAATAATCCTCCTTCTGATAAGACAAAAACTATGCCTAATAGTTGTAAATTGAGAGGTTGATAATTTTGATGACTAGCTCTAAGCTTGTTAATTCGTCGTTCTAATAATTGAATTCCTACTAGTGATAAAGGCTCCGGGCGTGCCGGGAGAAAATAAAAATCACTAGCGGCAATAGCACTGCGGGTTAAAAGATTATATCCAGGGGCACAATCGATAATTATATAATCATAATTTTCTAATACAGGAGCAATGATTTTATTGACTAAAACCCGTTCAAATCTATTCCAAATATGCTCAAATTTATTTGAACTGCCACCATTGACTGCTTGTGTGTGTAACATTTCTGAGATTAGATATTCATCATAAAGTTCAATATCACCAGGTAGCAATTCTAAGTTATCTAGATCGCAAATTGATTTATAGATAATGTCATTTATGCTAAGCTTTGCATGAGGATTAGGTCGAACTATACCATCAAGAATATAGCTTAAAGTTCGTCTTTTCTTTCTTAGTTTGGCAAACTCGTGGGGAGAAATTAAGCTTAGAGTAGCGCTAATTTGAGAATCTAAATCTAAAACTAAAACTTTTTTGCCATGATTTTTGGCTAAACAAGTAGCTACATTAACTGTGAGAGTAGTTTTACCCACGCCTCCTTTCATATTTACTGTACTAATAATATATCCCATATATGTACCCTCTTAGAAGTAATTGAGCAAAACAAACTAAGTATTAATAATAGGCGATCTGCTCTTTTTTGTTAAGTAACACAATCAGGTTTTAAAGGTTACATTCGATGTCATTTTTTTTGGTTATAGTAACCGATTAATTTGTAAACTAATTTAGCAGCAGTAAACTCAGACACTACTGAATCTGGGATTGGTGCCAGTTCCATTACATCACAGCCTATTACTTCATAATTGGCAAATACCTGATACAAAAATTTTAACAGCCCATACCAACTTAAACCACCAGGTTCAGGTGTGCCCACTCCAGGGATTAAACTGGGATCGATCCCATCTAAATCAATAGTAATAAAGACTTTGTCGGTTTTAATAGAGGCGATCGCCTTTTCTATCCAATCAGGATCGCCTTCAATATCCCTAGCCCAAACTACCGGAATTTGTTTCTCTGTAATTAAATCAGCTTCCTCTCGACAAAGACTACGAATACCTACAGGTAAAGTTGGTAAACCCATCTCCAACACTCGCCGCATCACACAAGCATGGTTATGTATCGATCCTTCATAACTAGCTCTCATATCACCATGAGCATCAATTTGTACTACCGTAAATGGTTCATTTAATAAATTTTGATAGGCTCTGACGACTCCAGTAGTAATACTATGTTCCCCCCCGATCGCAATGACAAATTTGCGATCCTCAATTAAACGGGAGACTGTTTCTGTAGTTATTTGTAGCATTTCTTCGGCGGACACGAAATTATGGTTACGAGTGTCAGCAATGAAATCGTTAGTAAAAATCCCCATTTCCCAACAAGTTTCTCGTTCTAATTCATCATCGTAACACTCTAGTTGATCTGATGCTGCCAATAAAGCTTTCGGCCCATTTTCACAACCCTTACGATAAGTGGTAGTTGCCTCATAAGGAACAGGCAGAATAACTACCGGTGAATCTGCATAACTTCTTTGAACTTCTAAGCCTAAAAATTGACGCACGCTATTATCAATTAATAATTACTAATCATTAATTATCAATTGCTCATGAAAAAAAGGCAAGATTCAATTGTGCTCGCAAAGTGCTCAATTGGGAATGCAGAATGCAGAATTAATAAACCCTTGAACCTATTCATAATATTTTGTTTATGTCAAGTCTTGTTTACAATCTGTGATTAATGCTTAATTATTCGTTACAAAAATCTTGTTTCGTATTGGTTCATTTTGTCGCTTATGAGCTAGAGGAATTAATTAGAACATAGAAAAAATAAGGTTTGTAGCTGACCAATTAATTTTTAAACAGAAAACCCCATTATCTCATCCTCTATTGAGTTTAGCATATAGAGGTACTTGCCAAAAATAGGTAAATTTCCTCAAAATCAGCGAAAATATAAAATTGATTAAGTTTTGTAAAATTCGTTTATTGATAGAAAAAAACTATCAATAATGTGATAAGCATTTTATTTGCTTATCAATACAAGACCAGCAGAGAGAGTCAATGAGTTAGAATGAGAGGCTCCTAAGAGAAACTTGAATTGAGACGAAGAAATAATCTCATGAGCGACCCTAAATCACAAACAGGAATATGGATTAACGACTATATCACACCTTATGATATCTATAGTCATCGTGTTAGTAAAATCTTGATTCACCAAAAAACTGCCTATCAAGAAATGGCGATCGCCGCCACAGAAATCTATGGTAAAGCCTTAATTTTAGATGGAGATTGGCAATCTTGCACGGCAGATGAATTTATTTATCATGAAGCCTTAGTACATCCAGCGATGATTGCTCATCCTCAACCAAAAACCGTTTTAATTTTAGGTGGTGCAGAAGGAGCAACTACTCGGGAAGTTTTACGTTGGCGATCGGTAGAAAAAGTGGTCATGGTGGATATTGATGGAGAAGTGGTAGAAGCCTGCCGTCAGTATTTACCAGAAATGCACCAAAATGCTTTTGACGATCCCCGGGTAGAATTAATCATCGATGATGCAATGAAATTTATCACAACCACTTCAGAGCAATGGGATATTATTATTGCCGATCTTTCTGACCCTATTGAAGATGGTCCTTCTTTTAAACTTTTTACTCAAGAATATTATCAACAAATTAAGCAGGTTCTCTCCCCGAAAGGTTACTTTAGTCTTCAAGCAGGATCATTAGAAATTTATGAATTATATCTTCACGCACGTCTAATTAATACCTTAAAAACAGTTTTTCCCTTTGTTCATTCTTATCAAGCACATATTCCTAGTTTTGGTTGTCCCTGGGGTTTTGCGATTTGCTCCTGTCAAACTCTGGAAACTCAACCAGATCCGGTTATGGTTGATCAAGTAATCACCGAAAAAAGTAAGGGGAACCTTCGCTTTTTCGATGGTGTAACTTTACTAGGAATGTTGCAAACACCTCTATATGTAAGACAAAAAATTGCGCAGGAAACCAAAATTTACACTCTGAAACAACCACCGAAAGCTTTAGGGAAAGGAATTTTTAGCTAACTTAAAAGTAATATGCCATGCCAAATATAGACAAAAATTTATCATGCTTCCTTGTCAAGCTTGAATTAATATTACAAAATGTAAAGTATAGAGAAATTATATAAATCGAATGGTATCTTCTTCTTATACTTCTGAAAGTTTAGCACCTGTTTCTAAAACTTGGCATTGGAAAGGCTTTCGGGTTGCTTATCAATCCTGTGGCGATCGCGGTCCAGCAGTAGTCTTAGTACATGGTTTTGGTGCTAATAGTGGACACTGGCGCAAAAATTTACCGATTTTAGGCGAAAGTTGCCGTTGTTATGCCCTAGACTTAATTGGTTTTGGTGCATCGGCCAAGCCTACTCCTGGAAGAGAAATTGAATATACTTTTGCAACTTGGGGAGAACAAGTAGCAGATTTTTGTCGGGAAATAATTGGGACTCCTGCTTTCTTAGTAGGTAACTCCATTGGTTCTATCGTAGTCATGCAAACCGCAGTGGAAAATCCTAATCTAGCTTTAGGAGTTGCTGCCATTAATTGTTCTTTAAGATTACTTCACGAGCGCAAAAGAGTTAATTTACCTTGGTATCGTAGTTTTGGTGCTACTGCGATCCAAAAATTATTAACCAGCAAAACTATTGGTAATTTATTTTTTAACAGAATCGCCCAACCTAAAGTCATCAGAAAAATTCTTTTACAGGCATATTGTCGGCCAGAAGCAGTCACAGAGGAATTAGTAGATTTAATTTTTCAACCCTCTCAAGACCAAGGTGCTGTAGATGTATTTCTTGCTTTTACTGGCTATTCCTCTGGACCTTTACCAGAAGATTTGTTACCTCGTTTACCATGTCAAGCAATTATGCTGTGGGGTGCTGAAGATCCTTGGGAACCGATCGCCTTAGGACAAGAATTGGCTAATGTCCCTACTGTAGAAAAGTTTATCCCTTTAGCTGGTTTGGGTCATTGTCCTCAAGATGAAGCCCCGGAAATTGTTAATCCTCTTTTACAGGAATGGATTTCTAAGCATATGGTTGATGGCTGTTGAACCACTAACGACTAACCAATAAATATATTTAGATATTCAGGGAAGGCTGACTATTTAAGCGGGGCAGTCTATTTAAAGAGTTTGTCTCGCCCAAATCATCAAAAATAGTTAATTCATTTGGTTTAAAACGTTTAATATTGACGGAGATTCCTTTGGCTCCCTCATGCTCTAAATCTTCAAGATAACCATCCTGAGCTATTAGTGCCTCTTTCTGATGGAAAAAGGGACCAAAATAGTAGGTACATCTAGGTGTATCCGTTAAAACTTCTATCCAGCAAGCTAATCCCAAGAAGTTGAGAATTCTAAGTAACAGTTCTTTCATGATTTTCCCTATGTTGGTTATGGCCAATTGGTAAGTAAAGTCTCTAGTACCGCTACGCGGAAGTCAAAAGTCAAAAGTCAAAAGTCAAAAGGGTAATTGAATAAGGGTTTCCCGTATTTTGAATGATAGAAGGACTTACGCCGTCGTGTACTAGTTATTAACTATGTTTTATATTTTGTAACATTTTTTGAATTTTGGTAAGACTTTGCTTTAAATCTAAATCTTCACCTAAGTTTGAGACAAGGGTGAAATTACCCATGTTCCCTTAAAGCCCGATCTAGTTAGAAATCAGGAAATTCTGAAATTCTACAGACATTGACGATAAATCTCATAGAGACAGATCGCTGTTGCTACAGAAGCATTCAGACTAGGAGTTTTCCCGACCAAAGGAATGGAGACTAAAAAATCACAAGATTTCTCAGTCAGGGAACTTAAGCCCCCTCCCTCTGAACCTATTACTAATCCTATGGGTCCTTCAAATTTGGTTTTGTGTAAAAAGTTACTGCTATCAGCTACAGTGCCATAAATCCAAAAACCTGCTTCCTTTAACTCTTCGATGGCACGATTAAGATTAACCACCCGAGCAACTGGAAAATTTTCCAAAGCTCCGGTTGCTGCTTTCATCACGGTGGAGGTGATCCCCACTGCTCTTCTTTGGGGTACGATCAAACCCTGCATCCCTAGAGCTTCTGCAGTGCGAATTATGGCTCCTAAGTTATGAGGATCGTTAATGCCATCAGCAATGATAATCACTGGGCGATCGCTACTGGCTTTGGCTTCGACAATCATTTCCTCTAATTCGGTATAGCTATAGGGAGCAATTTGGGCAGCAATTCCTTGATGGTTAGCACCGTGAGTAATTTGATTGAGTCTTTCAATTGTTACTCGATCGATTATGGCTCCTTGTGCTTTTGCTGCTTGCAGTAGAGAAACAAAACGGCGATCGTTACTTAATTTGCCAGTAACCCAAATTCGGCTCACAAAGCGATCGCCTTCCAAGGCTGCCAATACTGGATGACGTCCATAAATGAGATCTTCGGTGGAGATATTACTTTTGCTTTTTGAGTTGTAATTTTTCACTTGAGGAGGATTTTAAGGTTGAATTAATTTTGTACGAATACTTAAACTCTAGCAATAAAGAGGGAGAGATGCAGATGAGAGAAAGGGAGAAGATTATTTACGCATTCTCCCCTACTCTGGGCACAAGCCTTCATTGGTGTCAACAAACATGAGCAAAACGTTGCCTTAACCCACCGTGAACTCAAGTTCACGGCTAATAGCTCAAGTCCATCTTTTTTGGACTGAATTTTTTAGTCATCTTCAGATGACTTTATTATGGCAGGAGTTCACTAAGCACATTAAGATAGGTTTGTTGATAAAAGATAGAAGACTGACTATGCAAGATAAACAAATGTTAATGATCCCTGGTCCTACGCCCGTACCAGAAAAGGTTTTATTGGCAATGGCAAAACACCCCATTGGTCATCGTAGCGGGGATTTTAGCAAAGTTATGGCAGAGGTGAACGAAAATCTCAAATGGTTACACCAAAGCCAAAGTGATGTTCTTACTCTTTGTGTATCTGGTACTGGCGCTATGGAAGCCGGAATTATTAATTTCTTAAGTCCAGGCGATCGCGTTTTAGTGGGCAATAACGGCAAATTTGGCGATCGTTGGGCAAAAATCAGCCGCGCTTTTGGTTTGGATGTAGAAGAAATTACCGCCCCATGGGGACAACCTTTAGACACAGAGGAATTCCGTACTCAGCTAGAAGCAGATACCGCCAAAAAAATCAAAGCTGTCATTATTACCCATTCAGAAACCTCCACGGGGGTATTAAACGACTTAGAAACTATCAATAGATATGTCAAAGCACAGGGTAAAGCTCTCATTATAGTCGATGCGGTGACTAGCTTAGGAGCAGTCAATGTACCCATTGATGAATGGGGTTTGGATGTAGTCGCATCGGGAGCGCAAAAAGGATATATGCTCCCCCCTGGCTTAGGCTTTGTTTGTGTCAGTAAAAAAGCCTGGGAAGCTTACCAGAGTGCTACCATCCCCAAATTTTACCTCGACTTAGGAGCTTACAAAAAAGCTACTGATAAAAATAGCTCTCCTTTTACTCCGCCAGTAAATCTCATTTTTGGCTTACAAGTATCACTACAGATGATGAAAGAAGAAGGCTTAGAAAATATCTTTGGGCGCCATCGTCGTTTAACTCAAGCTACAAGAGCTGGAGTTAAAGCCTTAGGCTTACCCTTGCTGGCACCGGATGAAGCTGCTAGTTGTGCTGTAACTGCGGTGGCTCCCACCAATGTGGAAGCAGAATCGATTCGTACTACGATGAAAAAGCAATTTGATATCGCTTTAGCCGGTGGACAAGACCATTTGAAGGGTAAAATTTTCCGGATTGGTCATTTAGGGTTTGTCTGCGCTCGAGACGTTTTGAGTGCCATTTCTGCCTTAGAAGCAAGCCTGCGAGAGTTAGGTTACGAAAATATGACACCAGGCGCGGGAGTGGCGGCAGCAGCTAAAGTCTTAAGCGAATCTTAATCTGGCTGTTAAGTATAAGGTAAGGTGTTAGGTTGATTAGACTAGGAGTAACTTAGAGAAAATTGAAACTGCTCTCAGTCGGTAGTGACATGTTAAAAGCTACTTTTCGTTTTGTGGGTGAGTTAAATTACTTTCTGCCCAACCAGAAGAAGAACATGAGCTTTATCCATTACTTCAAAGAGCGTGCTTCTGTCAAAGATATGATTGAAAGTTTAGGCATTCCTCATCCAGAAGTTCATGCTATTTTAGTTGAACAAGAAGCCGTGGATTTTTCCTATGTGGTGCAAGATGGCGATCGCCTAAAAGTTTATCCTGCTAAAACCGATATTGTACCCCTCCTTCCTCTTCAACCTCCCTTACCTAAAATACCTAGTTTTGTTTTAGATGTACATTTAGGTAAACTTGCTTCCTATTTACGTCTATTAGGATTTGATAGTCTCTATGACCGTAATTATCAAGATCGCGAATTAGCTCAAATTTCTGCTGGGGAACAAAGGATTTTACTCACTCGTGACAGGGGAGTTTTGATGAGGAGTATGGTTACTTATGGTTATTATGTCAGGTCAACCCAACCAAATACACAAATAGTTGAAATTCTCAAGCGTTTTAACTTATTTGATGTCGTGCAACCTTTTCAAAGATGTATGTGTTGTAATGGTATTTTATCTCCCATAGAAAAACAAGCAATTGCTCATCTGCTTCCTCCTCGAACCAAACAGGAAATTAATGAGTTTTATTGCTGCACTAATTGTCAAAAAATCTATTGGCAAGGTTCTCACTATCAAAAATTACAGCAATTTGTTACTGAAATATTAAAACATAGCAATAGTATTTATCAGAATGCAGAATTCAGAATTCAGAATTAGGAATTTAAGGAACCAGAATTAAATAAGGTGTAAAACTTAAATCGTTGGTGCTCCTGCGGGCTTAGCCAAATACGACACCCTACAGTTCTATAGATTATTAAATCCTCATTCCTAAGTAACTACGTTTAGGTGTTGTTATAATGAGATCGACTAAAAAAAGGTTTTGAGGATTTGATTGACAATTGATAAAAGAATCATCAACTTTGAGTAGAACAGTTTTGGTTTGTCAGGGTAACACTTGTAAATCCTACGGTTCGTCCGCAGTTCTAGAAGCTTTTCGAGCTTTCTCAATTCCTGAGGTTACAGTCGTTGGCTCTAGCTGTTTAGCTCAATGTGGTAATGGACCAATGGTTTTGATTCTTCCGGAAGAAATTTGGTACCACCAAATTGCCCCCGATAAGGTAAAGATATTAGTTAAACAACATTTGCTCAAGAAGCAGCCCGTGCAGTCAATGCTTTATCCTGTGAAGCATCCAAAGCGAGAAAAAGAACCTAGGGCAGGTATTTAATCTGCTACGGTTTTTTCATAGACTGCTAAACTCATCCCCACCCTAAAAGGTGGGATCTTTAGCGTTAATGGTTAATTATTTTTCCCGATCAACCATCAACAAAGACTTGACATTATAGAATATGGGCTTATACTTGACAGTATTAATCAAAAAATTATCAGTATAATTGTTAGCATCCCTCACGCTTGGTGATGGGGCATTAAGCCCAAAGATACTTTGGTAATGCTGACTAACCTAAATATTAATAAATACGGAATGTTTAATTCTAAATTCTAAATTCTGAATTCTTCTAAATTAAGTTTTGTCGGTTTCTTAGGTTTAGAACCAATAAAAAACCATTACTTAACGGCGCTCATACCGCCATTACTTGTTTCTTCCCCATGTTAGGGAGCTAGGAGGTTTGGGAACTAGGGAGACAGTAAAATGCCATTCCCCATCCCCCCAACAACCCATCACCCTACATTTCGTAAGGGGGTTTCTACAATCAAAGGAGTTTTTAGATGAGAAATTTGCGAATAACCAATACCAGAAAAGCCCAATATTTACCATCTTCAGCTGTAGCAAACTCTTTTATCATACCAGATAAAGATTTTACTATTCCTCAATCTGATGAGCAGGAAACTCCAGCCAAGAGGCGTTGGGCTTGGAAAGTAGCTCCTAATCTTTTAGTCAGCTTTAAATATGCTTGGGCTGGAGTTTCCTATGCTTTTGTAACTCAACGCAATTTCCGAATTCATACCCTGATTGCTACTCTAGCTATTAGCCTCGGTTTGTTCTTACACATCAGTGCGGTGGAAATGTCCGTAGTAGGTTTAACCTGTGCTTTAGTGATGGTACTAGAGTTGTTAAATACTGCTATTGAATCAGTAGTGGATCTAACCGTAAAACAAACATACCATGAACTAGCTAAAATTGCTAAAGATTGTGCGGCTGGGGCAGTGCTAATTTCGGCGATCGCCTCAGTATTAGTGGCAGGGTTTATTTTGTTACCTCATATATTAGAATTAATAATCTCGATTTAAAGTAATCATTGGAGAAAACATATTGATTCTAGTTATCGATAACTATGACAGTTTCACTTACAACCTGGTGCAATATATAGGGGAATTAGGATTAGAAATCCCTGTTGCCTCAGAAATTAAGATCTATCGTAATGATAAAATTGAACTGGCACAAATTAAGCAACTCAAACCCGATGGCATCGTCATTTCTCCCGGTCCCGGTAGACCTGAAAATGCAGGTATTTGCCTTGATGTAGTTGCCCACTTAGGTCCACAAATACCTATTTTGGGGGTGTGTTTAGGACATCAAACCATTGGGCAAGTTTTTGCTAGCAAAATAGTTTCTGCCCCTGTATTAATGCACGGTAAAACTTCAGAAATATATCATCATCATGTGGGGGTTTTTGCCGGATTGACCAGTCCTTTCACCGCGACTCGCTATCATAGTTTGGTCATCGATCCCAAAACTATTTCTCCCGTTTTAGAAATTACAGCTTGGACTGAAGATAGTACAATAATGGGAATCAGACATCGAGAATATCAGCATATTCAAGGTGTTCAATTTAATCCTGAAAGTATTTTGACCAATTCTGGACTAAAATTATTAAGCAATTTTCTCAAATCTCTCAATTAATTTTATGAATAGGCGCGATCTGTTTCGCTTGGCGGGAACTAGCTTACTTACTACTCTTTTAACTACTGGGTACTCCCATAAACATTCTTGGCTGGCTCAAAGCAATTCTGCAGGAGGTGTTACGGTTCAATGGTTGGGGCATAGTTGTTTCCTGTTTACTGGGAGTGGTATCCGCATTTTAGTTAACCCTTTCCTTCCCTTAGGATGTACGGCCAAATATCGTCCTCCCCAAGTGGAAGCAGATGTAGTGATGATTAGTAGTAGACTCCTAGATGAAGGGGCAGCCTCTGATTTACCTGGTAATCCTGAATTAATTGTTGAATCTGGAATTTACGAGATTAAAGGCATACAAATTCAAGGAATTAATACCTTTCACGATCGAGAAAAGGGGAGAAGGTTTGGTGTCAACGTGGCTTGGCGTTGGACTCAAGGAGGAATTAAAATCGTCCATTTAGGAGGTGCCGCTTCACCGATTGAAATTGAACAAAAAATTTTGATGGGAACGCCGGATTTAGCTTTAATTCCCGTTGGTGGTAGTGCTAAAGCCTACAACCCTGAAGAAGCTTTTGCGGCGATGGAAGCACTTAACCCCAAAGTAATGATTCCTACTCAATATCTCACTCAAGCAGCAGACAAGGATAATTGCGATTTAGTAGGAGTAGATCAGTTTTTAGAGTTAGCTAAAGCAGGTGAAATGAACATTAATAGGCTCAAAACTAATAAAATTACCCTTAAACGTCAAAATTTGCCCAAAAAAGGCACTCTAATTCGAGTTTTTGACACTAATAGTGTTTTTAAAGCTTAATAGTGTTCCAGATTAAAGGAAACCAAATTATAGTTTTAAGGGGTAAGCCCTGATGATAACACTTGATTTAACTTACCACTACGGTATCCTTCTAAGTCCAGGGTAACGTAGATAAAACCCAAATCTTGGAAAGCGGAGACTAACTGCTTTAAATCATTAGTGAAGACAAATTCCTTAATTTTTTCAGGGGGTAATTCAATCCTGGCTGTATCACCATCGGATCTCACTCTCAAGTTATTATAACCCAGGTTACGTAAATAAATCTCTGCTCTTCCTACCCTTTGTAACTTGGCTACAGTAATTTCTTCTCCGTAGGGAAAACGAGATGAGAGGCAAGGTTGGGAGGGTTTATTCCACCACTGAAGACCTAATTTTTGGCTAATTTCTCTCACTTCGGCTTTGATAATACCTACCTCCGCTAAAGGCGATCGCACTCCTCTCTCTTTAGCTGCTTGAATGCCAGGGCGATAGTCTTGTAAGTCATCGGCATTTAATCCATCTACTACATAGGCATAACTTCTTTCCCGGGCGATTGCTTGAAGACGATCGTGAAGTTCACTTTTGCAGAAGTAGCAGCGATTAACTGGATTAGAGGTATAGTTAGGATCGCTCATTTCCTCAGTTTCAATTAATTCATGGCGAATACCGATATATTTTGCTTGTTGTTGTGCTGCTGCTAATTCTTCTGGTAAAATAGACGGAGAAACGGCGGTAATTGCGACAGTGCGATCGCCTAGAACATCATAAGCTATTTTAGCTACCAGGGTACTATCAACTCCTCCGGAATAGGCAATTAATGCCCGCTCCATTTCTTTAAATATACTTTTGAGTTTTGCTAATTTAGTCTCTACCATTTGATAATCTTTTCTACCTGATACCTTACATCTACATTTTATAACCGACAATGAGTAACCAAGCCGAAGTAAATTTTAAGCTTAAAATACCTCAACAATGGCTCGGAAGGCTAACCAAATCAGCCCAAGAAAACAACCAATCTGTAGAGGATTTAATTTTAGCAATTTTAGCAGAATATTTTAATTTTGACGAGCGTGATTTTCAAATTCAACAATTGCATCAAGAATTGCAACAATTAAGGCAAAGAGTTATTCAACTTGAAGAGCAAGATTATCAATTCGCTCAACTTACCAAGAGACTAAATATTTTAGAAAAACTGATTGCTTCTTTACAAACTCAATGGATTAAACTTAGACCTTCAACTTCATTGTCCTTGGTAGAAGAGTACGATGATGATGATATTTACGATGAACCAGATGAAGTATTAACTGATTTTTTACCTAACTAGAATTACTCTATATTAATTTCTCTATATTATTATTATTAGTTAAGGGTAGATAAAGAGTAAAGCAACTACCTTTACCTTCTTGAGACATTAAAGTAATATCTCCTCCATGAAGTCTGGCTAATTTACGAGATAAAGCTAAGCCTAAGCCCGTTCCTCTATGCTTGTAGTGAAGATGGCTATTAAGTTGGCAGAAAGGTTTAAATAACTTTTTCTGTTCACTTTCTTTAATACCAATACCGGTATCGATGACTGAAAATTCTAATTTTTTGGGTTTACTTTCTACTTTCAAAGTTATCGAACCTTTTTCAGTAAACTTAACTGCATTTGAGAGCAAGTTAACTAAAATTTGTTTTAAACGTCTCTTATCCGCTAAACAGTAATTTACATTAGTACTTACAGTTAAAATCAAATTTAATTCTTGTTCTCTTGCTTTTTCCTGTACTAGAGACATCGAGGATTGACAGAGTTCTTCCACGGAAATTTTTTCGATCAATAGTTGCTCTTTTTGTGCTTCTATTTTAGAGATATCTAACAAATCATTGATTAAGTCTAATAAAAAAACTCCTGAATCATAAATACCACTAACATATTGTAATTGTTTAGGATTTAATTCGCCATATAACTGTTTATTTAACATTTTCGAAAAACCGATAATTGCGCTAATCGGGGTTCTAAGTTCGTGACTTATATTCGATAAATAATCAATGTCAGTTAATATTTTTTTGGTTGGCTGAAGATTTTCTTCTAGTTTTTTCTGATAGAGAAAAATTGCATACTGGCTGGCGATCACTTGCAAAACAGTTAGTTGTTCTTGACTACATGAGTGGGAATGATTATGCCAATAACAACCAAGTTGTCCGAAGTAATAGTTACGATAAGTTATTGGTGATAATCTTAAACTATCAAGATTATTTTTTTGGAGTAAAAGAGACATATTGACGGATAAACCTTGATCTTCTTGAGTAATTAAGATAGAATTCCCACCAGCTAATGAAGAGTGATAAAAATTAGCAATTTCCCGCAAAGTTTTGATTAGTTTATCTCCTTGAACAAAATTACTAAATAAGTAATAGCTATATACCTGACTTTGCAAATCAATATTTTGTTCTATAAATAAACAACCATCAGCAGAAAGATACTCACATAGAAGCTTAAGCGTAGTTTGAAAAAATTCATCTACATCAATATTTTCCTCCATTTTGTTAATGATACAAGCAAGAATTTCTTGCGATTTAATCGGTGACAATACTTTACTACCTCTCAGTCTCAACCAATAATATGTGTGTCCTAACTACCTAGAGGATGACAATAGTTAATTAAAATTGTCTTTGGGAAAAAATCAAAATAGTAATCGCTAATAACAAAACGATATAGAGTAAGCCATAAAGAGCACTGCTAATTAATTCTCCAGTAGTAGGTAATAAACCGTAAACTGCTTCATTTTTTAAATTAAATCTTTCTAGATCAGGTAAAATTAGAAACAGATTGTTAGTTAAAGCCTCTATACTCTCATTTTTAGTAATTTTACCAAGTTCTAATATATCTCTGCTGAGATGGCCCATAACATAAACACCAAAACTCAGAAGAGTGGCTAAAATAGAACTGGTAAAGACTCCAAAAGCTATCGCTACAGCAGTTAATAAAGCTAATTCGATTAAAAAATAAATAATCGCTACCAGCAAAGGAACAAAAGCATAACTAACAGAGGATAAATTCATCAACGAGAAGTAAATGACAGTCATAGTCGCAACTAATACCAACAGTACTGCAGATAAGCCTAAATGTTTACCCACAATAAATTCTGCCTTAGTGATTGGTTTCGGGATTAGAATGAGAACGGTCTTTTTTTCAATCTCCTTGTTAATTAATCCAGTTCCCACGAAAATAGCGACAATAGCGCCTAAAATATTCATAGCACCAATTCCTAAATCTAAAAATATTTTTTCATCAGCACTAACTGCAACTTGGGGAAGTATCCGTAAGGCTATAACTAATAAAAGAGCAAAAAAACCAATCACATAGAGAATGCGATCGCGGATTACTTCGCGAAAACCATTAGCGGCAATGGCCCAAATTCTGGTTAGATTCATAGGCTGTACTGGCTAGATCGACAATAACATATCTAAGAAGATTTTATAATAAACTACTTCTAGATTACGATAGTTTCAAGCTTCTTACCTAAATTAAAGTTTCAGGTAAACTAAAGGAGGTATTAATTGTTAAGTGTAACCTGTGCTCAAAAAAAATTCGAACAGATTGAAGCAATTATTTTTGATAAAGATGGTACTCTAGCAGATTCTCAGAGTTTCCTCAGGGAATTGGGAATGAAAAGAGCCAGAATGATTGACGCTCAAATTCCCGGCATAGGAGAACCTCTTCTGATGGCTTTTGGTATTGAAAATGATAGCATTAATCCTACTGGTTTGATGGCAGTAGGTAGTCACAAGGAAAATGAAATTGTCGCTGCCGGCTACATTGCTGAAACTGGCAGGAGTTGGTTTGAATCTCTTGCTATTGCTCGCCATGCTTTTGGCGAAGCAGATAAATATCTTCCCGAGCGTAGTAGTATATCCCCTCTATTTGCTGGGAGTTTAGAGGTATTAAAATTTCTCTCGGAGGCTGGCTTAAAATTGGGGATTTTGTCAGCAGATACCACTACAGGAGTAAAGAATTTTGTCACCAATCATCAATTATCTGATTATATCCAGTTAACCATGGGAGTAGATAGTGGTCTAACTAAACCCGATCCTGCTTTATTCTATCAAGCTTGTCAAGCCTTAGAAGTTGAACCCCAAGCTACCCTAATGGTAGGCGACTCCCAAGGAGATATTGCCATGGCGAAAGCTGCCGGTGCCGCAGGAGTAATTGGTATTTGTTGGGATAATCCTGAAGCTGCTCATCTAGAAACAGCAGATGTGACGATCGCTCAACTCGATCAAATTCAAGTTGTCACTACCACTAACTCCTAACTCCTACTGTGTCAATTTTGAAATGATGGATTGAAAAAACCAGATTGAAGTAAGCAGGGAAGGCAGGGGCGCCGAAGGCTCACAAGGAAATCTGTTACGCTCAGAACTTTATAACTTGAACTATTCTCAACCAACAACGAATCGAACTGGAAAGACAGCGGAGCATCAGGGCTGGGCAAATTCAGGAAAGAGCATACAGTAAAGCTCAAATTGAAGCCAAGATTCAGGAGATAGACAATGCCATCTCGAACGGGAGCATCCCAAAGTTGCAAGAATATAAAAAGCAAGAAGAAGAGAGGGATTAGTTATCGTATTTTATACGCTAACTAAATTCAGGAGCAAACACAAAGTTTTTCAAGAGTCTCATGCGTGCTGCGAAGCCTTATTGCTGTGCGCTCATGAAACGGCACCAAAGGCGAGGCGCTCATGCGAAGCATGGCGCTACGGGCTCAGCGAAGCTGCACAAGGAAGCGATCGCTTCCAAAATCTTAATTTTTATTATCTGATAATGGCTAATTCAAGGGCAATATTGAGCTAAATTTACTGCCAGAAGGCCATTTAAATAAGCACAACGTAATTGAAGCATAGAATTAATATTTTCCTTTTTCCATTGCGCTCCTGTTTTTTGTAGTCTTTGGTCAATTTGTTTCACTCCTGATTCTACTGCTCCCGAACCGATAGAGCAAATTTGTTCCTCTTGAAAATACTGATAATTAATAATACGATGGCGATGTTTGTCTAAATATTCACGCTTATTCTTTCGCTCTTTTTATGTTTTTATTCCTCAATAATTCCAGAGAATCTTCTACTTTACCCTGCCAGAGAAGCTCCTCTAATTCTTTGACCCGTTTGCGACTTCCACCTAGGGAACACCATCATATCAAATCCGGATAATTGCACACACCTAATTTTTCATGGCAACATTCCTCGCGAACTTTCTGAATTCTGCATTCTGCATTCTGCATTACCTTACCCAAAAGTGTGGTTA
>JAAUYA010071895.1_pt1 | contig 23735 bp, 19 predicted proteins | sample 7278161 | NCBI WGS metagenome assembly JAAUYA01 (sample SAMN14350120, study PRJNA611818) | marine sediment metagenome | isolation source: surface marine sediment (3m) | place: French Polynesia: Moorea | collected 2018-08
CCAGAGCATCTTGGGAAGAAAAGGCTATAGTCTCATAGAGTCCAGAACTATGCTTAAACTCTGTTTCTGGTGCGGCAAGTACATAAACATGATTAGTTTTAGTGCCGATACGCCGATAGCGATGAGCTTCTTGACGGTAGAACCTTTCTTTTTGAAAACTAGCAACGATCAGAGGTTGTTCTGAACCTGCTAATACTTGATCTTCCATGGCATGAGAAAGTGCAGTCAAAGAAGATTTAAAATACATTTGGGTTCGCCAAGTAGGAAAAGCTTTAAGTAGTTCTGTAACCACAGAATTTGATTTGATCATCGATATTCTGAAATCCCTCGTAAGCGTGAGATAATCAATCCGATCTAGTAATTTGTGGCAAGTTGCCTCACTTTATTTTATGATTCTCTCATAGTCTATCCTACTATTAGTTAGTGGTTGATGGTTGATGGTTGATGGAAAGTGTTTGATTTAAGTGTCAAAGGATGTGGGAAAATTTGTATGTAGCGTTATTTCGTGAATTTGGGATAAGATTGACTACTAACAAAGGAGCTATAGAAAATGAGTTTAATCCGCATTCTGCCATCTTGGCAAATTTCTGAAAATCTAGTTACCTCCGAAACAGTATACCAAAACCGCCGTCGTTTTCTCAAAACTCTAGTTAGTGCTACTATTGGTGCCAGTCTTACTTCCATTATGGGTTGCCAACAATCTGCTTCAGATAGTTCCTTAAAGATGAGTTTAGACTTACCTGAATTTGAATCGCTGAAAACTAATCCTAATTTTGCTGCAGTCGATCGTGAGGTAACTAAACAGGAACTAGCTGGACGCTATAACAATTTTTACGAATTTGGTGGCACTAAAAATATTTGGCTAAAGGCACAGAAATTACCTACCGATAACTGGAGCTTAGAAGTAACAGGTTTAGTCAAAAATCCCCAAACCTATAATCTTGACGATTTGAAGCGTAAATTTCCTCTAGAAGAGAGAATTTATCGTTTTCGTTGTGTAGAAGCTTGGTCAATGGTTTTACCTTGGGTTGGATTTCCGATGAAGAAATTAATAGAAGCAGTGGAGCCGACAACTGATGCAAAATTTGTGCGATTTACTTCTTATTATGACCCAGAAATTACTAAAGGTCCTGGAGTTCATTTGGGCGCTTTACCTTGGCCCTATACTGAAGGTTTAACTATTGCAGAAATGGCTAATGAATTAGCCTTTTTTGCTATTGGTATCTATGGACATGAATTACCGAAACAACATGGTGCACCGATCAGAATGGTCATTCCCTGGAAATATGGTTTTAAGGGGGCAAAATCTCTAGTTAAAATTGAATTTTTAGCTCAACAACCAGCCACTTATTGGAATACGATTAACCCTAGAGAATATGATTTTGAAGCTAATGTCAATCCCAATGTTCCCCATCCGCGATGGTCACAAGCTACCGAAAGATTTATCTCTAATGGACCAGGTTTGTCTTGGGAATTAAAAGAAACTTTACCTTACAATGGTTATGGAGAATATGTAGCTAATTTGTATGTTTAAGCAAAGTTAATTGTTCATCTTTGGACACGATCAAGTTTGCTTCCGTTAACTACTTTAAGCCAGCCAATCAAGGTACATTAATTTGGATATTACTAGAATTGTTGAAAATTTTAAAAAAGCCTCGGACTCTTTAGGGATGTTCATTCATGATTTGGTCTGGCTGTGGCGGCGGAGCGATCGCTTTCGCGTATTGCTCGTAGGAGCGAGCTTCTTGTGCTTTGTTTGCGCTTCTCAACAGCGATGGCTTCAACAGATGATCCCTTTTTTCCAAAATTTTCCTCAATTGGTCAATCAAACTGGGTTAAGTATCTTATGGATCTTAGCAGGGGTTCTTTGGCTCTGGACAATTTATGAGGCAGCAAGAACAAAAAAAGATGCTTTAACTCAAGCGGAAAAATTTACTGAACGTAAAGCAATTAAAGGCTTACGTCCTTTTACAGAAGCAGATCGAGAAATTTTCCAATACTTAGAGCGCGATCGCCCTTTACAAGAGTGCCTGGCCAAAATTAACGGTGAGGACTTTCGCTTTGGCATCCTCTTTGGCGAATCTGGTTGCGGCAAAACTTCATTCCTCCAAGCAGGGCTGATGCCCCAACTCTGTGAACCCGAAAGCAAGATTCAAGGAATTTACGTTCCTTTTAGCGATCGCGATCCCCTGCTCACCATTCATCAGGCGCTGGTGGAGCAGTTACCCCTCATGCCGGAAGCATTTAATCAAGCTGACTTGCTCGAACTACTCTGCCAAGGGGTAGAGGCAGCCTCCAAACCCCTGATTCTAGTTTTTGACCAATTTGAGCAGTTTTTCGTCCACTTCAACCGTAAGGAAGACCGCCAATTTTTTATCCAAGCTTTGGCTGACTGGTACGATCATCCCGAACCACCCCCGGTAAAATTTTTGATCTCCATTCGTAAAGATTTCTATGCCTATCTGGTAGAATTGAAAAAAGCCTTCGGCGAGCGCTACTCCCTCAGTAACCAAGAAGTCATCGAACTAGAAAAGTTTTCTCCTGAACAAGCCACAAAAGTTTTAGAGGTGATTACCAAAACGGAAAACTTAGAGTTTGACCGTCACTTCATCGCAGAAGTTGCTGCAGAAGAATTAGCCAGTAGGAAAGATGGCTTGATTTCCCCCGTGGATTTGCAAATCCTTGCTTGGACAATTACGGATCACAAAATAGTAGAGTTGCAAGCTTTCAATCAAACAGCGTTGCAAAAATTAGGAGGGATTCAAGGATTGTTGACTCGCTTTCTGGAAGCAGCTCTGCAAGCAAGGGTTACCGATCTCCAACGAGAGGCGACGGTAAAAGTTTTGCTGGGGTTGACCGACTTAAAACACCAGGCGCGGACGGGGGCACTTACCCTGAGAGAAGTGCAGGTCAAACTCCCGGATCTAAATTCCCACATAGTTGAAGAAACCGTTAACTGGCTGGCAGGGGAAAGCATTTGTTTGATTACCTCGGTTGAGCGAGAGGGAGTGTCTAGCTACGAACTAGCTCACGAACAAATAATTCCTGCTCTACTGGAGATATCAGGAAAATTCATCTCTGAGGCAAATAGAGCTACTAAGTTACTAGATCGGCGGGTAAACCTCTGGTTGGGCAGCCATCGTAGTTCCCGTTTCCGGCTCAATCTTTGGGAATTATGGTTAATCCGTAGTCAGAAACCTTATCTAATCTGGGGAAAAAAGCGACAGCAAAAGGAAAGATTAATCGCTGCTAGTTGGCAGGCGAGCCATAAAAAGATAGCATTAGTAGCTGCGATTGGAGTACTTTTAACTCTCATTTGGTGGGGTTGGCAAAGTCCTCCCGCCCAACTCTGGCAAATTAGGCGAGACTTGACTTACTGGACTATGAAGGTGGATGATGAGATGGCGGGGCAAGCAGCGGTTGCCTTTGCTAAGGATCGGAATTTTGCTAAGGCAGAAGAAATTTGTGACCAAGAAATTCAAGAGCCGAAGATCGCAGCTAAGGCACTAACTACTAGTGCTTTAGTTGCCAACAAACTCCAGCAAAGGGCAATAGTAACTTTATTGCTCCAGAAAGCCCTGGTTAGTGCCGAGCACATTGACGATTCCTACTCCAGAGTCGAAGTATTAACAGCGATCGCTTCTGCATACGTTCAATTGAAGAACCCACAACAAGTCTCTCGATTACTCCAAAAAGCCGTCGCCAACGCCGAGGAAATTGACTATTACGATCACCAAGCCCAAGCATTAACGGCGATCGTCGAAGTCACCAGACAATTGCATGACTCAAAACAAGCTGCTCAATTACTCCAGAAAATCCTTGCTAGTGCCGACCAAATTGACCATGCCTACTACAGAGCCACGGTATTAACCGCGATTGCCTCTGCATACATTCAGTTGCCAGACTCAGAACAAGCTGCTCAATTACTCCAGAAAGCCTTCGATAGTGCCGACCAAATTGACGCTTCCCAACCGAGAGTCGAGCTCTTAACAGTAATTGCTGCTGCATATATTCAGTTGCCAGACTCAGACCAAGCTTTTAAAGTACTCCTCAAAGCTCTGGTTAGTGCCGAACACATTGATAATTCCGACTCTAGAGCTTCAGCGTTAAGCTTGATTGCTGGAGCATCCAGCCAGTTGCCAGACTCAAGCCAAGCTTTTCAATTACTTGAGGGAATCCTAGACAGTTCCCAGCAGATTTCTGCCCCTCTCGACAGAGCCAAGACTTTAATGGCGATCGCCGAAGCATCTAGCCAGTTGCCAGACTCAAGCCAAGCTGCTCAATTACTTGAGAAAATCCTCGCCAGTACTCGGCAAATCCCTTCTCCCCGTGAGAGAGCCTCGACCTTAAAGACGATCGCCGCTGTATACATCCAGTTGCCAGACTCGAGCCAAGCTGCTCAATTACTCACCGAAGCCCTCGCCAGTGCCGAGCAAATTGACGCTTCCAACTACAAAGCCTGGGAATTAAGAGCGATCGCCACAACATCGAGTCAGTTGCCAGACTCAAAACAAGCCTCTAAATTACTCGAGCAAGCCCTCGCTAGTGCCGAGCAAATTGACAGTTACAACTCCAGAGCTAGGGCACTAGTAGTAATCGCCACAGCATACATGCAGTTGCCAGACTCAAAACAAGCCTCTAAATTACTCGAGCAAGCCCTCGCCAGTGCCGAGCAAATCGACAATTCTGACTATAAAGCCCGGGGATTAAGGGCGATCGCCCAAACATCGAGTCAGTTGCCAGACTCAAATCAAGCCTCTGAATTACTCGAGGAAACTCTCACCAGTGCTGAGCAAATTGACGATCTATACTACAGAGCCGGGGTGTTAAGGGCGATCGCCGAAGCATACATCCATTTGCAGGACTCAAACCAAGCCTCTAAGTTACTCGAAAAAGCCCTCGCCAGTGCCGGACAAATTGAAGCTCTCAACGAGAAAGTTTGGGGATTAGTGCCGATCGGTGAGATATATGCGAAGCTAGGGAATTGGAGTCAAGTGCGCCACATAGCCCTAGACAAATGTCCCCACATTAGTTGTAAGGTGGAGTTATTGACTAATGCTTTGACTATTAGGGCTGAGCAGCATTATCCCCAATTAATTGAGCCATGAAAATACTCTCATACCATCCAACTATCTTTGTACCAACAAATGCTCAAGCATGGGTAAAAAGTCACAACTAAAAACGCCCTCCCAGATTTAGGAGAGCGTTGGAGGATTATTTAGCTTTTAAACTTAGAAGCGATTATTCCTGCGACCCCCACTATAAGAGCTGCGGTTTACGCGAGGTTTGGCTTTATTAACTTTGAGGGAGCGACCCATCCATTGAGCCTCATCTAGAGTTTCAATAGCTTTGTCTTCTTCTGCTTCTGTTCCCATTTCTACAAAAGCGAAGCCCCGTGAGCGACCTGTATCTCGGTCAGTGGGGATATGAACCCGCTTAACGCTTCCATACTCAGCAAAGACCTCGTTCAGGTCTTCAGATGTAATCTCGTAAGATAGATTGCCTATATAAATGGACATAGATAAATTGTCTCTCTAATTTAAAAGTTTGTAGTGAGATTCGATGGCGAAGATAAGCCTGTCAATACGTGATGGGAAAAACCTGTCAATACTGAAATCAAACGTGAAATCTGAGCTATCTTTATTCTCAGTTATTATCATAGCATATATTGGTAATTGTTTACTCCTGCCCCTATTCTCAACTAATTCTGATGGGAATTTGATATCACCTCCCGTAGTGGGCATTCCTAAGAAGACAGATTCTAGGAGGCTTTTGCTAAAATAAGCAAATAGGTAACATCCAACATTACTCAAAACTAAATGGCTATAAAAACCCCCGTAGAATTTCAAGACAAATTTGATGTTATTGTCATAGGAGGCGGACACTCCGGTTGTGAATCTGCTCTAGCCTCCGCTCGCTTGGGTTGTCGTACTCTGATGCTCACCCTTAACCTCGATAAAATTGCTTGGCAACCCTGTAACCCCGCAGTGGGGGGTCCAGCAAAATCTCAATTAACCCATGAAGTTGATGCCCTAGGGGGAGAAATTGGTAAAATGGCCGATCGCACTTACCTACAAAAACGAGTCCTCAACGCTTCCAGGGGTCCGGCGGTGTGGGCTTTACGGGCACAAACCGATAAGCGAGAATATTCGGCAGTAATGAAAAATATTGTCGAAAACCAAGCAAATCTCTCCATCCGTGAGGGCATGGCGACAGACTTGGTATTGGGAAAAAATAATGAGGTTATCGGCATTGAAACCTATTTTGGTACTTGTTTTCAAGCAAAAGCGGTTATTTTGACTACTGGGACATTTTTAGGGGGTAAAATTTGGATCGGCAATAAATCTATGCCTGCAGGTAGAGCAGGAGAATTCGCTGCTGTTGGTTTAACCGAAACTCTCAACCATCTAGGTTTTGAAACGGGTAGACTGAAAACTGGAACTCCGGCGAGGGTAGACAAGCGTAGTGTTGACTACAGCAAGATGGAAATTCAACCTCCCGATCGAGAAATACGCTGGTTTAGTTTCGATCCGCAAGTGTGGGTCGAAAGAGAACAAATGAACTGTTATCTTACTCGTACTACCACTGCCACTCATAAGTTAATTAAGGATAATCTGCATCTGTCGCCCATTTATGGGGGCTTTATTGACTCCGTTGGACCTCGATATTGCCCTAGTATTGAGGATAAAATTGTCCGCTTTGCCGATAAGGAGAGCCATCAAATATTTATTGAACCGGAAGGGCGAGAAATTTCTGAGTTGTATATTCAAGGCTTTTCTACAGGGCTGCCAGAAAAATTACAGTTAGCCATGCTCCATACCCTACCAGGTTTGGAAAATTGTGTCATGCTTCGCCCTGCTTATGCGGTAGAATATGACTATTTACCAGCGACTCAATGTTATCCTACCCTGATGACTAAAAAAATTGAGGGTTTATTCTCTGCTGGCCAAATTAATGGTACTACAGGCTACGAAGAAGCTGCTGCCCAAGGTATTGTCGCAGGAATTAACGCGGCTAGGTTTGTGCGGGGACAAGAGATGATTGTGTTTCCCCGGGAGGAGAGTTATCTTGGCACTTTAATTGACGATCTCTGTACCAAAGATCTGCGGGAACCCTATCGCATGTTAACTTCTAGATCTGAGTATCGTTTGATTTTACGTTCTGATAATGCTGATAGCCGTTTAACCCCTCTAGGGAGAGAAATTGGCTTAATTGACGATCGCCTTTGGGAACTATTTCAACGCAAACAAGCTCATATCATCGCCGAACGAGAAAGGCTCTATGAAACCAGAATTAAGGAACGAGATGAAGTAGGAAAGGCGATCGCCACCAATACTGGACAAAAAATCAAGGGTTCCGCTACTCTAGCTGAACTTTTGCGTCGCCCCGGTTTCCACTATCTTGACTTAGAAAGATATGGTTTGGGCAACTCTAGCCTCAACCAAGCAGAAAAAGAAGGGGCGGAAATAGAAATTAAATATTCTGGTTATATTAAACGACAACAAAGCCAAATTGAGCAAATTGCTCGCTATAGTCACAAAAAACTCCCCATTGGGTTGGATTACATGGAAATTGAAACTTTATCTATGGAAGCAAGGGAAAAATTAACCAAAGTTAAACCTTTAACCTTAGGACAAGCAGCGAGAATTGGAGGCGTAAATCCCGCAGATATCAATGCTTTGCTTATTTATTTAGAAGTAGGCGATCGTCAAAAGTCTCTATCAGCTTAATCATATCAAGATAGCCTCAATCCTTAGTGCCATTAGTGAACTCTTCCTGGGCTGCTGCGCCAACATCCTGCGCACGGTCGAAGCTAGCGGCTAAAGCGCCATTAGCAGTGCGTAGTTCCAGCCGAGCTCCACGGATAGAGTAGGTAGCTGCGGTTTCTAATGCAGCTAGATACTGCTGTTCCTGCTCCATAATTCCTTTGGGCTCGGCACAGATTTTTCGCGTAGTGGCTACCGAGCCGATGGTGATGTTATCACCATTAACTTTGTAGGTAGTATTGTAATTATTACAGCCGGCTGAACCGACTAACAAACCATCCTCGCCGAAGATAGCGTCTATTTCAGTACCGATAATCACGCTAACCACAGCCTCTTGCCCGTTGTTGTAATCGATTAACGTCCAGGAAGTACCAGCCAACTCAGTAGATTGGGCCGTGAATTGCATGGTTCCGCTATCAAACTTGAGATCGATGAACAGATTTTCCTCCCGGAAAAAGTAAATCGCTGCCCCACTGAGCTGGGTTATAAACTGATCCCCCAGTGAACCAGGTGGACAGGCTGCTAGGGTAGTGGGTCCAGTTTCGATAGTGATGGAACTGCCATCGACGGTATAGGTGCCACCAACCTGGTTGCAGTCGGCCTGAATCGACACCTTACCATCCGGTTGGAATCGGACGCTGTAATTGTTGGGATTGGCCGGCACAAAAGTCTCATCATTGTTCATCAGGGTTTGGTTCCAGAGCCAAATGGAGCCACTCAGCTCAGGGCTGGCCGCAGATTCTGCTCTTGTTGGCGCCTGAGCCGATAAGTTGAAGGGGAGCCACAAGGTGATCAGGTTTAGGATTACTACGGTGATGCCGGTTACTTGCAAACGCATTTGATATTGCCTCCTATAGTTTGAGCCAAAGATCTTGGCGATAATATTTATAGTATTTTACGGCAGAGGCGATCTGCTTACAGCAGCGCTTCGCTCTCGCCACTGTGAACTGTCCTCGGAAACTTCATATGTGTAAACTCGTTCTCAGTTTCTTACAAACTTACAAACTCTGTAACTTACAGACAAGGAAGTTAAGCAAAATAAGCTTCAACCTCTGTAAGCGTTACCATCAAGATCAATTCATTAACAGGAAAAGGCTTGAAGCCATATTGTTCGTAAAAGAGTTTTGCCTTCTGGTTGAGAGCGTGTACTAAAATAACTCTAATTCCCGCTATTTCTGAAACTTGCAGCGTCCTTTTGACTGCATCTTGGAGTAAGCCAGTCCCCATGGAGCGTTTTTGGTGATTAAGAGCAACTGCGAGTCTTCCTAAAACCATAGCAGGTATGGGATTAGGCATATTCCTCTTCATTTTGCCGGGAGCTAATTCATGAAAGACACAGCCAGTAGCCAAACTATAATATCCAACTACTTCATCTCCTTATGTGACAACATAAGTACGGGAAGCTCCAGTTTTTTCGTTCTTTAAAGCACGTCTTTTGAGCCAATCGTTTAATGTTGGTTCACCGCAATCAAAGTTTTGGATGTCATGTTCTGGCTTGATAGGAGTTGGGGGGTTGTATTTCATGACCAAGGAGTTTTGGCGGCAAGCAACTTAGCCAGTTTTTCATTTTGGGGAGGAGGATTATCAAGAGCCTCGTTGAAAGCTTTCCACTGCTCGGGAGAGAGAGCAAAAACTGTTTGCTCTAGTAAAACTTCTTCTGCTGCCCGCCGAGCAGCGTTCAGGATGAAAGCACTACGGGTTAAACCAGCTCTATTGGCAGCCAGATCTATTAAACCGCGCTCACTGGGATCTATTCTTATTTTGACTGTCTCTGTTTTCTTTCCTGGTTTAGTTTCTTGTCTTACTGCCATGTTCTTTCCTGTTATCAGTTCTTGTGGGTAATGAGAGGGTACATTTTGCACCCCTATACTATCAATATACCAGATTCTGTCCCTACATTGTAGCTACATTGTAGCCACTTAATTGCTCTGGTTTTAAAGCGATGCGGATCAGGGTATTTTCCGTAATCCTTAATTACGAATAGAATTGATCTGAAGCAGGAGTTAATGCCTCGATCCTTACCAGTGCAGATCTGTATCCGTAGAAAGATTTGCCAAGATAATTTTTCAATGTCGGCGATCGCCTTAGCAGTTGGTTTAGTTAGCACTGAATCTGCCAAGGAAGTTATCAGGGGTTGAAAAATCTTAGCTGGCGATCTCAAAGGGATCCGCGCTTACTTTCGGAATCACGGTGCTACTTTTTTCAATTTATTCTGGCTTTCCCTCTCTAAATTGAGAGTGTATGTAGTTCAATCAGCTCTCAATTCTGAGTAACGCCTCTATTAAGCCTTGTAAAATTCAACCCGCTGCAGCTTTAGAGGAAAGATTGGGGCTTTATGAGTGACCGTCAATGGTAAACTTTAACAACAAAATGAGCTATATTGTTGTCAATACCCCTGTACTATGAAACGCCAACTCCTGACCTCAGCTTCTACCGACCGGGAAGTAATCAATCTCTGGTTGGGGCGGAAATCACATACTACTCAAATTTCCTATGGGGCAATTATCCGCCAGTTCCTTGAATTCGTGGATAAGCCTTTGGTTGACGTGACCCTCGATGACCTAGAACTGTGGCTGCGTCGCCTTCGGCTTACTTACAAGCCCGCTACGATCCAGAATAAGATTCTGGTAAGTACCAAGACAGAATTATTTACAGTAAAGCTGATGGCCAATAATGCTTTTCAGCCCATTTTCGTCTGTAATTAATTTAGTCCACCTACTTAGTTAAGTCCCTGTTTTCTTTCTGCGTCCAGGTGGACTATTTAGAGGTGAATGTTGGTTTCTTGTTCAAGTCTCCTAAAGTTAAGGATACCCTATCTCAAAGGATACTGGAGGTGGAGGAGGTGAAGAAGATTATCAATGCGACTACCAACCAGCGCGATCGCTGCCTATTTTCCCTGATGTATGGCTGCGGGCTTCGCATCAGCGAGGCACTGGGGATTACATGGGACGATCTACACTCGAAGAAGGTGACGGTCTTGGGGAAGGGCAATAAAACTCGCGTAGTGTTAGTACCTCATAGTATCTGGCAGATGTTGATGGAGCTGCCCAGGTTGGGGGAGTATGTGTTTAGTGTAAATGGCGCCCCGCTTGCGGCAGGAGCGAAGCGACCTCGCCCTTTGGATCGGACTTACATTCATCGGAAAATGAAGAAATTGGCTGAAAAAGCGGGGGTAAACCCCAAAGCTTCCACCCATTGGTTGAGGCACTCCCACGCTTCTCATGCGATTGAAGCAGGCTGTAACTTACGCCTATTGCAGCAGAGTATGGGACACTCGAAGTTAGAGACAACTGAGAAATATCTCCACGTCAACCCCCATGACGGTAGTAGTCGGTTTATTGATATTTGATTCTCGCCTTGTTATTAGAAAAGAAATGGCTGACATTCCCTCCCCAGTTTGGCTATCATCTTATTCCACCTTTTCGGGGGGTAGTGCAAAAACCCCAATATTTAGTATACTTCTAAGTAATTAAATTGTCTCTGTGAAATTTTAAGGTAGATGATATGGCAAATGATCGGCAGCTAAGGAGATTTAAGGAAAAAGGTGTAGATGCTTGGCATAAGTGGAAAGAAGAAAATTTTGATGTAGAAATTGACCTCTTAATTTATAAAAAATTAACCAAACCAAGAAAATTTTTATTCTTTAATATTTTCCTTGTACCGATTTTAACTTTACTTGCTTTGACTTCTTTTCCTGCCTTAGCTTGTGTCCCTGCCACTAGTAAAACATTAACCTTTAATATACCTGTTAGAAAAGGTTACGGATCTCAGACACAAGATTTGGATAATCCAGTAGGTAAGATAGCAATCCCAGGCTCTGGAGAGATAATACGTTTTGAGGGTTCTCCAGTGGCAGATTCATGGAATATTCAGGCTTTTGTTAATGGTAAAAGAGTTTTTCAAGAAAACAACGCAAGTGTTGGAAGTAAAGCTGAATTTGAAGTATGTGGAAGACCTGGAAAAAATGAAATAAAACTTGTAGTAGAAACAGATCAAAATACTAATAGCAATTTAATTATTAACTTAAATGGTAAATTATGTCTGCTAGTCATAGATTTCAATGGAGTATGCAGTTAATCTGATAATCCTGACTGCTTGACACATTTCAGTGAAGTCTAATCAGATGCGACATTTCAACTCTTGAATTCGAGAAAACCCAATAGCCTCATAGTATTGTTTTTAAGCTATAGCAATCCTAAATGATTTGTAAATTTTGCTCCTTGTCAGCACAGGGTTTCAGCTCTCTGAGTCTTCACGACTGACTTAGGATTGCTATATCTTTTTGAACCACGCCGAGTTTCTGTAGTTATCAAACAGGTTTGAACGATGAAAGCCAGTAAGGTTTTGACAGGATATGATCAATCAGGGAAAAGGAATTTCCATAAAAAAAATCTCAGAGGTCAGTCATTTGAAGGAAAAGACCTTTCAGGAGCAGATTTTAGTGAGGCTGATATTAGAGAAACGAACTTTAAGAATGCTATTCTCAGAGGAGCTAATTTCTCTAAGGTAGAGGCAGGATTACGAAAAAGATGGGTGGTAATTCTGGGGATAACTTCTTGGTTGATATCAACCGTAACTGGCTTTTTTATATCATTTTTTAGTGTTGTTATATCTGCTTTCTTGGCACTAGATCAAATATCAGATAAGGATGACATTCCCTATAACATTACTGCTTTGATAGTTGTAATTATTCTAATTTTTCTATTCATTTATATTATTCGTGAAGGAATTGGAAGAGCTGTAATCTTAGCCGTAATCCTAGCCGTAGTCGCAGACGGACTTGTAGCCATACCCTTTGCAGCACTTAGAGATATCAACGACGCCAGTACATTAAAACCAGAATATGTAGTCGTCACTTTAGTCTTAGCTGTAGTTATTATCGTCGTAGCATTCGCTTTAGTGACAGCTAGAGTCATAGAAAAAAAAATGGCTATAGTCGTCACTTTAGCCGTTATCTTAGCTTTAGCTGAAGCTGTATTCGGAGCCGTTGGATTCGCTTTAACTGGATATAAAGATAAAATCTTAGAAGGAGTTATAGCCGGAGCCGGTGCTGTAGCCATAGCCTTAGTCATAGCATTCGCTTTAGTTGTAGCCGGAGCTTTAACCTTTGGTGTAGTATTCACAATTACCGGAGATAGAGTCGAAGCCGGAGTCGGAGCTGTAGTTCTTGCCATAGTCTGCTCTCTAACCGGAGCTAGAATCGTAGCCGCAATCAAAATCTTAGACGTAGCTTTAGTCTTATTTTTCACATTATTGGGTGCTCATTTAGGAAGGCTTTCTCTTGGGAGAAATCCAAGAGAAAAGTGGATTCGTCAAGCAGTAATTGCCTTTGCTGCTATTGGTGGTACAAGCTTTCGTCACGCTGATTTAACTGAAGCTAATTTTGAAGGAGCTAGACTAAAAAGCACCGATTTTAGAGAAGCTACCCTTACTCGTGTTCTTTGGCATAAGGTAGAAATGCTGGATCGTGTTCGTCCTGGAGATACTTATCTGAAAGATGCTCAAGTAAGGCAATGGTTAAGAGGAATAGAGACTGTCGACAATAACTTTGATGGTCGAGACTTACGAGGTGTTAATCTAAAAAAAGCTAATCTAGCTGATGCTAGTTTGATTAGAACAGACTTAAGTGAAGCTGACTTAAGTGAGACAACTTTGACGGGAGCTTGCATACAAGATTGGAACATCAATAGCCAGACAAAACTAGATGATGTAATTTGCGATTATGTCTACTTAAAGAAAGATGAACAAGAACGCCTTCCCCATGACCCTAAGAGAAAATTCAAACAAGGTGAATTCACCAAGTACATAGAGAAAGCTTTAAACACAGTTGACCTCATATTTTCAGATGGTATAGATTGGAACGCATTCCTTCTCTCTCTTAAAGAGCTACAAGATGAATACGGACGAAAGAATATAGGTGTCCAAGCAATAGAAAGAAAGTCAGATGGTGCTTTTGTGGTTCGTGTTGAAGTTCCGCCTGATGCTAATAAAGGAAAGATTGAGAAGTTTTTTAAGCACAAGTATGGGTTGGCACTCAAAGCTAAAGAAGAGGAATATAAAAAATTACTACAAGCCAAAGATAAAGATATTGCTTATTTTCGCCAGCAAAATACTAATTTATTGGACATAATTAAATTACAGGCTAGTAAACCAATTAATATTACTCAAATTCAAGGTAACAATATGGCTGGCGATCGCAATATTGAGATTAAACAGGGTAATTACAACGAAAATATTCAAGGTGACTACTACGAACAGAGTGGAAACTTTGGTATTGGTCACATGAGTGGCGGCACAATCGAAGAGGGAGCTAAAGTGGCTGGGGTCATCCACGAAGGGCAAGCCAAGAATCTAGCAGAGGTAGCAGCCGAGATTCAAGATTTACTCAATTATTTTCAAGAGCATAATCCGACTATCACTGAAGCACAACAGATAGTCAAAACTGCTACGGAGCGTCAACCTGAACTTCAGGATGTCACCATAATTGAAGCAGCGATTAAGACGACCCCCACCCTAAAACAACGTTTAAAAGCGGCAGGGGAAGCGGCTTATCTAGAAACGGTAAAGATTTTGCTACCACCTCTAGGAGTGGCAATAGAGGCTTTCAAAGGTTGGCAAAATCCTGAATAGAGATATCTTAGATAAAGAGCATATCTGTTCAAGGTTCTATAATGGGGTTTTTTGCACAACCCCTAATGGAACGAGAATGTACGTTAAGCTCAAATTTAAGTAATCTAGAATTCTGCTCACTTTAGAGAATCTTTATAGATAAGCGTTCTCCTCTTAGTCTTCTGCCAATCATCCAGTAGAGCCAAGACAAAAGTAGCTGCAGGATGGTGAAGGGTTCGTTTCAAGACTTCTGTCCCCCCTGTTCTTAATGCACTAAGAACCCGGTCAGCTAATGGCGTATTACTTTCGATTTTTTTGACTACATCTTTTGCAGCATCCATTTGTCCGGCTACGGTGTCGGTGGGATACGCTTTATCAAGTTGCTCTAGGAGTTGCTGAATCTCAGCGGCTGCCTCAGCCATGCTTTTGGGCGGGGCTTCATGGATGGTTCCAGCTATCTTCTCTGCTTCGACTCCAGCTTTACTAACACCAATGCCAAATGTGCCACTCTGGTGAATAGTATCTCCTTTATTACCTAGGATGTAATCACCCTCGATTTTTTCGTTGTAACTACCACCACCTGTATGGATTGTGCGATCACCACTCATACTAACACTTCCTCCTGTAATTACTATTCCTTCATTATGTAAGTTTTCTATACGTGTACCTGGACTGTTTTTTACTTCTCTAATTATTTCCTCAAATACAACATCAGTATCAGGCATTAGCTTTTTCGGATCGTACAGGGGTAAAGTCTGTTCGTACCTATCATAGTATTCCCGTTGAAGTTGGAAATGGCTAGTTTTTCCAAATACCTTGAGTTTAATCACAAACTGGTTGTTACCTCTTTTTTCTAACCCCACCATCTCAAATTGCACGTCGTGTTTCTCAGTTAACCCCTTGAGGACAGTAACTGCTACACCTGCGTTAATGTCCTCTCGGTGGTATAAATCTAAAGTATCTAGAACCGAAGTAATGAAAATGTTAAAGTCATTTTCTCGAAATTGCCCTTGTTCTGATGGGGGCATCCGATTAGGATCGCGATCACCTTCAGTGGGAAGCTTTAAATAGACGTACTCACATTTAATTCCATCTAGTCTTGTTCTTCTGGTGATGCCCCAATCTTCAATGTAAGCTCCAGTAAGACAAGCATTGCTCAGATTAGCCTGATCTAAATTGGTTTGTACCAGCTTGGCTTCAAATAGATTTGCTCCCTGTAAGTTAGTTTGACTCAAATCCGTGTTTACAAAGCTAGCATTATCTAAATTAGCCCTCTTTAAGTTAACTCCTCGTAAGTTTTGGCGATCAAAATTTTGTCCTTCCCCACTTCCCGTAACTAATAATTTTCTTATCTGAGCATTGTTTAGATAACTTGTTCCAGGGCGAACGCGGTCAAGTTTTTGACTATTGTGCCAGAGAGTACGGGTAAGTTTAGCTTCTCTGAAATCTGTGCTTTTGAGAGTTGCGTCAGTGAAATCAGCATTAGTTAAATCAGCTCCACGAAAATTAGTGCCCCCTGTGGCCGCAAAAGCGACTGTAAAAGCTCGAAGCCAAGTATCTTTTTCTTCTCCCCTCAAAGAACGCCAACTGATATAGGCACTAACTGAAATCATTACCGCAGAAAGAGGAAAACTTACATAAACGGCAATAAGGACAGGGATATCACCAATGCTACCCACATATATGGCTGAAGTCACGACAATAGCAACGGCAATGGCACTAACCGCAATGCCACCAACCATGATGGTAGTAGCAATAATAACAGAAGTAACAATAGTTCCAAATACAAATCCAGCTACAGCGGATGTGCCAAAAACAACCCCCCCAAAGCTAACAATTCCGCCCACATCGATAGACAAGAGTCTGTAAACAAATTGAGCAGATGGCAATGCAATTAAGATGGCTACTGGAATAATTGCTACAGTAAGCATAGCCCCATAAGGTAAACCTTTGCGGATGGTCATTATGAAAAAGACTAGTGTAGAAATTAAGGCTACTATACAAGGAACAACATCTTCGATATTGTTTTCAGGGGCAATAAAAATACCTGAACAGATGAATATTGCGTTCAGTAGGAAGAGACCTGGTGTTACAGATATTAACCACAGGAACAGTATTAACCCGATCACCCAATGCCTTTCTAGTCCGGCTTTTGCCCCTCTGAAGTTAGCACCTTTTAAGTTTGCATTAGCAAAATTAGCTCCTCGAATATCTGCATTGCGAAAATCAGCGCCTGACAAGTCTTTTCCTTGGAACGATTGACCTCTAATATTCATGATGCATTAGATAGATCTTTAACACTATCTTCTAGGAGTGAGACTAAGTGTAAAATCTCGTCTTCCATTCAGGGATCGAAAACGAAATCCCTCTGAGTAATACCTAGAATTAAAGTTTAATCCATATTTTTTTTTGGTTCTATTATCATTACATGAGTATTGGTTTGCATAAATTCGGCTTATTCTGAATCTTTTTTTAGTAACACAGAATTGATGCTCTCCTCTCCAGACCAATCCACCTCTACCATTACGAGTAGGAGCATGAGCATAATAATAGAAACCGCTATGATTTGTAAGATCATCTCCAGAAACAACCTCACAATCACCTGGTTCTATTGGCCACCAACCCTCAACTATTAGACGCGAAAGGGGTGATTGAGTACTTGAAATACCACGTCCTAGATGTTTCACTACTGATTTACCAGCATCACTGCTAACTACGACAAAGATCTTCTGCCGATCAAGACGATTGCAAATAGTAAGCTTTGCGTAGCTGGGTTCTTGATACAACAAACTCATCGCAGCACCAAGAGAAACCACCATAGCTGGGATAGCTGATTTTAATAGTTTCATTTTCATTACTCTTTTTTTTCTGATTGTTGCTTTTTTGTAGGACAGTTAGCACTAATATAAAGTTCCCCTTTAAATCCAGATTCCGTATAAACACTGAGAAGTCAAGTAGAGAATTGAGGTTAAGGGAAACGCCATTATCTTAAGCTTAAAAGGGAAACCTTGACCAGTTATAGCTTTCAGGCTATAACTCTTATTTGGGCAAATAACTTCAAATCCCACAATATTTTGTTTTTGGTCAAAATACCTGACCTGACTAAGTAGTCGTAATATGGCCGTATAGCGGCAAATCATGCAAAGATAGTGGCCGAGCTAAACTGCCCTGTCTTGATAAGACAAGGATGACAAGGAAGGTGAAAAGCCGATCATCTCATTTCATCTCTCAATCTACCCCCTCTTCCAAGTCTCATCCTCGCCCAAATATTAAAACAGACTATCTTTTGAGCTCTCCCCCCACCGAAGGTGCTCATACAGGAAGTGGGGTATGGACTAGTGGTGGAATGCAGAATTAAGAATGCAGAATGCAGAATGAAAAAGTCTTATTTTTCAGTACTTACAAGAATTCTAAACTCCCGTTTCATTTACGCCCTTTACCACTAGTAGTCCACCATAGAAATTATGATAGGTAATTAGGTCCTGAGATCTCAGTATTTTGAGAAAAGCAACTTGTCAAAATCATCTTAGTGGACTACTAGTTACCTCGGAGTCTTAACCCTAACATACCTTTTCCGAAGATTGAACCATCTAAACCTGGGAAGTATCACAAAGTTGCTAATGCTTCTGCTGCTGCCGCTAAAGTTTGGTTCATATCTTCTTCTGTATGTGCTAAAGAAGTAAAACCAGCTTCAAATTGAGAAGGAGCAAGATAAACACCCCTTTCTAACATGGCACGGTGAAAACGACCAAATTTGGCAGTATCCGACTTTTTAGCATCATCATAGTTGTGAACGGACTCACCAGTAAAGAACATACCAAACATGGCACTAATTTGTCCGCCAGTTACTTGATGACCGGCTTTTCTGGCAATTTCCAGTAAGCCCTCGGTGAGTTTTTTGGTGATTTGGTCTAAATATTCATAAGTCCCAGGTTTTTGGAGTAATTCTAAAGTTTTAATCCCCGCAGTCATAGCCAAGGGATTACCAGATAAAGTTCCCGCTTGGTACATCGGACCTGCAGGTGCCACCAAAGACATAATTTCTTTCTTTCCACCATAAGCACCAACAGGAAGACCACCACCAATTACTTTACCTAAAGTAGTTAAATCGGGAGTAACACCAAATTTTTCTTGGGCTCCACCATAAGCAATACGAAAACCGGTCATTACCTCATCAAACACCAGTAAAGCTTCATTTTCTTCAGTGAGTAACCTTAAACCTTCCAAGAAACCAGCATCAGGGGGAACAAAGCCAGAGTTACCTACGACTGGTTCGAGAATAACCCCTGCTATTTGCCCAGCATTTTCAGCAAATAAGGTTTTAACTGCTTCTAAGTCATTGTAAGGAGCAGTGAGAGTATCGGCGGTAACAGATTTGGGTACCCCGGGAGAATCAGGAAGTCCTAAAGTAGCTACTCCAGAACCTGCCTTGACTAAAAACATATCACCATGACCGTGATAGCAACCCTCAAACTTAATTATTTTATCTCTGCCAGTGTAAGCACGCATTAAACGTAAAACAGAAAGGCAGGCTTCTGTCCCGGAATTGACAAAACGAACCATTTCAATACTAGGTACTGCTTCAATTACCATTGCTGCAAGGATATTTTCCTGAGCACAAGGCGCACCAAAGCTAGTGCCTTTTTCGAGGGCATTTTTCAACGCCGCAATCACTTCCGGATGCGCGTGACCACAAATAGCGGGTCCCCATGTACCTACATAGTCAATATATTTATTCCCGTCAACATCCCAAATGTAAGCTCCTTTAACCCGATCAAAAACAATCGGTTGTCCGCCAACGGATTTAAACGCTCTCACGGGGGAATTTACACCCCCAGGCATTAATTTTTGTGCTTCGGCAAAAATTTCTTCGGATTTACTAGTGTTTAATGAAACTGTGCTGACCAAGATTTTCTCCTTAATTCAATAACTTTAATCAATTTATTACTTATCAGTACCATTGTTGACCGTTACAATAAAAAACGTTACAGAAAATATTACCAGAAAGCCCAGCAAGTGAGAAGTCTGTGTTCACTCACTCAAGAAAATCTGGTGTTACAGCTAGACTACTAGGTGCGGAAATTGCGCATATAACCGGAATTCCTACTTTTGGACTATTTCAAAACTGCTGCGCCCACTTACCATAATAATATGATTGCTCAAAGGCAATTCATCAGCTAAAATACTTGAACCAATTAATTTGTCTAAAGCATTGTGTCTTCCTACATCTTCCCGCAATTTGATTAATTTTCCCTCCCAATCAAATAATCCCGCTGCGTGTAACCCTCCTGTCTTAATCATAAAGTTCCCGACTTTGTTGAATATAATTTGAAAGCATTCTTATCTTTAGCCATTATCTTCAGTAAGTCTACACCTAATTAATCCTTAATCCTTTTTCTTTTAACCAACTATCTGCCCAAACTGTATCTGCTTTTGATAGAGGAGGGATAGATTCATGAGTATAATCTATTACTAAATCATAGCCAGCACGGTCATATAAATCCTCTAATAAGCTTTGTAAATCAACTATTGGTTCGCTCTCATCTTCCGAGCGCAAAGGGAGGGGAAATGCAGGTATTTTTTGTCGTACCGTAAAACAATATAGATCGGCACGGGGGCGAGATTCACTACGACTGACTAAAATACGGTAATCACACTGAGTATCATTACTGATTACTGGGATTGGCTGCCAATACCGCAATAAATCAATTTCCACTAGATTAGTAAAACTGACTAAAATCTCTAAGCGTTTACTTAAATAAGCTTCTCGTCCTCTTCCAGGGCGTTTATTGGTAGGAGAAAGCACTTCAACTGCTGTTACTACTTCTCCTGTGACTACATCCCGAATGTGCAAATATCCCTGCCTGACGATCTCAGGCATGGGAAGAGAAACAGTTATGGGTGTATTTGGAGGTGTAGCAACCATAACTGTTGAATCCGTTGTTTTCGTCTGAGAAGCTTGCTGAATGGCAACATCGGGAATACCAACTAAAATAGAATCTTCCCCAGAAGTTTGATATATTCTCCTCTCAATATCTACTCTATATTTAGGACGTAATAGAGGAACTAAAAAATCGGCGATCGCCACAATTAATCGACTATGAATCGATTGCCAAAGTTCAGGATTTTCTAAGTATGGATCCATACCTGGAAATGGAGAAGCCATCTGATTATATTAAATATCAACATCTCTTAATCTAGTTATACAATAACATCGACAATTACTGCATGCGATCGATAGTTCGATATTGAATCGCTTCTGCCAGATGATGGCTTCTTAACTCCTCATCCCCAGCTAAATCGGCGATAGTGCGAGATACTTTCAAAATCCGGTCCATTCCCCTGGCCGATAAACCTAACTTCCGAATCGCTCCTTCTAACAAATTCCGACTAGCATCATCTAAGAGACAAAATTGGCGTAAATGAGGGGACTGCATTTGGGCATTACAACTAATTTTATGATCCCGAAAGCGGACCTGAGCGCGATCGCGAGCAGAAATTACTCTTTCTCTAACACTTTCAGAGGTTTCACCGCTCATCTGTCTAGTCATTTCTTCCGGTTTGAGACGACTGACGACTACCTGTAAATCAATGCGATCGAGTAAAGGACCGGATAATTTGGCCCAGTATTGTTCTCGTTGACGAGCCGAACAAGTGCAAGGTTGAATGGGATCGCCAAAATAACCACAGGGACAAGGATTGGTACTAGCAATGAGAGTAAATTGTGCGGGAAATACTACTGACTGACGGGTACGAGAGATAGTCACATAGCCATCTTCGAGGGGTTGGCGCAGAAACTCCAATACAGAACGCTTGAACTCTGTCAGTTCGTCGGCAAAAAGTACACCTTTGTGGGCCAAAGAAATCTCTCCCGGGCGAGGAAAACTGCCGCCACCTACTAAAGATGGACCGGAAGCGGAATGATGGGGACTGCGAAAAGGTCGTTTTTTAATCAGCGAACCCTTATTTTTGAGAAAACCCGCCACCGAATAAATTTGCGACACTTCTAAAGCTTCCTCAAAATTTAAAGGGGGAAGAATGCCTGGCAATCGCCTGGCTAACATAGTTTTACCAGCTCCTGGAGGCCCGACAAAAATCAAATTATGTCCTCCGGCAGCGGCAATTTCTAGAGCCCGACGGGCATGATTTTGTCCCTTGACATCTTTTAAATCAAAAGCATTATCTATAGAGTGATGAAATTCCTCTCTGAGATTTAATGTTACTGGCGTAAACTTCTCCGGTTCATGCAAAAATTCGGCAACTTCTGATAAATGACCTAATCCATACACTGATAATTCTTGCACTACTGCTGCTTCTTGGGCATTATCTAATGGTACTACTAACCCTGCTAAACCTAATTTGGCAGCCGCCGCCGCTATCGGTAAAACCCCTGCAACCGGGCGCAAACTACCGTCTAAAGACACCTCCCCTAAGAATAAATAATCTCCTAATAATTGAGCGTCTACTTGTTGTGAAGCCGCTAAAATTCCCACACTAATAGGTAAATCAAAACTAGGTCCTTCCTTGCGTAAATCTGCCGGAGTTAAATTAATCACGATTTTGCGTACTGGAAAAGCAAAACCAGCATTTTTCAGAGCAGCTTTCACCCTTTCTCTCGACTCTTGTACTGCAGCGTCTGGAAGACCGACTACAATAATCTTTGGTAATCCTCCTGATACATCTACCTCTACTCCAACTTTTACTGCATCAATTCCGACGATAGAGGCACTCCAAACCCTAGCAAGCATAATTGTTTCAATTACTAATTATCAATATAATCCGTTAAACATTTTTCTGCTCGGATCAGAGAAATTATAACATTCTTCAGAAGCACGAAAGAAGTGAAAAGCCAAGCTCGATAGATAATAATAATTATTAAGAATTGATCTTAACCAAGATGCTACGTATTATTTTAAGCTTTGGGTATCAATTTTGATTGTTTCGTTTTTCGGCTCAGAACATGACTAAAAGAGCATTATTATTAATTAATCGTCATTCTCGTCGAGGTCAAAAAAGCTTACCTCAAGCTGTAGATCATTTATATTCCCATGATTTCGAGTTAATCCTCAAACCGATTAACAAAGCGGAGGAACTTCCTTTAGTAGTACGTCAGTATCAAGATAGTCTCGATTTGGTAATTGTCGGTGGAGGGGATGGGACTTTAAATGGAGTGGTAGACAGTTTAGTAGAAAGTAAATTACCTTTAGGTATTTTACCCTTAGGTACAGCCAACGATCTAGCCCGTACTTTAAATATTCCCCTCTCTATTCCCGAAGCTTGCCAGGTCATCGCTAATGGTCAATTAAAATATATTGATTTGGGATGCGTCAACGGCAAATATTTTTTTAACGTCGCTAGTATGGGGCTAAGTGTGCAAATCACCCAAAATCTCTCGAAAGGCTCAAAACGTAGTTGGGGCATTCTTGCTTATGCCATCACTGCTTTCAAAGTTATCGGGCAAAGTCGTCGTTTTCGGGCAGAAATTAGAATTAATGAGGATTTAATTAAGGTGAAAACAATCCAAATTGCTGTGGGTAATGGGCGTTATTATGGTGGAGGAATGGCGATCGCCGACGATGCAGCTATTGACGATCGAAGATTAGATTTATACAGTTTAGAATTAAAACATTGGTGGCAAATATTTCCTCTGTTGTGGACTTTACCCAAAGGACGACAGGCTATACTACCTTGGGTGCGAACTATGGCAGGAGAGGAGATTGATATCTATACCAGTAAAGCTCACGATATCAACACAGATGGAGAAATTACTACTTTAACTCCAGCTAAGTTTAGAGTCGTACCTCAGGCTTTAGGGGTAATGATTCCTCAAAAAAAGACTAATAACGCTAATAGGGATACCAGGGTAAGCTCATCTTAAAATGTATAAAATGTACTTGACAAAAGTCGAGTAATAGGAAATATGATTTGCCAGGATTTCTGAGGAGCGTCAGTGAGCAATCTCTTGTCCCGTGATGCTGGCTAGTGACATTGATTAATGTGACTTCCGCTGTTGCTTTTCTCTCAAGGCGATCGCTGTTTCTCTTGAACAGGTTCATGTGTATTGTCAAGCATGACATACTCAGATTAATTCCACCATAAAATCTTCTCGACTAATTCTGAATATAAAGTTAATTCATTTTTATGGCAGTACAAAAAGACAATGACCTCTCAGAATCTGCCATTGCCACACAACCTTGAGGGATTGAAGGAGTGAGTTGAGATGAAATTAATGCACTCCAGCTTGCAGGATTTTTAGCAAGTAATCATTAGGGACTTGCAAAAAAATAAAGTACCAGTTAAATAAGATTTATACAAATGAATGTCATAATTTAACTGGTATATTAATAACTTGCAAGTCCC
>JAAUYA010300579.1_pt1 | contig 23667 bp, 28 predicted proteins | sample 7278161 | NCBI WGS metagenome assembly JAAUYA01 (sample SAMN14350120, study PRJNA611818) | marine sediment metagenome | isolation source: surface marine sediment (3m) | place: French Polynesia: Moorea | collected 2018-08
ACTAACTCCGAGCTAGTAGGTTTGAGGTAAATCACTACCTGGTACATTCGTTTATTGGGGTAGCGCCGATAAACTCGCAAGCGATAGTCAGCCATGCGAAAGGGAAGTTCTGAGTCGGGCTCGGTTTGAAATTCGATATGTAGCACCGTCGCTTCCGATTCTAACAGAATCAGAGCATCAGCCCGAATTGGCTCTAGGGATAACTCCCTAGGACTAAGTTGGGTTAGGGTAATCGGTTCTCCTAAAAGCCACTGAGCAAAGTCTTTACTGAAGCTTTCCGCCAAAAATTTGCAGACATTATCGTACATCGGTTAATTATACCATTTTTCTAAAACCATAACTGAGTTAATCAATTGGTAAACAGTTGGCAGCACATTTTCCTGAGCCAGATTAAAGAAAAGCTGAAACCTGATTATTGCTACCACGTTACCACCCGCTGTAACAATCGAGAGTTTCGCCTAACTCGCCATGAATGCCGTGAGGTGTTCTTGTATGCTCTCAAAAAAGCTATCGCTAAATTCAACTTCAAACTCTATGCTCTGTGCATCATGTCGAATCATGTCCACTACTTGATCGAACCCTTACAACCAGAGGATTTACCCAAGATCATGCACTGGATTAACTGGTACACTGCCATGTGTTTTAATCGAATGCTGAATCGCACTGGACATTTCTGGGAGAAACGATACTTTAGCAGTGGTTTTCCCAAAGATGATTATCAACGAGCATTGAATACCCTGCGGTACATTCATGCTAATCCAAAAGCAGCCAGTATGCAGCAAGGATTCTTCTACGATTTCTCTAACTATGGAATACACGAAAGATTGACTGATGATGGTATCACTCAATGGCATCCTGCTTTCCTTTCCTTGGGTGATAGCTTGGATGAATGCGCCAATGAGTATCGTAAGTTCTGCCATAAATATAAGCCCAAACCCAAATCAGAGAAGCGAAGCCAATGGGGAATTAACCTACTCCCTAAGATTCTCAAGAAGAAAGACAAAACTACACCTGGACAAATTAAGCTACCTTGGGATAGTTGGGAAGCAGATAATCCTGAAATTACTGTCATAGCTGAAAAATTCGTCATAGCTAATTGCTACAACCCACAGGTAGCAGCCCAAAAGTTCAAATGACTTTGGTAGCCATCATAGGGTTAGTGTGTCTAATTTCAGGAATTTGGGAGGTTTTTGTATCGTACTGAACAGTTTACTTGATTGCTACAGTAAAACTACACCTAACTTTTGCCTTTTGAGTTTGACTCAGAAGGGGTTGTGCCAGGTATCAAAATCGGGAAAAGCCCAGAAACTCGTGTGGAAAGTTTCCAAAATTAAGCTTGACAAATTTCCTGAAGTTGCTATATCTTACAAGTTATTGTCTAGGCACGAGAGAAAAAAGGAATAAGGAACTATTTTCTCTTTCTCTTTCCCAACAATTATTCCCACTACTCCTCCTAAATACGACCCACAACCCGTCCGCCAATCATCTCCATAAAACAATTCCATCATCCACCACAACACATCCCTGACCACCCTTCTCACATTCAGTTTCATAGGCTGTTGCTGCATCCATTTTATCTTTACTTTTTCTAGTTCCTCTATTACTTCTTTCATCGTTTCTATCTCCTTCTCTATAGCTTCTCTCTCCTTCGCTTGCTTCGCCCACCATTCTTTTGTTTTTTTATTTGTTTCTAATATTACATACATTCCCAGAGGTAGGTGTCCTTTTGCTGCCCTTTGGTCAAAACATATTGCTTTTTTCTCATTCCATTCTACTTTCTCTCTAAAACGCTCGAACAAAGATTCATCGTATATGTTTTGTAGACCTCCCAACTCACCCAAGATTTGCTTTTGAACACTAAATCCAAACTTTCCCTTACTGGCTACTAGCCAAAGTTGGTTAATAGTCCGTAAGTCTTGAGAGGGAATATCTTCTATATCTTCTAAATCCAACCAACCATGTTCTTCTCGCCTGGCAACCCATAGTATTTTTCTTAATGTTTCTAAATCTGCTTTTCCGAATTCTTCATTGTTCAGGAAATCTCGTAATTTAGTATAATCTGCTCCTACTTTTGAGGCTTCATCACCTGTTACAGGGATTTTTGATAATGGTAAATCAATTGGAGCTTTTCGATATGTTTCTTGTGTTTCTATGGAAGGTGCTGGAGTTAATAACCTTACTCCTGGTGGGGTTGTAACAGATTTAGGCTCAGGACGTGCCATTGAGTCAATTTCAGTCTCTAACCTTTTGATTTCTACTTGACATTCCTCAATCTTTTTCTTCAGCTCAAACTTTTGTCCTGCATCATTAGTTATGCTAAGTTCATATTCATAGTGGGCAAGTTTTTCTTGCCAGGTACTCTGTGCTTGTTCTAGTTTCTCCTTTGACATCTCTTATCTCCGAACCAGTTCCTTGATTGATTTCCAGGCTTTGTACATGACTCCCTCTGTATCCATCTCTAATTCGTAAGAGGCTATCAAAGGAATTAATGGCAGAACTACTTTCAACTTGGCTGATGCAGCCTTATCCAAATCTTCCAACTTTGTTTGGATGTCATGTAGTAAGGGAACTAGCTCTTTGGGATACTCAGCAGAGGGAATGCGCTCAATAGACTTAACAGCTTGTTCTACTTTAACCAGTTGGCTTTCTGCCTCCTCATCAGAAATAATAATTGCTTCTGTAGGATAAAGCTTCCAATATTCTGCTTCGTATTGGCGAATACTGGGCAGAATCTCTCGTTTAATCTTCTGCTTCAACTCGAACTTGGCAGGGGTGCTGGCAGTAACAATCAGCTCCCGTTCAAACTCACTTAGCTTTTCGTAGAGCAGTTCCAGAAGTCCCTCTAAATCTGTTAACCGTTGGCGATCATTCATCGAAACCTCCTCAATTTCTCACAGAACTACTTCTTGACTAAAGCCTGTAGTTCTTCGACCTTGACTTCTAACTCAGCCACTCGCTGTATGAGCGGCACATTTTCAGCACAGCCGAGGTATTGGGCGATCGCACTAACTACCACATCAGTTTTAGACGTGCCAGTTTTCTCAACGTAGTTGTTGAGCTGTTCAAAAATAGATGGGGGAATTCTGACGGCAATTTGAGGTCTAGTCATGGTAGAGAAATATTCGTAATTCCACTATATCAACTGCATGACTGAGCATTACCACTCTGAGATAATTCTTAAAATAGCAGTTATCTGGTTCTTATGGTATTTTGTTTAGAGAATTTATCGGCATTGTGCCAGGTATCGGAACGGGAAAAAGCCCATTACTTCGTGGGGAAAGCTCAAATCTAAGTCATTGACAAATTGTCTGAAGTTATATATCCTACAAGTTACAGACAGTTGTGCGATGCGAGAGAAGAAGACTCGCAGTTAACCCACAACTGAGATGAAACTCCTCCCTCTCCCAAACTAAATTCCGCTCTGTAGCACAATCCTTCAATCCTCTCGACCACCTCACTAGGGCGTCCCCCGCAACCGGGAGTTCTCCTCTGGGGGCTTGTAGGTTATAGGTTAATTGGCTATAAGGCAACCAGTTTTCCTCCTTTCTCCAGCCGACGCGCTCGCCTAATTTTTTCCATACTTCATAATTATACTCTCTTGTTCCCCCCAAACTCTGATAGATTTCCTTCTGGACGCTGAAGCCGAACTTTCCTTGACTGGATTCTAGCCAAAGTTGGTCGATGATGCGTAAATCTTCACAGGAAAAGTCATCTATATCTTCTATCCTCAACCATCCTTCTTCTTCCCTTCCTGCCGCTTGAAGCATCGCTCTTGCCGTTTCCCAATCTGCCTCTTCCCATTTTCCGTTTTTTAGTAGGTTACGCAGTGGGTTATAGTCTACTCCTGTTGCTTTGGAGATTAGGGGGGTTCCTGGCTGGCTAAGAGGGGTTGATGGTTCAGGTTGAGGTTTTGGTACAGTAGTGATCGCTTCAAGACGGGGTTGAGGCGATGTTGATGGGGTAGATGTGTCAGCAGTAGGAGAGCTAGGAAGAGGTTGAGGCGATGGCTGCTCCTGTTTCGGATTGAAGAAAAACGAACCAACCAAGGACTCTCGATACCATGGTCTTTGTTGTGAGTCGGTTTCTTGCAAAACCTCTGCTCGCACTTGTCGGAACATCCTCGCTACCTCCAGATTAGGAGTCTTTATATGCTTCAACAGATTGGAAGTAAAGGGAGAATTTCGTTTTCCTTCGCCATCTTCAGCAAATTCTCCTGGTCCCGTGGCAAAGGCAATGATTGTTCCTTGTGGTGGCAAATCGACTTCGGATAAGCCTCTAACGGAAGTTGAACCTCGCGTAGAACGCCACCGACGATAGAAAGGATTATCTCGACAGGCATCGATGATGACAATATTGACTTGATTCTCCGCTTCTTCCATAAATCCCAGCACATCGCCTAGAGGAATAGCCTCACGACGCACGTGTCTCTCTCGCTTGAGCCGTGCATCTATCGGAATTAAGTAGTTCTCGCCGTTTACCTGAACCCCGTGTCCGGCATAGTAAAATACTCCCACTCCTCCCTGACGCAATTGCTTACTGAAATTTTCGATTGCTTCATCCATTGCTTGCCATTTTAAATTTTTGAGCAATATGACTTCAAAGCCCAGCTCTTCTAAGGCTTTAGCTACATCAGTTGCATCATTAACGGGATTAGATAATGGATCTTCTTGGTAATCTCCATTGCCAATCACTAGAGCTATTCGTTGTTGACGTTGGGCTATTAATAGATTTTTGCTTCTCAGTCCTTGTCCCAGTTTCACAGAGAGTGGTACTTCCCTTTGCCAGTTTTCTTTCTCATTGCCCAGGTTGGCATCTGAGACGGTAACAGTTTGAGCGCCATTAGCTGTTACGGCAAAAGCTACCGACAGTAGGACAGTAGCAATTGTTCTTCTATAGGGTAGTCTCAATGGAAACATGGCGGTATTTTGGCGGATTTTCTGCTAATTTTAATCTAAAAGTACTAATGGTGACTGTCAATTTGTTTATCGCCTGGCTGCTACTATTCTAATCGTCATTGTTTCTGATGACTCAAACAGAATTTTTTTGACCACATGAACTCTGTTAGTTTGTCCAGAGAGACGCTCGAATTCCTCCTCATTCAAAACCGTTGCTAGATCAAGCATCGCCTTATGGGGAGGATTTTCTAGTTTAAAAGCCTTTACCGGAACTCCCTCTAAAGGAATAGTTATTCCTCGGATAGGTACTCGCTTTCTAGTTCCATTGGGGGTGACAATCCAGACATCTCCCTTAAATTCTATTTGCTTAACCTCGGAGAGGGCAACTTTCTCTGAAAAGCCGTTAGCCGTAATCTCTAAATTTCGGGAATTAAAATCTATCAACTCCCCCGTGTATGATTTTTTGGGTGTAAGTCTGACAATGGCAGAAGTGGGTACAGCGACTTCCAGTAATTGCTCTTTCTTGCTGGTTTGCGACCTTTGGGCTATCTCCCATGACCTGTAGGCAGTCGTCCTAGCATCTCCGCCTATCCCAGAGAGGGACATGACGATGGTTAACACCAGGGTAAAGAGCCGAAAAACAACTTTCATTCTCTAATTTCAGCCTCATTGAGCGGCAAATTCAACTATACTATAGCTTAAAAAGGCATGGTCGTAACTCCGTGACTTCCCAATCTCAGAACAATCAAGAACTCAATCCCCTTGGTAAATTACTCAGTCTGGTTGCCCTGATAGCGGCAGCACTTTACTTCACTGGCTGGATTTACCGCTGGGCTTACTTTAGCTTTTTTCAGGTAGAAGTCACTGCTCTTAACTTGCCCCTAGAGTCGTTTTATCTAGCCGCCTTCCGATCGCTGAGCGGACATCCCTTAATCTTTCTGAGAACGATAATTACCTTGGGCATCACGGCGTTGGCGATCGTTATTACCCTCCAAATCATTGAAAAACTTCAGCGGTTTGCCGTTACATACCTGGCTAGATACCAGAGAAGAATCCCACTGAACTTGACTCCCAATCAATTGAGTTCACTAAAGTTTTTGTCTTCCCTGATTAATGAGCTGGTCATTGTTTTATGGACATTAGCCGCCCTATTTCTCCTTGCCCAGTGGCAAGCTGATAGCGATGCTTTTAGAGATGCGGTCAACGAAACCTCAAGGCTTCCTGTGGTTACCGCCGTCATTCGAGAAGAAAATGCCGCACTAGGACGCAATTTGGACAACCCCTTACTCAATCCTTCCGGCTTTCGCATCATCGGCGATCGCAGTTTGTACGAGCGGCTTCTGGGCAATGAACTCAGCGATACTGATCAGAATCAGCCCAGAGTTTGGCGCTTACTAATTGATCGGGATGGTTATTTTTATATTTTTCCAGCACTGCCCAAGAAAGAGCGAAATCTGAGCGTTCCTGTACTGATGATTTACGAAAGCGGCAATGGGGATCAGCTAACTATCCTTGGTCCTCCCTAAATCTTAGAGATATGGTATGAGAAAAATTAAATTACAATCTAATTATAGTGCTCAGTACCAGGTCAGCAAACTGCTCTAAAGAGACGGGACATCAGCACCTAAACTTTAATGAGAGTATCTCAATCAAATTAGAGGGGAATAGATGTTAAAAATTCATAAAAACTATATACTCGATGAGAATCAAAAACCAATTGCTGTTCAGATTCCTCTAGCTGAATTCGAGCAAATAGAAGAAATCCTCGAAAATTATGGCTTAGCTAAACTTATAGAAGAAGTTGAAAATGATGAAGTTTTATCCAAACAAGAGGCAAATGAATATTTACAGCGTCTTAGAAAATAATTATGTGGAGGATACAATACACAAAACGTTTTTTAAAAGAGTTAGTTCGTTTGCCTAAAGATATACAAAATCGAGTTGAGTCCCTCGTTTTTGATGAACTTGAGTCGGAAAATCCTTTTGAGTTAGGCTATCTCAGTAAAATGAAGGGCTATACAGATAAATATAAAATCAGAGTAGCAGATTATCGCATAGGTTTAACTATCAATAAACAAACTAAAACCATTATTTGTCAAAGAGTTGCTCATCGCAGAGATATTTACAAAATTTTTCCTTAGTGGTAAAAGATTTAAAATTAGCTATTAAGTTTTATGGGCGATCGCTCCCTGGCTCACCAGGACGTTACCTCGAAGAGCTCCGCCTTCGGTGGTGCGCTACAGAAAACATTAAAGCGAATTGCGCGGCTCGCAGCGCTTGCACTCCCGCTCTGTGTCAAGCTGGCATGAGTACCTCCAAAACTTTTTGAAAGGACTCTTCAAGGGAAAATTAGAGATAAAATACTGATTTATAAGTTCTACTACCTCGTTTCTCATTTTTTCGCCAAGAACTTTCATCATTCATTCTTACCCAACGCCTTTCTTCATTGCGGTAGTGCCAATCGACATCATTTTGGAAATATACTTGAATATTTCCCCCTTCTAAAATATTTAAAATTTCATTGTTGTGATAGTTATGTTCATCAAAAAAGGTAAAAGCTTTTTGTCCCATTTCTGAATATAACTTATTTAACTCTAATAAAAGATTATTAAGTTCTGGCTTTAATGGCTTCGCGTTAAGTCCAATTTTTCTGGCTTCTTGTAAAGTTATCGGATAACTATGAGAAGGATACTCAGAATTTAAATGTTGACTAATTTTTTCTGCTTGGGTTTTATTGCTCATGTGATAGGATAAGATTTCGGTACAAATTTTAATCGAAAGAGAACTAGCTCTATCTACCGCACCGATGACTAGAGGATGAACATATTCAAATATAGTTTGATAGGGGTTACTTTCATCTCCCTTTGCTTCTTTACGCCATAAATTAATTACTCTTGTTAGCTCATCTTGACTGACAGAAACTAAATTATTAAAACTATCTACTGGAGATAAATCATGGGTAAGAGAAGTATCAATGGCAGTCAAAAATGCTAAGGGACCCATAAAAATTTCATCTGCACCTAGGGCGATCATTGTCGCAGCAGATGCACAACTTAAAGGGATTAAAACTTTAATTGAATCGGCATAATGACGCAATAAATGTACAATTCTTAGTGAAGCAAGTCCAGAACCGCCGTTAGATTTAAGAAATAAAAAAATCTCTTTTTGTAGTCCTATTTTTTGCATGATTTCTTGTAGTGCTTCTACATCATTTTGACAAATGCTGCCTACTGGAGAAGTCCAATAAACCAAAAAAGTTGCCTTTAATTTAGCTTCTAATTCTCTAATTATACTTTGAGTTTCTTTAAAAAATACCGGCGGTTGATTAACTACTTTTTTCTCTTCACTATTATCCATAGATGATTAATTAAAATTCATTATTTTTATATTATAACAAACAAATTAATTAACAGAATTATGAGGAGGATTTTTGCCAATTCCTTTGGACATTAAGAGGCGTTCTCGCTTTTTACGAGCAATTTCTTGTAGATCGATTATTCTATCAGTTTCATCAACAATTTCACCGGTTAAAACTTCTAAAACATCTTCTAAAGTTATTACCCCAGCCACTACTCCATATTCATCTAATACCACCATTAAATGTTGTCTAATTTCTTGAAAATTTTTCAGTAAATAATCTGCACGAATTGTTTCAGGAACAAAACGTACACTTCGAGCAAGATTAGCTATTTTTTCAGTTTTTTTACCCTGAATTAAAGCGGCTAAGAGTTCATGTTTGAATCCTATGCCAATAACCTCATCGATAGAATCTGCGACAATTAAAATTCTCGTATGCTCGGAATCAATAATTGCTTGCTGACATTCTTCTAAGGTGAGATTTCCCATCAAGTAAGTGATGGTTATTCTTGGTGACATTAAATCGCCAGCAGTTAAATCATTGAGCTTAAAAACACGCTGGATCATTTCTGCTTCATCTGCCTCAATTACTCCTTCTCTTCGCCCAATGCTAGCCAATAATCTTATTTCCGCTTCGTTAGTAGTGGGCAATACTTCTCCTTGTGTAAAAGGAGTCATCGCTTTTTCAATTAACCAGACAATCGGACTAAAAATAACCGTTAAATACTTAATTGGTAAAGCTAAGATTAAGGACAAATTTTCGGCGTTTCTCTCTCCTAAAGTTTTCGGTAAAATTTCACCGAATATAATAATTAGAAAGGTTAAGATACCGGAAAATACGCCTAACCAAGCATCTTCGAATAGTTGAGCTGCTAAACTACCGATAATAATACTACCAACAATATTAAAAATATTATTGAGAATAACCACTGTCGCAATAGGACGATTCATTTTTTGCTTAATCGCTAACAGAGCCAGAGCGACAGGTTTTTTTGACTGTGCCCACTGTTTAACTTTAATCTCAGGCACTGATAATAGTACGGTTTCAGCCAGAGCACACATACTTGAACCGGCAAGTACGATTAGCACTACAAGCAAAAGTGTTAACATCAGGTTAAAAATTGGTTTGCCAAGCTTGATTTTTATTTTAGCTGGAAATGTTAATCACTAACGATGTATAATTCAATCAGTTAAAATTAGAAGGCTATTGAGCAAGAATATAAACTTTGGGTTTTTCTGGGAAGAGTGCCTATACAAGCCCAGATTTAACGCTTTCTATTTGGCCTAAACCAATTTCTTCGTCCCGGTTCGGGAGCTAAGAGATTTGGGATCAGTGGGAGAAGTGGGAAATGTCATCCCTCATCCCCCCATACCCCATCTCCCTACATTCTATAAGAGGTTATTCACACTCACAGGAGTTTTAGATGAAAAAAATCATTGAGGGAATACATCAATTTCAAACTGGCTATTTCGCAACTCATAAAGAGCTATTTGAGCAATTGTCACTAGGACAACATCCACGGATTCTGTTTATTACTTGTTCAGATTCTCGTATCGATCCTAATTTAATTACTCAAGCTGATGTGGGGGAATTATTTGTCATTCGCAATGCAGGTAATATGATTCCTCCTTATAATGCCACTAACGGTGGTGAAGGAGCAGCAGTAGAATATGCGATCGCCGCTTTAGATATTGAACAAGTGATCGTGTGCGGGCATTCCCACTGCGGGGCGATGAAGGGTTTGTTGAAAATGTCTAAGCTGGAGAAGCAAATGCCTTTAGTTCATGAATGGCTAAAACAAGCTGAAGCTACTCGCCGTCTCATTGAAGATAATTACAGTCATCTGGAAGGGGAAGAATTGTTAGCCATTACGGTAGCAGAAAATGTGCTTAACCAACTGGAAAATTTGCATACTTATCCAATCATTCGTTCTAGGCTACATCAGAATAAGTTAACCCTTCACGGTTGGATTTATGAGATCGAAACGGGTGAAGTGCTAGCCTATGACTCTGTGTTACACGATTTTGTCTATCCCCACAGTCGTCTTCCTTCCCCTGAATATGAATATAATTTCCACCCTAGTTGTCCAGTGCCTCATCAAGCCCCTTTTACGATCAAATCTTCAAACTCTTCTCAAGTTAAAGTAGAAACTCCTTCTGTTGCTGGCAATTTACCTGGTATTAATCGTTTATCTACAGAACAAGCAGAACGGATTTATCGTGGTTCAAAGGTTTAAAACAGAGAAACTTAGAGATACTCTTGTGATTCCCCAAAAAATAAGAGATGATTGATAATTGAGCAGAAAACCATCAACTATCAACCATCAACTTCTTCTCTTACCCAAATAGAAGTCTTTATTCTGTCGTTCTGGATGATTCTAATTGTTGATATTCTTGGTATAACATATCAACTAAATCCTGATTTTCGTTAGCTTTAGCAACCTCTAGACGACGTTGTAAATTGCGACGCAGATTTTCCAAGTGAATTTGTTCAATATTTTTGACGATTAACTTACTTGATTGGTAGTTACGAGGTAGATAACAATATTTAATGGGTTCATCTGAAACTTTGGCATTAGGAGATGTGCTGTAAGCTATTCCTCGATATTGGAGATAAAGCTTAGGTTGTAACTGTGGGATATGTTGAGGTAATTTATATTTCCAATTTTGCCCTCTATATTTACCTTTAATGTCAGTTTCCTTCACTTCTAATAATGATGATTCAGTTTCATAGCTATTACCTCTGTAAGATAGCTTCATATAACACTCCCTTTGATTAACGATCGATAAATGAATAAAAATGCACAAAATTTTTTGACAAGTTAAGTTTTTACTAACTAATCTAATGTATATTGAACTCCTCGATAGGTAAGTTGTTTATGAAACTGACGATGACGGTTTTTAACCTTATATTGATGAGTTTTCCAGAGAGAGCCTCTATATCTACCAACGACGTCCCCTTCACTCGTCTCTATCCTCTGGGGATTATATTCATATTTATTACCAAGAAAAGATAATTTCATTATTTGTTGTACCTCCGTTTGTCAATGAGCACCAGAAGCTCATAACTGATTTTTATTTTAGATTCTGTATCTATATTTACATTTTTTTTGAGAACTTGCCCAGGAAATTTATGAAAATTTAACATTTCAGATCGGAAGATTTAGAAGTTAGATTGTTAATCTAATCCCTGCCTAAAATCCCTGTCTGTTTAGGTTTTACTAGGTAAACTTAATATAAATACCTAAGTAATATTTACTAAATAAAATCCCTATGTTAAATTTTTCTCCTATCAACCATCAACTATCAATCAAGCATTAATAATAACTTTTACTCATTGAGTCTTAAGCGAAGAATTTCGGCAAATTTTAGTCCTTGAAGCTGTAACAATTGGTCTTGGACTTCTTCAAATAACTCTAACAAGGAGGAAAAAGTACGATTAAGTATTTCTCTCCCAATGGGTTGTCCCTGTGTACCCCCAATAGCAAGCTGATTATCTATCAATCGAGTAATCAATAAAGTACTACCGAGATTAGGGTGAACTAAATCACAAAATAACTCATACAAATTAATAATGGCAGGATTTTCTTTTTCCCATTTTTGGAGACAAGTTATTACATTCACTTGAGAATGCTTTAATACTCTGACTGGTTGAATTCCCTTAACTTCACTAAAATAATCGGCTAAAAAACAATCCCAATCAAATCTGTTTCCTGTTAAGTGCTTATCTAGCCACTGAATTAGTTCTTGTAATTCTTCTTCTGTTACTATTCCGTCTTCTACTATGACTCTGGCAAGGGGTAACATTTTACTCGTAACGTAGTAGCGTAAGATAGCGGTATGTTCAATGATAGCTCGCCCAATCAAGCCATAGAGTAAATAATTTTCCCGATTGAGAACTTGAATCAAAGATTGGGAAAAGACATAGTATTTATAGAGATACATTTGTAGCAATGTATCTAAATAATGATCTAATAATTCTTGTGAATTAACCGGCGGTCGCCAGGTAACAACTTCATTGCTATGAACAGCCAAGTTGAGGGAAATTGCTTCAAACTGTTCGAGCAAGGGCAACAGTTCTGACGCTACTTGCTCTCGCAAGCTCTGGGCAAATTTTAGAGGAGATGTCGGCTGGCTCAAGGTTATGAGTTGTTTTTTTGGAGAAGGTGATGTAATCTATCATAATTTAATTAGCGGCAAAGTCAAGAAATCATTTAGGTAATCTTGACTTGCCTGATAACCTCAGCAGGGGTTTAAAGTTTAAAAATTGGTAAAAGTACCGAAAATTAAGGCTTTTCCACTGGTGCATTCTGCATTCTGCACCTCACGCATTCTTAATTACAACCCTAGCCAGTCAGGTAAAGCTTTTCGGCTTCAAGTTGTTGAATTAACTTTGTCTCACTCTTGGCTCTAGCCACTTTGAGACGGTGCTCCAAGCTCTTCAAAATGTTTGCTTGATGGACTTTAGTTACATCTTGTTTTTTCATTATCTTAACCTCCTTATTGTTATTTAACTATGGCTAAATGGTAGTTCCTAGCTCAGATGCTGTCCTGTTTAACATAGCTAGCCTACGGTTATGCTGCCGATGACGATTTTGATTCATCAGACAACGAGCCTGTGCTTGAATTGAGCCTCTATTATTCTTTTCAATACTGATTGAGTTATTGTTCATCTTGATTTCGCCTCTTTCAATGAATGATTGGTTATCAACTGTTGTGAATCACGAATGAGACGCGTTCCTTCAGAAACTGGTTTAAGTTTCTTACTTCCGTCTGCGTTATGGCAGATGAACGATTTATCCTACTACCTATAATTTATCAAAATTTGCTTCCCTTTGTTGATATTCTATTGGTGAGAAATCCGAACCGTAATTTTACTAATGAGTTGAGAAATTTTGGCTCTTCCGGAATTGCCGTGTTTAACCACCAGATATAGTTTTGTGACCGGGGTAATGACTACTGTGGGGTAGTCCCCAGATGTAAAGATATAGCGACGAGAGAATAAGGCTTTGGTTCATTATTATGCTTATTTTTCATTGTTCGTGGAGCTATTTGACTCTGTTGGCGAAAGCAATCAATTTGTGGACAAATATAATACAAACTGGGGGGAGTGAATGGTTACGTGCCATCAGATAATTTTAGAGGAATAATTTTTGTTTTGGATGTCATACAAGAACCTTCATTTATTTTTTAGTTGCTGAATTGTTTTCCGATCTTCTTCTTCTGGCAGACAGGCAAAAGGCAAAGCACCTGGGAGTCTTGCCATGTTTCGACCCCAGGTGCTTTGCCTCTAATTTCTTTTCCTCTTTCTTTTCCTCACACTCATCTCTAAGTATAAATTACCAATTTCTTTTTGTCAAGGTATAGTAGAATCCAGGATTAAAACTCCTCTCATTCGGTGATTGTAGCCATTCAGCTTGTCCTAACCTTGGCTTTGACTGCTATAACATGAGTGGGGAAAGAAATTTCTTATTAGTTTAACTACTAACCAAATTGGGGTAAAATGTTTGGAGATATAGCAGTAGAAGTATTAGAATAAAAACTTGCTCAGTAGATAAGGTTACTTCAAGTTTCCGGTAACAAGGAAGCAACTTATATTAAATTCTCTATGATAACTAAAAAAATCTTTGGCACCGATAAACCGATTATTGGCGTAGTCCATTTGTTACCTTTACCGACATCTGCCCGCTGGGGAGGAGACTTAACAGCAGTGATGGAAAGGGCAGAACAAGAAGCTACTGCCCTTGCTGCTGGTGGAGTAGATGGTATTATTATCGAGAATTTCTTTGATGCTCCTTTCCCTAAAGATACCGTAGATCCAGCAGTGGTAAGTACCATGACTCTAATTGTAGATCGCATTATGAGTTTGGTCATGTTACCAGTAGGTATTAATGTCTTAAGAAATGATGCTCAAAGTGCCTTGGCGATCGCTGCTTGTCTCGAGGCATCCTTTATCCGAGTTAATGTCTATACGGGAATAATGGCAACGGATCAAGGTTTAATTGAAGGAAAAGCACATCAATTGCAGCGTTATCGTCGAGAATTAGCTAAAGATATTGCTATTTTTGCTGATGTATTGGTCAAACATGCCCGCCCCTTGGGAACTCCTAATTTAACTGCGGCAGTACAAGATACCATCGAGAGAGGATTAGCTGATGCGGTCATACTATCAGGATGGACTACTGGTAGTCCTCCTAGTTTAGAAGATTTAGAACTAGCTCAGTCTGCTGCTCATGGTACACCTGTCTTAATTGGCAGTGGAGCAAATTGGGAAAATATAGGACAATTAATGCAAGCTGCTGATGGGGCAATTGTAGCCAGTTCTCTGAAACGCCATGGTAAAATTAGTCAACCCATCGATCCGATTAGAGTAGCTCAATTTGTTGAAGCTGCCAGAGAAATAAATCCAACTCCAGAACTAAAAACAACAGCCAATGCCCCTGCGTTGAAGTCAAAAGTTGCCCCCTAGTGCCCCTTCGGGGAACTCAAAACTCAAAATTCAAAAGTCAAAAGTATAATGAATTAAAAATGATAATTGGTAATTAATATGCTGCGTCGTCGTCGTAACCTGCCTTGGATTCATCGTTGGTCTAGACCGATAATTGGGGCGATCGCCATTGTTGGTCTGATTTTAACCGTTTATTTAACTATCACTAAATTAGCTGGTGGTGAAGTTGCTTGTAGTGCAGATGCGGCTTCAGTTACTTCTGGTTGTATGGATGTATTAGATAGTGATTATGCCTATCCTTTGGGACGCTCCGGCCCGCCTTTGAGTTTATTTGGAACCTTGGCCTATTTTAGTATGGCTACCTTTGCTCTCGGACCATTATTTATTAATGGAGAGAAGCAGAAAGAATTGAGAAAAAAACTAGAAGATTGGACTTGGTGGCTATTATTAGCAGGCAGTGTAGCCATGGCATCATTTAGCGGTTACCTGATGTATGTTCTGGCTTTTAAATTACAATCTGTTTGTTATTATTGTATCGGTTCGGCACTGTTTTCTTTCAGTTTGCTGACTTTAACTATTATTGGGCGTGAATGGGAAGATATGGGACAAATTTTATTTGCTGGTGTTATTATTGCTTTGCTTACTTTAGTGAGTGCAGTTGGGGTATACGCGAATATTGATTCATCCATCACAGAAAATCCAGTAGATTCTAATGGTAACCCTACGGAAAAAGTCGCCATTCCTTTACCAAAAAATCAACCAAAACCTCCCTTAGGTTGGGAAATTAACACTAAGTCTGGGCCAGCAGAAATAGCTTTAGCGAAACATTTAACTGCCATTGGTGCAGTCAAATATGGTGCTTACTGGTGTCCTCATTGTTACGAGCAAAAACAGTTATTTGGCCAAGAAGCTTTTTCTGAAGTTAATTATGTAGAATGTGCTCCTAAAGGCAAAAACCCTGAACCCCAGAAATGTGTAGATGCTAAGATTAAAGCTTTTCCTTCTTGGGTAATTAACGAGCAACTTTACGAAGGAACACAGACATTGGAACAACTAGCCAAAATTTCTGGCTATACAGGTCCTACCAATTTTAAATATAAATTTCGCTAATCAATCCTCGCAGATATAAAACCCAAAATCCCTAACTACTGAAGGCCAATAATCTTAACATTTGATTACCGCCTTTTTGTAGTTCATAATTTACAGTCTCAATCCTGCTTTTAAGGCGCAAAACATTCATGTTTTCTCGTACTATTGCCAGAAATGGTGATTCTTTTCTTGCCAAAGTTAGCAGAGGAAATATTCTCACTTCCTTTGCTACTCTACATAACTCTTTGATTGACTGCTGATGGAATTCTAACGACAATAAATCTGAGTAAAGAAATAATAAGTGAGAACATAAAGCTAAATCAAATTCACCATTGACAAAAGGTAAATTGGGTAAAGAAGCTGCTAGATAACGTCCTTGTTCTAACCCTTGTGGATAATCTGCTACAAAAATATCCATTACTTTGAGGCGATTTTGACGCAAATTTTCGCTCTTTTCGATGATAGCTCCAAGTCCAATGAGCGGGAGTAGCATTGACTTGGTTAATAACATCATCGATAGTTGCCTCAAAACGAGCCTTAATTTCTAAACCTGAAAACTGATATAAGGGATCCACCGAAATCACTTGAGCGCCATCCCCAGTCATTTCCGCATTAAAACTGGCTGGGCCATCGCCACAGCCAAGAATTTTTTTGCCATAGTCAGAGGGAACGAAATTAAACATTAGCTCATATTCGCGACGCGATCGCCCCAAAGGAACAATCTCATCTAATTTAACTGCCATTGGTTACTAGTTAACCTATCCATCTTTTTGCTCAATACATTGTTTACCTTCTAACGGAGAAAATTACTAGTCAACCAAAAAAGACAAAAACTGAATAAAGATATAAATTGCTCTTCTTGAAGAGTTAAACTAGTAAATCCTGAGAACGCAATTAAATTAGCGAATACACTCCCTAAAATTACGCCGGCAATCAAAACAATAAAACTTATCCCCACAGAACGCCAAAAAAGCCTCTGCTTCTTATAAAGAAAGTAAAAGACGGCAATTAAACCAATAGTCACCAATCCAGGAAGGAGTTCGCTACTTTGAGCAAAAACACTAAACATTGCTAGAGCCAGAAAGATAGCTCCACTTAAGCTAACTTCCCTTGTAGAAGGTGTATCAATTAAATTTTCTATCCGGATGGAAGTTTTACTTTTTTCATTAGCAAAATTATTAGATAACGAATTTGATTTAGTTTCTACTCTTTTGTCGGGAAAACGAATTTGATCTGGAACTTTAATTTTTCCTTCTTGACGCATTCTCAAGCGATCCATAATAATGGCATCATAAGCTGTTTCAATAGAATCGAGCACTTGAGTATCATTCTGATGTTTGTGAGTTAATCTTTTTTTAGCATCCTGGATTTGTTCAAAAGAAGCATCTTCAGTAACCCCAAGTTTTTCATAGGGACTTAGATCGCTCATTATTATCGCACCTCCCTAAAGATTTACTTATTTGAGCTGACTGTTAAATAAATTGTATATTTAAAGTAAGATAGATAGATATTGATTTCTAGCAGTTTAATTATTTTTAGTTAAACTTAGCGAGAATATTGATAATCTACCCTTGGAGAAAATTCTCTCTTATGCTAGTTTAGCGTTAAATATTAACATCAGCATCTATTTTATTTATTATCAGTTTGCACTCTCAATCCGAAAAAAAGATGGATACAGATCTAAGTTCAGCTAAAATACTCGTCGTGGACGATGATATAGCCATTTGTAATCTAATTACTCGCTTCTTAGCCAGGAAAAACTATCAGGTAGAATATGCTTATGATGGTCAAACTGCTTGGGAAATTTTTGAGCGAATTACCCCCGATCTAGTAATTCTAGATATTAACTTACCAGATACATTAGGCTATAGTCTCTGTGAGAAAATGCAGAGTCAGAGGAGTGTATTTATTCTGATGCTAACTAGCCGCAGCGATACAGAAGATAAAAAGAAGGGTTTTTTAACCGGTGCTGATGATTATCTAACTAAACCTTTCGATCTAGAAGAATTAGAATATCGAGTTAAAGCAATTTTGCGAAGAAGAAGAGTGATTCAATCTTCCCCAGAAGATTTGCTAGTGTTCGATAATTTAGTTATTGACCCAGATCGAAGGGAAGTAAAAATTGACAATAATCTTATTTTCTTAACTAGCCTCGAATTTGATCTGTTATATTTTTTAGCCAGTAGTCCAGGTAAAGTATGGAGAAGAGAGGAATTAGTTGAAAATGTTTGGCATGAAAATCCTATAGGGGATAATCGGGTTGTTGATGTTCATATAGGTCAAATTCGCAAAAAAATCGAATCTAAACCCGATCAACCATCCTTGATTGTGACTGTTAGAGGCGTTGGCTATAAATTCCAAGAAATTAATTAAGATTAGCTTTTTTGGCTAATCTTGTTAGTCTCTTGAGAATCGTGATTAGCTTCAGCCGATTTTGAAGATTCCTGAGTAGCTTCTAATTCCGCTTTCATTTGTACTGAGTCTTCTAGCTGTTGGACTTCCCGTTTAAACTCATTTTCAAATTCTTTAGAAGCATCTTGAAATCCCCGAATAGCTTTACCTAGGCTACGACCTATCTCTGGCAGTTTTTTGGGTCCAAAAATTAATAGGGCAACTACCATAATGAGTAACATCTCTGGGAGTCCAATACCAAAAAAATTCATGTTAGTAAGTGTTTAGTGACGCAGGTGGTGTTTAACAAAGAAAATAATTACTGGCTCGATATACAAGCAATCGGTCATAGATAATCAAATATAGACCGATCGCTATTGCTTGTTTATTCCTTGAGAATATTATCGACCGAGAGTTGTCCAGTCAACATCTAATCCTTCAAGTATCAGAGAGGAATTGTAAATCTGGAGAATAATTAACAGAAACACTAAGAATAAAACCATAAACACTCCCATCAGTGGAGTCGTTCCCCAACCGGGAGCAACCTTACCATATTCAGAGTTGAGAGGTCTGAGTATATCTCCTAAACGAGTACGTTGTGCCATATTTTACCTTAAAAGTTTGACTATAAAAATAATTATACATCTGTGAGGCTACCAGAGAAGTTTTGTCTGGACTGGTTAAGAAAAATACTCCTATTATCTCCTGTAGCTGTAACTAGAGCTTTAGCGATACCATAGAGTTACCACCCCTCTAATTTCTTTTCCTCACTACCTGAACTCGAGTATGAATTCCCATTTTAATCAGTATTTTTCTTTTGTTAATGTCCAGGAGTGAGCCTCTCAGGAAATTTCTCGGATGGACACCGATTCTAGTTAGCCTTGCTTATGGCTGCCATACCCATCCAGATTATAAGTAGGTAGGCGATTGCCATAAGCATGAAAAGATTAATTGCTACTAGGAAATTTAACTATACAGTCTACTTAACACAGAGAAAAATGAGCAAAATTACCAGACGAGAAGCCATCAAGCTTGGCTTGATGGGAAGCGGAAGTCTTCTTCTCTCCCAAGGATTTCCCAGTCCAGCTTCGGCCCAATTGAGCCCACAGATTAAGCGCTTTCAACTTCCTTTCCGAACACCACGCCAACTTCTACCTGTCCACAGTTATGAAGATCGTGAGCGCCCTCTTGATGTTTACGAAATTACTATGTGCAAGTCCCAGAGGGAAATTTTCCCAGGACTGTCAACCGAAGTCTGGGGCTATAATGGGATGATTCCCGGCCCTGTGATCAGGCAAAAGGGTGGTTTTCGCTCCGAAGATGGAGGTCGCTCTTCCCTCGTGCGCTTTATTAATAAGCTGGGCACCAATCTAGAAGATGGAGAAGAAGTTCCCATCAAGACCACCGTCCACCTGCATGGGATGGCTTCCTTACCACAGTATGACGGTCATGCTGAGGATCTAAGCGCGCCAGGGTACTTCAAAGATTACTTCTATCCTAACGACCGGGCTGCCACCATCTGGTATCACGACCATGCCATCGACAAAACCTCCCGTAATGTCTATATGGGTCTAGCTGGCATGTACATCGTCGAAGATGAAGAGGAACGCCAGTTCAACCTACCTAAAGATAAGTATGATGTTCCCCTCATCCTTCAAGACGTGAAAATCCGCCCAGACGGTCAGCTCATCTTCAATGACCGGGGTCAAATCAGTCTTTATGGAGATGTGGTTTTAGTCAATGGAGTTCCCTGGCCGAAAATGACAGTCGCCAGGCGCAAATACCGTTTCCGGATTCTCAATGCTTCAACTGCACGCGGTTACCAACTAGTTTTGAGTCGAGATGAGCGGCGATTGACCAAGGGTGATAAGTTATTCGTCATCGCCACCGACTGCGGACTGCTCGCTGAGCCAGTGGAGTTATCTTCGCCCCTGGAAGTCCTACAAATCTGGCCGGCAGAACGCTACGAGTTGATCGTCGATTTTTCCCACTATCCGCTCGGTACTCAAGTATTTCTGCGCAATCCTAACCTCCAATTTAGCGGTAATCTTGATAATGACGCTCGCTTACAGGCAATCATGCGTTTTGACGTGGAGCTAGATGAACCCGATGATAGTGACCTCCCTGACCACTTGCGCAACTTCCAGCGTCTCACGGATCAGATTCCACCGGGACAAGACGTACCCGTCCGCCGGTTTGTCTTCGGACGCGCTCGCGATTGGACTATCAACAATAAACTTTGGAACAAAAACCGAGTTGATGCCAATCCAGAACCTGGTGCCATCGAGATTTGGGAGCTGGTCAACTTGGGTGGAGGCTGGGTTCATCCCGTACACATTCATTTCGCTGACTGGCAGATTCTCGATCGCAATCTCAGGCCCCCTCTTGCCTACGAACAAGGTTGGAAAGATGTTTTCCGGGTTGGTCATTTTGAGATGGTGCGAGTCATGGCTAAGTTTGGTCGGCGCAATGGTGATTACTTAGAGGGAATCTATATGTTTCACTGCCATAACTTAGTTCACGAAGATCACTCGATGATGAGTCAGTTTGAAGTAGGCCAAAATGGACCTAGCCCCTTTTCTGCTCCCCCACGGCCCATCTCCGAGATGCGACCGTTTCCGAGTTAAATTGTAGCAACGCCGAGTTTAACCTCAAGCGTTGCCAGAAGCTTATCGAAGGCGGAAGTTGAGACATTAATCAACTTCCGTGATTCTGTTAGCCTCCTTCTCCATATACTTCTTCATTGAAATTTTTGATGGCTTCATAGTACTTAGTATATGGATCTTCAGGTCGAGCTTGAACAGAGGATCGAGGGGAAGAGGTTGATTCTGGCACTCTTTTGCTAGGAGTAGCGGTTCTTCTCTCATCAGTTGTTGGTTGAGAACGAACTGGCATCATCTCTTCCTGTTTGTTTTCCATCTTGGGAGATTGGGGGCTTGCTTCCTGGGGCGATTGAATTCCTTGGGCCAAAGCACTACCAACAGCCATTTGAACCAGAAGTAGCCCTAGGACAATCAACCGCAGAGCTTGCAGACAAAAAGATTTTAACATTCTTTTTCGTAGCTTATTAGACGTGAGCTCTTACTTCTCTATCGTAGCTCATCCTTTCTCATCCTTGTCTGTTTGTTTCTGGCTATTGTTTAGTAAAAATTTCTCGTTATTACCGTGAATGATGTATATTGGTAACAAAAATTAGCCTTTTGGTTTCCCCAGCTTGTCTATGACTCCCGAACAAATCGAAGAAATTAATCGCCTGCGGGCTTTGAACTTATCCCCCAAGCAGATTGCTCGTAAGTTAGGCTTGCGTCCGGCATCTGTTAATGCTTTCCTACGAAATCAAGCAGAAGCAGAAAATCTTGCCCGTCAGGCAAGGGGAGAATTACCTCCCTTGGAGCGCTGTCTGATTAACGAAATAGCAGCACAGCAATTGCTAGAACCCAAGAACAAGAAAAAGAAAGTCACTTCTAAAAAGGAAGATGATTTGGAGGGTGGCTTGGCACAGATTTTCGTAACTCGGATGCAGAAGAATCAATATCTAGTATGCAGCTATTTAGTGGACTATTGGTGTTTGGGGGTCAAGAATGCCTTGGGACCGCGAAAACTAGACCGCACCAAATATGAAGCTATGGTAGAGAAATCTTACGCCAATTTCAACCAGGATCACCGAGAAATTAGCTTAGCACAAGCCCAAGCAATTATTCTAGGAGCAGTTGAATATGCTGACAAGCTGGGATTAAAACCCCATCGAGATTTTGAAACAGCTAAAGCTCATTTAGGGAAGCCGTCAGAAAAATTGCTGCCTATTGAGTTTGGAAGGGATGGAAAACCATTTTTTATTAACGGTCCTTATGATAATTCTGAGAAAATAATCGCCAAGCTAGAAGAAACCGTGGGAAAAGGAAATTTCGATTATATAATTATTGCTGAGCCGAACTAAGTACCTGTACAAAATTAATTGTTCACCTTAAGCTGCATGGGAGCACGTAGCCTAGGCGTCTCGCCTGGGGAGCTCCGGAGAAAGGAATATAACTGAGTAGTAAATAGACAAATAATTTTGCCTACCTACTTAAGCAGAGGGCGATCGCCTGGTTAATGATTTATCACCCAAAGCTCGCGACAGAGTAAAATTAAAGCCAGGGTGGAAGCAGCAGCAAAACAACTGAAAATAGATGATCTATTACATCGTTTTCAGGCAGGGTGATCGTGCGTCAACCAGCGGTATTTTTGATGGATGAGCCTTTATCCAAATTTAGATGCGAAATTAGGGGCAGAAGCGAGAACAGAAATTAGTAAATTACAGTGGACGAGTGGTAGAATTTAGAATTCAGTTTCATTAGTAGGGTGGGTATTGTCAGTCCAGGCATTGGTTGTCGTTTGAGCAATAATTAAAGACAATGCCCACCATCATGAGATATCAGTGGGTGGTGGGCATTGCTCAAAAAATGTCCCATCGGTTCGGGGATTTTTACCAGCAATGCCCACCCTACGAAGACTTTACCCTAATTAATCAAGATGGAGAAAGAAATATGGGCTGTAAGATTATAATTAAGTTAAATTTTAATTCTAAATTTTAAATTCTCCTTTATGTCTAACAATCTTTTACCAATATTTCAAATAGCTTATCGTAATTTACAACTTGATCCACTGATAACTAGAGAAGATTTTAATAAGTTTGCTGTGCCATGTAATCCTGATGTTATCGCTGAATTAGAACAACTAATTGAAGATGGTTTATCAACTAATAATAAAATTATTTTTTCGGGACATAGAGGTTGCGGAAAATCGACTTTATTAGCCGACCTAAAAAGACGTTTAGACGATCACTTTTTTGTGGTATTTTTTTCCATTTCCGATATGTGTGAAATGTCAGATGTTAATCATATCAATATTCTCTTTGCAATTGCGGTTAGCTTAATGGCAGAAGCGGAAGATAAAAATATTGAGATTAAATCCTCAACTAAAGAAAATTTTTATCGTTGGTTTGCTCAAAAAACTAGAACAGAAATTGATGAATTTAAGGCAGAAGTAGAAACAGGTTTTAATTTTACTAATTTATTAGCTTGGATTAAAGGTGTTTTTAGAACAAATTCCACCATTAGAAATGAAATTAAACTAGAATTTGCTAGAAATATCTCTAGTTTAGTACAAAGAATCAACGAGATTGCCTCAGTAATTGAATTGGCAAGTAAACAAGAAATTATTGTTATTATTGATGATATTGATAAATTAGATTTGCAACTGATTAATGATATTTTTTTAGGGCATATTAAAGCTCTCTTTCAACCAAGTTTTCGTTTATTAATGACTATACCTATTGCCGCATTAAGAGAAGTTAGTTTGGTCACTGTTTTAGAGTCAGAAACCAACAACCAAATTGTCAACCGATTTTGGATTGACGATTTTGGATTTTGGATTTTCCCCACGAATGAATTCGGGGGCTTGGTGATTTTGGATTGACGATTTTGGATTATTGATTATACGATTTGA
>JAAUYA010437486.1_pt1 | contig 23618 bp, 29 predicted proteins | sample 7278161 | NCBI WGS metagenome assembly JAAUYA01 (sample SAMN14350120, study PRJNA611818) | marine sediment metagenome | isolation source: surface marine sediment (3m) | place: French Polynesia: Moorea | collected 2018-08
GTAGCATCGACTACGGTTAAGTTACCTCTAGCTAACCGTTTAGCCACTATGTAATGGAGGACATCAAAAGCATCATTACTAGCACTCTGATTATTTTCATCATCAGAGACTAATCCCCGACAAAAATCAGAGGAAATAATTTCGGTTGACTTAAAATGTGTTTTAGCAAAAGTAGATTTGCCTGAACCAGATGAACCAATTAAAACCACCAAAGAAAGTTCAGGAATAGTGAGTTTCATAAATTAAATTTTTAATCTAAATTTTAACTAACTAATTGATAAATAAATTGACTATATTCATCTTTCATCGGCAAATTAAAATCTCGATAAATTCTTTGCCTAGTAGCTAAAACCTTTTCTTTAGTAAGAGGATTATAGCCGATTTTCTCCACTAAATTCCAATATAACCCTATTCCTCGTTTTTGCCAGTTAGGCAAATCGTTAAAATTAATCTCATGCTGAAATAATAATTCATTTTTTCCTGAGACAGATAATCCGTCCATTATTTCTGTCGCTTCATTAGCATTTTTACCCTCCCGACGCAAACACCAATAACAATGTGAATTAAGGGCGTTCCTGTGGGCATCTTCATTGCGCCATCGAAAATAATTAACTACTTCTTCTGGATTGGGTAATTGGGAAATACGGCAATCAAAACAAGCAATATCTCCTAAAAGTAAAGAAAGTTTAGCACTAGCTTCTCCTGCTAAAATAGAATTTAATTTCCGCAATTTTCGGTTGAATGTTTGTTCTTTTAAGTCAAACAATAGAGATATTTCATCACTTTCAGTATAACCATAAATAATTTTAAATCCACAATTCATTAAATGTTCCACTACAGATACCATATAATCTCTAAATGTTTCATCATAAGGAACTTGAAAAGAATGTTGTTCTTTAGTCAGGCGAGTAAAACAACGTCCATCTAGACGAGCAACCAGATAAATTCCTGGTAATACACATAAATCATAGGTTGTCTCGAAGACTCGCATCCTGTTATCTAATTCCTTAAATCTCATTTTTCCATTCCTTTACTGTGAATGAATAATCAGCCGAGGGTTCCACTGTATAAAGCTGATCAAATCCTTCGGCAAAAGTAGGTATAATAAGTTTTTTATAAGTGGCAAGTAAACCAATTAAAGGAACTTTTTTTTTACCTTCCCTTTCTTCATTTCGTTGTTTACACTCTTCGAATGAAGACTGGAAATAGTAACCAATTATCTTAAATTTATTTTGTTTAGCTACTGTGATATAGCGACTACGTTCCCCAATTGTCGAATTGGTGTTATCAACAACAAATGGCTGTTTTGCTTCTAAACAAGCTGCTAATAAAATTTGCTCTCGATGGCGAGTTTTAAGCATATCCAAATTAATCCGAATATGAGTATCAAGAAAATATTCTCGGTAAAAACTAGATTTACCTGATGCTTGGATTCCGATAAAAATTACCGCCTCCATGATCAATTATTGGTAGTATATTTGAGTAGGTGAACCAACTTGTCAATCTTCATCAATAGCAAAGTATTATCTCTTTTTTTGAGTAGCTTTCAGATGAGGATGAAGATAAGAAATTAATAATTCCTTAGTTTGCTCCAAAAGACTTCGGCGATAAGAAGCATCGCTCTGTAGTACTTTTAACATCATAGAATTAAAACATTGTACACAGACATCAGATAACAAGTGACAAGTCTGAGGACTTAAATCAGGATTTATTTGAGAATCTTACGTAGGGTGCGTTAGGCGTTTTTGGGATTAATCAAAAAGGGATTCAGCCTTTCTCCGCCGCAGGTGCACCAAGCCAAGCGATAATGGTAACGTTGCACCTGCGGTGAATTATTGCATTCAATTTTGTTTTACAGATTGTCGCTACAAACACGCACCCTACTCATCACTTTTCGGTAAGGTCAAGTTTCGACGTAAACGGTATCGAGAACGAGACGCACTTGTCCCAGAATATTTGGGTTTTGGTCGCTTGTTGGGCTTTGTTTCCTGATGCAGAAGCACGAAATATAAGTTAACATCCGAAACACTGATTTGAGCGTCGGTGATGCGATCGCATTTAAAATCTCTCCGACTTTTACTTCTGGAGAGATTAACAACTAAACAATATGACAATGATCAGGATTTGATATCAGCGCCTCTCTCTTTATCTGGGAATGAGCACTCAACTGTTATCTTGAGATGACTGTCTGCTGAACCTTCAGTAACATAGGGAATACCAGCTTTTCCTCCTACCTTGATGCCAAATTCCAAAGTAACCTTATCGATATTAGCGTTGCCTACTTTCTTAAAAGCATTGAGCGTGTAATCAGTATAAGCTCGAATAGTACCTTCAACTAACTGAAAATTGCGCACGATATCTTCTTTTATTCCTTTTCCTCCCTTGCCTAAATCAGCCCTAGTTACTTCTGTTTTTGATTCAGCCAAAGTCGAGTCATCGCTATCGATTTCTACTTCTTCCTGGTTTTCCATGTAGATCACTGTGCCATCATCTAGCTTGAGCGGAGTTAGTTTGGTCATGTCCTACAATTCTTGAATAGTTGAATAATTCTAGCTTAAACTATTAGTACAACGAGACTAGTAAAATTACTCTTCCCATGAGTCGAGATGCTCTAATCGTCGGGATCAATAGCTACCAGTATCAAAACTTACGTGATTTGCAAGCTCCGGCTGAGGATGCCGAGGTGATCGCCCTTCTCCTTCAACAATATGGCGACTTCAATACCATTCGCCGCCTTCCTGAAGCGATTAATACGGACACTAATCAACCCTACGTTGCCAAGAAGGAAGAAGTTTCCCTAGCTAAGCTAGAAGATTCTCTAATTCAGCTTTTTAACCCAAAAGGTCGAAATCTTCCTGATACAGCTTTATTTTATTTTTCTGGTCACGGTTTGCGGAGAACTGAAGGAGTCGAGGAGGGATTCCTTGCTACTAGTAATGTTAATCCTGACGAGAGATTCTACGGTCTATCACTCCAATGGTTGCGCCGTTTACTTCAAGAAAGTCCCATCAAACAGCAAATTGTCTGGCTTGATTGTTGTCACAGTGGAGAAATTCTTAACGAAGCCAACCCTGGTGAATTAGGACGAGCAAGAGATAGGTGTTTCATTGCTTCCTCTAGAGAGTTCGAGGAAGCCTACCCAGAATTAGGCGATCGCTATAGTGTCTTAACCAAAGTCTTGCTAGAAGGACTCAACCCCAACCGATGCCCTCAAGATTGGGTAACAAATATCAGTTTAACTGACTATATCAATAAAAATCTCAAAGGTGCGATTCAAACCCCTCTGTTTACTAACTTTGGCGAACCCATCAACTTAACTCGCACTAGGGAAGTTTGCCAGTCAACACCTGAAAGTCAAGTTAATAGCGATATTTGTCCTTACAAAGGATTGCAGTATTTCGATTGCAATGATGAAGATCCTAAATATTTTTATGGTCGAGAACAACTAACTGACCAACTGATAGATAAAGTCAGGCAGAGTAACTTCCTCGCCATTGTGGGGGCATCCGGTAGTGGAAAATCTTCAGTCTTGAGAGCTGGATTATTACACCAACTGAAGCAAGGAAAAAAGTTATCAGGCTCTGGAGATTGGGAAATTCAGATTTTGGTTCCAGAAAAACATCCCATGCAAAACTTAGCCCTGGCATTTATTGATCCTGATTTATCTTGGGGGAAAAGACTCGAAGAATTGAAGACATTCTCTAAATGTCTAGAAGAAGGGGCTGAGGGATTGAAAAACTTAGTTCAGGTTTCTAAGGCTCCAAAAGTTGTCATTGTGGTTGATCAGTTTGAGGAAGTTTTCACCCTCTGTGAGGATGTAGCAGAAAGAAAACAGTTTTTTGCCTGTCTTTTAGGGGCAGTAGAGAAAGCTGAAGGAAAATTATGCGTCATTCTCGCCATGAGAGCCGACTTTTTTGGCAAGTGTTTGGAACAAGAATACAGAGGCTTGGGAAGCAAGATTCAGGAAAATTTAGTCTCCCTCACCCCCATGAGTCGAGAACAGTTGCAAGAGGCGATCGCCCTGCCAGCAAAACGAGTCAATCTCAGCGTGGAAGCAGGATTAATCGAGCAGATGCTAACAGACGTAGAAGGAGCACCAGGAAGCCTGCCTCTGCTCCAATACACCTTGACTCAATTATGGGAAAAGAGGACTGATAACCAGTTGAAACTCTCGACTTATGCCCAACTTGGTGGAATTGGGGGGACGCTAAATCGAAGAGCAAGGGAAGTTTACCAGCACTTTAGTGAAAAACAACAGGACATAGCTAAGCATATCTTTCTCGGTTTAACCCAGTTAGGAGAAGGAACGGAAGACACCCGCCGCCGCGTTTCCCTGGAAGATTTGGTCACAGAGAAGCACGCCAAAACTTTAATTGAGCAAGTTGTGCAAAAACTTGCCGACGAACGTTTAATCGTCACCCAAGAAGATAATCCCAAATCTACCACTATTGATGTGGCTCACGAGGCTTTAATTCGCCATTGGGAGGATTTGCGCGGTTGGTTGGACGAGAGTCGGGATGCCCTCAGGAAACAGCGAGATATAGAAAAGGAAGCTAAAAATTGGCAAGGACGTGGCAAGCGTGCTTATTCTGATTATTTATGGAGAGGCTCTAAATTAGCAGAAGCGGAGAAACTTCTGCAAGAATACGCTGCCAAGGTGCCGCTGTCGAATCTGGCGCAGGAGTTTATGGAAGCATGTAGAGATAAAGAGTTATGTTCTTATCTTTCAACTCCAGAAGTTGATAGTTTGAACTACAAGAGGTTAGAGGAAGAAGCATCAGTTAAATCATTCTTAACGAAAGAGAGGTTGTGGAGTTTGCTGAAAAACGAAAGGGTAGAAGCGAAGGTAAGACTGGCTGCATCTTGGTTGCTGAAGCAGTGGGGAGAGGAGGTACCCATACGGATGGCAGAGATTGACGGAGAAGAGAGGATCTCCCTCCGTATATTAGAGCCGCTGCCGATGGTGGTAGAAGACTTGGGCAACGGCATTAATTTAGAAATGGTGGAGATTCCTGGCGGTGAATTCTGGATGGGAGCGCCTGAAGGAGAAGAAGGTTCACGTAGTTATGAGCGCCCGCAGCATAAGGTGAGGGTTTCTCCCTTTCTGATGGGTAAGTATCCCGTGACTCAAGCACAGTGGCGGGCGATCGCTTCTTTGCCCCAAGTCGAACGCGAACTTGAATCAGAGCCATCATACTTTAAAGGTGATAATTGTCCTGTAGAATCTATCTCTTGGTATGATGTGATCGAATTCTGTAAGCGACTTCCCCGAGTAACCGGCAGAGATTATCGACTCCCCAGTGAGGCAGAGTGGGAATATGCTTGCCGGGCAGGAACAACTACACCCTTTAACTTCGGCGAGACAATTTCAGCAGATTTAGCAAATTATGCGCAAGCATCTCGTGGTAGAACGACTCCTGTGGGAAGGTTTCAAGTAGCTAACGCTTTTGGATTATACGATATGCACGGGCTAGTCTGGGAATGGTGTGAGGACGATTGGCACTCTAACTATGAGGGCGCACCAACCGATGGGACTGCTTGGCTCTTAGGGAATAATCAATACAAAATAGTACGTGGCGGTTCTTGGGGCAACAATCCGCTTGATTGCCGTTCCGCCTCCGGCCCCTACATTATTGCGGGCGTCAACCTCCACGACAATCTCGGGTTTCGTGTAGTGGGGGTGTTGCAGAGAACTATTAAGAATTGAGAATGCAGAATGCAGAAAGTTTGCGAGAGAATGTTGCCATGAAAAATTAAGTGTGTACGATTATCCAGATTTGATATAAAAAACCTATTCTTTTGTTGACACATCTTCCCCTTCTACCCTCTCTTCCCGGTCTCACCTTCGCCCAAATCTTAAAAACATACATCTGAAAGATGGGGGCTAGGGGGCGAAAACCAGAAAATTTGCCATCAATCCAGCCCTGTTATCGAACCGCATGAGATGGCGATTAGGATAGCGATCGCTACCCCACCTTGATGTCATTTTTGAAATAATTAGAAGGCAGTTCGCGATAGCTTAGGTTTTGATGAGCGAATACAAGGAAGCCATTATATTTTTAGCAAAGAAGGAGTTGAAGAGATTTTAAACTTACAATCGAAACAAGGAAAGGCAAAGGCTTATCAGATTAAACAAATTCGTAACGTAATTCTAAAATATCAGTTAGGAGGACAGGATGAAGATTAGATATGAAATGATCATTTATTGGAGTGAAGAAGACGATGCTTTCATTGTCGAAGTCCCAGAACTTCCGGGATGTATGGCTGATGGAAAAACCTATCAAGAAGCTGTACAAAATGCCGAGATTGTTATACACGAATGGATTGAAACTGCCAAGGAACTAGGAAGAGAAATTCCTACCCCTAAAGGACGTTTATTGTTTACTTGAAGAAGCACAAGAATATTATGAGTCGGCATTGCAGATAGCAGCAGAATTAGAGATTCCGTTGGTTAAGGAGTGTGAGGAATTGCTATTAAAGATTGGGAAAAGTAACTAGGAGATGCCCAAAAAAATCAGAGAACTTAAAAGCTTATTGAGAAAAGCAGGATTTATTGATGAACCAGCCAAAGGAAGCCACACCAAATGGTCTCACCCTTTACTATCTGGCAAATTAACTCTGTCTGGTAAAGATGGAGACGATGCCAAGCCTTACCAAGAAAGAGATGTCAACAATGCTCTCAAGAAACTTAATGAAATTCAGGAAGATTAAAATACCATGAAGAAAAACAATTACACTATCATTATCCAGTGGTCAGATGAAGATCAATGCTACGTTGTCAGTCTCCCTGAATGGGGGGAATTTTGTCATACTCATGGCGATACATACGAAGAAGCATTGAAGAATGCACAGGAAGTTTTAGAGCTTTTGATTGAGTCAGCTTTAAACAATAATGAACCTTTGCCAGAACCTAAATTGTTTGGTCAATCAGTACAACTTGGTGTAATATTATTTTCAGATCGCCCTAAATAAAATCAGGTTCTTAGTTGGGCTTTATATCATATTCATTAAATTAACCACAAGATCTGTAGGTTGGGTGGAACGAAGTGAAACCCAACACCAACTGTCGTATTCTTTAGGTTTCAACCGCCTCAACCAAACCTATAAAATGCTACATAAATGCTATTTATCATGAATAATCAATCAGACATGATATTAGTCCCTGAAACACAAAACTTGAGTGCTCAATCGCACAACTACAAACTTTATTAATTATGGCTGGTATATTTAACAACTAACCTGAAAAACTGCCATTTGAGTAGGTGAACCAACTTGTGAATCTTGATCACCAATGGGATAAAACTCTACAGAATAAGCAAACTTTTCTGCTACTTCTAAACTCCAATTTTGAAATTGTTTTCTAGTCCATTCAAAGCGATGATCTTTATGGCGTAAACTACCTTTAGCTAAAGTTTCAAACCTGACATTATACTCAATATTCGGAGTGGTAATGATAATTGTTGGGGGATGAGCAAACTCAAATAATACCCTTTCAAATACTTTAATTCGAGGTAAGTCTAGATGCTCAATTACTTCAATGACTGTAGCAGCATCATAGCCAAAAATGCGTTTATCTCGGTAAGTTAATGAACCTTGGAATAACTTAATTCTCTGTTTTTGTCTTAACGGTAAACGATCTAAATGTAACCTTTCTTGAGCAATTTCTAGAGAGCGATAAGACGCATCTAGTCCAACAATTTTACTAAAACTTGAATCTTGGAGCAATTTTTTAATTAATTTTCCTTCTCCACATCCCAAGTCTATTACTCTTTTTGCTTGTAGTTTTTTCAAGGTGTTTACTACCGTGTTTAAACGTTGCTGATTTAAACTCAGTGGTTGTTCTAAAAGTTCTTCCTTTTGACTCACCGTTGGCTCGGTTTGCTCTGGCTCTTCTTCAATTACTAATTGTGCTAATGCTTGACGTACTAATTTTCTTTTGCGTTTTAAATAACGTTTAGTAATCAATTCATATTCGGGATGATTTTTTAGCCATCCCTGTCCATGACGCAAAAGTTTTTCCACTTCTTCATCTCCTATCCAATAATGCTTTTCTGCATCCAAAACTGGTATTAGTACGTATAAATGGGATAAGAGATTTTGCAAAGCAATAGTTTGTTGTAGTTCCAGGGAAACATACTTACTCATTCCCCATTGGGGAAACTGGGCATCAAGCATCATTGGTTCAATTTTAAGATCATATCCCAAGGGTTCAAATATTTTTTTGAGTAAAGTTTCTCCTCCTTGACAGGGGATAACCGGTAACTTTGCTGTCAAAGGAATGGGCTTATTTACCAATTCTGGTTTCTCCTGACAGCGCCCCCCTAGAGCTGTTCTAAAGACTTTATTCAGGGCTACGCTTAAAAATGATGATGCTACATAAGGGCGATCGCTGACGTAATGCTCTAAGATTTCTCCTTGTCGGACTAGCCTAACAGGATCTAACTCTAATATCATGGCAACAGTAGTAAGATTTTCACTCGCTTGGGGATAGAATACTCTTGCTTTTCCCCAAGCTAATTCAAAACACTGAAATTTGGCGGGATGTTTGTGAAGTAAATACCCTAAGTCAGTAGCTGGGTAATGAGTAGTGGTTATGGTAAGTAACATAGTTGTAAAATTAAGCAAGGATAGAGAAATGAGCGATGATTTAAAGATTGAAGATTGAGAAGTAGGGAAATAATCTGTCTTTTGTCAGTCTGGGTAAAATTATGCCTATGGTAGAGACAAGACATGACTAAGCTTTTATTAACTCCATCTCTTAACGGCCTCTACTGTGTCAAATGGCAAGGTGTTAAATGCTATTTTACTATTAGGAGATACCTCAACTATGGTATTAATAATCCTTTCAAACAACAAAAGCAGATCGGGATCTTTTCTTACTCCAGCACCAATCACAACCACATTGTTCTTGCGCTCTCTTAATTTCGCCGATATGACTTCAACAGCTGTTTTTCCTAAATCCGTCAAACACCATTGTGCGTTGTAACCGTCTTTAGTTAATTCAGCTATCGTTTTCTCAAAACTAGCCTCTAGCTTCTCTCTCGTTAACTCAGGCCATTTACTGAAATCAACAACATCGCTTCTAAGCCCTATCAATAAAACATTCTTCGACATTTCTCTTCTCCAATGACTGTGAGTTTAATCGTTAAGCTCAACCGTAGCTACATAATACCAATCTTCTCTAACCTTCAAAGATATATCACTCCCCTTACCCCAGCTCTCTCTCAAAGGAAGTGATATTAGAATTGCGGCACAATACCCGCCATAACCACCACGAAGTGAAGCGCCCCGAAGTGAGCATGCGTATTGATGGAATTTTTAAAGTGCTTTCTTGACAATTATGGTGCCCATTGATGGTGTGCCTTTGGATCGTGACCAAAACCTGCCGCCATAAATAGATCTCGAGAATCCGTTTGGGCTAACTCTATTGCTTCAACTAATTTATCCATATTACCTTCACTTAACTTTAACACAGAAAATCGAATCCTTTCCATCTGAAACTCATCATAGCTTTCACAAAAAGGAATGTTATCTGCACATTCTATTTTCAATAGTTCAGCAGCTTCTAATCTCTCCTCTTGAGGGAAAAGCTCGTTTACTATTTCGATTGTTCGTTCACTCAGATCGATCATATGCTTAGCAATCTAATTATAATTCTCCCGAAGATGCAGGCTAACACTCTTCATCGCTTACTATGACCGCAAATCATAGATGAGATGTTAGCCTTATGGGAATATTCCTTACTATCAATTATAATTTCTTTAGCTAAGCTTGCCAAAAATATCGCGATAATCTTACTAATTGCGCGATCTGCTTGCAGCAGCGCTTCGCTCCCGCCACCGATAAGATTCAATGAGCTTTCCGACAATGCTTAGTGCATAACGTATTAGTCCACTACTATTCCCTTAGAGCGGTAGGATGAAGCTAACAAAGTTGGCAATGAACAGCAGAGCAGCCACTGCCGAGCAAGACCACATCCAGCTCACTGCTCCTGAGTAGCGATCGCCTTGCGATAAACAATCTTGTCATCGCCAGCTTTGTAGAAGTCGCGTATTCGCGCTTCTTCGTTGTAACCGCACTTGCAATAGAATGCCCTTGTGCGATCGAAGCTAGCCAGACTCGAGGTTTCTACTAACAGTAAGCGCGCGCCCCTTGCTATTAATGTTTGTTCCACATAGCGCATTAGTGCTGTACCTCGTCCTTGCCCCTGGCGATCGGGCCGGACAGCGATCAAGAGCAGGTTCCACGTCCCGCTGGTCATGGGTTCGCGCGCACAATATGCAACTCCCACCGGTCCATCGTCGTCGTCAGTGAGCCAAAAGTGGTCGCTGTCACTGTTGCCGCCGAGGTAGTTGGCCAGCATTTCGCTGAGCTCCTCGAGTTCATTCGGTTGGAACAGACCGATGGATTCAGCTAGAGCGATCAGCTTATTCTTGTCATCGGTTGTGGTCGGTCGAATCATAGCATACTCTTTTAACTTCCTCAAATCTAACTTATAATTTGGACATCATCACCATCCGGGAAGGCTTCTGAAATGGACGCTCGAAAGACCGAATTGAGTTCGTCTCGTATCTTTTGCTTATCCAAGAGCTTAGGGCGACTGATTAAGATTCTCAAATCAGTTGACTATTTTCGATGGCGGCTCATGTATTGACCATGAATGTTGACACAATAAGGCACTATGTAAGTCACTAATCCTGAAACCCATCTTGCTTTCGTCATCTTACCTTGAATCAAGGCACTACCATGATTGAGTACAAAAAGAATGGAGCCAACTACCGCTGCGACTTTTAACCCTGTTGGCATCAGAGTTCGATCAAAAAGAGCTGAGCCCAATTCTCTAAGGAACTTGATTTTCACTTTGCTTAAAATCGATGTCACTCTGACTCATAGTATTATCTCTCAAAATCGATTATTCTTGGATGAATAAAGTGAACAACTGTCTCAGCTAAAATTTTGCCTTAGAAAATTTTTGATAATTGGTATCCCATTTGTGTCTTAGGCGTCGAGTTCTCCTTCCATAACCATAGCAGTTGCTTGTCTGACATTACTTTGGAACTCTTTAACATTAACTTGATTGAGCAATACAATAGCGAAAACAATACATAAAGCTTCGCAGACAAACACTAAACTATAAGCTAACCAAGGAGTAGGAAAGAGGTTTTTTCCCAGATCTAAAATCCAACCACCTATACCAATAGCTAAACCTCTAGACATTGCCTGGGCTAAACCCCAAGCCCCAATAAAAGTTCCTGCGGTTTCTGCTGCGGTAAGATCTAACATTAAGCTGATGGCACCAATGGTGGTAATACCCGCCGCAATCCCAAATAGCAATACTGCACTCTTGAGCATTATTTGTTCTTGGGTTAATCCAGAGATAATAATTAAACCAAAGCAGATAGCTATTAAAACACAACCTACTCTCGTAGTAGGAGTTTTACCTAACCGAGGTACAACTAAAAAACCAGTAGTACTGTAACCAATGAGAATACCAATTCCCCAAAAAGAGTTAAGAAAAGTAGTTTCGCCTATAGACATCCTAAAAACTTCTCCACCATAAGGTTCTAATACTGCTTCCTGCATGAATAGACTGAGGGTAATCATTACTAGGAAAGCAAAAAAGATACCCGTTTGACGAGACGAAGTTAAAATTCTTAGAGCATTACCCAAGGTTATGCTATCTTCTCTGCCTGCAAAAGAGGAACGTAGTCGATAGCGGGAGTATTTCTTTTCGACTCCCCAAGTAGCAATTAATGTCAGTGCTAAAACAATCAAGGGTACGATCATGAAAATCGAGTTAATGGGAGGCTGGAGGGTTTCCAGGGGCGTAGGAACACTAATATCTTCTGAAACTTGAATGTTTTCTAAGAGCTTTTTGCCGGTAATACCACCAATAACTATACCAACCATTAGCATTGACCAAACGATCGCCACTATTTTAGAGCGATTATCTTCGTCGGAAATATCTACTAACAAAGCAGTAAAAGGAGTGGAACTAGCACTGATTGCTAAACCGTAAATGGCAAATACTAATGCCAGGATGCTTGTCCAGCCAATCATTTCTGCATTCCATTGCCAGCCATCATAAGTTTTAATTAAACTTCCTAAAATCCAAACAATTTGAACTGCCGAAAAAACAGCTAAACCAGATAAAACTATTCCAATACGGACATAGACAGTACGATGGAGCCCAAATAGGGGTTTGCCATCCGACATTTGCCCAAACCACAATCTAGCTGGTGCAATTAATTGAGATACTGCTAAAGTTCCGGCAGCTACACTAGCAGGAATAGCTAATTCTGAGATCATAACTCGATTGAGAACAGCTAAAGTCAAGACTGCTAATAAACCTAATCCCAGATTAAATAACCCCAGTCGTAATATGGTTAGGGCTTTAACTGGCGGAATTGGTTGGTGGTTCTCTCTTAATTGAGAATCAGAATAATTGCTGGTATTCATGGATTGAATCAATTATGATAGCGATCGCTATTTTTGGTCAAAATAATATTTTATTATAATTAGTGACGAGTGAAAAAAATTACAGACCCCCTAAAATCTCTCAAAGAAGGTAATTAGTTTAACCGTACTTCTCGCTCGTGGTGTTAAATATTTGCTTCTTCCCTTTCAATTTCCTTAGTAATAATATTTATTAACCATTTTTCAACATTGGTTTCCTGATGCAATTGTGCCAGCAAAGTAGCTCTTGCTGTTAACTCACTACTAATCAAAAGACTCAAAGTCTTACTTTTGTCAACTTTTATCGCTTTTTCCCATGCTTCATCATCCTCTGCTTGTGCGATGACAATTTCATCAATTTCTTCTTCAGACATACTAGGTTGATATTTTTTGTTGTCTTGATTAAAATTACTCATATTTCCCATCCTGTAATGATACGCACAATATTGTTAGATTTAAGTTGAAAAATAATTTTTAAACGTCGCCCCGAAAAAGTTTTACCGATTAATTGATAACGATCTTTATAAGACTTATTACGACGCACCTGATAGTCAGTAAAGAAACATTCTCTAGCTTCGTTGAAAGTAACGCTATGTACTGCAAGTTTATCTTTTGTCCAATCATATTCAAAATCAGTGGGAAAGAAATCATCCCATTTAACCAAAATTAATTACTCCTCAATCACATTTTGTTCGATATAAACATACTGTTATCTATCTCTAATATATTACCTCGTGCTTTAGCACCAACATCCCTCATCCAAGATTAAATAATCCCAGTGGCAACGCGGTTAGCGGATTAACTAGCGGAACTGGTTTGTGGTTTTCTTTTGATTGAGAATCGGAATAATTGCTGGTACTCATGGGGGTCAATCAATTATGATAGCGATCGCTACTTCTGCTTAGATTAACATTTTATTATAGTTAATTGCGCGTGAAAAAAATTACAGACCCCCTAAAATCTCTCAAACAAGGTAACTGGTTTAAGCTGATTTGTGGTGCTTCCTATCAGCATCTGCCCGCAATTCGCAATCTTGCCCTCGCCTATACTTTAGCTGGAGCTGATTGTATTGATACCGCAGCAGATCGGGCGGTAATTAGTGCTGCCCAAGAAGGAATAAAAGTTGCTTATGCTCTGAGGGATGAAGCCAAAAAACGAGGTTATCTTCCCCAGATTGCGCCTTTTTTAATGGTTAGCATCAATGATGGTGAAGATCCCCATTTTCGCAAAGCTGAATTTAATCCTAGTCAATGTCCGTCTGATTGTCCTCGTCCTTGTGAACAAATTTGTCCCGCTGATGCCATTCAATTTACAAATCTTCATACAGGAGTAATCGATCGACTCTGTTATGGCTGTGGACGTTGTCTTCCCGTTTGTCCTAGCGATTTGATCTATACTCGTGCTTATGTTTCTACACCCAAGATTGTGGCTAGTTGGTTAGATGAATTATCCCTTGATGCACTGGAAATTCATACTCAAGTAGGACATCAGGACAATTTTAAGCGATTATGGCCAGCGATCGCCCCTCAACTACCTTCTCTGAAACTACTGGCGATTAGCTGTCCTTTTGCTGCCGGCGCGATCGAGTATTTGCAATGTCTGTATGAGCAAATAACTCCTCTTCCTTGTGCTCTAATTTGGCAAACCGATGGTCGCCCCATGAGTGGAGATATTGGCATCGGTACTACTCATCTAGCAATTAAATATGCCCAACAAGCTCTCAGAGCTAACTTACCAGGTTATGTTCAACTCGCGGGCGGGACAAATCAATATACGGCTGCTAAATTGCGATCGCTCGGTTTATTATCTAATAGCAATAACTATAGTTGCCCTCAAGTATCAGGTATTGCTTATGGAAGCTATGCACGCAAATTACTCACAGATATTCTCGCAGAATTAGAGCAAATTTCAACTTCTAACCAACTAGAAAATTACCCTCATTTACTCTGGAAAGCAGTTAAAAAAGCGGCTCTTCTAGTTTCTCAACTTAAAACTGGTTGATGCCTGACTGTTTAAATGCTATGATTGCATAGGCATAGATTAGTATAGCAATGGGTACAACAAGAGTAGGTGTAATTGGTGGTGGACAGTTAGCTTGGATGATGGCAACTGTAGCCAAACCTTTAGGCATAGAATTAGTAGTCCAAACTCCCAGTAAAGACGATCCCGCAGTTAGTCTGGCTACAGATATAATTCTCGCGCCAGTTGACGACGCTGAAGCCACTGCCCAATTAGCATCTAGATGTGATCTAATTACTTTTGAGAACGAATTTGTCGAGCTTGAAGCTTTACAAAAATTAGCAAATCAAGGAGTCTGTTTTCGTCCTAGTTTAGCTAGTTTATCTCCCTTGTTAGATAAGTATTATCAACGTTGTTACCTCAGAGATATAGGGATTCCTGTCCCCAAATTTAGGAATTATCAGCCCTTATTAGCCATAACAGATGAGTTTAACTGGCCAATAGTCCTCAAAGCCCGCCGCCATGGTTATGATGGACAGGGTACGGTGATAGTTAAAACTGAAGATGAACTAGAATCAACTTTAAAGCAGTTTCAAGACGTTGAGCTGCTAATTGAAGAGTTTATTCCTTTTGAACGAGAATTAGCAGTTATTGCTGCCAGAAGTGTCTCTGGTGAAATAGTTATTTATCCAGTGGTGGAAACTTACCAAAAGCAGCAGGTTTGTCATTGGGTAATTGCCCCTGCTAACTTACTTCCCCAACAAGTAGAGCACATTAAAGCGATCGCCACTCAATTACTCACACAATTAGAGTATGTAGGAGTTTTAGGTATTGAATTATTCTTAACTACATCAGGCAACATATTAGTCAATGAAATTGCCCCTCGCACCCATAACTCAGGACACTATAGTCTTGATGCTTGTCCTACTTCTCAGTTTGCGATGCAGTTACAGGCAATTACTGGTCAACCTTTAGGTAATCCTACCTTAAAATCTAGAGGAGTTGTGATGGTTAATTTACTGGGGGTAGAATACTCCCAATCTGGCTATGAGCAAAAAATAGAGCAAATTGCCGCCATAGAAAATGCCCATCTCCATTGGTATGGAAAACTCGAATCTCGTCCCGGACGCAAATTAGGTCATGTAACAGTATTATTCAATGTCGGTGAGCAAGAAAGTTGTCGAGAGATAGGAGAAGCCATTGCTAAAAACATTGAATCAATTTGGTATCAATAATCAACCAACAATTAGATTTCCAGAAGAACTGATTTTCCAGAATCTGAAACAAACATGGTTAATTTTGCACAATAAACTATCATTATGGATTACAATAGAATAAGCGGAGACAAATGTTTCCGTTCACTCCTCACACCACACCCCGTCCGGACTTAGTTCGGGCGGTTTCTTTTTGATAGGGTCTTCAGACACAAAAGTCAATAATGTGAAATTATATGTTGATTTCCACAAAAAAGAAACATTTTTTGCTATGGTAAAATTTGATAGCATGCAAAATGCAGATAATTTAGTTAAGGAATATAGGTAAATGTCAGCAGCACCACCAGTTACAGATGCTAGTTTTAAAGAAGAAGTATTAGACCATGAACTTCCCGTTCTAGTTGATTTTTGGGCACCTTGGTGTGGTCCATGTCGAATGGTAGCACCAGTAGTAGATGAAATTGCTCAACAATATGAGGGAAAAGTTAAGGTGGTTAAACTCAACACTGATGAAAATCCTCAAGTAGCGAGTCAGTATGGAATTCGTAGTATTCCTACTCTGATGATCTTTAAAGGTGGTCAAAGAGTAGATATGGTAGTAGGTGCAGTACCTAAAACTACATTGGCTAATACCTTAGAAAAGTATCTCTAAGTATTTATCATCAATTACCGTCAAGAACTCACCGCTAAGTCCTCAGGACTATAGCGGGAGCTTGCGAAGCCACTCAAACTTAACCAAGCTAAGTTTGACGATGAACTATGTTTTAGAGTAATGCTTTCAGAGATAATTTTTCTAAAATATGAAGGCAGAAGGAATTGATTGAAAACAATGTCAACTAATGTTATCATTGGTAACAGAACATAAGCTATAGATGGAGAAATAAATATGGACTGGAGGCTCTTAATTGTTCTTATTCCCCTTATCATTGCAGGTGGCTGGGCAATTTTTATGATTGGTGCTGCAGCCTTTAGTCAAGCTCAACGGTTTCTTAATAAAGAAAGCTAGCATAAGGCTCAACTTTTTAAACTAATCCTCTCTATACCCTGTCATTAAACAGGTGATTAAAGGTCTGTATAAGTTTAATTGAGAAACTATACTGAGGCAAATAGGGAAAGCGAACTTTATCCTCTTTTTAGCAGCAGGGGCAGGTTGGTAAACCTGCCTTCATAAAAATGAGCATAATATTAATAATAACTTCCCCATTTTTTCTAGTTAACTTTTTTTAAGGAACATTTTCTAACACCTTCGATACTTGTGGGGCAATGTTTCTAACTAAGTCGCAACAATAATTTGAGTTTTTCCCCTGGGCATACTTAATTTTGCAGACACTCTTGGGTTAATCGTGGTATAATTAGTAATTGTGTCGAATTTCGGTAGTTTATGCCTAAACTAAAAACCAAAAGAGCAGCGGCTAAGCGTTTTCGAGTAACCGGAAGCGGGAAAAAAATCTTTCGCCGCAAAGCTAATAAAAATCACTTGTTACAACATAAAAGCTCATTGCGTAAACGTCGTCTAAGTAATTTAGTATTAGTTAGTGAACAAGAAGAAAAAACTGTTCGCCTTATGCTGCCATATTTGTAAATTGTAGCCAAAAATTTAAGGGAAAGTATATTTCAATCAAGTATTATGACAAGAGTAAAAAGAGGTAATGTCGCTCGCAAACGGCGTAAAAAAATACTCAAATTAGCCAAAGGTTTTCGTGGTTCTCATTCTAAACTTTTTCGCACTGCCAATCAGCAGGTGATGAAAGCCCTCAGAAATGCTTATCGCGATCGCCGTAAAAGAAAAAGAGATTTTCGCCGTCTTTGGATTACCCGCATCAATGCAGCGGCTAGAATGCATGGCATTAGTTACTCTCAGCTAACTGGAAAGCTCAAAAAAGCTAATATTCAACTCAATCGTAAAATGTTAGCCCAACTAGCTATCTTAGAACCAAAAGCATTCAGCAAAGTGGTAGAGTTAGCAACTAAAGCCTAAATTTAATTATCTCAGATGAATAGGGAATTAAGAATCCAGAATTGTATCTCAACAATATTATTCTGAATTCTAAATTCTAATTTGTTTGGAAACGATTAATATGGAGCTAACCGGACTTGAACCGGTGACCCCCTCAATGCCATTGAGGTGCTCTACCAACTGAGCTATAACCCCGAATTAAGCAAATACTATTATATCTTAGTAATCTGTATATAGTCAACAACTGAAAGTAATTTTCTTAGTAAGGAGAAAAATAAGTAGCTTGGCTCATGTAACTGAGACAGTTGTGCATCAGGAAGTAGACAACTAACATCGCACCGGCAGCTAGGGCAACCAATGTTCCTGCTAACATCAGGGAAAACTCTCGGTGCTCGAAAGCTTCCTGCATTAAATGTAAGGACCAAGCTACTAGAGCAACGTCAAATATGAGAATTGGTATTAACATTTTTTAAAAAATGTAAACTTTAGTCTATTTTAATACATATTTTTAAGAAAGGAGAGTATAATCGCCCTATTTTTTTAAGTTAATCTCACAGGTACTTGGCGAGCGCCTAAATATTCTTTGATCTGAGCAATAGTTAATTGCCCGTAATGTAGTAGGGAAGCTAAAAGTGCCGCTTCAGCTTTCCCTTGAGTGAGAGCTTCATAGATATGTTGACAGTTGCCAGCACCACCAGAAGCAATCACCGGAATTTCCACCTGTTCAGCTATGGCGTGAGTAAGCTCTAAGTCGTATCCTGCTTGGGTTCCATCTGCATCCATGCTGGTCACCAATAACTCTCCAGCACCCCGTTTTTCAACCTCTTTTGCCCACAACAGAGCATCTAGCCCGGTATTTTCCCTGCCACCACGCACGTAAACCTCCCAGCCAACATGGCTAGAATCCTGGCGGCGCCTGGCATCAATCGCGACCACGATACACTGCCTGCCAAAGCGATCGCTAGCCTGATTAACAAAATCGGGATTGCGAACGGCGGTAGAATTAATACTTACTTTATCCGCTCCCGCTCTTAACAATTTTTTAATATTTTCTAAGGATTGGATCCCACCTCCTACAGTTAAGGGAATAAAAACTTGTTCGGCAGTACGATAAACTACATCAATAATCGTATCCCGGTCTTCGTGAGTAGCGGTAATATCGAGAAAAACTAACTCATCAGCACCAGCATCGTTATAGGCGCGAGCTAACTCTACAGGATCGCCGGCATCTTGTAAGTTAACAAAATTAACACCTTTAACTACTCGTCCGGCGTTAACATCTAAACAGGGTAAAATTCTCTTGGCTAACATATATTTAAATTAAACTGAAAACTGAACGATAATTCTCTAATCATTAATAATCTAAAAAAACTCCCAGTGCAACATGGCAATCAAAAGATCCTCTCCCTCTCATAAATCTGAAAGTCTCCCCAAGCAAAAAAAGAAATCCCAACCAGGAAAAAAAACGGCTGAGGATAATGTTCTTGTAGCTACAGCAACCACAGAAGATCGCGATCCTAACGAGGATAAAATCCGCCCCCATCGTCTTGCCGACTATATTGGGCAGAAAGATTTAAAAGGAGTCTTAGCAATTGCCATCCAAGCAGCCAAACAGAGGCAAGAGGCTTTAGATCATATACTTTTGTATGGTCCCCCTGGACTGGGTAAAACTACCATGTCCCTGATTTTAGCAGCAGAAATGGAAGTCAACTGTAAAATAACTGCTGCTCCAGCGCTAGAACGTCCTAGAGATATCACGGGTTTATTGATCAATATCAAACCTGGAGATATCCTCTTTATTGACGAAATTCATCGCCTTAACCGAGTCACGGAAGAATTACTCTACCCTGCGATGGAAGATTATCGGTTAGATATTACCCTTGGTAAGGGACAAGCAGCCAAAATTCGGAGTATTCCTCTTTCTCCTTTTACTCTAATCGGCGCTACCACAAAAATTGGTTCTCTTACTTCTCCTCTGAGGGATAGATTTGGACTTATTCAAAGACTAAAGTTCTACGAAATCGAGGAATTGACAACCATTGTACTACGTACTGCTTCCTTACTTAATCTTAACATTGATTCAGAAGGAGCGACAGAAATTGCCCGTCGAGCCAGGGGCACACCTCGAATTGCCAACCGACTCCTCAGAAGAGTGAGAGATTATGTTCAGGTTAAAAATGAAGTATCGATTACGCCAAATTTAGCAGCTGAGGCTTTAGATTTACATAATGTAGACAAAATGGGTTTAGATTGGACAGACCGGCTAGTTTTAACCACCATGATTGAACAGTTTAATGGAGGTCCTGTGGGGTTAGATGCGATCGCCGCTGCTACCGGAGAGGATGCCAAAACCATTGAGGAAGTTTATGAGCCTTATCTATTACAAATAGGTTTTGTTAATCGTACTACTAGAGGTCGAGTTGTGACTGAAGCAGCCTGTCAGCATTTACAGCTATCTTAAAATCCTATAAGTTCCTGAATTATAATATTAGTTAATTAAGAATTAGTGAAGTTTGAGAAATTAATTTTAGTATCAGATGAGCAACCAGCTTCACCCAATTTAATAGATATAAGTAAAAAATATATTGATGATTGGGGTAATTTTGCAAGTGTATTAGGATTAATAATAACTATTATTACTTGTGTTACTGCTGAAAGAGCGAGAAGAGCAGCAAAAAAAGCGATAGAAGCTGTTACTCAATATAATACAAGTATGAAGATTTCTGGAGTCATTTCAAAAATAGAGGAAGTAAAAAGCCTTCATAGAGAAAGTGAAAACATTAACATCTTACCAGATAAATATAATAGTATCAGAAGAAATTTAATTGCTGTAAAAGCAACTAACTCGAATTTAGATTCTGATAGTAAGTTAAGATTACAAAATGCTGTATCACAGATTAAAATAATAGAAACTGATGTGGAAAAAGCGATTGAAGAAGGTATAAATCTTAGCAATATAGCTAAAATCAATAAAATATTTTCGGATATAATAGATGATTTAGAGGAAGTACTGCAAAAATCTAACAAAGATTTTTTTGATTACAAAAAATAGAAAAACATGAAAATAACTCAACTAACACAAAAAGATTTCAAAAAGTGGAAGGTTCTCATACAAGCACTTATAGAAAAAACAGAATCTAAACGTGGCAAACCATCATTAGAGTGGAGGAAAACAAGTAAAGAAAACGAATTTATACTATCTTTTACATCATATAGTATAATTATTTATCCATCAGGAATATCAATCGTAAATGATGAAGGTGAAATCATAGATAATATCGAGGTTGAAGATACAGAAGAAATAACCAATCATTTAAAAAATAACTATCAATTTAAAAATATGCCGAAGGAAGTTCTTCAGGACTTGTCTGAACAATTTTGGGATTTTAATCATAGGTTTAATTATCTATATAACATCTCAAGGAAGGAAGCTATGGACATAGATTCTGCGTTTGATAATATATTACATGAATTAAATAGTTTAGGCTTTAAATAAAGATGATAGTATTCAGAAATGGGAATATAGTAACTCTATGTAAAACCTTTATTTTTTCTTGTTAGCTTCGCTCTTTTCTGGCAGCCGAGGCTTCAGATTTTCATGATATAGATTTGTCAGGTTAGATGCGATCGCCGCTGCTACAGGAGAGGATGCTAAAACTATTGAGGAAGTTTATGAGCCTTATTTGTTACAAATTGGTTTTATTAATCGTACTACTAGAGGTAGAGTTGTGACCGAAGCAGCCTGTCGGCATTTACAGCTCTTTGGTTAAGATAATGGCGTTTTTCCTTAATCTAAAGTTTCAACCTTACAGGAGCGGTGTATAATAGAAAATCTCTAAGACCAACCTTGTCTTTCTGTCCCTCCTACAAATTCGCCGCCTTGATTAACTCTTTTATCGATAAGAATTTTTGTATCTATAGGCAGTTTTCCGTCTAGTCTTTCAACTTTGCAACCAGCATTTCTTATACTATTTTCATCAGCATTTGTAATTCCTTGATTAGAACCAATAATTGTAACTTTCTTGGCTTTCTTGGCATCTTCTATATTAGTACCACAAGGACTTCCAGTTGTACTAACAAGACTAAATACGTGTTTCCAATCTCCAGGATAACCTCTATAGACGAGTATATATCTGTCAAACTTCTTATTACTTCTAGAGCTTAATTCATCACCAGGTTTGAAAAAATATACAACAATTAGTAATGTAAGTATGCATCCAATAAAAAATGCGAAACTAACCTTAAGACCTAATTGTGGGATCAATGCAGAAATTATAGCACCAAGCAGACCAATAAGGGCTACAAAAATCTGAAGTTTAATATTTGTCAACTTTTCTTCTCCTCAATAGCAATCACTCATCTTAAATTCTATTCCGATAATAACCCTAGTTGCTAGACTGTTGAACATAACGATCATTATGTTCAATACAACTGATGAGTAATATTGTAGCAACTAATAATACCAATGAAATACCACTGACTGAAGAACAGATAATTCAGGTGTAGATTACGAGGAAGAAATCAACAATTCAGTCAAGGTAAGTATTTCAGCTCAAGCACTTATGTTATCGTTCCGTTACTATAGATCACCAGTGCTATACACCTTGGCAGTGCGATCTGCGCGGCTCGCAGCGCTTCGCTTCCGCCGCCGAGTAGAGTGGACAAGATCCAATAGGAGATATGGTAGGCGAAATTTGTTGATTATGGATGCTTTATATAGAAGTCAAAGCACTTTCTTTTAATGAGCGAGCCGAATTTCTAGAGGAATATCGCTAATAACTGAAAACGATCTATCCTCAGTGATTGACTAAGGAAGAGTTAACCAGGATACTCAATGTAATATCTAAGGTAAATTAATGATTGTTACTGTGGATAATCCTGAAACATTATGTCCCAACCCAAAGTTTTTGTCACCCGTCAAATTCCTCAAGCGGGATTAGATGCCCTCTTACCCCACGTACAAATGGAAGTCTGGCCCGATCGCCAACCACCTCCCTATGCAGTTTTATTAGAAAAAGTTAAGCAAATTGATGGTTTACTGTGTTTATTAACCGATTCTATTGACCGAGCTGTAATTGAAGGGGGAAGTTCTTTGAAGGCGATCGCTCAGATGGCAGTAAGTCTAAGATTTTCAAGGTCTTCGGCGATTTATGTAGGGTGCGTTAAGCACTTCCTTTTTGTATCCTAATCTACTAGGAATAGCTATTTGTGCCGTAACGCACCGCCACTAACTCTGGCAACGGTGCGTTACGCTAATCGCAGCGCTTCGCTCCCGTCTGCTCTTATAGCATATTCGCAGAATGCAGAATGTTTACCGAACCACAAAATCCAAAATCCAAAATCCAAAATCCAAAATCCAAAATCCAAAATTACCTTAGCCAGTTCCTCAAAACTATCTTGACGGACTAATAGCAGTTTGGGGAGGGGTTAACTGAAACGGAAAAAAGTAAGTACGGCTACAGCGCGTACTATATGTCATAATATTTTTAAAGCAGTTAATGTCTAAGTTATGGGTATGAAACTAAGCACAGACTCAACCAAAGCCACTAAAATCCGAAAAGATGCTCGGTTGGAGGCTCGTGTAACAAAAGAACAAAAGCAACTGATAGAAAGAGCTGCACAGTTGCGTGGACAGAACCTGACTGAATTCATGGTTGCAGTTTTAGCTGAGGCTGCCATACAAATCATCAAAGATCGTGAATTACTGCAATTAACCGAGCGCGATCGCCAAGTGTTTGCTGAGGCTTTGTTAAATCCCCCCGCTCCTAGCGAAACAGCTTATGCTGATGCCCAATGGTATAAGCAAGTCAGGAATCTCGGAGTAGCCAAACCCCACGCCTTAAGGCGGCAGGGCTGTTTCAAGTTAGATTAAAGTGGTGTAAATGGATGATAGGGGGATAGGGTGATGGGGCGATGGGGTAATAATCTCGATTAAAGTCAAAAATTATCAAATAAGATTAAATTTGAAGGAGACAATTTTTTGATGAGAATGAGCTCAAGAGCCTTAGTTTCGTGTTTACCAGAGAAAAAAC